>Ga0136611_10004262_pt1 | contig 10014 bp, 9 predicted proteins | sample AntDrymUQ2232306_2_FD_106645 | JGI IMG/M metagenome (GOLD analysis project Ga0136611, IMG submission 106645) | Polar desert sand microbial communities from Dry Valleys, Antarctica - metaG UQ223 (23.06) | ecosystem: Environmental > Terrestrial > Soil > Desert | place: Antarctica: Dry Valley... | reverse complement strand
GGTGTGGACCAACCAGGGGCCGTGCGCCGTACGGGACTTCGAGCAGACCAGGGTCCGGCTGCGGGCCGGGAAGGGTCCGGTCAGCGTCTTCGGAGTGGACAAGTTCCCGCGGATGACCGACTACGTCGTGCCGAGCGGCATCAGGATCGCCGACGCCGACCGGGTGCGGCTCGGTGCCCATCTGGCGGAGGGCACCACCGTCATGCACGAAGGATTCGTGAACTACAACGCCGGCACTCTGGGTGCGTCGATGGTCGAGGGCCGGATCAGCGCCGGCGTCGTCGTCGGGGACGGCTCGGACGTGGGCGGGGGCGCCTCGATCATGGGCACGCTGTCCGGCGGCGGCACTGAGGTGATCCGGATCGGCAGGGGTTGCCTGGTTGGCGCCAACGCCGGCATTGGGATCTCCCTCGGCGACGACTGCGTGGTCGAGGCCGGGTGCTACATCACAGCCGGTTCGAAGCTCACCCTGCCCGATGGTGCGGTGGTCAAGGCCGCGGAGTTCTCCGGGCGGGACGGCCTGCTCTTCCGGCGGAACAGCGTCACCGGTGGGCTGGAGGCGCTGCCCCGCTCCGGCAACTGGGTCGGCCTGAACGCCGACCTGCACGTCAACTGAGGCTGGTGCCCGTTTCGGCGTTATCGGATGCGGATCTGGTCATCAGGTGACCCGATCCGCATCCGATAACGCGATATGAGCGTCTGGACGGCCCGGTCCGCTGCTTGACTCTTCTTCAAGGGCAGGTCGCAGCGTTGGATCGGTCGGGCGAGCAGCGCCCAGCACGGAGGTGCGCCAGGTGAGTGATGACCCGAAGCTGTCCATCGGCGTGTTCGCCCGCCGGTCGCGGCTGTCGCCCAAGGCGCTGCGGCTCTACGACCGGTTGGGCGTGCCGCCGGCGCAGGTCGACCAGGACAGCGGCTACCGCTAGTACTGGCTGAGCCAGCTGGGCGGCCCGGCTGGTGGCGATGCTGCGTCGGCTGGACATGCCGCTGGCGCAGGTGTCCGAAGTGGTGTCAGCGCCGCAGGCGCGGCGCGCCGACCTCGTCGGCGCATTCTGGACGAGCGTCGAGCAGCGGTTCGCCGGGCAACGGGAGCTCGCAGCACACCTCCGGATCCGGCTGGCAGGAACGGAAAGGAGCTACTAGATGTACGACGTTCACGAGCGTGACGTACCCGAGCTGCTGGTGCTGACCGAGCAACGGCATGTCCCGATCGAGGAGCTGTCGCCCTGGATCGGAGCGGCGATGAACCGCCTGTGCGCGTCAGCCGGGGGTTACGGCGGTGTGTCCGATCCGCCGTTCGTGATCTTCCACGGCGAGGTCAACGAGGACAGCGACGGCCCGGTCGAGGTTTGCGTCCCAATCCGGCCGGACCGCGGGCACTCGGAGGAGTCTGCCTTATGGCGGGAGCCCGCCCACCGGGAGGCGTACGTGCGGATTCGCAAGGCGCAGGTCGAGTACCCGCAGATCCTGTCGGCGTACGACGCTGTGCATTCGTGGATCGGGACCGAGGGACGGACTGCTGCCGGCTCGCCGCGCGAGGTCTACTTCGCCGACTTCGATGCCGCCGGTGCCGATGCCGAAGTGTGCGACGTCGCCTGGCCTATCAGCTGATCGAGTTATCGTCGGGAGGTGCCCCGCGTCGTCGCAGTCGTGCTGGCGGCCCTGCTCGGGGTGGCCGGGTGCGGCTCGGGCGACGACGAGCCCGCCCGCTGCACGTTGCGTGGCACGGCGTACACCTTCGAGGCCGAGCAGACTGCCAACGCGGCCACGATCTCCGCGGTGGGCCGCCGGCTGTCGGTCCCCGAGCGCGGCATCACCGTTGCCCTGGCCACGGCGCTGCAGGAATCCGAGCTGCGCAATCTCGACTACGGCGACCGGGACAGCCAGGGACTCTTCCAGCAGCGGCCGAGCCAGGGCTGGGGTACGCCGGAGCAGGTGACCGAGCCGCGCTACGCCGCAGGTGCGTTCTACGCGGCGCTCGTCGATCTGCCCGAGTGGGAGCAGATGCGGCTGACCGACGCCGCCCAGGCAGTTCAGCGCAGCGCATTCCCCGAGGCCTATCAACAATGGGAGGACGAAGCGCAGGCGCTCACCGTCGCGCTGGGTGGTCAGGCGGCGGGAGTGAGTTGCACGCAGTCGCGGGCAGCTCCCGTCCTTGCCCGTGACGAGCGGCGGGCGGGCGTGGTCGCACTGGCCGAAGCCGACCTGCTGGTGACGCCGAGAGGTACGGCGGACACGACTGTCCGGTGGGTGGCGGAGGACCAGCCGTGGATCCTCGTCAGCTGGCTCGTGGCCAACTCGGAACGGTTCGCGCTGACGGTCGTCTCTCATGCCGGTCAGCGATGGAGCCCGGGTCAGGGATGGGCAGCCGATTCGGTGGCTCGGGCCGACGAAATCCTCGTGCAGCTCGGCTAGCGGTTGAGAACCGCGAGCAGGGGGTAGCGCACTGCCATGACCGATCCGATCCCCTCGACTCAGGTGCGGCTGCAGGTCAACGGCCAGTCGTATCAGCTTGAACTGGACAACCGGACGACCCTGCTGGACGCGCTGCGCGAACACCTGGGGTTGACCGGCTCGAAGAAGGGCTGCGACCACGGACAGTGCGGCGCCTGCACGGTGCTCATCGACGGTCGAAGGATCAATTCCTGCCTCGCGCTCGCCGTGGCTCACGAGGGGGTGGAGATCCAGACCATCGAAGGGCTGTCCTATGACGGAGAGTTGCACCCGATGCAGCAGGCCTTTCTCGACCGGGACGGATTCCAGTGCGGCTACTGCACACCGGGTCAGATCTGTTCCGCGGTGGGGATGCTGGACGAGTTCGACCAGGGCTGGCCGAGCGCGGTGACCACCGGCGAGCAGCCGACCGCGCTGGATGCCGGCGAGGTCCGCGAACGGATGAGCGGCAACCTGTGCCGGTGCGGTGCGTACATGAACATCGTGCCGGCCATCCTGGACGCGGCTCGTGTCCCCGGGGTCGTGGACGCGGCTCGCGTCTCGAGTTCAGCGTGAAGGCGTTCGAGTTCGCTCGGGCCGACGACGCGGCCACGGCGGTGCAGACCGTGACCGCCAACCCGCGGGCGAAGTACCTGGGCGGCGGCACGAACCTCGTGGACCTGATGAAGCTCGGTGTCGAGCGACCGGACCTGCTCGTCGACGTGACGGGGCTGCCCTTTGGCGACGTCGAGGTTGACACGGACGGCACGGTGCGAATAGGCACGAACGTCCGCAACAGCGATCTCGCCGCCCACCCCGCGGTGCGGACCGGCTTGCCAATGCTGTCCCAGGCGCTCCTCGCCGGGGCGTCCGGGCAGCTGCGCAACATGGCGACGGTCGGCGGCAACCTGCTGCAGCGGACCCGCTGCGTGTACTTCCAGGACGTGACCAAGCCCTGCAACAAGCGGCAACCGGGAAGCGGGTGTCCAGCGCGTCAGGGCGACCACCGCAATCTCGCCATCTTCGGCGCGTCCGAAGCGTGCATCGCCACCCACCCGTCCGACATGGCGGTGGCACTGGCTGCGCTCGATGTTACCGTCGCCGTGACCGGCCCGGACGGCGACCGCGACATCCCGCTGGTCGAGCTGCACCGGCTCCCCGGCCAGCATCCTGAGCACGACACCACGCTGCGCCACGGCGAGCTCATCACCGGCATCGCCGTATCCCCGCTGGCCTATGCGCAACGGTCGGCGTACCGGAAGGTGCGGGACCGGGCCTCCTACGCCTTTGCCGTGGCATCGGTTGCGGCGGCGCTCGACGTCGAGGACGGCGTGGTCCGCGACGTCCGGCTGGCCTTCGGTGCGGTGGCGCACAAGCCGTGGCGGGCCCACGCCGCGGAAGACGCGTTGCGGGGCAAACCTGCCACGGCGGCGGGCTTCCGGGCCGCTGCCGAGGTGGAGCTGGCGGCGGCAAATCCGTTGCGGGACAACGGATTCAAGGTTCCCCTCTTGACCAACATCGTCGTCGGCACCCTCAGCGATCTGGCTGGAGACGCATCATGAGCATCACCGACATCCGCGCGGTCGGATCGGCGCTGGGCCGGATCGAAGGACCGGCCAAGGTCACCGGCGCGGTGAAATACGCAGCTGAGCAGGACGACCTCCAGGATGTGGCGTACGTTTGGCCGGTTCAGTCGACGATCGCGAAGGGCACGATCCGGCGGATCGACGACGGGCCCATCAGTGCCCTGCCGCAGGTGCTCGCCGTCCTCACACCGGACAACTCACCCCGCCTGGAGCCACCTGAGGACGCCGAACTCGCCGTGCTGCAGAGTCGGACCGTCTCCTACCGCGGCCAGTTCGTCGCCGCCGTGGTTGCCCACACGCTGGAGGCCGCGCGGGAGGCGGCCGAGCGAATGCAGGTGGCGTATGACACCGAGGACCACGACGTCGAACTCAGCGCTGAGCACCCCACGCTGTACGCACCCGAAGAACTCAACGCCGGCTTCCCCACCGACACCGACGACGGTGACGTCGACCACGCGCTCGCGACCGCGGCATTCTCCGTGGACCGGACCTACGAGACACCGGCCCTGCACAACAATCCGATGGAACCGCACGCCACCCTGGCCAGCTGGGACGGCGACGAGTTGACGCTCTACGACTCCAACCAGGGCGCCTACTCCGTGCAGCAAGACATGGCCAAGCTCTTCGGGCTCGATCCGGCCGCGGTGCACGTCATGAACCAGCACGTAGGCGGTGGCTTCGGCAGCAAGGGCACCGCGCGTCCCAACGCCGTACTCGCGGCCATGGCGGCTCGCGTGGTACGCCGACCGGTCAAGCTCGCGTTGCACCGGCACCACCTGTTCGCCGTGGTCGGTTACCGGACCCCGACCATCCAGCGGATCCGGCTCGGCGCCGATGCGGACGGGCAGCTGCGCGCCATCGCCCACGACGTCATCGAACAGACTTCCACGATCATGGAGTTCGCCGAGCAGACCGCCGCCGCCACCCGACTCCTGTACGCCGCCCCGAACCGGCGCACGTCGCACCGCCTCGCCCGCCTCGACGTCCCGACACCCCGCTGGATGCGAGCTCCCGGCGAGTGTCCCGGGATGTTCGCGCTGGAGTCCGCCATGGACGAACTGGCCATCGAGTGCGACCTCGACCCCATCGAGTTGCGTATCCGCAACGAGCCGGACCGGGATCCGGAGTCCGGCAAACCGTGGAGCAGCCGCAGCCTGGTCGAGTGCCTGCGGGAAGGAGCCCGGCAGTTCGGGTGGTCCGACCGCGACCCACGGCCGGCCACCCGCAGCAACGGCGGCTGGCTGGTCGGGACCGGGGTGGCCGCCTCGACGTACCCGGCCTACGCGTCGGCGTCCACCGCCACCGCCCGCGCCGAGGCCGACGGCAGCTACCGGGTCCGCATCGCCGCGTCGGACATCGGAACCGGAGCGCGGACAGCGCTGACTCAGATCGCCGCCGACGCCCTGCGGGTGTCCACCGAGGTGGTGAACGTCGAGATCGGCGACAGCGCGTTCGGCCAGGCGACCGTGGCCGGCGGCTCGATGGGAACCGCGTCCTGGGGCTGGGCCGTCACCAAGGCGTGCACCGAACTCCGCGAGCAGGTCGAGCGCCGCGGGGACGTACCCATCGACGGCATCGAGGTGCAGTCCGAGACGAGCGCGGAGATCAAGGCCCGCACCGGCTACACCTATCAGGGTTTCGGCGCCCAGTTCGCCGAGGCGCGCGTGAACGCCGACACAGGGGAGGTGCGGGTGCCCCGGCTGCTCGGCGTGTTCGGCGTCGGTCGGATCGTCAACCCACGGACGGCGCGCTCTCAGCTCATCGGTGGCATGACCATGGGGCTGTCCATGGCACTGCTGGAGGAGGGTGTGCTCGATCCGGCGTTTGGTGACTACGTCAACCACGATCTGGCCGAGTACCACGTCGCGGCCTGCGCGGACGTCGTCGACATCCAGGCGCACTGGCTGGACGAGCAGGACGAGCACGTGAACCCGATGGGGGTCAAAGGAATCGGGGAGATCGGGATCGTCGGCACGGCGGCAGCGGTCGCCAACGCCATACATCACGCCACCGGTGTACGGATCCGGGATTTGCCGATCCGCCTCGACAAGTTGCTGGGACGGCTGCCAGGCTGAACCCACCAAGGAGGTTGTCATGGCCAAGTCGACCAGTGACGGCGCGATCGCCACCGAGATCCCTAGCCGCTTCCTGCCGGGGGTTCCCTACGCCGACCTGCCGGAGCCACTGCCGCTCAAGCGGGTGCTCGGCCCGAGCGTGCTGCTCCTGGCAGGAGCCATCGGTTCCGGTGAGTACGTCCTGTGGCCCTACATCACCTCACAGGTCGGACTGGCGCTGGTCTGGCTCGTCGTCATCGGCGTGGGCACGCAGTACTTCCTCAACATGGAGATCGAGCGCTACACCCTGGCCACCGGTGAGACGGCGGTCACCGGCTTCACCCGGCTTTGGAAGCCGTGGGGTGGCCTGTTCATCGTCATGACGGTGGTGCCGTGGGCATGGCCCGGGTGGGCCACCGGTGGCACCACCACGCTCAGCTTCGTGCTGGGCTTCAGCGAGGAAGCCATCCCGTACGTCACGATCGGCGTCCTGGTCCTGATCGGCGCGGTGCTAACCCTCGCCCCCGTCGTCTACCGGACGGTGGAGAAGGTCCAGTTCTTCCTCGTCGGCCTGATCGTGGTGTTCCTCGTCTTCGCCGCTATCGCGTTGCTGGGTGACGGGTGGCTGGAACTGGGCCAGGGCTTCGTACAGGTGCAGGACATCCCCGACGCGGTTGCTGCTATCCCGGCAGCGACCTTGCTCGGCGCGATCGCGTTCGCCGGTGCCGGCGGGGCGCTGAACCTGGTGCAGTCGAACTGGGTTCGCGACAAGGGCCTGGGCATGGGCGCGCGGCTGCCGAAGGTGGTCTCGCCGTTCACCGGCGAGGAGTCCGCCGCAGCAGCCACCGGCTACTTCTTCCGCCGGGACGCGGCGAACATGGCGCGCTGGCGGGGATGGTGGCGGGTCGCCGACCGCGAGCAGTTCTTCACGTTCTTCGTCATCGGCGCGTTCGCGCTGCTGGTGCTGATGACGCTGACGTTTGTCACGGTCGGGGTCGGCGGGGACGCGGAGAGCTTCGACTTCATCCGCCAAGAGGGCGAGGTACTCAACGACCGCAACGGCGCTTGGCTCGGGACGACGTTCTGGCTGATCGGCACGGTCGTGCTGTACTCCACGAACATCGCCGTATTGGACATGGTCGGCCGGGTCACCGCAGACGTCCTCAAGACCGGCCCGCTGCGGGAGAACCAGACCTGGACCGAGAGCAAGATCTACTTCGTCGTGGTGTGGGCGGAGATCGCGTTCGGCTCGATCATCCTGCTCGCCGGCGTCACCCAGCCGCTGGTCCTGCTGATCATCGCGTCGTCGCTGAACGGCATCGTGATGTTCGTGTACTCCATGCTGCTGATCAAGCTGAACCGCTCCGTGCTACCCCGCGAGATCGGCCTCGGCGGCGGCCGGCTCGTCATGATCTGGTGGGCGGTGCTGTTCTACGGTGGCTTCTCGCTGTTCACGGTGTGGGACCAGGTCACCGGTCTGTTCGAGTAAGACGGGCCGCTGCTGCTGCGACCCGCTCGTCGGTCGCGGTGAGCGCGACCCGGATGTGCCTGGCCCCGTGAGGCCCGTAGAAGGAACCCGGCGCGACCAGGATGCCGAGTTCGGCCAACCCGGCAACGGAGGCCCAGCAGTCCTCGTCCCGGGTCATCCAGAGGTACAGCCCGGCCTCGGAGTGCTCGACCCGAAAGCCGGCAACGGTCACCGCCGCGCGGAGCACCGCGCGGCGGGCGGCGTACCGGCCCCGCTGAAGGTCGGCATGGACGTCGTCGTCGAGCGCGGCGACCATTGCGGCCTGCACCGGCGCGGGCATGATCATTCCGGCGTGTCGCCGGATATCCAACAGCCGGGCGATCAACGCCGGGTCACCCGCGACGAAGCCGGCGCGATAGCCGGCGAGGTTGCTGCGCTTGGACAGCGAGTGAACCGCGAGCAGGTTCTTGTGGCTGCCGCCGCTCACCGACTCGTGCAGCACCGATGCCGGCGTGCTGTCCCACCCCAGCTCCAGGTAGCACTCGTCGCTGGCAACGACTACGTCACGTTCTCGCGCCCACGCCACGACCTTGCGCAGGTGCTCGGCCGGCAGCACCCGTCCCGTCGGGTTGGCGGGTGAATTGACCCACAGCAGCGCGACCCGTTGCGGTCCGAGCGCTGTCAGCGAGTCTGCGGGCAACACCTGCGCGCCGGCCAGCCGGGCGCCGACGCCGTACGTCGGATAGGCCAACTCCGGGTAGACGACGACATCGGCTGGACCCAGGCCGAGCAGCTGCGGCAGCCAGGCGATGAACTCCTTGGAGCCGATGGTCGGGAGCACAGCGGCCGGTGCCAGTCCGGTGACGCCATGTCGGCGAGCCAACCAGCCGACCGCCGCGTCGCGAAGCTCGGCGGTGCCGTGGGTTAGCGGGTAGCCGGGTGCATCGGAAGCAGCAGCCAGCGCAGCCTGGATGGCCGTCGGCACCGGATCGACCGGCGTGCCGATGGACAGGTCCACCAGACCGTCCGGGTGCACCTGCGCCGTGGCGCGGTGTTCGGCGAGGGTGTCCCAGGGATAGGCCGGGAGCTTCAGTGCTCGTTCACCTGCGGCGGCAGTGCCGCGACGAGTGGATGGTCCTTGTCGATCTTTCCGGTCTTCGCCGCACCCCCGGGTGAGCCGAGATCCTCGAAGAAGTCGACGTTGACGTTGTAGTACTCCTTCCACTTCTCCGGTGTGTCGTCCTCGTAGTAGATCGCCTCGACGGGACAGACCGGCTCGCACGCGCCGCAGTCCACGCACTCGTCCGGGTGGATGTAGAGCATCCGGTTGCCCGTGTAGATGCAGTCGACGGGGCACTCCTCGATGCACGCCTTGTCTAGCACGTCGACACACGGCTCGGCGATGACGTACGTCATAGACAGCCCTTCTGAGCGTTCCGTGATCTGCGGTCATGTCGGGCGGCGCCCGACTGTGGTCCATTTGTCGGGCACCGCCCGAATGCCTCTCTAGTATCGCGCCTGGGACGGTCCAGCGACTCAGGGGGTAGCCAGACGTGAAACCAGCCTTGACCGGCGACCACATCGGCCACCGCGTCGTCGTACGCCGTCGTGTTGCCACCGCGGGCGAACGTGAACGTTTCAGCGACATCCTCGGCGAGTTGGTTGCGCTCGACGAATCGTCGTTGACGGTACGCCGGCGTGACGGGGAACTCGTCGATGTCGACCTCACGCAGGTGGCCGCGGCCAAGCCCGTCCCACCGGCGGCGGTTCGCCGGACCAGTGACAGCGATGTGCAGCGGATCGCCGCGCTCGGTTGGCGGGGCTTGGAGGAGGCGTGGTTGGGCGGCTGGCTGCTAAGGGCGGGCAACGGCTTCACCGGCCGGGCCAACTCCTTTTTACCCCTGGGACCGCCGGATCGATCGGTCGCCGACGCGCTGAGCTTCGTCATAGACTGGTACGCCGAGCGAGGCCTCCCACCGCGGGTGCAGGTGCCACTCCCGCTGGCAGCTGATCTCGACGGCGACCTGGCGGCTGCCTCGTGGCGGGCCTACAACCCCACCCGGTTTCTCACTGCCCCGATCACCGCCGTACTGGACACCTGCCCGGCCCGTGCCGACCTGCCGCCGGTCACCCACGAGGCGGTACCCGGGCCGGAGTGGCTGTCCGGCTATGTCTACCGGGGTCAGCCGTTGCCCGACGGCGCCGTGAGCGTCCTGACGAACGCCGCCGCCCCGACGTTCGCCGCGGTCCGTGACGCGACCGGGCTGCTCGGCGTGGCCCGAGGCGTGGTCGACGAGGGCTGGCTGGGCGTCACGGCCGTCACCGTGGCAGAGCCCGCACGCCGGCGCGGACTTGGCCGACACCTCATGCGCGGGCTGGCCGAGTGGGCGGCGGAACGAGACGCGAGCCGGGTCTACCTCCAGGTCGCCGAGGACAACCCCGCCGCCATCACGATGTATGACCGGCTGGGCTT
>Ga0136611_10004261_pt1 | contig 10015 bp, 8 predicted proteins | sample AntDrymUQ2232306_2_FD_106645 | JGI IMG/M metagenome (GOLD analysis project Ga0136611, IMG submission 106645) | Polar desert sand microbial communities from Dry Valleys, Antarctica - metaG UQ223 (23.06) | ecosystem: Environmental > Terrestrial > Soil > Desert | place: Antarctica: Dry Valley... | reverse complement strand
CGCGTCGTCCACGTCGTCCGCGTCGTCCACCTCGTCCGCGTCGTCAGGGGTCTCGGCCGCCACACGGGCCGCCTCCGCCTCCGCTGCCACACGGGCCGCCTCCGCCTCCGCCGCGACGCGAGTCGCCTCCGCCTCCGCCGCTGCTTCTGCCGCCTCCTCTGCGGCGTCCGCGCGCGCCTGCTCAGCCGCCGCCGCGGCCTCCTCGGCCCGCTCGTCGACCTCGTCGGCCTCGTCGGCCTCGTCCGTCTGCACGACGGGGTTCGCCGGTCGCTCCGGCGCCCCGCGGTCCGGGAGGACCACGGCGGCCGCGGCCGCCCCCGTCACGCTGACCGCCGCGACCGCGGCCCCCAGTCCGACCTTTGCGACCAGGCTCAGCCCGCTCAGCCATTCGACGACCATGATGAATCTCCTCTTTGGTAGCCCGGACACCTGCGGAGCAGGCCCAGGGGCGTTGCTCGCTGCCGTCACCGGCAGGTCGCCCTTCTCGGTGGAGAGATGCTGCGCCACGAGGCCGTGGTCGAGCACGCGCGTCAACGCGGCCGACGGCTGCGGAGGCGCACCTGGCACGGTCGACAAGAGGCCTCGGGCGAGGTCGGCGAGGTCGCCGAGCTCGTCGGCGCCCGCTGGGTCGTGTCCCCGCAGGGCACCCGTCAGATCGTCCTCGGGCCTTCGGTCGTGTGTCATCTCATCCCCCACATCGTCGACGGACCTCCCCCGCGGGTGGGCTGGACGGGTGACGTCCGACGAAGCCGCGCCAGCCCCCGTCGCTGCAACGACCTCACCGCCCCCACGGACTTGCCCACGACACCGGCCACCTGTTCGACCGACAGGTCACCGAGGATGCGCAGGACGAGCACATCGCGCTGCTCGGGGGGCAGGCCCTGGAGCAGCTCCCTCGCCCGCACCGACCCCCACCGGTCCAGCGCGGCGTCCTCGGCGCTCGGGGCCGCCGCGACGGCGGGGTCACCGTCACGGGGTAAGGGCACCGGGTCACCTCTTTGGCAGCGGTGCCTGAGCTCGTCCACCACACGGCGGTGGGCGATCGTGAACACGAGCGCCCGGAAGCCGGACTCGTCGCCGTCGAACGTGGCCAGTCCGGTCAGCACCGCGAGGAACACGTCGCTCGTCAGCTCCTCCGGTTCGCGCGAACCCTTTCGTCCCGCGTAGGCAGCGACGGACGGGGCGTACCACGTCCACAGCGCACGCAGCGCATCCGCGTGCCCGTCCCGGGCCGCAGCCAGCACCGCGTCGAAGTTCTCGTGCGCCGTCACGTCGTCGACATCGGCAGGCGGCCCCCCAGCCCACAGCCTCGTCGGGAGCGGTCGCCCGTACGCGCGCGGTGCGACCTTCAGCCACAGACCGGCAGCACCCGGCGATGCAACGGCGTGACGCCGTACGCCGCGCCACCCGGGTGACAACGGTCTCGCTCGCGGTCACGTCGTCGCGCGTCCACCTGCGCGTCGACGGGTGGTCGACTGCTGCTGGTTCAGGGGTGCCAGGGGTGCCGGGGGAACGCGGCGTCAGAAGCCGCAGGCCGCCAGCGCCTGGCGCAGCAGCGTCCCCCGCCCGTTGGCCATCTCGGTCTGCAGCCGGGCGTCGGCCGCCTCCTCGGGCGAGACCCAGGTGATCTCCAGGGCGTCCTGCTGCGGGTGGCAGTCCCCCTCGACCGGCACCACGTAGACCAGCGACACGGCGTGCTGGCGTGGGTCGTGGAACGGCGTGACGCCGGGCACCGGGAAGTACTCCGCCACGGTGAACGGCTGGGGGTGGGCGGTCAGCTTGGGCAGCGCGAGCGGGCCGAGGTCCTTCTCCAGGTGACGCAGCAGCGCCCCGCGCACCCGTTCGTGGTGCAGCACCCTCCCCGACACCAGGGCCCGGCTGATCTGACCGTCCCCCGTGACCCGCAGCAGCAGCCCGAAGGCCGTGACCGTCCCGGTCTCGTCGACCCGGACCGGGAGCGCGTCCACGTACAGGATGGGCATGCGCTCCCGCGCCGAGTCGAGCTCCTCGCGGCTCAGCCAGCGGCTGTCCGCGTCCGTGACGTAGTCCGTCATGTTCCTGCTCCTCCTCGGCGCCTCAGGCCAGCGTGGCGGCGAGGTTCTCGTCGAGGGCGCCGAGGAAGCCCTCGGTCGTCAGGAACGGCTGGTCCCTGCTGATCAGCATCGCGAGGTCCTTGGTCATCTGGCCGCCCTCGACGGTCTGGATGACGACCTGCTCCAGGGCCTGCGCGAAGCCCGTGACCTCGGGGGTGCCGTCGAGCAGACCGCGGTGCGCGAGGCCCCGGGTCCACGCGAAGATCGAGGCGATCGGGTTGGTCGAGGTCGGCTTTCCCTGCTGGTGCTGCCGGTAGTGGCGCGTCACGGTGCCGTGCGCCGCCTCGGCCTCCATGGTCCGGCCGTCCGGCGTCATGAGGACGCTCGTCATCAGGCCGAGCGAGCCGAAGCCCTGGGCGACGGTGTCGGACTGGACGTCGCCGTCGTAGTTCTTGCACGCCCAGACGTAGCCGCCCTCCCACTTCATGGCCGCGGCGACCATGTCGTCGATGAGGCGGTGCTCGTACGTGAGCCCTGCGGCGTCGAAGTCGGCCTTGAACTCGGCCGTGTAGATGGCCTCGAAGATGTCCTTGAAGGCGCCGTCGTAGGCCTTGAGGATCGTGTTCTTCGTGGACAGGTACACCGGGTAGCCCCGGTTGAGGCCGTAGGCCAGCGACGCCCGGGCGAAGTCCTCGATCGAGGCGGTGAAGTTGTACATCCCCATCGCGACGCCGCCGTCCTCGGGGAATCGCACGACCTCGTGCTCGATCGGCGCGGAGCCGTCGTCCGGGGTGTAGGTGAGGGTCAGCGTGCCCGGGCCGGGGACCTTGAAGTTGGTCGCCCGGTACTGGTCGCCGTGGGCGTGGCGGCCGATGATGATCGGCTTGGTCCAGCCCGGGACCAGGCGCGGGATGTTGCTGATGATGATCGGCTCACGGAAGACGACGCCACCGAGGATGTTGCGGATCGTGCCGTTGGGCGAGACCCACATCTTCTTGAGGCCGAACTCCTCGACGCGGGCCTCGTCGGGGGTGATGGTGGCGCACTTGACCCCGACGCCGTGCTCCTGGATGGCGCGGGCGGCGTCGATCGTCACCTGGTCGTCGGTGGCGTCGCGGTGCTCGATCCCGAGGTCGAAGTACCTGAGGTCGACGTCCAGGTAGGGGTGGACCAGGCGGTCCTTGATGAACTGCCAGATGATCCGGGTCATCTCGTCGCCGTCGAGCTCGACGACCGGGCCCTCGACCTTGATCTTCGCCATGCGCTGAGACATCTCCTCGTCCGGGTGCTGCTGCCGTGTCGAGCCTAACGAACACCGGGCCCGCCGCCGGCCGCCGCGCGAGCCCGTAGTTGCTAGCGTCACGCGGGCACACCCGAGCACCCACCGCCCCGCGCAGACCCACCCGACTCGCCGAGGAGATCGTCGTGACCACCGCCCCCAGACAGAGCAGCAGCCCGAGCAGCAGCCGGTCCCCCGTGACCGTCGCGATCACCGGCGCCGCCGGCCAGATCGGCTACAGCCTGCTGTTCCGCATCGCCAGCGGCGCCATGCTCGGCCCCGACACCCCGGTCCGGCTGCGGCTGCTGGAGATCACCCCCGCCCTGGGCGCGGCGCAGGGCGTGGCCATGGAGCTCGACGACTGCGCCTTCCCGCTGCTGGCCGACATCGACATCTCCGACGACCCGGCCACCGCCTTCGACGGGGCGAACCTGGCCCTGCTGGTCGGCTCCCGCCCGCGCACCAAGGGCATGGAGCGCGGGGACCTGCTGTCGGCGAACGGCGCCATCTTCACCGGGCAGGGCAAGGCGCTCAACGACCACGCCGCCGACGACCTCAAGGTGCTGGTGGTGGGCAACCCCGCCAACACCAACGCCCTGATCGCCATGAACAACGCCCCCGACGTGCCGCGCGAGCGCTTCACGGCGATGACGCGCCTGGACCACAACCGGGCGCTGGCGCAGCTGTCGGCGAAGGTCGGCTCCCCCGTCACCGACATCACGCACATGACCATCTGGGGCAACCACTCCGCGACGCAGTACCCCGACCTGTTCCGCGCGGAGGTGGGCGGCCGGGTCGCCGCAGTCGTCGTCGGGGACCAGGCCTGGCTCGAGGGCACGTTCATCCCCACCGTCCAGAAGCGGGGCGCGGCGATCATCGAGGCGCGTGGCTCGTCGTCGGCCGCCAGCGCCGCCAGCGCCGCCGTCGACCACGTCCGCGACTGGGTGCACGGCACCGCGGCGGGTGACTGGACCTCGATGGCCGTCCCGAGCGACGGCTCCTACGGCGTCCCCGAGGGCCTCATCAGCTCCTTCCCTGTGACCTGCGCGGACGGGTCCTTCTCGATCGTCCAGGGCCTGCAGCTCGACCCGTTCTCGCGCGGGCGGATCGACGCCAGCGTCGCCGAGCTGGTCGAGGAGCGCGACGCGGTGCAGAAGATGGGCCTGCTCGGCTGAGGCCCCGTCGGGCCTGCTCAGGTGCGGGACATCGGGACGCTGAGGGTCAGCACGGCCACCACGACCGACAGCCCCGTCAGCAGGAGCACGTCGAGGACGGGTCGCCGGACGGCGAGGGTGCCCACCCAGGCGGTCGGGAGCAGCAGGCGCAGCACGGCGGCGACGGCGCACACCGCGGACAGCGTGAGCCCGCCGCTCACGTAGCCGCGGGTGGCCGTGAGCCAGGCGGCCAGCACGACGCCCGCCAGGACCCCCACCATCGCCGCCTGCCGGGGCCAGCCCCGGGGCCCGGCCGCACCCGGCCCGGACACCGGGTCGGGGGGTACCGGGTCAGTGGGCACGCTCAGTGGGCGAAGTGCCGGACACCGGTGAGGTACATGGTCGCGCCCGCGGCCTCGACCGCGGCGACCACCTCGGCGTCGCGCACGGATCCGCCCGGCTGGACGACCGCCCGGACGCCGGCGTCGAGCAGCACCTGGACGCCGTCGGCGAAGGGGAAGAACGCGTCGGAGGCCGCCACGGAACCGGCCGCGCGCTCGGCCCCGGCCCGCTCGACCGCCAGGCGGCAGGAGTCGACCCGGTTGACCTGCCCCATGCCGATGCCGACCGAGGCACCGTCGCGGGCGAGCAGGATGGCGTTGGACTTGACGGCCCGGACGGCCCGCCAGGCGAACTCCAGGTCGGCGAGGGCGGCCTCGTCCAGGGCCCGGCCCGCCGATAGCGTCCAGCCGGACCGGGTGTCCCCGGGGGTGTCGACGAGGTCCGTGTCCTGCACGAGCAGGCCGCCGTCGATCCGTCGCCACTCCCTCGCCGGGCCGTCCCCGGGGGTGGGCTCGACCACGAGCAGGCGGACGTTCTTCTTGGCCGTGAGCACGAGGAGCGCGTCGTCGTCGAAGGCGGGCGCCGCGACGACCTCCGTGAAGACCTCGGCGAGCTGGGTGGCCATGGCGCGGGTGACGCGCCGGTTGGCGGCGACCACGCCGCCGAACGCGCTCACCGGGTCGCAGGCGTGGGCGCGGGCGTGCGCGTCGGCGATCTCGTCGGCCACGCCGGCGGAGGCGACGGCTATGCCGCAGGGATTCGCGTGCTTGATGATCGCCACCGCGGGGGCGGCGTGGTCGGCGGCTGCCCGCACCGCGGCGTCGGTGTCGACGAAGTTGTTGTACGACATGGCCTTGCCATGCAGCTGGGTGGCGCCGGCCAGTCCGGCACGGGCACCGGTGCGGTAGACCGCGGCGTGCTGGTGCGGGTTCTCGCCGTAGCGAAGCGCCGCCACCAGGGTGCCCGTGGTGCCGACGAACGCCGGCGCCCCGGACCCGTCTTCCCCGTCGGCGCCGTCGGACGCGTCGGCGCCGTGCGCGACCTGCTGCGCGAACCAGGCGGCGACGGCGGTGTCGTAGGCCGCGGTGTGCGCGAACGCCGCCGCGGCGAGCGACGTCCGTTCCGCGAGGGTGAACCCACCTCCTTCGACCGCCGTCAGGACCTCCTCGTAGCGGACGGGGTCGACGACGACGGCGACCGTGGGGTGGTTCTTGGCCGAGGAGCGGACCATCGCCGGGCCGCCGATGTCGATCTGCTCGACGACCGCCTCGGGCGCGGCGCCCGAGGCCACGGTGGCGGCGAAGGGGTAGAGGTTGACCACGACGAGGTCGAACGCCGCGATCCCGAGCTCGGCGAGCTGGGCCAGATGCTCGGGCCGACGGCTGTCGGCGAGCAGGCCTGCGTGGAGGGCGGGGTGCAGCGTCTTGACGCGCCCGTCCAGACACTCGGGGAACCCCGTCACCTGCTCGACCGGGGTCACGGGCACCCCGGCCTCGGCGACCCGGGCCGCGGTGGACCCGGTCGAGACGATCTCCACGCCGGCCGCGTGCAGGCGCCGCGCGAGGTCCGCCAGGCCCTGCTTGTCGTAGACGCTGACGAGGGCGCGGCGCACAGGGCGACGGCCACCGGCGGACGCCTCGGGCAGTTCGGTCCAGGGCTGCGGGGTCACGGCGGCGAGCCTAGTCAGCGATGGCGAACCTGGTCGGCGACGGGTCGCCAGGTGGCACGCCGCCCGTCGACGGAGACCCCGTGGGCGAGGACGCCCGCGGTCACGCGCACGATGAGGTCGCGCTCCACTACCTTGATGCGCTCGTGCAGGGACGCCTCGTCGTCGTCGGCCAGCACGGGTACCGCCTCCTGGGCGAGGACCGGCCCGGTGTCGGTACCGGCGTCGACGAGGTGCACGGTGCAGCCGGAGACGCGCACCCCGTGCGCGAGCGCGTCACGGACGGCGTGGGCCCCTGGGAACGCGGGCAGCAGGGCCGGGTGGGTGTTGAGGATGCGCTGCGGGAAGGACGCGAGGACGGCGGGGCCGAGGATCCGCATGAAGCCTGCGCTGACGAGCCAGTCGGGGCCGAGGTCCTGCAGGCGGTCGGCCAGCGCGGCGTCCCAGGCGGTCCGGTCGTCGTGCTCACCCGGGGGGACGACGACCGTGGGGATGCCCAGGGCGGCCGCCCGGTCCAGCGCGGGGCAGACCCGGTCGGCCACCAGGGCGACGAGCTCGGCGGGCACCTCGCCGCAGGCGACGGCCTCGGCGATCCGGGCGAAGAGGCTGCCGGTGCCGGAGGCGAGGACCACGAGTCGGCGCACGCGGGCCAGGGTAGGTCCATCTGGGACGATGTCCTGGTGGCGGAGCAGACGAAGGGGCTGGCGGTGCGCGCGCTCGACGAGCCGCACGCCCGGCTGACCCTGGAGATGGCGCTGCTGCTGCTCGGGGTGGAGCTGACCCGAGGCCTGGACCTGCCCTGGCGGGTGGCGGGTGTGGTGTTCTCGGTCCTCGCGCTGGTCCAGGGTGTGCGAGCGACCGCGGCCCTGCGACGGCACCGTCGCCGTCATCCGGACCTGCAGGCGATGGGTCCGGCCGGTGGCGTCCTGGTCGCGCTGGGCGTGGCGGTCGCCGCCGGGCTGACCGTGGTGCAGGTGCTGCTTCTGGTGGCCTACCCGCTGGTCGACGAGCAGGAGGCGTGCCGCGACCGCGCGCTCACCCGCACGGCGGTCGAGCGCTGCGACGAGGCCTTGATGGACCGGGTGCAGCAGCTGGGCGGCCTCGACCTCTGACGCCCGACCGGGCCTTCGACCGGCGCCCGACCGGCGCGGCCCGTGTCGTCAGCCCCGGCGCAGCGACGGCCGGCCGGCCGCCTGCTCCCGGCCCAGCAGGCGGCCGGGCCCGGAGACCGGGGCACGGCCGGGGAGCTGCCCGGACGCCCGGAGCCGGCCGCTGAGCCGCGACCACCGCCCCAGCGGCCGACCGGCGAGCAGGTGCAGGGCGCCTCCGGCCAGCAGCGCGCCGGCGAACACCTCCGCGGTCACGGCCGCCCCGAGCAGGAGCGGGTCCGGGCCGAGCGGCTGCCAGGGACCCAACGAGCCCGACGTCAGCTCACCCAGACCCAGGGCGGCCAGACCGGCGAGCGCGGCGAGCGCCACGGCGTCGCCCGCCCGGTCGCCCAGGGTGGCCCCTCGGCTGCTCGGGTGGCGGTGGGCGTGCCAGGCAGCCAGCGCCCCGGCGAGGACGACCGCGACCGGCGCGAGGAAGGCCCACAGCGGGAGCCCCCCCGGTGCGGGCAGGGCCGCGAGCATCGGCACTGCGGGGACGTCCACGACGGAGGAACCCCCCGGGCCGACGTGCCCGACCCCGAACCAGGTGCCCGGCCCGGCGAGGACGGCTGCGCCCCAGACCACCGCCGCGGGCAGGAACGCCAGCTGCAGCAGGAGCAGGGCGGCCCCGCCGGCGAGCCCCGGGGCCAGAGCGGCGTGGACCTCGCCGACCGTGGCCACCCGCACCAGGAGCGACACCGCGAGCAGCACCGCCCCGCCGACGAGCCAGCCGACGACCGCGACGCCCGCCGCGGGCACGACCCGGCGCACCTGCACCTGGACGTGGCGGGGCAGCCGGTCGAGCAGCTCGTCCGCGTGACGGCGCAGCACGGCGGGCACGGCACCGAGCAGGGCGAGCATCGCCGCGCCGATCGCGCTGGCGACCGGGTCGGGGGTGACGACGGGCGTGTCCACGGCCCAGGCCAGCAGCCACGCCGCCCCGGCGTAGGCCCCGGCGAACACCGTCAGCAGCGCGAGCGAGCGCACCGGTCGGCTGCGGGCGGCGATCCGGTCGCCGGCGCGCCAGGCCGGCCAGGCCGCCAGCAGGACCAGCAGCAGCGGGGGCAGGGAGACCACGCCCAGCACCGGGGTGAGCGGGTCCGCGGGCGAGGGCGACGTCGCGACCTCGCTGAGCACGCCGACCTCCCCGAGGTGGGCCAGCAGCCACAGCGAGGTGCCGAGCCGCACCGCCTGCGGCCAACCGGTGGCCGCAGCGGGGTCGCTGACCCAACCGGCCACCAGGAGACCGACGCAGACCACCACGCCGATCGCGACCGCACCGACGGCCTGCGACAGCGCGAGCCGGAGGTCGGCGAACACAGCCCCACCGGGCCGCCGGGTGGTCGAGGTCCGGACGCTGCTCACCGCCCCATGGTGGCGGCGTGCACCGGGGAGCCGGTCACGCGACACACCATGGGGCGACGGTCGTCTCAGCCGGCGGTGATGATCTCCCGCATCAGGCGCGCCGTCTCGCTCGGCGTCCGCCCGACCCGGACGCCGACCGCCTCCAGGGCCTCGGCCTTGGCCGCCGCGGTGCCCGCGGAGCCGGACACGATGGCGCCGGCGTGGCCCATGGTCTTGCCCTCGGGCGCCGTGAAGCCGGCGACGTAGCCGACGACCGGCTTGGTGACGTGGTCCTTGATGTAGGCCGCCGCGCGCTCCTCGGCGTCGCCGCCGATCTCGCCGATCATGACGATGGCCTTGGTGTCGGGGTCCGCCTCGAACGCCTCGAGGCAGTCGATGTGGGTGGTCCCGATGACGGGGTCGCCCCCGATGCCCACGCAGGTGGTGAAGCCGAGGTCACGCAGCTCATACATCATCTGGTAGGTCAGCGTGCCGGACTTGCTGACCAGGCCGATGGGGCCGGCCTGCGTGATATCGGCCGGGATGATGCCCGCGTTGGCCAGGCCGGGGCTGATGAGGCCGGGGCAGTTGGGGCCGATGAGCCGGGTCGTGCCCGAGTTCGCGGCCAGCTGGTAGAACTCTGCGGAGTCCTTGACCGGCACGCCCTCGGTGATGACGACGGCGAGCGGGATTTGGGCCTCGACGGCCTCGACCACCGCGCCCCGGGTGAACGTCGCCGGGACGAAGATGACCGTGGTGTCGGCGCCGGTGGCCGTCATGGCCTCACCGACGCTGTCGAACACGGGCAGCTGCACGGGCGCGCCGTCCGCCCCGGTGAACTCCACGCTCTGCCCGCCCTTGCCAGGGGTGACCCCGCCGACGACGGCAGTACCCGAGGCGAGCATCCGCTGGGTGTGCTTGCGCCCCTCGGAGCCGGTCATGCCCTGGACGACGACCTTGGATGTTCCTGTCAGGAAGATTGCCACGTCTGCTCGTGCCCTCTCAGCCAGCTGCCAGCTCGGCGGCGCGGTCAGCCGCGCCGTCCATGG
>Ga0136611_10004260_pt1 | contig 10017 bp, 6 predicted proteins | sample AntDrymUQ2232306_2_FD_106645 | JGI IMG/M metagenome (GOLD analysis project Ga0136611, IMG submission 106645) | Polar desert sand microbial communities from Dry Valleys, Antarctica - metaG UQ223 (23.06) | ecosystem: Environmental > Terrestrial > Soil > Desert | place: Antarctica: Dry Valley... | reverse complement strand
GTACTGGCCTGAGCCGCACGAGCGAATCAACCGCATGTTCGAGGCCGTCGAGATCATCAAAAAGCTGTTCCAGAGTGGGATGTCGCAACGCGACGTCAAGCATTCTGGTCAGTTTTTCAAACTCGAGTCCACCCGCCTGTGGACCATGCCAGAGGCACCGCCCGAGATCTATGTCGCGACCGCCGGTCCGGTGACGGCGAAGCGCGCCGGTCGCACCGTCGACGGACTCATTACAGAGGGGTCGAGCCCAGAGAAACTCGAGGCTCTTCTGCAACGCTTCGACGAGGGCGCGAGAGAGGTCGGCAAGGTCGGCGGAACCAAGATTTTGCGACTCCATGTGAGCTGGGCCGAAACTGATGAGATCGCGATGGCGAACGCGCTCACCGAGTGGCCGAACGGTGCGATGAGGTTTGCGAAAGGCGACATCCGCAGTCCTTTTGAACTGGAACAGATAGCGCGGATGCTTCGGCCCGACGACTTTGCTGGGCGCATGCTCGTGAGTTCCGACCCCGACGCGCACCGGGCGCACTTGCAACTGTTCGTCAACATGGGCTTCGATCGCATTTATCTCCACAATGTTGGGCGCAACCAGGGGGAGTTCCTCAGGGTTTTCGGTAATGATGTACTACCCGCTTTGGTCCACTGAGAGGCACTCGTGAAACCTCGCCTTACCGTCTTCGCCGTCGAAGGCTTGCCCGAGATTCAACCGGGCGATGAGCTCGCGGCAATGATTGTGAGCGAGGTGGGAGCAGAGCTCGAAGATGGCGACATTCTCGCTATCACGTCGAAGATCGTGAGCAAGGCCGAGGGGCGCATTGTTGCGGCGATCGATCGCGACAGCGCAATCGACGCTGAGACGGTTCGAGAGGTCGCTCGCCGCGAGCACCCCGGTGGGGTCACCCGCATCGTGCAGAACAAGCTCGGTCTCGTGCTGGCTGCGGCGGGAATCGACTCGAGCAATACGGCAGAGGGCACGATTTTGCTGCTGCCCATCGACCCCGACGCTTCGGCAAGGGCGATCGCAGTGGCCGTTCGAGAGCGCACCGGCAAGCGCGTGGGTGTCATCATCACCGACACTCTCGGTCGACCGTGGCGAGAGGGGCAGACGGATGTCGCGATCGGAGCCGCCGGAGTGCTCGTGTTCAACGACCTGCGGGGTTCCGCCGATTCGTTTGGGCGCCAACTCGACGTCACGGTCACGACCATTGCCGATGAGGTTGCGGCTGCCGCCGATCTTGTGAAGGGCAAGGTGCGCGGAATCCCTGTCGCGGTTGTGCGGGGGTTAGGAGAATTTGTTGCCGACCTCAATGCGCCGGGGGCCCGATCCATTGTTCGACCGCTCGAAAATGATATGTTCACGCTCGGGAGTGCGGAAGCGTTCGCTCAGGGCTATAGCGAGGGTTACGCGGTGGGCCGTGAAGTTCACGAAACCTCAGACTTATCTGACAGACTGACGCTGTGAACAGTGACGTTACTGCGCTCCACCAGGGATCACCTGCAGAGAGCGCTACCACCCTCCCGATGGACGACTTCTACAAGTCGAGTGCCGCGATCGTTGCCGCTATTGAGACCGTCATCGACGGCAAGCGCAACGCAATCCTCATGGCGCTCACCGTGCTTCTCGCCGAGGGACACTTGCTCATCGAGGATGTTCCCGGCGTCGGAAAGACGATGCTCGCCCGCGCCCTCGCCCAGAGCGTTGGTTCGAGCGTGCAGCGCATCCAGTTCACTCCAGACCTCCTTCCGGCAGACATCACGGGCGTCTCGGTCTACAACCAGGGCACGACCGAGTTCGAGTTCAAACCGGGCCCTATCTTTGCGAACATCGTCATCGGCGACGAGATCAACCGCGCTAGCCCGAAGACCCAGTCGGCTTTGCTCGAAAGCATGGAAGAGCACCAGGTAACGGTCGACGCCCACACCTACGAGCTTGCGAGCCCGTTCACCGTCATCGCGACCCAGAACCCGATCGAGATGGAGGGCACCTACGCTCTTCCTGAGGCTCAGCGCGACCGTTTCATGGTGCGCATGTCGATGGGCTATCCAGACGCGACCGCCGAGGTCAAGATGCTCCGCGACCGGGCAAATAAGAAACCTCTCGACGCCGTAACCCCCGTGGTATCCAATGCCGAGCTGCTCGCCATGATTGCCACCGCGCAAGCCGTGCACACGAGCCCCGCCATCGAGCAATATGCCGTAGCCATCGCTCACGCGAGCCGCGTCGATCCAGGGCTTCGCCTGGGAGCGAGCCCGCGCGCAGTGCTTCAGCTCATTCGAGCGTCAAAGGCTCGCGCGGCGCTTGACGGCCGCACCTTCGTGCTTCCCGACGACATCAACGCTCTCGCCGTGCCGGTGCTCGCGCACCGACTCATGGCTTCCACTCGCATTGCATCGCAGGGGCGATCGGCGCAAACGACGGTGCAAGAGATCATCACTCGCATCGTCGCTGACACTCCAGTGCCCCTGGAGCGCAACGGAACGGCCTAGACGCGAATGGCGCGGAAAGCGCGAAGGGCGCGAAAGAGTAAGCCTTCGCGGGAGCGTGCCCGGAGGCGCGCAGGCAACTCGCGATTGACGGTGCGTGGGCGACTGTTTTTAGGAGCAGCCGTCGTTTTGCTCGTGGTGGCAACGTTCCTCAGCAGCAAGTTCATTCTCATCTCGGCGCTCTTCTTGCTGTTCCTTCTGCTCGCCTCGGCGATTGTCGTGCGCTGGCGAAAGCTGAGCCTCACCGCGACCCGCTCGTTTCACCCCGCAGCGGTTGAGTCGGGCTCCTCGGCAACGGTTACCCTTGTCGTCTCCAACGTCGGCAACTCGCGAAGCGCGGCCGCCACCTGGCGAGACGCTCTCCCGTGGTCACCCGGCTGGACCGAGCGGGGCAAGCTGAGCTCTCTCGTCTCGCACCGCGAGCGCTATTCGAACTCGGGCAACATGGCTCGACTCGACTACCGCCTCACCCCGCCCCGCCGCGGAATCTTCGAGATTGGCCCGCTGTCGGTCGAAGCGACCGACCCTTTCGGCCTCGTGTCGGGTTCAGTTGATATCGCGGGCACCCACGGCCTTGTTGTTACCCCGCGAGTCGAGCTGCTGCCAGGCTCGGGCATTTCGATTGACGCGGGCGACGGGGCATCCCGAATCGTTCAGCGCAGCGCTCACGGTAGCGAAGATGACCTCATGACTCGCGAATACCGGCGCGGAGACGCCCTGAGGCGCGTGCATTGGAGGGCTTCGGCCCGGCACGGCGAACTCATGGTGCGCCAAGAAGAGCCGCGCAACCGACCAGAAGCCCGCATCATCTTAGACACGCGCATCGACGGCTACTCAGATCTTGTTGACGGCTCCGATGATCCGCGCAGCCTGCACCCAGAGAGCGCCGCTTTCGAGTGGGTCGTGAGCCTCGTGGCGTCTGTGGGTTTGCACCTCGACAACGGCGGCTATGCCGTTACCGTGATCGAATCGGCCGGGCACCAGCTCGAGCAACCGGGCGAAAAGCGAGGCATGGACGCCACTGATAGCGCCTTTCTCGATAGCCTCGCGGGCATTCGACTCGTGCGCTCCCTCGAGAGCGAAGACGACGACGGCCGAGCCGCCAACAGGCCCGACGCAGCGCTCGCCCCCATCTTCGCCATAGTGGCGCAACCCCAGCAATCAACCCTCGAGTGGATGGCGCGGCACCGCCGCCCCTACGAGAAGGGCATTGCGATCGTGCTCGAGGGCGGCACCTCAATCGACACTTTTGACACGGCTGGCTGGACCTGCGTGAGTGCGAGCATCGACGACTCCCCGGCCGCGGTGTGGGCAGCCGCAACTCGCGGAACGGCGACGTCAACAGCGGGGGGCCGCTCATGACGATCGTCAACCGTGGCGTCATCGGTTCTCGCGCTGCGCCGACCGCACCTCCGCCGCGCGTGCACTGGCCGCTCACGGTGGCGACGATCATCGGTTTCGGCATCGCGATCTCTAACCTCTCTCCGCTCGTTCAGGGAGTGTGGTGGTGGTTCGTTTCGATGGCGGTCGTGCTTGTCGTGGTAGCCGCGACCACGGCCGCTCGCTTCATGTTTTCGAGCAGGTGGATCGCGCCGCTCGTGGGAATTCTCGCGCTGCTCTTTACGCTCTGCCTGTTCTTCGCGTCGTCGACCTCGCTGCTCGGAATCATCCCGACCGGCGACACGATCGCCGTCTTCGAGCAGTACGCAGAAGACGGCATGGCCTCGATCGCTGCGCAGAGCACTCCGGCGGTTGTCACCCCGAGCATCCTTGTGCTCATCGCGAGTGGCGTCGGCGCGGTGGCGATAGTGGTCGATGTGCTCGTCTTCGGGTTGCGGTTGCCCGCGGCATCCGGACTCATCTTTTTGGCGCTCGTCATTGTGCCGACCTTCATCGACCCAAGCCTCGGCGACGTCGTCTTGTTTCTCCTTACGGCTGCCGCGTGGCTCGCGATCGTCTACGTCAGTTCTCCGCGATCGCGGCCCCGAGACGCGATCATTGCGGGGGCTGTGAGTGTTGTCGCTGCGATCATTGTGCAGGGTGTGGCTCTTCCGATTACTCAGTCTCTGCAGCGACCCAACGTCGATCTCGGTTATTCGACGGGCCTCAACCCGCTGCTCACCCTTGGCGACAACCTGCGGCGCACGTCGACGCAACCCGCCTTGCGATACGCGACCGATTCAGATGTGCCGCTCTATTTCACGGTGTCGATTCTTGACGACTTCAGCGAAAACGGCTGGGAACCTGCGCCGCTGCAGAACAATTCGGCCCGCAACCTCGACAGAATTCCTGCCCCGCGAGATCGAGCACCCGAGGTCGCCACCGCCGTTGCCACAACCCAAGTGCAAGTGCAGAGTGTCGGTGGCAAGTGGTTGCCCGTGCCTTTCGCGCCGACCGCCGTCACCGGTCTCGAAGGCGATTGGCGTGCGCAAACCACCAACCAGGCAATTCGCACCCGAGACTCGACTATTCGCGGGCAAAAATATGAGGTGACGAGTTCGTTTGCGGTGCCCTCGTCTCAACAGCTCAGAGAGAGCGGCACTAACCCTGCGCTCGGCTTGGAAGCGTCTCTCGCCCTGCCCGACGGCATGCCCGACATCATTTACGACAGGGCTTTGAGCGTCACGCAAGACGCGAGCACCAACTACGACAAAGCTATAGCGCTACAGAGCTACTTTCGCAGCGGCGAGTTCACCTACTCAGAAGAGACTCCGGTAAACGAAGGATTCGACGGCACCGACGTAGAGGTCATCGCGACTTTTCTCGACGTCAAGAGCGGCTACTGCGTTCACTACGCATCGGCGATGGCGACAATGGCGCGGGCGATTGGCATCCCTGCCCGCGTTGCCGTCGGCTTCGTGCCCGGCAAACCCTCGACCGGCCCCGATGGCGCGAAGTTCCTCATCACCACCGACGAACTTCACTCGTGGCCAGAGCTGCACTTCAAAGACGTTGGTTGGGTGCGCTTCGAGCCGACACCCGGGCGCGGTTATGTTCCCGAGTATCCGGCAAAAGTCACCGACCCGAGCGCGGCACCCTCAAACACTCCGGCCCCATCGGCAACCCCGAAGCCGAGCTCAACGGCGACCGCGAAACCGAGCGCCTCGCCCGCGGATCTTGAGAAGCGAGAGCAGGCTGCGGCCGCGGCATCCAAGGCAAATAGCGAGCGCCAGGTTCCTCTCGTGGCAGGCGTGGCGGTGCTATTGTTGCTCGCTCTGCTGGGGCCCGCGATCGCCCGTTTTGTTCGACGCCGGTCGCGATTTGCGGCGGTGCGAAAGCACGGTGATGCGCTCGCTGCCTGGCGCGAGATCGTCGATTCCGCGCGCGATGTCGGCTTGCTCACGACCGAATCAGGAACACCGCAGGAGCTTCAGGACTCGCTCGGCGGGCCCTCGGCCATGGGCCGTCTGCGAGAGTCGGCAGAAGAGAGTGCCTACAGTCGCACGCCAGCTCCGGTAGCCGTTGATGACCTCGAGGAGTCACTGCGCTTTATCGCCTCGAAAGCTAAGCCGGGCGCTCGGGTGAAGGCAACGTTTGCCCCGCCGTCGGAGCTTGAGCGAATCGGGCAGAAAATGTCGAGATTCGCCCCCAAGCAGCCTGCCGAGTCGCCGGCGTGAGCCCTTGGACGCTCGTGATTCCCGTCAAAGGCAATTCATTGTCTAAGTCGCGCCTCGGGGGATCTGCCCAGTGGCGCGCGTCGATAGCCCACGCCATGGCTCTCGACTCGGTCGAAGCAGCACTCGCTGCAGTTCTCGTGGTCGAGGTCATCGTCGTCACGTCGGGAGACCGCGCGATCGACTTCGAAACGCTCGGCGCCAGGGTGATCGCGCAACCGGGAGAAGGGCTCGACGCCGCTGTCTCACTTGGGCTCTCAGTAGCAAGCGCTCCGAGTGCCGTTTTATTGGGGGATGTCCCCGCGCTCCAGCCCGCAGAACTCGACGCTGCTCTCACTCTCGCCGCCGGCTCCGAGTTGAGCGTCGTCACCGATAGCGACGGCAGCGGGACGGTGCTGCTCGCGTCCCGTTCCGGCGCCCACGCCCCCGCGTTCGGCGAGGGCTCGGCGGCTCGGCACCGGGCGGCCGGTTACGTCGAGTTGCCCGTGGCCGCCGCATCCGGTCTTCGCTGCGATGTCGATACCGTTGAGCAACTGCGTGCTCTCGGCGATCGCGTCGGAGCGCGCACGGCAGCTCTCGCGACCTAGCTCGCGGCTTCGCGCACCTCGAGCGGCAGCAGCTTGAGTGACTTTCCCGTTGAGGCGTACCCGGTCGCGGCATGGGTTCGAGACACCGCGAGGCGCTCGGCGGTCGGCTCTCCGTAGGTTGTCGTGCGCTGGTAGGGCTCGCGGCCGATGGCCGAGGCGAGGGCTTCGAGCTCGTCGACGGTGCGCTCTGAGCCGTTGTCTGCTCCGGCCATGCGGCTGATGGTTTCTTCCATGAGGGTGCCGCCCACGTCGTCTGCTCCTCCCTGGAGCATGAGCTGCGTGCCCTCGGTGCCGAGCTTGACCCACGAGGTCTGGATGTGGTCTATGCGGCCGTGGAGCATGAGTCGTGCGACGGCGTGCACGGCTCGGTTCTCTTGCGGCGTGGGGCCGGGGCGCGCAACCCCCGCGAGGTAGATCGGCGACGAGGCGTGCACGAATGGCAACAGCACGAACTCGGTGAAGCCGCCCGTTTCGTCTTGGATTCGCGAGAGCGTCCGGAGGTGGCCGACCCAGTGGCTCGGGTTGTCGACGTGGCCGTACATCATCGTCGAACTCGAGCGGATTCCGAGCTCGTGGGCGGTGGATACGATCTCGATCCAGGCGGCGGCGGGAAGTTTGCCCTTGGTGAGCACCCAGCGCACGTCGTCGTCGAGAATTTCGGCTGCAGTGCCGGGAATCGTGTCGAGCCCGGCGAGCTGAGCTTCGGCGAGAAAGTCGCGATACGAGAGCCCGGTGCGAGCGGCCCCGTTGACGATTTCCATGGGGCTGAACGCGTGAAGGTGAATGTCGGGTTGGCGACTTTTCACCTCGCGAGCCAGATCGAAATAGGCGGTGCCCGGCAGGTCAGGGTGGATGCCGCCCTGCATACAGATCTCGGTGGCCCCGATGTTCCACGCCTCGTCGACGCGGTCGCCCACTTGCTTCATCGAGAGGGTAAAGGCGTCGGCATCGGTGCGCCTCTGCGCAAACGCACAAAAGCGGCAACCGGTGTAACACACGTTCGTGAAGTTGATGTTGCGGTTCACGACGAAACCAATGCGATCGCCGACGGTGTCTCGGCGCACGCGATCGGCAAGGCCCGCTAGGGCGTCGAGATCGCGGCCTTCGGCGCTGAGCAGAGCAAGGTATTCGGTGTCGGTGAGCCCAGCGGGGTCGGTTTCGGCTTTGAGTAGAGCGGCCCGAACCGCCGGATCGCCCACGAGGCCGAGGTTTCGCGTCGTGTCTCCGACCTTTTCCCGCAACTCGCTCCAGTCGCCGTAGACGTCGTCGAAGTCACTGCGGCGGTCTGTGCTCCGGCCGGTTTCATCGATCTCGGTGTGCAGGTTGACGCGCCCTGAACCGACCCACGAGGGGTCGGGCTCTTGCCACGGCTGACCCACTGGGATGCGGCCCTCGACCGCGAGCCCGTCTGCCGCCGCGAGCGCCCTCACGTGCGGCAAGAGCCGGGGGTCGAGCCAGGGCTCCTCGGCGCGAACAAAGTGGGGGTGCACCGTGAGTCTTTCGCGCAGGGAGTAGCCCGCGGCATCCGTGAGTCTCGCTAGGTCGTCGATGTGCGGCCAGGGGCGCTCGGGATTCACGTGGTCGGGAGTGAGGGGCGATACTCCACCCCAATCGTCGATTCCCGCGCGCACCAGGAGTGTGAGCTCGGTTTCGTCGGTGAGGTTTGGCGGCGCCTGCAGGCGGATGCCCGGCCCGAGCACGACGCGCGACACGGCGACCGCGGCAATGTATTCCTCGAGCGGGAGGTCGTCTCTGCGCATCATCGCTGTCGACATCTTCGACCGGAAGTTTTGAATGATGACCTCTTGAATGTGCCCGTGGCGTAGTGCCGCGGACCGCAGAGCAAAGAGACCCTCGACGCGCTCTGCATAGGTTTCACCGATGCCGAGGAGGAGGCCGGTCGTGAATGGAACATTGCTGCGACCGGCATCTTCAATGACCCTCAGGCGAACGCTCGGATCTTTGTCGGGCGAGCCAAAGTGCGCTTCGCCCTTCTCCTCGAAGAGCCGACGCGACGTGGTCTCTAGCATCATGCCCATCGAGGGAGAAACGGGTTTGAGTCGCTGAATCTCTTCCCACGTCATTACCCCCGGGTTCATGTGCACGAGGAGACCGGTCTCTTCCATGATGCGCACGGCCATCGCTCGGAGGTAGGCGATCGTCGAATCGTAACCGTTCTGATCGAGCCACTCTCGGGCCTCTGGCCACCGGTTCTCTGGACGATCGCCGAGGGTGAAGAGCACCTCCTTGCAACCCATCGCCGCGCCGTTTTTGGCGACCTCGATAATCTCGTCGGGCGACATGAACATCGACTTGCCCTCGCGTGCGAGCTGCGCCGGAGTCTTCACGAACGCGCAATAGTGGCAGCGGTCTTGGCACAGGTGAGTGACCGGAACGAAGACCTTGCGCGAGTACGTGATGACCCCCGGGCGCCCGGTGCGTTCGAGCCCCGCGTCGCGAGTGCGGCCCGCAACGACAAGAAGCCGCTCGAGGTCGGTGCCGCGCGCGTGCAAAAGCACTTCGGCCTCGGTCGCATCGATCGAGACGCCAGATTCGGCACGCTTGAGAGCGCGGCTTAAAGCAGACGCTGAGGGAACAACAGACATGACTCACCTAGGGGTAATTCGTGCACACAGAGCCCACAGCCGAGCCTCAAACCAATGGCGCCAGTCTAACGCGGCTCGCTGCCCGGGCACGGTCTAGGGCGGCTACCTGCCCGGGCACGGCGCTCTCGCCCGGGTTGCAACGCGGGCGGGAGGTTGCTGCCCGGGCAGAAGCGTCGCTACAAGTCCGCCGCCGCGAGAGCGTCTGCCGCGAGTCGCGCCGAGGAGTCGAGGTCGCGCATCCAGAGCGGGGCGGCGACCCCGCGAATGCCCGCGGCCTCGAGTGACGGCAGCGACGCGGCATCCACCTCGTCAACAAGCCACGAATCGAGGATGCCGCCTCCCGCGCGCCCCCCGTACAACCCGGCCACGGCGCTCGCCGAAGTCTCGACGCCAATGGCGCTCAGGCACGCGTCGGCCATGCCGCGCACAACGGAACCGGCAATGATGGGCGAAACGCCAATGATGGGGGCGGATGCCGCGGCGAGCGCCGCTCGAATGCCCGGCACTGCCACGATCGGCCCGATTGACACCACCGGGTTTGACGGAGCGACAAGCACGACATCGGCATCGAGAATAGCCTCGATGACCCCTGGCGCGGGTTGCGCTCGCTCAATGCCTCTCTGCGAGAATCCGAGCGCGGGCAGGGAGGCGCGGTGGCGAGTCCACCACTCCTGGAAGTGCAGCTCGCCTCCCTCGACGAGCACGTGCGTTTCGACCTCGCTGTCG
>Ga0136611_10004259_pt1 | contig 10018 bp, 12 predicted proteins | sample AntDrymUQ2232306_2_FD_106645 | JGI IMG/M metagenome (GOLD analysis project Ga0136611, IMG submission 106645) | Polar desert sand microbial communities from Dry Valleys, Antarctica - metaG UQ223 (23.06) | ecosystem: Environmental > Terrestrial > Soil > Desert | place: Antarctica: Dry Valley... | reverse complement strand
TTGCCGATCGACGACGTACGGCGGCTGCTGAGAACTCATCGCGGCTGACCTGGATGACGTGCAGTTCACAATGTCCGATGGGACGACCATGGGCCGCGACGCTAGACTCCCGGGCCGGCCCGGCGGCGCGCCCGCCGCCTGACTGCATGCACATGACAGGTGTATTATTGGTGTATGAGCCGCACCAACGTCGACATCGACGACACGCTGGTGGCTGAGGCGATGCGCAGGTACAGCCTGCGCACCAAGCGCGAGGCAGTTGATCTCGCCCTCCGCCGCCTCGTCGGCCCCCGTCTGTCACCGGCATTCTTGGAAAGCCTCGAAGGAATCGGTTGGGAGGGCGACCTCGATGAGATGCGCGGCTCGAAGATCGACCCGTGATGGATCTGATCGACAGCTCAGCCTGGATCGAATACCTGCGTGCCACCGGCTCCCCAGCCCACCTGGCCGTCCGCGAACTTCTCCTTGAGCGCCAGTCCGACGTCGTGACGACGGAGCCGGTCGTCATGGAGCTTCTTGCCGGTGCCTCCAACGCGACGGTGCTGGGTCAGCTGATCAAGCTGACCAGCGGTCTGCGGCTGCTCGCCGTCGACGGTTCCAGCGACTTCCACGACGCCGCCCTCGCCTACCGCGCGGTTCGTACCCGCGGGATGACGGTACGGCGGTTGTTGGACTGCCTCATCGCGGCTGTCGCTGTCCGCACCGGAGCGACAATCGTCCACCGGGATCGGGACTTCGACGTCCTCGCCGAGGCCCTGCCGCAGCTCAGCGTCCGCTCACTCAGGTGAGCCCGCACAACGGATGTGCTCAGTGACTTGCAGACAGATAATATGCGCGCATATTATCTGTCTGCAAGCGGGTCGTCGACCAATACAAACGAGAGGGCGCAGCCCATGTGGACATTCGAGCACACTGAGACCACCACCGCCACGCCGAGGCAGCTGTGGGCCCACTACGCCGACCCGACGCGCTGGCCGCGCTGGGATCACGAGGTGACCGCGGTGACGGTCGACGGGCCTATGGCCACCGGCACGAGGGGCACCCTCAAGCCGAGGAGAGGACCCAAGTCGTCGTTCATCTTCAGCGACGTCGATCCCGAGGTCTGCTTCACCGACGTCAGCCGACTACCGCTGGCATCGCTCACCTTCGTCCATCGCATCGAGCCGACCGAAACAGGCTGCCGCTTCATGCACCGGGTCAGCATCAGCGGCCCGCTGTCACCGCTGTTCGCCCGGATCATCGGCCGGAGTCTCCAAGCCGAGCTGCCCACTGCGATGCGCACGCTGGCTCGACTCGCGGAATCGAGCTACCAGCCGGTCCGGTGACACCTCCGACGTGGCATCCGCAATGAGCGGTCCGGCCGGCCCCGACGACAGCCCAGGCTTCCTGCTGTGGCGGGCCACGCTGCGCTGGCAGCGCAGCATCGGCCGGGCCCTGCGACCGCTCGAGCTCACGCACGTGCAGTTCGTCCTGCTGGCCGCGGTCTGGTGGCTGTCCAGCCGGACCGGAGACGAACCCGAGCTGCCCAGCCAGCGTGAGGTCGCCGATCATGCTGATGTCGACGCGATGATGACGAGCCAGGTTCTCCGCGTCCTGGAATCGCGCGGGCTGGTCACCCGCAGCGCGGACCGCACCGACGCCCGGGTCAAGCGGCTGTCGGTCAGCGACGCAGGCCGCCGCTTGGCGGAGCGGGCGATCGCCGTCGTCGAGCGGGCCGACGCGGACTTCTTCGGCCACGCGCACGACCCCCGCCGGTTGCTCGAGGTGCTGCGCCAACTCGCTGACCACGGACTGCAGGAGATCCCATGATCGATCACCTTGTCTACGCAGCGCCGGATCTTGCTGCAGCCGTGGCCGACCTGAACCGCCGCTTCGGCGTCTCGCTGGCCGCCGGCGGCCAGCACCTCGGCCTGGGTACCCGCAATTACCTGGCCGGCCTGGGTAACGGCGCGTATCTCGAAGTCATCGGCCCTGACCCGGACCAGCCCGATCCCGATGGTGACCGGCCCTTCGCAGTGGATCATCTGTCCGAGCCCCGCCTTCTCACCTGGGCTGCCCGGGTCGACGACCTGGATCAGGCAGTGCGGGCAGCCCGGCGGCGCGGTGTCGACCCCGGGCCGATCACGACGATGTCGCGTCGCCGCGAGGACAGCACGGCGCTGCACTGGCGGCTCGCGGTGCCGCCCGACGCCCCGGACTTCGGCGGTCTACTGCCCTTCCTGATCGACTGGGGCAGCTCGCCGAATCCGGCTGATGCTGCGACACGAGGCATCGACTTGGTCTCCCTCACCGGCGTACACCCCGACGTGGGCAAGGTCGAGCAGCGACTGGCCCTGCTCGGTCTCGACGACATTGCCTTACGGGAGGCACCCCAGCCGGCCTTGCGGGCGGTGCTCCGCACGCCGGCCGGCGAGGTGGAGCTGGGCTGAGCCGCCGGGGCTCAGCGGGGCGGAGCGCTCAGCAACGCCATGGCGGCGTTGTGTCCGCCGATTCCGCTGACGCCGCCGCCGCGCAACGCCCCGCCGGCATTGGCGTGGACCAGCCTGGGTTCGTCGGTCTCGACTCCCCAGCAACCGACCTGGGACTCCTCGGCGGCGTAGGGCCAGGACAGGTCCCCGTGGAAGATGTTGCCGCCGGTCATGCCGATCGAGTTCTCCAGATCCACCGGCGTCGCAGCCTGCAGGCACAGTTCTCCGTTGGCGTCGCGGGCCAGGCAGTCCTCCAGCGGTTCGGCGAGTACGGCGTCCAGCCCGGCGACGGCCAGCCGCGCCGCATCGGCCCGCCGGGCGTCGTTATCCGCGTCGAACAACTGCACGGGCGTCTGCATCGCGAACAGCGTCAGGGTGTGATACCCGACCTCGCGCTCGGCGGGGCCGAGGATCGACGGGTCCGCGAGGGAATGGCAGTAGACCTCGAACGGCAGCGGGTCGGGCAGCCGCCCGGCCACCGCGTCGGCGTACGCCGCGTCCAACTCCGAGGCCGACTCCGCGACGTGCATCGTCCCGGACAGCGCGACTGCGGGGTCGATGCCGGAACGGAACCGCGGCAGCCGGCGCAGCACCATGTTCACCTTGACCTGCGCCCCGACCGGCCGCGCTACGGCGCCCGCATCGCCGCGCAGGTCCGCCAGTACCGACGGCGACACCCCCGACACGATCGCTGAGGCACCGGTGATGTGCTCGCCACCCGACCCGTCCACCCAGCCGACCTCGCCACCGGTTGCGTCGATCGCAACGGAGGTCACCTGGGCACCAAGCTGAACTTGGGCACCAAAACGCTGCGCAGCGCTCGCCATGGACGCTGTGACAGCGCCCATCCCCCCGACCGGGACCCGCCACTGACCCGCCCCGTTGCCGATCAGGTGGTAGAGGAAGCAGGCCGATGCCCGCCCGTCGTCGGCGTGGACATCGGCGAAGGTCCCCACCAGCCCATCAGTCAGCACGACACCGGCTACGACGTCGTCCTTGAACGACCGACCGACCAGCTCGCCGAACGGAAGGTTGCGCACATCGGCGAACGTCGACGGCTCCCGGAGTCGGCCGGTCAGTTCTTCCACCGCCATCAACGGCTCCAACATCGTCGGCGCCAGATCCGCGGCAAGTATGGCGATCCGCTCGTAGAACTCGTGCCACGAGTCGTATTCGAGATCTGAGCCGGTCACCTCGGCGAACGACGCACGGGTGGACGATCCGTCCGGCCGCTCGACGAGCAGACCGAGGTCGCGGCCGTCGCGGGCGAACGGTGTGTAGGAGGCGTACGCGCGATCGGCCAGCCGAACCGTGAGCCCGAGATCGGACACAATCTGGTCCGGCAGCAGGCTCACCAGGTAGGAGTACTTCGACAGCCGGACGTCGACGCCCGGGAACACCGCCTCGCTCACTGCCGCCCCGCCGACATGGCCGAGTTGTTCCAGCAGCAGCACCGAGCGCCCCGCCCGCGCGAGGTAGGCAGCGGCGACGAGCCCGTTGTGCCCACCGCCGACCACGACGACGTCGTACCGGGGGTTACTTCTCATGAGCCAGCCTCCGATCGAGAGCACACAACAGGAGCGGACTGGTCCGAGGCTGGCGGGGTCATCGACTCCTGACGCTGTGGGGGGATCCCTCGATACGCCCGGCCGATCATCGTCGCCCAGCGGTGTACGGCGTCCTCGTTCGGCGCGAACGGCCCGGGCCGGAAATGTGGCGAGGCCAGGCCACGCTGCACCGACTCGCAGGCCCGCCAGTCCTGGCCGTTGACCAGATCCCAGAACTCCACGGCGTACGACGGATCGACGTCGTCGGACCCGAAGTACCACGAGCACTCGATCCAGGTCCGGTCCGGCGCGAGCGGGACCAGCCGGTGCGCCATCACGTAGTCGGGGTGCAGCGACAGGAGCAGGTTCGGCACCAGGCCGAGGTACTCGACCCGGTCGGACGGTGCGCCCGGCAAGGCGATCCCGGCCGATCGGCCGGTCAGCGACATGGTCTCCGAGCGGAGGTCCATCGAGCCGCCCACCCAGGCGCCCGGAAGCGTGTAGTTGTCGCCGGACGCCGGCGGTGTCACCTCGCACAGCTCCGGGTGGATCTGTGGGCAGTGGTAGCACTCGTGGTAGTTCTCGCAGATCACCTTCCAGTTGGCGGCGACGTCGTAGCTGTGCCGCGCCCGCAGATGCAGGGCCTCCGTCCGGTACGGCGCGACGATCCCAGCCAGTGCCCCGACGTACTCGGCGAACGGTGCGGCGTCGGCAGTGGCGTTGACGAAGACCCACCCGTGCCAGGTCCGGCACGGCAATTCCATGAGGGCGAAGTCCGCACGATGGAAGGACTTCACCTCCCGGAAGCCCGGCGCCGCCCGCAGCGAACCATCGAGGCCGTACACCCAGGAGTGATAGGGGCACTGCACCACCTTCGCCGACGAGGAGTTCTGGAGCAGCTCGTGGCCGCGGTGCCGGCAGGTGTTTGCGTAGGCGCGCACGTGACCGTCGGCAAAGGTCAGCAGCACCGAGATGTCGCCCACCATGACGGCCCGCTGGGTCACCCCCGCGGTCACCAGATCATGGACCCGGCCGAGGCAGGGCCAGGTGCCGGCGAACAGGTGCCGTTGCTCCCACGCCAGTACGTCGTCGCTGGTGTATGCCGCCGACGGCAACATCGTCGACTCACCGAACGGACGCAGTGACGCGTCCAACGCCTCGGGATCGACGGGGGCGGCCGCCCACTGCGCTGTCATCGCAGAACGCCAGTTCGCCGGCCTGCCCGCAGTACGTTGACGCGGTGGCCCGCAGGCGCATCGACGTACGCCGCGAGGAGATCCTCGACGCCGCCGTCACCGAGGTGACCCGCCGCGGCTTCGCGCAGACCCGCGTCGGCGATGTCGCCCGGGCGCTCGGCGTGAGTACGGCGCTGCTGTTCTACCACTTCGATTCCAAGCAGCGACTGCTCGCCGCCGCGTTGGACCACGCGGTCGGGCGGGACCTGGAGCGGCTGTCGGCGGCTGTGGCCAGGCCGGGGACGGACACCGAACGGCTGCGCCGCATTCTTGCCCTGTATGCACCGCAGGGCGCGGCACCGGGCTGGACGTTGTGGGTCGACGCCTGGGCCGAGGCGCTGCGCAACCCAGAATTGCGAGTGCATTGCCGCACCCTGGATCGCCGGTGGACCGATGCGATCGCTGCCACGATCGCCTCCGGTGTGCAGGCCGGCGCATTCGTGTGCACCGACCCTGAGTCCGTGGCCCGCCGGATCACCTCGCTCATGGACGGGCTCGCCGTGCAGGCCACCGTGCATCGCAGGCTCAGCCGGACTCAGCTCAAGAAGTGGGCCGGCGAGTACGCCGCCGCGCAGCTCGCGGTGGATCCGACCATGCTGGCCTGACATCGGGTCCGCCGCCTCCGCTCAGTCGGCTCCTGGTGTTACTGACTCACGAGTCAGTATGCCGGACCACCGGCCGGGTGGTCGAACATGCTGGGTACATTCGGCGACATGACCGATGACGGCTCCGTCGAGCAGAGGTTCGAGCGAGACACGAACTACCTCTCCGCGCGGATCACCGACGACGGATCATCCGAATGGCCGGTGGAGTCCGGTCGCTACCGCTTGGTCGTCGCCCGAGCATGCCCCTGGGCCAACCGGGCGATCATCGTGCGTCGGTTGCTCGGGTTGGAGAACGCGCTGTCCATGGGCATCTGTGGCCCCACGCACGACAAGGACAGCTGGACGTTCGACCTGGACCCCGGCGGCGTCGACCCGGTGTTGGGCATTCCGCGACTCAAGGATGCCTTCGAAACGGCGGTGCCGGGTTACGAACGCGGCATAACCGTGCCGGCGATCGTCGACGTCCCGAGCGGCGGCGTCGTCACGAATGATTTTCTGCAGATCACCCTCGACCTGTCGACGCAGTGGACGGCCTTCCATCGCGACGGTGCGCCCCAGCTGTACCCCGAGCAGCTGCGTGCAGAGATCGACGAGGTCGCGGAGCTGGTCTACCGGGATGTCAACAACGGCGTCTACGAGGCAGGTTTCGCCGGCAGCCAGTCGTCGTACGAGTCGGCGTACCAGAAGCTCTTCGACCGACTGGACTGGCTGTCGGAGCGGCTGGCCGGCCAGCGTTACCTGGTCGGCGACACCATCACCGAAGCCGACGTGCGGCTGTTCACGACGTTGGCTCGGTTCGACCCGGTGTACCACGGTCATTTCAAATGCAACCGGCACAAGCTCGCCGAGCTGCCGGTGCTGTGGGCATACGCGCGGGATCTGTTCCAGACGCCGGGCTTCGGTGACACCACCGACTTCGTGCACATAAAGTCGCACTACTACGAGGTGCACACCGACATCAATCCGACCGGCATCGTGCCGTCCGGGCCGGATCTCAGCGGTTGGGCCACACCGCACGGCCGCGAGGAGCTCGGCGGCCGACCGTTCGGTGACGGCACGCCGCCCGCCCCACCGCCGTCGGACGAGCAGGTGCCCGTCGACCACAACCCCCCGCTGCACGCGCTGCAAGCCTGAGCGGCATGGCGCTTCAGCGAGCGGAGCAGAGCGCTGAGGCAGGACCGGATGTCCGGATCGCAATGTGGTCGGGGCCGCGCAACATCTCGACCGCACTGATGCGCTCATGGGGCAGCCGTCCCGACTGCCACGTCATGGACGAGCCGTTCTACGCCCACTATCTGCAGCGGACCGGCGTGGACCACCCTGGACGCGACGAGGTGCTGGCCGCTCAATCGACGGACTGGCGCGAAGTCGCTGAGACCCTGACGAACCAGGCGCTGCCGGCCGGCAAGACCGTGCTGTACCAGAAGCACATGACCCACCACATGCTGCCCGACGTCGATCTGTCCACATTGGAGGGTCTGCGACACGCTTTCCTGATCCGCGAGCCGGCGGAAGTGACGGCGTCCTATGCGAAGGTCCGCGGCGAGCCGACGCTCGACGACCTCGGCTTTCCGCAGCAACAGCGGCTCTTCGAACGCTTCGGTGGACCGGTCGTCGACGCCGACGACCTGCTCCGCCGGCCGACAGCCCTCCTCGGCCGGCTCTGCTCGGTGCTCGAGGTGTCTTTCGACCCCGCCATGCTGAGCTGGCCGTCGGGCCCTCACGCCACGGACGGTGTGTGGGGAAAGCATTGGTACGCCGGCGTGTGGGCATCAACCGGATTCGGCGCACCGGGTCTGTCCACTGGGGAGATTCCCGAGGGCTCGCGCCGGCTCGTGGAACAGTGCCGGCCGTACTACGAGACGATGGCCGAGCATCGGTTGACTGCCTGAGGAGAAGTGGTGTTGCAGGTCTTCGACGAGCGCAACCGTGACCTGGTCGTCAATGTGGGGGGGCGCCTGCGCCACCGCGACGAGGCCAGGGTCAGCCCGTTCGACTCGGTCGTGCAAGGTGGCGACGCCGTGTGGGAGGGCCTGCGGTTGTACGGCGGCCGCATCTTCCACCTGGAGGAGCACCTGGCCCGGATGCGCCGCTCCGCCCAGGCGCTCGGCTTTGCAGACATCCCGCCGTACGACGAGATCCTGGCGCAGATCCGGCGCACCCTGGATGCCAACGGGATGCGCGACGGCGTACACATCCGGCTGACATTGACCCGCGGCGTCAAGATCACCAGCGGTATGGATCCACGCCTCAACACAACCGGACCCACCCTGATCGTGCTGGCGGAGTTCAAGTCCCCGGTCTACGACGCGGCCGGGATCACGCTCATCACGGCAAGCGTGCGGCGACCGCGGCCGGACGTGCTGGATCCGAAGATCCACCACAACAACCTGCTGACCTCGATCCTGGCCAAGATCGAGGCGAACGTCGCGGGCGCAGGCGACGCGCTCATGCTGGACGACCTCGGTTTCGTCGCGGAGGCCAACGCCACCAACGTGTTTCTGGTCGCCGACAGCACCGTGCGCACGCCGACCACCCGCGCCTGCCCCGAAGGCATCACCCGCGCCGCCGTGCTGGCTCTCTGTGCCGGCATCGCGGTTCCCTCAGACATTGGCGACTGGTCATTGACCGACGTCTACTCCGCCGACGAGATGTTCGTGACCGGCACCATGGGCGGCCTCACGCCGGTCGTCGCCGTTGACGGCCGGCGGATCGGGACGGGCGAACCGGGACCGATCACTGGCCTGCTGACACGTGCGTTTGCCGACCTGACGGCAACATCCGGCACGCTGGTCTGAGGCAGGCAGTGGTCGGACCTACCGGCGAAGGGTTGGCAGCGGCTCGCCAAGCCCGGTGCCGGTCGCCCCACCGGCGGCCAACCCGACCGCTGCGGCCACTGCGGCTTTCATGCGTCCACCCCATGCCTGACAGGCTGAACGACGCGCCGGATGCCTTGATAGGCCAACACCCCGACGCCGGTGTTGACGGCCGCCACGGCGCTCGCACCGAGCAGCACCCAGCCCCACACGAGCACGCCATCGACGACCAGTAGCGCCGGCCAGCCGACCACGGCGCCGACTAGCACCCAGCGGTACCAACGTCCCAGCAGCACACCGAGCAGAATCAGGGTCGGGATCATCGCCGCTCCTCGACAGGGGGATCATCGTAGGCCGCCGTCGCCGGGGAACACAGCAGTGCGGTGGCCGACTTGCTCCATCGACTGACGTGACGCTACTGACAGAGGAGAGACATGCCCAAGGCATACGGATTCACCCAGTACGGCGGACCGGAGCTGCAGGAGTTCTTGGACCTGCCCAAGCCCACCCCGGGCGCTGGCGAGGTACTCGTCGCGGTTCGTGCCGCTGGGGTCAACCCGGTCGACTGGAAGATCCGGCAGGGCTACCTCGCCGAGGTCATGCCGCTGGAACTTCCCGCCGTGCTCGGACGGGAGGTCGCTGGTGCCGTCGAGGAGGTCGGGCAAGACGTCGATGATTTCTCAGTGCACGACGAGATCCTGGGCTCCGTCGCACCGGGTTCCGGCGGGTACGCCGAGTACGCCCTGGTGACGGCGAGCACCGCCACCAAGAAGCCGCCCCAGGTGTCGTTCACCGACGCCGCGGCACTACCGGTCGCGGCCGGCACGGCGTACGACGCCATACAGCAGCTGGGACTTGCCGAGGGCGAGAGCCTGCTGATCAACGGGATCGGGGGTGGGGTGGGCGTTGCTGCCGCCCAGTTGGCGCGCGACCTCGGCGTCTTCGTCATCGGCACCGGAAGCGAGGAGAACCGGGAGCTCACCGAGTCCCTGGGGGGCACCCTGGTGACGTACGGCGACGGTGTGGCCAACCGGGTGCGCGAGATCATGCCCGGCGGTGTCGACGCGGTCCTCGACGTCGTAGGCGGCGATGCGTTGCGCGCGGTCGCCGAGCTGGTATCCAACCGCTCCCGCCTCTTGACCACCGCCGACCCCGATACCGTCGCCGAACTCGGCGGTGGCGGTGTGGAACGCGACGGCAGCGGAGCGGTGCTGGCCAAGATCGTGCAGCTCGTCGCGGACGGCAAGCTCGACCCGCATGTCAGCGACGTCGTCCCGCTGGAACGCGCCGGCGAGGCGCTCGCAAGCGTCGAATCAGGTCACACCCGCGGCAAGGTCGTCATCACCG
>Ga0136611_10004258_pt1 | contig 10019 bp, 9 predicted proteins | sample AntDrymUQ2232306_2_FD_106645 | JGI IMG/M metagenome (GOLD analysis project Ga0136611, IMG submission 106645) | Polar desert sand microbial communities from Dry Valleys, Antarctica - metaG UQ223 (23.06) | ecosystem: Environmental > Terrestrial > Soil > Desert | place: Antarctica: Dry Valley... | reverse complement strand
GTGGTGGGTCATGCGCGTCGTCCTCCTGAGAGGGTCGTCGGGCGGGCGGGGCGTGGGTCGGCCCGGGGAAACGGGGTAGTGGCCGGGTCATGCCTACCGTGTGGATCGTCCCTGCCGGCTCCGACTCCGCCCAGGAGGCGGCGTCGGGTGACTACCTGCTGCGCCCCCGCGGCGACCTCTACGAGGTCGGCAAGCTGGACGGCTCGTGCACCTGGATCGGCTCGGTGGCCGCCAGCCTGCTGCCGTCGCTGCCCGAGGTGAGCGAGCCGCAGCAGGCCCCGGACCAGACGGCGGCGCTCACGGCGGTCCAGGGCGTCGAGGTGGCGGAGGACCTGCGGGGCGGCTGACCGGCAGCCGGTCCAGCAGCTCGCGAGGACCGGTGCACGCCGCGCCGCGCTGCTCGCAGCGGGTCCGCAGCTCCCGGTCCGCGCTCACCAGTACCGTCCCGGGGCCGGCCAGCTCGGCGAGCAGGTCGTCGCCCGAGCCGGCCGCGTGCACGACCCGCACCGCGCCGGACAGCCCCTCGGGGACTCCTCCGCGAGCGGCGCCCTCGAGGACCAGGACCGAGGGTTCCCCCAGAGCGACGAGCTGGTCGTGCAGCCGCGCAGCCGCGCCCGGCCGGTCGCGCCACCAGCCGTCCGGACGGCTGCCGACGACGTTGGCGCCGTCGACCAGGAGCACCCGGCCGGCAGCCCTAGCGGGCGCGGCCTCGTCCGCCACTGCTGCGGGTCGACGGCTGGCCGGCGCGCGCGGCCAGCTCGGCGCGGGTGCGGGCGGGACCCGCGGACGTCCGCGGAGCCCCCGCCTTCTTCGGCGAGCCGGCCTTCGGCTGGCCGCCTCCCTTGGGCTGCCCGCCACCGCCGCCTCGACGGCCCCCACCGCCGCCGCGGGACTGCGGGGGCTGCTCCACGACGGGTGCCGGCTCGACGTACGGCGCGACAGGCCCGGTCAGGGCGGTGATCTCGGCGCTGCCCGGGCGCACCGGCACGGTGGTCGGACGGATGCCTGCCTGCTTGGCGAGGGTGCGCACCTCGCCGGCCTGCTCCGGGGTGGCGATCGTGACGACGGTGCCCCCGGCGCCGGCGCGGGCGGTGCGCCCCGAGCGGTGCAGGTAGGCCTTGTGCTCGGTCGGCGGGTCGACGTGGACGACCAGCGCGACGTCGTCGACGTGGATGCCGCGCGCGGCGATGTCGGTGGCGACGAGCACGCGGGTGCTGCCTTCGGTGAAGGCGGAGAGGTTGCGCTCGCGCGCACCCTGGCTGAGGTTGCCGTGCAGCTCCACGGCGGGGATCCCCGCGGCGGTGAGCTGCTTCGCGAGCTTCTTGGCCGTGTGCTTGGTGCGCATGAAGAGAAGGCTGCGCTCCTGGCCCGAGGCCAGCTCGTGTACGACGGCCTGCTTGTCAGCAGCGCTCACCGAGAACACGTGGTGCGTCATGGTGGAGACCGGTGAGACCGCCGGGTCCACCGAGTGGGTCGTCGGGCGGTCGAGGTAGCGCCGGACGAGGACGTCGACCCCGTTGTCGAGCGTCGCCGAGAAGAGCATCCGCTGGCCGACCTCAGGCGTCCGGTCGAGCAGTCGCTTCACCGCCGGCAGGAAGCCGAGGTCGGCCATGTGGTCGGCCTCGTCGAGGACGGTGACCTCCACACCGGACAGGTCGCACAGCCCCTGGCCGATCAGGTCCTCGAGCCGGCCGGGGCAAGCGATGAGGACGTCGACGCCGGGTGCGAGCGCCTTGGTCTGCGGGTTCTGCCCGACGCCGCCGAACACGACGGTGCTGGTCAGGCCGACGGCCGAGGCCAACGGCTGGACCACCGCGTGCACCTGGTTGGCCAGCTCGCGCGTCGGTACGAGCACGAGCGCGCGGGCCTGGCGCGCCCGGCGGGTGCCGCCGACGAGCCGCGCGACGAGCGGCAGGCTGAAGGCGAGGGTCTTGCCGCTGCCGGTGCGGCCGCGGCCGAGCACATCGCGGCCGGCGAGCGTGTCGGGCAGGGTCGCCAGCTGGATGGGGAACGGCGCGTCGATGCCCTGGCGAGCGAGCTCGGCCACGAGCACGGCCGGCACACCGAGCGCCGCGAAGGACCCGGCGGTCGTCTGCGGTGGCGGCGTCGAGGCAGGCGGACCGGCCGGTCGGGCGGCGGTCGGAGCAGCGACCTGAGCAGTGCCCTGAGCAGTGCCCTGAGCAGGGGCCGGGCGCTGCGCCGGGGCCGCCGGTGCCGCGGCGGCCGGTCGGCTGGAGCGGCGGCGGCGGCGTCGGCCGCGCGGCGGCGTGGGCGTGGTCAAGGGGGTCCTCCTGCGAGCGTCCGGGGTGCTCCGTGCGCGGCGGGGCGCGTCGACGGAGCGGGACGGCTCGGACGCGGCGGCGCTGCTGCAGGAGCCGGACGGCCAGTCTAGGCGCGACGGTGGCTCGACCCGAGATGCACCCGTTCGGCCCTCTCGAAGGGCCCCTCGGGACGCCGAAGACCAGAGCGCAGGGCGACCAGGTAGCGCCCTCGACCGAGAGGACGACACATGGAGACCCCGACCGACCAGGTGGCACCGGCGCACGACCCGCTCGTCGACCGCACCCGGGCGCTGCTCGAGGCCCACGTGCCGCTGAGGCTCCTGCTCGAAGTGGCCCGCCGAGTCGGGCCCTGCCGGATCGGCCAGGTCGAGCAGGAGCCGGCCGACCTGAGCTGGCTGCGGCCGGTCTAGCCCCGCCGCTGGGGTCGGAGCCGCTCGACGGGGAGCTCGGGCCACCCTGCGACCGCCACGCCGAGCGTGGCCGTCGCGCGCTCGGTCGCCGCCGTGGCGGGCAGGTCCACCTCGTCGCCGGGGACGAGCACGACCGACGCCCCCGCGCGGAGCACGGCCAACAGGACCGCCAGCGCGGCCGGGTCGGTCGGTGAGATCCCCACCAGCACCCGGTCAGCCGCCGAAAGCCCGAGCGCGGGCAGCTCCGGGAGCGGTCCTCCGCCGACCTCGACGGACACCCGCGCCGGTGCCGCGCCGCCCCACGAGTCGCCGTACGCGGGCACCTCTCGGGCGTAGTCCTGCACCATCGTCGGGAGCGGCGGTACGGCAGGCAGCGCGACGCCGAACGGGTGCCCCGACAGGGCGAGGACCTCGTCGACGCCCTGGTCGAGCGCCTCGGCAGCACGTCCCGCGACGACGAACGCCGCGTCGCAGCCGTCGAGCTCGTCGGGCTCGTCGGCGACCACGGCCGTCGCTCCGGTGGCGACCGTCGCCAGCAGCAGGCAGAGCGTCTGCCAGTGCAGCGGCAGCAGCAGGCCCACCCGCTGCGGTGAGCCCAGTCCGTCGACGAGCAGGTTGGCCGTCTTGGCGACCCAGTTGGCGGTCGTCGCGCCGGACAGCTCCACCCGTCCGCCACCGGCGTACAGCGTCAGGAGCGGCTGGGCCGGGTCGCGCTCGCCGACCAGCCCCGCCGTCCAGGCGCTCAGGCTGCGCAAGGGTCGTCCGCAGCGGTCTTGACCTCGGGAGCGGCGGACGGCTCCGCGGGCGGTGCCGGGGCCGGCGCGCCCGTGCCCGGCACCGCCTTCGCCCCGGTGTAGCCCGTGCCCACGACCACCTCGAGGGTGTCGCCGAGCGAGCTGCTGAGCTCGGTGGTGGCGCCGGGGATGGCCGCCGCCACGGTGCGCGCCGAGTCGGCCTTGCTGCGACCGTGGTAGACGACCGTGCCCTTCGCGTCGGTGCCGCGGTTGCCGGGCTCTCCCACGACGGTGAAGCCGACGTCGGCGAGGTCGTCCGCTGCCCGGCGGCCGAGCCCGGCGATCCCGGCGCCGTTGTAGACCTCCAGCGCGATGTCGGCCGGCTGGACCGTCACTCCCCCGTCCCCGGCGGGTGGTGCGACGGGCTCGGGCAGCCCCGGCGGCTCGTCGCGTGCGAGCGTACCGAAGAGCTCCGCGCCCTTGGCCTCGTCGAGCAGCACCACGCTCTGGCCCCTGCGGGTGCCGGAGATGGTCTCGGTCGGCACGGTCGAGAAGATCACGCCGCCGGCGTCGAAGCTGCGGAAGCGCAGCGCGAGGTCGCGCAGGTCACCGAACGACATTCCCTCGTCCACCTGGAGCGACTCGGTGGCCACCGTGATGACGTCGTTGAGCTTGAACAGGTTGAGCAGCGTGCCGGTCGACAGCGTCTTGCGCACGATCGCGCCGATGAACTGCTGCTGCCGGGCGATCCGGTCCAGGTCGCCGTTGGGCAGGCCCTTGCGCTGGCGCACGAACGCGAGCGCCTGCTCGCCCTCGATGACCGAGCGACCCGCCGGCAGGTCGATGCCGGAGTCCTTCTCCTTGGCCGCCTCGGGCAGGCACACCTCGACGCCACCGAGCTCGTTGACCATGGCCTGGAAGCCGTCGAAGTCGATCTGCATGTAGTTGTCGACGTGCAGGTCGGTGAGCTCCTCGATCGTCTTGATGAGCAGCGAAGGGCCGCCCAGGAAAAAGGCGGCGTTGAGCTTGTCCTCCCGGGCCGGGACGAGCTCCCCGGTCTCGGGGGAGAGGTGCTCGGGGATCGTCACCCAGGAGTCGCGGGGAAAGCTGACCAGCTGCGCCTTGTCGCTGTCGCCGTAGAGGTGGGCCAGGATCACGGTGTCGGAGCGCTCACCGGTGACGAAGTCGTCGCCCCGCCCCTGCGTGCCCTCACCCGCCTCGAGGCCGGCCCGGCTGTCCGAGCCGACGATGAGGACGTTCTTGGCGCCCCTGCTGGTGGGCGGCGGCCGGTCCGCGGTGCCGGTGTCGCCGAAGACGTCCACCCGGTTGATGTTGTCGTCGTAGCGGTTGACCAGCACGTAGCCGCCCGCAGCGGTGATCAGCAGTGCGACCGACGTGACGGCCGCGACCCAGGACAGGACCCGCCGGGCACCTCGTCGTGGCCCCCGCGGGACCACCTCGCGTGCCGGAGACGCACCGCCCGGCCGGGGGCCGGGGCGCTCCCCGGCCGTCGTCGGGAGGCGCGGTGGCACGCGCGGTGGCACGGCCCCCCGCCGTCCGCCACCGCGCGGGTCGAGGTGCGGCGGGAGCCCGGACGGGGACTGCTCGGGCACGCCTCGGCCGCCGCCGTGCTTGCCCTTGCGGCCGTCGGCCACGCGTCGCTCTCCTCGTCTGCCGTGCGGGTGTCCCCCGTGTCAGGACGCACCGGGCCGGGGCGAGGTTCCTCGCCCGAAGACTCGAGGCTACCGACTGGGGCGGCTCCGGCCGGGGAGGCGCCACTAGCCTCTGCCCGCATGAGCCTCGCCCTGCTGGTCCCTGGTGCGGGCGGCCAGCTGGCCACCGACCTGCTCGACCTGGTGCGCTTCGAGCGCAACGCCTTCGCGCGCGGCCTGACCGCAGCCGACCTCGACGTCACGGACCCCTTCGCGGTCAAGGACATGATCGGGACCTGGGCCCGCCTCCTGCGGTCGGACAGCCCTGACCACCGGCTCGTGGTGGTCAACGCCGCGGCCTACACCGACGTGGACGGCGCGGAGGACGACGAGGACGCGGCGTACGCGGTCAACGCCACGGCGCCCGCGCTGCTCGCCCAGGCGTGCGCCGCCGCCGGCGCCCGGTTGATCCACGTGAGCACCGACTACGTCTTCCCGGGGGACCGGGTCGACGGCCCGCCCTACGAGGTGGACGAGCCGACCGGACCGCGCAGCGCCTACGGCCGGACCAAGCTGGCGGGGGAGCAGGCGGTCCGCGAGCTCCACCCCCAGGGTGGCACCGTGGTGCGGACCGCCTGGCTCTACGGCGGCGCCGGGCGCACCTTCGTGACGACGATGACCCGGCTGGAGCAGGAGCGGGACGTGCTCCAGGTCGTCGACGACCAGCGCGGCTCACCCACCTGCAGCCGTGACCTCGCTGCCGGGCTGCTGGCGCTCGCCCGCGCCGACGTCCCGGGCGGCATGCTGCACTGCACGAGCACGGGCGAGACGACCTGGCACGGCTTCGCCCAGGCCGTCTTCGCCGAGCTGGGCGCCGATCCGGGGCGGGTGCGGCCCACGACGTCGGAGGCGTTCGCGAGCCGGGCGCAGCGGCCGTCCTACAGCGTCCTGTCGACCCGGTCGTGGGACGGTGCCGGGCTACCGGCCCTGCCCGACTGGCGCGACGCGTTGCGGTCACACTTCGTGCGCACCCGCGCACGAGCAGGCGCCTCCTGACCGCTCAGCCGCTGGGACGGGTGCGACCGGCAGCGCCGACGGCCACCCCGAGCGCCGCCCCCGCCACGACGTCCGACGGGTAGTGCACTCCCAGCACGATGCGCGACAGCGCCATCGTGGCGCCGACCAGCGGCCAGGGGACGCGGGGCAGGAGCGGCGCGAAGGCCGTCGCGGCCGCGAAGGTCGAGGCGGCGTGCGCGCTCGGGAAGGACAGCGTGCTGGGGGTCCGCCCGCGGGCCGGCAGGTCGGCGAGGTCCGGACGGGGTCGCCGCACCACGCGCTTGACGGCGATGTTGCCCCCGTGGGCGAGCACGACGGCGGTGGTCGCCCGCGCCCACGCCCCCCGGCGTGGCCGGTCGAGCGCGGTGCCGGCGACCCCGATCGCGATCCACCCCATCGCGTGCTCGCCGAAGTGGCTCAGCGCCAGTGCGCCCTGCACGACCGAGGGGTGGACCGCCTGCCCGCGGACGGCGCGGTAGGCCGCCACGTCGGCGCGCAGCGCCCGTGACGCGATGGACTCCGGCATGGACCGCTCCTCGTCGTCGTACATGCCCGCCACGGCCGCTGCCGAGGGGTCTGTCCGGGCGGTTGCGCCGTCGCCCTGAGGCGCCGCTCAAGAACCGTCCGATCCGGGTCGAAGGTACTCGTGACGCAACGACACCGATCGACCCCGGTCGGCTCCCACGCTCGCTTCGTCGCCACCGCACTGCGGTGGCCCCAGGAGGTCTTCCCCCATGCGCCTGCCATCCGCCTTCCGCTCGCTCGCGAGCCTCGCCGGTCTGCTCGCCGTCACGGCGGCCCTGCTCGTTGCCCCCGCCACCGCAGCCTCCGCAGCCGGCGAGGAGGCGGACTTCGTCTCCCGCCTCAACGGCGCCCGTGCTGCCGCCGGCCTGCCCCGCCTCGGGGTCGCGGGAGACCTCACGTCGGTCGCCCGTTCGCACTCCGAGCGGATGGGCCGCGCCAACGACCTGTTCCACAACCCGAGCCTGACCAGCCAGGTCGGCAACTGGAGCTCCATCGGCGAGAACGTCGGCTACGGCGGCTCGGTCCTCACCGTCCACAACGCCCTGATGAACAGCACGGCGCACCGCGACAACATCCTCAGCCGTGTCTACACCGAGGTCGGCGTCGGCACGTGGATCGCTCCGACCGGCCGCGTGTGGGTCACCCAGGTGTTCCGCAAGCCGATCGTCGCGAGCATCCCCGTCTCGGCGCCGATGGCCGGCGCCGCCGCGGCCTACGCCGGCGTGCTCGGCGCGCCGACGTCAAACGAGTACGCCGTGCCCGGCGGGATCGCCCAGGACTTCCAGGGTGGTGACGTCTACTACTCGGCCGCGACCGGGGCCCGCGTGGTGATGGGCGCCATCCGCGCCGAGTACCGGGCGCTGGCCGGCCCGCGGTCGGCGCTCGGCCTGCCGAGCACCCACGAGACGGCGACCCCCCGCCGGTTCGGCCGCTTCAACCACTTCCAGCACGGCTCGATCTACTGGACCCCGACCACCGGTGCTCGCGAGGTCCGCGGCGCGATCCGCGGGACCTGGGCCCGCCTCGGGTGGGAGAACGGCCCGCTGGGCTTCCCGACCACCAAGGAGCTGCCGACCCCCGACCGCGTCGGCCGCTTCAACCACTTCGAGGGCGGCTCCGTCTACTGGACGCCCACGACCGGTGCCCGCGAGGTCCGCGGTGCCATCCGCGGCCTGTGGGCCCACCTCGGCTGGGAGAGGAGCGCGCTCGGCTACCCGACGACCGACGAGCTCGGCACGCCGGACCGCGTCGGTCGCTTCAACCACTTCACCCGCGCCTCGATCTACTGGACGCCCACGACCGGCGTCCACGAGGTCCGCGGGACCATCCGCGACCGCTGGGCCTCCCTCGGCTGGGAGCGCAGCCGCCTCGGCTACCCCGTCAGCGACGAGTACGACGTCCCCGGCGGTCGCCGCAGCGACTTCCAGAACGGCTCCATCACCTGGGATGCCCGCACCGGAGCCACCACCGTCCGCTGACCCGGCGTACGACTCCCGCTCCTGCGCCTCAGCCCGGTCCCGCCTCGGGGACCGGGCTGAGCGCTGTCCGGGAGCAGACCGGTGACGATCCGCAGCGCGCCAGGCCGTCCGGGCTCAAGGTTCGCCGAAGCCAGGACGAAGGCCCCATGGCGGGCTACCTTGCCCGAGCCGGTGTCCACATCCGCACCACCGGTCCCACGCGTGACAGAGTTGGAGCTTGTCCGGTGCGAGTCCTCGCCCCCGTCGGTCTGTTGTCCATGATGGTGCCGACCCTCCTGGCCCTTCCCGTCGCGACCCCTGGTCCCGGAGCGCCCCGGGCGCATCCCGTGCCGCCGGCCGTCCAGTCACTCGCGGTCCAGGGCGTCGACCGGGCGGCCCTCGCCACCGCGGTCGCCCCGGCGGAAGCCGCCGGTCGGCCCCTCCTGCTGACGGCGCCGACCGAGACCCGGCGCTTCACGTCCTTCGGGGTGACCTGGGAGCCCGGCTCGGGCTCGCGGGCGGTCACCGTCACCGCGCGCACGCGCGGCGAGGACGGCTGGTCGCCCTGGACCGAGCTGGAGGTCGCCGACGACGACGGGCCGGACGACGTCTCCGCCGAAGCGTCAGGCCCCGGTGTTCGGGTCGGCACGGCGCCCTCCTGGGTGGGGGAGTCGACCGGCGTCCAGGTCCGGGTCGACGTCCCCTCCGGACCGGCGCCGGAGGACGTCCGGGTCGACCTGGTCGATCCTGGCGAGTCCTCGGCGGACGCCTCCCTCGGAGCGGTGTCGGTCCCGGCCTCGACGGCGACCGCGGCGACCCGCCAGCCGACCGTCATCAGCCGCGCCCAGTGGGGCGCCGACGAGTCGATCCGCGGTGCGGCGGCGAGCTACGCGACGACCGTCAAGGTCGCGTACGTCCACCACACCGCCTCCACCAACGACTACACCGCTGCGGAGGCGGCCGCCCAGGTGCGGGGCTTCTACGCCTACCACGTGAAGAGCCTGGGCTGGAGCGACATCGGCTACAACTTCCTCGTCGACAAGTTCGGCCGGATCTACGAGGGTCGCAACGGCGGCATCTCGCGCGCCGTCATCGGCGCCCACGCCGGGGGCTTCAACACCGGGTCGACGGGCGTCTCCATGATCGGCAACCACTCGACCGTGGCGCCCTCCAGCGCGACGCTCGCCTCCGTGCGCGACCTGCTCGCCTGGAAGCTGTCGCTGTCCGGTGCCGACCCGCTCGGGAAGGTCGTGCTCACCTCGGGCGGTGGCTCCAGCTCGAAGTACCCCGCCGGCACGAAGGTGACGACCAACGTCATCCTCGGGCACCGCGAGACCAACGCGACCGCCTGCCCCGGCGACGCCGGGGCGAGCAGGCTGCCCGGCCTGCGCTCCAGCGTCGCGTCGGCGATCGCCGGCGACAGCACGGCGCCCGCGCCTGCCCCGGCGCCGGAGAGCGCGACGGCGGCCATCGAGGCGAAGTACACGGCGCTCGGCGGTAGCTCCGGCTTCCTCGGGACGCCGACGTCCGTGGAGGCGCGGGCGGGGTGGGGCCGCTACCGCGCCTACCGCGGCGGCTCGATCTACTGGGCACCCGAGACCAGCGCCTACGAGGTCCACGGCGCGATCGCCGGCAAGTGGGTGCAGACGGGTAGCCAGAGCGGCCCGCTCGGCTTCCCCACGACGGACGAGAGCAAGGCGCCTGACGGCGTCGGTCGCTTCAACCACTTCCAGAACGGCTCGGTCTACTGGACGCTCCAGACCGGCGCGCAGGAGGTCCGCGGCGACATCCGGAAGCGCTGGGCGGGCCTCGGCTGGGAGACGAGCAAGCTCGGCTACCCCACCAGCTCCGAGACCCCGACGCGTGACGGTCGTGGTCGCTTCAACACCTTCCAGCACGGCGC
>Ga0136611_10004257_pt1 | contig 10019 bp, 8 predicted proteins | sample AntDrymUQ2232306_2_FD_106645 | JGI IMG/M metagenome (GOLD analysis project Ga0136611, IMG submission 106645) | Polar desert sand microbial communities from Dry Valleys, Antarctica - metaG UQ223 (23.06) | ecosystem: Environmental > Terrestrial > Soil > Desert | place: Antarctica: Dry Valley... | reverse complement strand
CAGAGCGATGACATCGGCGATCTCCGCCAGAGACAAGCCCACGGACTGAGCCCGCCGGATGAACGCCAGGCGGTCGGCATCCCCTGGAGAATAGACCCGGTAGCCAGCCTCGGTGCGGGAGGAAGGGGTGAGCAGGCCTATGCGCTCGTAGTAGCGCAGGGTACGGGGGTTGACGCCTGCCAGTTGCGCGAGCTCACCTATCCTCATGCCGTATATCATAGCAGCCCGCTGGGGTAGCCGACACCGCCGGTGACGGGCGTCCAAATATTACGCAGACGAGCCCTTCAGGGAGCAGATGAGTGCCGAAAGCAACTCACCAGAGCCCCTGTATCTCCTATATTTCACTGAGAGCTTCGTCGAATCCTACGCTCAGAACCTCCATCCCGGCGAATGCCGCACCGTCCCACATCGAACCCTCGTAGCGCCACTGCGTTCCCTGTTGCCACAGGTGCGATACCCATTCTGTACGACCGTTTGCATCGCCTCGTGCTGCTTCCATGGACGGTCCGAGTCTCGCGACGTTCCCGGGCGCTTGGGCTGCTTTCCACCGACACCGCGCCCGTTCACACCCGGCGTCGTCGTACCAGGTTCTCATACTTATCTGGATGCTGAAGAAGCGTTCGCTAGCGGTGTAGAGAAGCTCCAGTATGTCGCGCAGCGTGTCGCCCGTGCCGCCTCGGATGTCGTCCATCTGGCACCTTTCCTCGAATAGGCACAGAGTATAACAACACGCGCTTCGCGGTGGGCGTTCTGCATGCGCCGTCCACGACTGTCTCCGGCAATTACGGCGACCTTCATCAGTATGTATTGAACCCGCTCACCGGTGGTGGTAGACTCATGGTGTAGAACATACGTTCTACGACTATGCATGAGTACGCAGAACTGCACTGCCACAGTTACCATTCCATGCTCGATGGGGCGTCGGCCCCCGCCGTGCTGGTCGAGCGTGCGCTGGAATTGGGTATGTCCCACCTGGCGCTCACGGATCACGACGGGCTGTACGGCGCAGTGCGCTTTCACACTGCGGCGCTTGCGCGTGGACTGCACCCGATCGTCGGGCTGGAGGTGGGTCTGGAGACCGGTCACCACCTCACACTGCTCGCGCGCAACAACACCGGGTATCGCAGCCTGTGCCGCCTCGTCAGCCGCGCGCAGTTGCGGGGAGAGAAGCACGCGCCGGTGTTCGCGCTCGCCGACCTCCCGCTTCACGCCGAGGGACTGATCGCACTCTCCGGCTGCCGACAGGGCGAGGTGGCTGCGCACGTCCTGCGGGGCGATCACGCCGCCGCCCGCGCCGCCGCCTGGAACCTGGCCGGGCTTTACGGCGAGGGCAACTACTGGATCGAGCTGCAGGACCACCTCCTGCCCGACAGCCACGGTCTCTGCGCGGAGCTTGCATCGCTCGCGGATGATCTGGGCGTCGGCGTGGTGGCGACGAACAACACGCACTACGCGGAGCGCGACGGCCATCGCCTGCAGGACGTGCTTACCTGCATTCACCACAACACCACGCTCGACGCGTCCGCCGGGCTGCGCAGGCCGAACTCCGAGTGTTATCTCAAGAACGCGGAGGAGATGGCGGCACTCTTTGCGTGGCGGCCGGATGCGCTCTCGAACACCTTGGAGATCGCCGCCTCCTGCACCGTGGAGCTGGGCTTCGCTCATCAGCGCCACCCGCGCTACCCGCTGCCGTCAGGGCACTCGGCGCGCTCGTATCTGCACCGGCTTTGCCTTGATGGCGCGCTGCAAAAGTACGGAGGGCTGCGGCCGGATGTGCTCACGGGGTTGCGCAACGAGCTGGACGTGATCCACACGCTGGGACTGGAGAACTTCTTCATCGTCGTGTGGGACATCATGAGTTATGCGCGCGAGCACAACATCCCCGCACAGGGCCGAGGGAGCGCGGCGGACTCTATCGTCGCGTATGTGCTCGGCATCACGCGCGTCGATCCGATCCGACACAATCTCCTCTTCGAGCGCTTTCTGAACGAGGAGCGGGTCGGCACGCCGGACATCGACATAGACGTTTCCACCAACCACCGCGAGGAGCTCATCGGGTACGTCTATGAGAAGTACGGGCAGGAGCACACGGCGATGGTCGCGACCATCATTACGTACCGCGCCCGGTCCGCCGTGCGCGATGTGGGCAAGGCGCTCGGTTTCCCGCCCGATGTCCTTGATGTTGTCGCCAAGTCGTTCGGCTCGTACGACCATGCAGATCGGCTCCGCGACGAAATCACGGCGCTGCTCGGCGCGCCGCCGCCCGAGGGCCTGCCGTGGGGACAGCTACTGGAGATGTGCGAGCGAATCTCCGGCTTCCCACGCCACTTGAGCATCCATGTCGGCGGCATGCTTATCACGGAAGGACCGCTCGTGGATGTCGTGCCTCTGGAGCACGCGACCGCGCCGGGCCGCGTCGTCACGCAATACGACAAGGATGACGTGGAGGACGTGGGACTCATCAAGATAGATCTGCTGGGACTGCGAACTCTCTCGCTCATCCATGACGTGCTCGATGAGATAGAACACACCTCCGGTGTCCGTCCCAACCTCGATCTCCTGCCAGAGGACGACGAGCGGGTATATGACATGCTTTGCCGTGCGGATTGCATTGGCGTGTTTCAGGTGGAGTCGCGGGCCCAGAGCCAGACCCTGCCGAAGCTGCTGCCCCGGAGTCTCGACGACCTCGTTGTCGAGGTGGCGATCATCCGGCCCGGTCCCTTGCAGGGAAACATGGTGCATCCGTACCTGCGGCGCAGGCAGGGGCTGGAGCCGGTGGAGTACCTGCACCCGAGCCTCGCGCCGATCCTCGGCGAGACGCTGGGCGTCTGCATCTTCCAGGAGCAGGTGATGAAAATCGCCACCGATGTCGCGGGTTTCCGTCCCGGCGAGGCCGATCTGTTCCGCCGGGCGATGGGCAGCCACCGCTCGCGCGACGAGATGGATCGTATACGCGACAGGTTTCTCGCAGGCGCGATGGGGAACGGTCTCTCCCGGACGCAGGCGGAGGAACTGTTCGGGCAGCTGGCGGGCTTTGCCGCCTTTGGCTTTTGTAAGAGCCACTCTGCGGCGTTCGCGCGCACCACCTACGAGACCGCGTGGTTGAAGCTGTACCACCCCGCGCCGTTCTACGCGGCGTTGCTCAACAACCAGCCGATGGGCTTCTACTCACCCGAGGTGCTGCTCGGCGATGCCCGACGGCACGGCGTGCGCACGCTGCGAGTGGATATCCACCGGAGTCAGGGCCGGTGTACCGTCGAGGACGGGCATGTTCGGCTCGGGTACCGCTACGTGAAGGACCTCGGCGCGCGCGCGATTGAGCGGCTGGAGGCGGAACGGGAGCGCGGACCGTACCCTTCGTTCGCGGCCTTCTGTGCCCGCACCAGGCTCGATCGCGATGCGGTGGAGAGCCTGATCTTCGCGGGTGCGTTCGATGGCTTCCGGATGCCCCGCCGCAAGCTGCTCTGGGAGCGGAACCGGCTCCCAACTGCGGACTCCTTCTTCAGCGACGGACGCCCGGCGCTCGTCCCCTCGGAGGAACCGGATCTGCGCCCGATGAGTGCGTACGAGCAGGTGGCCGAGGAGTACGGGCTGATGGGCCTCTCCCCCACGCATCAGTTGCTGGAGTTTCACCGCCGGGCGCTGGATCGCGAGGGCGTGACGACTGCGGAAGAGCTGCGCGACAGGACTAGCGGCCATGTGCGGGTGGCTGGGATGGTGGTGTGCCGACAGCAACCACCGACGGCGAAGGGCCATGTTTTCCTGACGCTCGAGGACGAGACGGGGCTTGTGAACGTGATCCTCCGCCCAAAGGTGTACGAGCGCTACCGGCCATACGTTCGCCGCTCGCCGCTGCTCATCATCGAGGGGAAGCTGGAGACGGACAACAGGGTGCAGAGCGTGCTCGCCACGACCGTGCTCCCCTGGCAGGAGCTGCCCAGCGCTGCGCCGAATACCCCGCGAGATGTCGCCTGCAGCCCCCGTGGCTAACGAGTGCCGCAACCCCAGCGACGCACGTGCCCAGTCCTGCCTCACCCTTGCAGGCTGCTATACCCCCAATATTCTTGCGCTCCTGTCGGTCCTTGTCCACATCGCGCCGGTGACCGATAGCCAGGATAGTCACTCTCCCGGACTGATCTTCCACGGCGTAGATGACACGGTAATCACCAACCCGGCGCCTGAAGTTAGCGCTCCCTTTCAATCGTCTGGCTTGTCCCGGATGCTGACCGTTGGCGAGCGCACGCAGGCGATCTCCAATCCTCTGTGCTATCGCAACAGACAAGCTCTTCAACTCACGCTCGGCTGATCGCGTGAGGACGACCTCGTAGCGCATCGGTCGATACGTACCCACCTCGGCGAGCACATCATCGAGCGGCCGCGTGGGCTCGTTGGCACGCTCCTGTGCCACGGCTGCATCCAGCAGGTCCTCCAACTCCTCGCGAAGCCTCGGTTCTGCGACCAATCTCTCCATGAACGCCCCTCGTGCCTCCGCCGGCAGTGCGCGGAAGGCGGTCCAGAATACCTCCGCTGTTGGGCCTATGGAACTCACCTCTATCCCCTCCCGATGGTTCGTGTCCACGGCATCATCTCATCCTCAGGCTGTATACAGCGATCTGCTATCGCCCGCATTCAAGCGGAAATGAACGCACTCCTTCCATACCCGGTGCCAGAAAGATACCATACACTACAGATCGAAAGAGGAACCCCAGGATGAGCACTCTGCGCGATATGACCCTCGGACCCGCAGTGCTGGACCTGCGCTTCCAGGGCGAGGCCCAGACAATCGCGAGCTACCTGCTAATCGGCCCCGAGGACGCCGCCCTCATCGAGACGGGACCCACGAGCACGCTCGGCAGCTTGATGGCGGGACTGGCTGCCGCTGGCGTCCCACCGGAGCGAGTGACGAAGGTGCTGCTCACGCACATTCACCTCGACCACGCCGGAGCTGCGGGGCGCCTGATGCGCCTGCTGCCGAACGCGAGCGTGTATGTACATGCGGCGGGCGCGCACCATCTGATCGATCCCGCGAGGCTGCTGGCGAGCGCGCAGCGGATCTACGGAGGGCAGATGGATCGCCTCTGGGGTGAGGTGCTGCCCGTGCCTGCGGAGCGGGTGGTGGTTCTCGATGATGGTGCGGTGATCATCGCCGGCGGGCGGGAACTCGCCGCGCTCTACACACCGGGTCACGCCTCGCACCACATCGCGTACTGGGATGCCACGGGCCGGGGCATCTACACGGGCGATGCGGCAGGTATTCGGCTGCCCGGCAGGGAGGCCGTCTTGCCGCCCACCCCGCCGCCCGACCTGGACCTGGAGGCCTGGTCGGCCAGCATCCGCCAGCTCCTGGAACTGGATGCACACACGTTGTACCTCACCCACTACGGTCCCGCGCACGACCCGAGCGGGCATCTGGAAGCCTTGGACCGGCGATTGTACGCGTGGCGCGACCTGGTGCTCGCGGCGCTGCTCGAGGGCCTGGATGAGACCGCTATCGCGCAACGGCTGGAGGAGCGAGCCAACCACGACCTTGGGGAACCGGCGCGAACGGACCCTGCACTACGTGGCCGATACGGCCTGGTCGCCGGCTACGCGATGAACGTCGCGGGCTACGTCCGGTATCTTCGCAAGCAGGGCGTCCTCCCTTCGTAGCTCACCAGCACGATCAGCATCATTGTTGGACACCTTGCACGAAAGCAACTTGCTTCTGTCGCGCATAACACCGTCGGCATGTTCGCCAGGCTGCGGCTACTATCAGAGCACGGCGGCAGTATTGTGCATGTCGCCGTCCACCGCCGCGCAACAGATCGATCGGAACTCGTGCGGACCGTGGCATATACACAGTGAACTGTGATAGCGCGAGGAACCGACCATGCACGAGCCGTCCGACTTCCCGCCGACCTCGTTGTGCCGGTACGACGAGTGCCGGTACTGTGTCTACCGCGTCAACGTCCGCAGTACCCCCGGCGGCGCCGGTCAATGCGACCTGACGCTACAAGCGCGCGCGAGCGTGAGCCTTTGCCGAGGGCGGCGGTTCTTCCAGCTTGCTCCCGAACGCGCCGCCGAGTACCGCGGGTGGGTGCTGGGCGGCGCCGGACGCACGCCGGTTGCCGAACCCGCCGGCAATACCTGACCGCACGGGGTTTGGCTGCGAAGTCCATGTCTGCGTTGGGGACCGCCTTTCGCCCCTTGCAGACCCACACCGTGCCAATGCGCTAGTGCTCCACGGACGCGACGTACAACTCCGCGTTGAGCAAGGAGCAGCCCGCCGCGCCCAGCACGGTGTTATGCCCGAGCGCGCTGAACTTCCAGCCCAGGAGCGGGCACGGGCGGAGCCGTCCGAGCACCGCGCCCATGCCGTCTGACGCCATAGCGTCCCTGCCGGGGCGTGGCCGGTCGGGCTCCGTGCGATACACGAGCGGGCGCTTCGGTGCACTCGGCAGACCCATCTCAACCGCGGCGGGCCGCCACTCGCGCCACTTTGCCAGTATCCCCTCCTCTGTGGCGTCAGCGCCCAGGTCGGCTGAGATGGCGAGCAGGTGCCCCTCGCGCACCGGGACGCGATGGCACTGCGCGCTGATTTGAATAGCCGCGCTCTCGAAACTCGCACCGTTCCACGTGCCCAGAATCTTGAGCGGCTCTGTCTCCAGCTTCTGCTCCTCGCCGCCGATATAGGGCACAACGTCTCCGAGGATGTCGTAGGAGGCCACGCCGGGATAGCCGGCGCCGGAGATCGCCTGCATTGTTGTGACGAACACGCGTGACACGCCGAAACGCTCGCGAAGGGGGGCAAGGGCCATCGCCAGCGGTATTGAGGCACAGTTCGGGTTCGACAGGATGAAGCCGCGCCAGTTGTGCCGGGACTGCTGGGCAGGGATTGCCGCAAGATGCTCCGGGTTCAGGTACGGGACCATTAGTGGCACATCGATGTCCATCCGGTGCGCGCCCGCGTTCGTGAAAACCTTATATCCCGCCGCAGCGAAGCGCGTTTCCATCGGACCCGCGATCTCTCCCGGCAACGCGGAGAACACGATATCACAGTCGATTCCCGGCTCGCCGGCCCGGAGCACCATCTCCCGAGCGTACTCCGGCGGGTCGTCACCCAGGTGCCACTGCACAACCTCAGCGTATGCCCGGCCCTGCGTGCGCTCGGAGCCCGCGAGCGCGGTGACCTCGAACCAGGGGTGATCTTCGAGGAGCTGCACGAAGCGCTGCCCGACGGTACCCCCTGCACCAAGGACGCCGACCTTGATCCGGCTCATTGTGCCGCCGCCTGGAGGACGTCACCCACCACACCCATCGCCGTGACCGCTGGCCCCGCGCCCGGACCGATGATCGTGAGCGGGTTGTCGGCGTACTCGCGCGTGCGGAAGACAAAGATGTTCTCCGGGCCGGAGAGCGAGCCAGCCTGGCTGGCAGTAGGAACCTCCCGAAGCTGCACTGTGACTGCTCCTTCCGCTGGTATCGTGGCGATGTACTTTAGTGTCGCCTCCGCGCGTTGGGCGTGCGAGACCCGCGCCACGAACGCCGCGTCTGCCGTCGCGAGATTTGCCAGGAACTCCTCTACGCCGAGGGACGAATCAAGTGTCGGCATCAGCGGCTCGACGGAGATGTCGCCCAAGTCTATCCTGCGCCCGAAGGTGCGCGCGAGGATCAACGCCTTGCGCGCGACATCCAGCCCCGAGAGGTCGTCGCGAGGATCGGGCTCGGTATATCCCAGTTGGTGCGCCTGCCGCACTGCTGCCGAGTACGGGGTGCCCGTCATCATCGCGCTTGTTATGTAACCCAACGTCCCGCTGGCGCAGGCCGTGATCTCGTGTACCGCATCCCCCGCAGTCAGCAGAGAGCGCAAGGTGCTGATAATCGGCAGGCCCGCGCCGACCGTCGCCTCGTACCACAGTCGTGCGCCTCCCGCCTCGTGGAGCTGGTAGTGTCTCTGTTGATCGAGTGCAAGTGGTGCTTTGTTCGAGAGGACGCAGCTCCAACCCTGACGCAGCGCCAGAAGGTGCGCGGCCGCCGTGCCGTCACCGGAGGCACAGTCAATCACCACAACGTCATGCAGGTCCGACAAGGGTTGCAAGGCATTCGCGGCGTTCGTCTGCTCGCCAAGCGGGGCTTCGGCGACCGATTGCCCTGCTTCTTTTGCGGTGAGTGCCAAGCGCATCTCGTCGTCTGAGAGCCCATTGCGATCGACGACCCCACCCTGGGTGTCCAGCAGAACGACGTATTGTATCTCCAGACCGCAGTGCTGCCTCCAGCGATCGCGATTCGCCATCACCAGCCGGATCACCGCGCGACCTACCGTTCCGACGCCCATCTGCACTAGCCGGATTTGCCGCGTCACGGTACGAACTCCTCGTGGAGCGCGCGCACCGCGTCGTCCAGGCGGCTGGCGTCCACAACGAAGGAGAAGCTGGTGCCGGACGGCGCCTGGGCGAAGCCGTGGACGGTCGCCCCAATGCGGCCCAGCACGCCGAACACGCGCGCGCCGATGCCTGAGGTGTCGCCCAGTGCCTCGCCCACCATGGCGAATACTCCCAGGCCGTCCCGCACATCGATCCGGCGGACCTCGCCGCGCCGCATCTCATCGGCAAACTCGTCCTTGAGGTCGCGAATGATCGCCGGCGCCCGTTCCGCGTGGAGCACGAAGCTGAGGTTTTGCTCCGGTGATGAGGCGTTCGTCAGGAACGCATCCGTCGAGAGCCGCTCGATCACGCCGAGCGCCCGACCAGCGACGCGCGGTCCACCCGGTCTGCCGGACCCCTCAACGGTTACCGTACACACGTTACGCGTGTACGCAATCGACTTGACGGAGGCGCCGCCTCGTGATCCGTGCCCCGTGATCGTTGTGCCGGCGAACTCGGGGTTAAAGCTGTTGCGGACGCGCACGGGGAACTGGCCATCGAGTGCTGGCAGGACGGTGCGGGGGTGAATAACCTTCGCGCCGAAAAAGGAAAGCTCGCGCGCCTCCGCGTACGACAGGTACGGCACCGGGCGCGCTCGCGGCACGATCTTCGGGTCTGCGGTAAGCACCCCGTCGGTGTCGCTGTAGATCCATACCTCCTGGGCGCCCAGCGCGGCGCCGAGGATGGTGGCGGTGTAGTCCGAGCCGCCACGGCCTAGCGTCGTTGTCACGCCTTCGGCTGTTGCGCCCGCGAAGCCAGGAACGACCGGGACGATACCATCGGCCACCAGCGGCGCGATCCGGGCTCGGGCGGCGGCGGAGGTCGGCTCCATCAAGGGCATCGCCTCGCCGAAGTTGTTGTCGGTGCGCACAAGCGTTTCAGCGGCAAGGGTTCGGGCCACGACATCCTGCGAGCAGAGTGCGGCCACCATCAGGGCGCAGGACAGCTTCTCCCCGTAGGCCGCGACCATGTCCAGCGAGCGCGGCGAGGCTTCCCGGAGCAGACTCAGGGCCGCGAGCACCTGGTTCAGTGTGTCGAACCACGCATCGAACTGTTGGAGAACATCCTTCAGGAACGGCTCGGCGACGGCCTGCCGCGCCGCCGCATGATGGCGCTCGCGCAGCGCGCGTACCAGGTGGTGCACCTCTTCGTGGTCCCCGCGGGCGGCCGTGTGCGCGGCCACCAGCAGCGCATCGGTGACGCCGCTCATTGCGGAGAGCACCACGACGGGTGAACGATCACGGTATGCGCGAATAATTGCGCCGACCCGCAGGACCGCTTCCGCAGTGCCGACGCTGGTGCCGCCGAACTTCAAGACAATCAACGAGACCCCTCTAACTCCTACACCCTACAGCGGTGGGCGCCACCCTTGAGCCAGGTAAGGGCAGGTCTCCGTGCCTGCCCACGGGCCGCAGCCCACCCCCTGCCATTGTAATGATATCGGCCTTCGGGCGCGGCCCCAGGCACCTTCGCCGACGTTCATAGGGGCTCGCAGGGCCACGGCATGCCGTGGCCCCAAGTCCGCTGCCTAGTACGACTCCGTGGCGGGAGCGGCCTCGCGCTCCAGTTCCTCGGGCGGCCCCGCGGTCTCGCTAGACTCTCCGTGCGCCGCGTCTT
>Ga0136611_10004256_pt1 | contig 10019 bp, 7 predicted proteins | sample AntDrymUQ2232306_2_FD_106645 | JGI IMG/M metagenome (GOLD analysis project Ga0136611, IMG submission 106645) | Polar desert sand microbial communities from Dry Valleys, Antarctica - metaG UQ223 (23.06) | ecosystem: Environmental > Terrestrial > Soil > Desert | place: Antarctica: Dry Valley... | reverse complement strand
ATGACGCTAAATTTAAACTTCTAATCGCTGCCGCCCACGCATATGGATCATTTGTAAAGCCTGAAGAAGTATTGAACATGGGAATTCAAAACTTTTCGATCGCCGACCTTCATTTTGCTCAGGAGCATAAACTCAAGATCAAATTAGTACCTACTGCTAAAAAGCTTGATGATAAGGAAATTGCTTTGTATGTGATTCCTCGATTGGTTCCTAAAAGTGATTTCCTCTATAATGTGGAAAATGAATATAATGCGGTTTCTGTTAAAGCAGCATTTGCCGATCAACAATTATTCTACGGAAAAGGTGCCGGAGGGCATCCCACAGGATCTGCTGTACTTTCCGACATTGCAGCACTTCGTTACGATTACCGGTATGAATACAAAAAATACCATAATGATTCAAAGTTGAAGTTGCAAAACGACCATGTTTTGCCGGTATACTTACGTTATAAAAGTGACGATTTATTAGATCTGCTTAGCTTTGACTTCATCGCAGAGCAACATAAAAGTGTTGAGCTAAAATATGTTCTTGGTGGAATTAAAATCAATGAACTGATCGCAAAGAAAGAGCTTATTGAGAATGATGGGGCTTTTATCGCGCAAGCAGGCGCACTGACAGGAAAATTCGAAGAACTTACAAAATTGAAATTTAATAACACAGAGTCAAGAATCAAGGCAAAAGAACATTAAAATATTGACCAGCTTTTTAACGAATTGTATCCTGGCCTCTTGCTTTTATTTACTGACTCATATAAAGCTATTTCTTCAAATAGGGTTTTATCTCTTTTTGCCAAATCACATAACCGGCCTCCGTCATATGCAGCTTGTCTGCTTTAAAGATATCGGGCATCGGTGTCCCATCGGCAAGCAGCATTTTTGAGAAAACATCAACATAACCTGTCCTACGATACTGTTTTAGGTAATTTTTTATCATGGCATTAGCTTTTACCATTTCAGGGATATATTTCGAACGGCTAGGACTTGGCTTCAATGAAACAAATAGAACGTGGGCTTTCGGAAGGCCCGCACGGATGATCTCGAACAATGTTGTAAACCTGTCATAAACAATCTCTGCAGTCACACCAACAGCCGTAAAATCGTTTTCACCACAGTAAATCACGACTTGCTTAGGCTGGTAGGGTATAATTATATCAGGTGCATATCTGATAACATCGGTTAGGCTTGAACCTCCGAAGCCTCGATTTATAATTGTATAACCCGGGAAATAACTTTGAATATTTGTCCAACCCTTGAATGAAGAACTACCAACAAACAGAATTGCATTACTGGGTGGAGGGTTTATACTATCAACTCTTTTGAATGATTCAATTTCTTTACTGAACGGAGCCGTTTGCTGGGCGGTAACCGAAAGGGTCAAAGCCTGAAAAAACATGATGCAGATCAGAAGTCTTTTCTTATAATTCATTTTAGCGTTATTAACCAATTAATTCAAAAGATCAGATCTCACGGCTTATATCCCAGGCTTCAAGGTAGTCAGCCACCTTTCTAACAAATGATCCGCCTAATGCACCGTCAACAACCCTGTGGTCATAAGAGAGCGAAAGGAACATCATATGCCGTATGGCAATTACATCACCGTATTCTGTTTCTATAACGGCTGGTTTCTTCTTAATCGCTCCTACAGCCAAAATGGCGGCCTGTGGCTGATTTATTATAGGCGTACCCATAACATTCCCAAAGGTGCCAACATTTGTAAGTGTAAATGTGCCTCCTGCAGTGTCATCAGGTTTTAACTGAGACTTACGGGCACGATTAGCAAGATCGTTTACCGATTTTGTTAGACCAACTAAATTCAACTGGTCGGCATTTTTGATCACCGGGACAATTAGATTGCCTGAAGGCAATGCAGCCGCCATTCCAATATTTATATCTCGTTTTTTAATGATCTGGGTTCCATTTACGGAAACGTTAATCATTGGTAGATCTTTAATTGCTTTGGCAACAACTTCCATGAATATTGGCGTAAAGGTTATTTTTTCGCCTTCCCTTTTTTCAAAATCATTCTTTACTCGTTCCCGCCACTGAACGATGTTAGTTACATCGGCCTCCACAAAGGAAGTCACGTGGGGTGAGGTGTGTTTACTCATAACCATATGCTCAGCTATCAGCTTGCGCATCCGATCCATCTCGATTATTTCATCACCGCCTGAAACAGAAGTTGCTGCCTGTACTTTTGTTTCACCAATTGCAGGTTGACCTTTATCTTCTGAAGCCTGAGTTGAAGATATCGGTGAAGGAGTGGTGAAGCCCTTATCGTTAATATAATCAAGAACATCTTGCTTCGTGACCCTGCCTTCAGAACCAGAGCCTTTGATAGAATCAAGCGTCGAAATATCTATGCCTTCTTCTGCAGCCATACTTTTCACTAGAGGTGAATAAAACCTATTTGAAGTACCTGGCCTATCTTGATCAACTTTTTCTACCGTACTTTCCAGATCAACTTTGCGTGCTTCCTCATCTTGTTGCCCAACACTTTTTGCTGTCAAGGGCCGATCAAACGTTGCATCATTCTCTTTTTTTAATTCGCTAACATCCCTGACAATTTCAGTGTCGGCATCAGAACTACCAGTTTGAATAATCGCTATTGGAGCGCCCACCTGTACAACATCATCTGTTTTATATAGCATCTCAATAAGCTGTCCCGCCACTGGGGAGGGCACATCAGAGTCCACTTTATCAGTTGCTATTTCTAAAATTGATTCGTCGATTTCTATTGAATCACCTGGCTGCTTCAACCATTTAATGATAGTAGCTTCGGCAACACTCTCACCCATCTTCGGAAGTACTAGTTCGTATCTGGCCATATTAGAATTTATGAATTGGTTTTCTGATTACAAAACTAAGCTTTTTCAGACATGTTCTTTAGACCAGCTCTTCCTTAACTAATTTGTGCAGCAAAAAAAGTGCATTTATCGCAGACCGTTCAATGTTCTGAGCTCTTTTGTTTCCAAACTGAAATTTCCTGGAAATTGATTTCGTTTTACTGGCTACAGCAATCCATACTGTACCAACCGGTTTATCGTTGGTGCCTCCATCCGGGCCAGCGATACCAGTTACTGCAACCGAGTAATCCGAGCAATATGCGTTAATTGCGCCCCTTGCCATTTCTAAAACAGTTTCTTCGCTTACCGCGCCAAATTTATAAATCGTTTCTTCCGAAACAGATAACATGGTGCTTTTCAAATTATTGGAATAGGAAACTGCTCCTCCAATAAAGACCTTGCTACAGCCCGCGTGCTTGGTAAGAAGGTGGGAAATAAAACCTCCGGTGCAACTTTCAGCAGTAGATAAAGTAAGTCCTCTGGACGCCATCATGTCCAAAAGTGCTTTTTCGATCGGTACGTCGGCTTCAATAATTACAAATTCTTTAACTGTTTGAACAATCTGTGTAGCGTACGATTCAATTTCCTTTTGGAGGGCATCAATTTCCAGCCCTCTGCCACTAAGCCTTAATCTTACCATTCCCAATTTGGGGAGATAGGCAAGTCCGATATGAGGAGGTAAAGCTTCCTCAATAGATAATATTTTATCGGCAAGCATGGATTCCCCTATTCCAGCAGTCAAAATCGTATGGTGAACAATTGAAGGCAATTTAAACGACACCTTGATCTTTGGAATAACTAGTTCCTCCATCATGTACATCATCTCAAAAGGAACACCAGGCATTGATACATAAGTTTTGCCGTTATTTTCAATCCACATTCCCGGCGCAGTACCATTTGAATTCAATAAAGTAGTGCAGTTTTCAAGAACTTCAGCTTGCCTGATGTTAACTTCAAGCATAGGTGAAGAATGTTTTGCGAAGATTCGCTTTACATTCTCAAGAGCCCCTGAATCAGTCCGTAGACCAACCTTGAAGTATTCGGCAAGGGTTCTTTTAGTGATATCATCTTTTGTTGGACCCAGCCCGCCGGTTATTAGAATGATGTCCGCACGTTGGGATGCATCTTTTAAAGAGTCTAAGATATGTTGCTTGTCATCAGAGACCGATGAGATCTGCTTAACTTTAATTCCAGCCAGGTTTAACTTCTGCGCCATCCAGGCGGAGTTCGTATCCACGATTTGTCCGATGAGTATTTCGTCCCCTATTGTAATTATTTCGGCTAGCATACTTTAGAAATTATTATAAGAATCACGTCGTTTACTCAGTTTTAAATCCTGAAGTATTGATGCTTTAACCCGAAGGTCGACACTGTAAAACTTGTACGTTCCAATTGGCGACCATCTGAAAGAGAGGTCCCAGCAATGGAGGTCACGATAGATTGAGAAGGTAGTTAAACTGAGGTCATTTCGTTGAAAATCGTACCCTGAAGTATATTGAACTTTCCACTTAGGCGTGACATTGAAATCTCCAAAAAAGTTCAGGGTGTTAGAAACAACAGCTTTCAGACCATTTTTTGAATAATTAAAACTGTACGAGGCGCTAATATTCCAGGGTACGTTAAAGTCCACAAATGCGTTTGGATCCCTGCTGATTGCATTTAATTCGTCTTGTTGTTGTAGTGTTAAATTCTGCTTTCCTGCCTCAATTTTGTTTAAATTGTTGTTCCGGCTTTTTATAGCCGTTGAATTAAGGCTAAAATCTGTTGAGAGACCAAAACTTGTGAGCCTAGCTAATCGTCCGTTACTTATAGTAAACCTGTCTATTCTATTGCCTGTACTATCCACCCGATAGGGATCAAGGAGACCATAAAAATTAATACCCATTTTTTGCTTAAACAAAGCTGTCCGGCCTGAAAAGTTTATCTGGCTCAGTTTAAATGTTGGCGCTGCAAAATTATACGCCCCTTGAAACGAAAGGCTTTGGAGAATAGGTATGTTGACCGAGCTTTTCGTTGAATCAGCCGTTGATCTAACTTTAGCTTCTATATTATTATCTATGCCGAACCCAATCCCTGCTACCCTACCCACCGATGGGCCTCCGTAAAGTAGGCCATCGTAAATCGAATAACGACGTCTGATTATCTGGGAAGTATCATTCGCAATATTTCTATAGAAACCGAATCGGTCAGTTCCAAAATCCGGTTGGTAATTGGCGGAAACAGAAGGAGTCATCACATGACGCAATGCCATTAATTTTCCTTTTTTAAAATTGAATTTCCCATACAATTTCGTTGAAAACCCACTGGATACAGTATAGTCATAGGCTCTGCTGAACCCCGGAACTGTATCGGTTACGTCTTTAAACCCGGATGGAATATTTGCAAGTCTTTTCCGGATGGTTTGCAGATACCATCGTTCACTATAATTCAGACTGGAATTGAATTGAAAGAATTTAGCCACATTCAGTGACATTGAAATAGGGATATTGTGTTGTAAACCATTTTGAAATTTTCTGAGTGTCTCTTTTTCAAAAAGCTGACTTTCAGTCGTATTAATCGAATTACTTCCCTGCAGCGTATAGCCGAGACTTATGCGTTGAAACCATTTTTGTTCACCCGCGCGGTCTTTGCTATCGAAGGGATTAATTGTGCTCATTCCCAAATTAAATTGCGGTAATTGAAGTGAAACAGTTTTTGCCTCGATATCCTGGCTATGTGTGAAACTTGAAGTAAAGTTAAACAGGCCGTTGCCGAAGACTTTTCCGTAGCTGATACTGGAAGACAATGAATTACGGGCTATTTCAGTGGGGTTATACGCTACTGCACCTGGTACGTTCGAAAAAAACGAACCTGTACCCGCATTTACGGATGCGCTAAAAGTGGTCCCCGGATTTGAAAGCGGATTCTGAGAATGACTCCAGGTTAGATTAAAATCTTTGTTTGGGTTTTTGAATGCCTCTGTTCCCTCAACCCCATTTTTAGTTGATGCATAACGGAAGTTCACATTGCCATCATATTTATAGTTTTTACGGTAGCGGGCTGCGGTACTTAGTTCATAAGATCCTTTCGAATACAATGTCCCGCGGGTAGCCAAATCCCAGTAATCATTTAAACCTATATAATATCCCAAATCTCTCATAAAAAACCCCCTGAGATCTTCGCCAAACGTTGGAAACAAAAGTCCGCCTGAGCGTTTATTAGGCTTGGGGAAAAACCCAAAAGGGATACCTAAAGGTAATGGGACCCCTTCGATTTCAAGATATGCAGGACCTGTAATGATTTGTTTCTCTGTAACAATACCTCTTGTGATATTAATCCCAAAGTGATTGTGTGGATACGGCAAATTACAAGAGCTGTATACACCATGGACAAAATTCCCCTCGCCATATTCATTCTTTTTAAACTGGCGAGCTTGTAGATAACCTCCCTCGGCCTCTGTATACACACCATAAGATTTACCTTTTTTAGTTTTGTAATTAAAAAACAGTGAATCTGTTGTGATCGGTTGCTCAGATCCCTGCTTAAATAACGGCCTTCCTGTATATTTCTTAGTTTTTGGATTGATCAGACCTTTGGCGAACAGCGTATTATTTTTTTGATCATATTGAACATAATCTGCATCCAGCTCCATATCCTCATACTTTACCCGTGCCTTTCCATACATTTTCACTATATTGGTTTCGCGGTCGGTGATGATTGAGTCTTCTGCAGAATAAATAACTTCAGACTCTAAACCTGCCCCCTTTGTTGATTTTTTTGTTACAGTATCCGTTTTTGGAGTGGGGAGCTGCAATGTTGTATCCCGTTTTGCGTTATCAGGACGAACGATAAGTTGTTGAGCGAAAACCGAAGTATGCAAATACCCCAGATGCAACAGCACAATGAAAAAATAAAGAAAAAGAGATCTAATAAATTTCAAATTCGATGATGAATACTATTTTTGCAATGATAGATAATAATATACGCTCAAAATTAATGAAAAATATACCATTGATCAGATACATTTACGTATTACTGCCTGTCTTACTTTTCACAACATTAACTGTTTTTAACAGCACGGCTGCAGAAATCCCCTATCGAATCAGGACAATCGTTATTGACGCCGGTCATGGCGGGCACGACGGCGCAACCCGAGGGGTTTTTTCCAGAGAAAAAGATATTGCCTTACAGGTTGCTTTAAAACTTGGAAAGGCAGTAGAGGCGAATCTCAAGGACGTAAAAGTTGTTTATACAAGATCAACGGATGTATTTGTTCCGCTATATGAACGCATTGGAATTGCAAATAATATGAAGGCAGATTTATTTATTTCAATTCATTGTAATTCTATGCCTATAAAGAGAGTAATCGTGAGTTACGGGAAAGATAGCCGGGGTCGTAAAGTACCCAGATATGCAAATAGGCAGAGCACTTCTACAAGGGGTACCGAGACATTCGTGTCGGGGTTTGGTAGGTTAGATGAGCAGGACGTGGTAATCAGGGAGAACGAGTCTATACTGCTTGAAAAGGATTACAAGAATAATTATGAAGGGTATGATCCGAAAGATCCTGAAAGTATTATTATGCTCTCGCTGATGAAAAACGCATTCCGTGAGCAAAGTATAAAACTGGCATCTTATATGCAGGATGAATACGTTCTAAGTGGAAGGACTGACAGAGGTGTCAAAGAACAAAGCCTTGCAGTTTTAGCTAAAGCGGGTATGCCAGCGGTATTAACTGAAATTGGGTTTGTTTCTAATCCGGAAGAAGAAGAATACATGAATTCGGAGGTTGGTCAAAACGAAATAGTAAATAATTTGTTAAAAGCAATTCAGACCTATAAGAAACAAGCCGAACTAAGCGACTAAATAGTATTTTTGTAAAAAATAAACTGATCACCAGTTTCTAACAATATTTAAAATAAATCAACTCTGAAAAGTTTCTTGATAAGCAAGTTTAAATGAAAATAACAAACGAAACCAAAGTAGGAGTATTAGCTGCCGTAGCAATCGCGATATTAATTATAGGATATAGTTTTTTAAAGGGAAACGATGTATTTTCCAGCGAGAATGAATTTTATGCAACTTATGACCGCGTAGACGGTCTCGCTGTATCTAAACCCGTCTTGGTCAATGGGTATCAAATAGGTCGGGTTTCCGATCTCACACTACAGCCTAATGGACAAATACTTGCCCAGTTTAAGATCGATCCTGAGTATGCAATTCCCAGAAATACTATTGCCCGATTGGAGAGCACTGATTTGCTGGGCGGCAAGGCCATTGTTTTTGAACTAGGTACGGGAAGTGATTTCGCTGATGATGGTGATACTTTGAATGCGAACATTCAGAAAAACCTGACCGATCAAATTGAGCCTATTCAGAAAAAGGCAGAACAGATAATTGCCAGAATGGATTCGGTATTAACTTCTGTTAATAGTACGCTCAATCCGGAGTTTCAAAGAAACTTTGATAGAAGTTTCGCCAGCATTGCAAGAACACTTGAAACGCTTGAAGGCACAACTAAAACCGTGGACGGCCTGGTAACTACCCAGGGCGTTAAGATTGCTGGAATTATGAGTAATCTTGAATCGATTACGGGTAATTTTAAAAACAACAATACCAAGATCACCACCATCATGAACAACTTTGAGAAGCTTTCTGATGAGGTAGCCAAAGTTAATTTTGCTAAAACTATTACAGAAGCGAATAAGGCGGTGGCCGATCTGCAGCTTATTGTTAACAAGGTTAATACCGGACAAGGAACTCTCGGACAACTTATAAACGATGAGAAGATGTATAATAATCTAAATAATGCTGCCGGAAATCTGGATAAGCTAATGATCGATCTTAAAGCTAATCCTAAGAGATATGTTAGCTTCTCGGTATTTGGAGGGAAAAAAGATTAGGATTATTTAGGATGAAATCTCAAACGTCATCCCCTCAATTGCTAGAAAAGTGTTTGGAAACACTGTCTTAGCTTCCGCTAATAAAGGTTCTAGTTCCCGGTAACGTGCTGAAAAATGCCCGATCAGTAATTTCTTTGTATTCGATTTAAGAGCTACTTCAGCTGCCTGTAAAGCAGTAGTATGAAATGTTTCCTCTGCTCTGGCCAACATATCATGGAGAAATGTTGCTTCATGATATAGGGTATCTGAATCTTTAATATATTCCAGATATTTCCAGCTGCAGAGAGTGTCTGAGCAATACACGTATGCTTTGGGCGGATCTGCAGCGGTTGTGAGCACTTCCGCCAGATGGACCTTTCCTTCTTTATCAGTGAAGCTTGCTCCCTTCTTAATAAATTGAACCTGTTCCGTTGGAATTTTTAATTCATCAATCTTTTCTTTGATCATTTTCCGAAGACGTTGTTTTTCTGTAAAGCGAAAACCAGTGCATGGGATTCGATGGTCGAGTGGAAAACTTTCAACGATGATATCGAAGCTCTCGAAAATTTTCCGGCTTCTACCAGGGTTTGTGATAATGAAGTTAAGCGGATACCTTAGAAAGGTCTGAGAATGTTTAAATTGAAGGTCAATAATTTCTTTAAGTTCGGGCGGTCCAAAAATGTCCATCGGTTTGGTTCTCCCATTTAAGTGAAGCGAGGACAAAAGTCCAACTAAACCTAAATAATGATCTCCGTGAAGGTGACTAATGAAAATATGGTCGATTCTATTTGCCTTCAAGCCAAAATTCAAGAGTTGATTTTGCGTAGCTTCTCCACAATCTATTAAAATGAACTTTTCATTAACATTCAAAAGTTGCGCTGAAGGATTTCTATGAAATATAGGAGTGGAAGAACTGTTACCTAAAATTGTAACTTCAAATTTCATGCAGGTGGTTCATTATTCCTATTTCAGTTCTCTTTTAAGCTCCCTTTCAATCTCTTCCATAAAAATGAGATCAATAGCTTCATCTACTGTTCCAACAATCGTCAATATATTTTCAAGCTGAGAAATTGTGACTAGCCTCGCAATATTTTCATTTATACCGGTGAGGATAAACGATCCATTAGCATTTTTGCAAAGCCGATGACCTACTAACAAACTGCTTAGACCAGAAGAGTCTGAATATTTAACATTAGAAAGGTTCAGGATAATATTTCGTTGACCTTCTGCATTAGTCAGTATTAATTCGGACTTAAGCTGAGGCGAAATTAAACTATTTAACTTATTCTCATCCAACGTTATAAGAACATATTTCT
>Ga0136611_10004255_pt1 | contig 10020 bp, 7 predicted proteins | sample AntDrymUQ2232306_2_FD_106645 | JGI IMG/M metagenome (GOLD analysis project Ga0136611, IMG submission 106645) | Polar desert sand microbial communities from Dry Valleys, Antarctica - metaG UQ223 (23.06) | ecosystem: Environmental > Terrestrial > Soil > Desert | place: Antarctica: Dry Valley... | reverse complement strand
TGTCTATCCCGATTTCGATCGACACCAGCAAGGCGGATGTTGCCGATGCAGCGCTCACAGCTGGTGCGTCGATGGTCAACGATGTTCGTGGACTCATGGCCGACCCTGAGCTTGCAGGTGTTGTTGCTCGGTCGGGCGTTCCGGTCGTGGTGATGCACGATATCCCACCTGATAACCGGGGCGACCTCGTGACGAGTGTGTTGCGCGAATTGAGCCGACGACTGGATCGGGCGCTCGCCGCTGGTATCGCCTGGGAACAACTCATCATCGATCCGGGCTTTGGTTTTGGCAAGGACTGGCACCAGAATCTGGTACTGCTCCGTCGTCTCGATGAACTCGCAGTCCTCGGTCGCCCCATTCTCTCCGGGACCTCGCGCAAGAGTACGATCGGTCGGGTGCTTGACGTGCCATCTGATGACCGCTTGGAAGGCACAGCAGCGACCGTCGCGCTGTCGATCGTTGGAAGAGCCGATATCGTCCGGGTGCATGATGTGCGACCGATGGTCCGCATCGCACGCATGACCGATGCGGTCGTGCGCGATGGGGAGATCAAGCGAAGCAGTAATGGTTGAGGTCTATATCGCGCTCGGGAGTAACCTCGACGATCGCTTGGCGTGGCTTCGAGAAGCTCGCCATTGCCTGGGCGGAGTGCTGACCGGGCTCCGAACGTCCTCGATCTACGAAACCGATCCTGTTGGCTACGAGCAGCAGCCACGCTACCTGAACGCTGTCGTGGCTGGGACGACCGATCTCACGCCGTTCGACCTGCTCCACATGGTGCAGATGATCGAGGCTGATCTCGGGCGCGTGCGCCCGTTTCCCAATGCACCCCGGACGATTGATCTCGACCTGTTGCTCTACGACGAGCTCATGCTCGAGACGCCCGATCTCACCCTGCCGCATCCCCGACTGCACGAGCGATTCTTCGTGCTCGTTCCTCTCGCGGAACTGGCACCCGGTCTTCGTCATCCCAGGCTTAACCAAACGATTGAGGAGCTTCTGAGGGCGCTTGGCACACCGAGCGGGATCGAGCGCATTGCGGATGGCACGGCACTCGGTGGGCAGGCTGCACCGTAGTGAGAGGTGGGCGGCTGGGGGAGCGCGCGAGACGGTGGCCGGCGCGCAGTAGTTGATCACCGATACCCCGCTCCGCCCTACGAGTCCGTCTTACGAGAGATAGCCGGGGTCATTATCCGTTGCTACGGGTTTCACGTACCTGTTGATCCGAGTTGTTCGAGCTGTGAGTATTCACAGTGACTCAGCACTCCTTACCAGCGTCCTGATCCACAACTGGCTCGGTATCATCTGTTGAGCTGAAAGCATTCAACCGCTCATGTTGGGTTGCGTTGATCACCTGTGCTATCGTTCGCATAACAAACGGGAGCCTGGAGAGCCGGGCTGAGAGGGCGGCCGTTCTCGCCGCCGACCGTCGGAACCTGATCCGGGTCATGCCGGCGAAGGGACTATATGGTCGACTCCTTCAGCGCTGACGGCTGCCGTCGGCGTTTTTGCTGTTTAGGAGGAGGCACTGGTGGACGGCGAGCGACCAATGATGCGCGCGGCTCGCTACTATGGACCCGGGGCGGGTTTGGTACTCGAGGCGGTGCCGGTGCCGGATCTCGGCCCGGGCGAGGTACTCGTCCGGGTACTAGCCGCAGGCGTCTGCCACACCGAACTTCAGTTTCTGGCAGGAACCCTGAACCTTGGCGTTACCCCACTCACGCTTGGCCACGAGGTGGCAGGTGCAGTCGCTGCGCTGGGCGAGGGGGTCGAAGATTTCCGTCTTGGCGACCGCGTCCTTATGTACTACTACTCACCCTGTGGCGAATGCGATTGGTGCCGTAACGGCAAGGAACAGCTGTGCCCCAACATGGGTCCGCAGGTGGGCTTTACTAGCGACGGCGGTTTCGCGGAATACGTCCGCGTGCCGGCTCCTAACCTCTTGCCGATTCCGGATGGGTTGGACATTGACGAAGCGGCCCCACTTGGTTGTGCGGCGGCGAGCGCACTCCACGCCGTGCGTGCTGTCGCACAGGTGCGTGCTGGGGAAACAGTTCTGGTCTACGGTATTGGTGCCGTTGGCATCGCGCTGGTCCAACTTGCTCGATTGGCCGGGGCCCGGGTCATTGCGGTGAGTCGATCCACGGCTAAATTGACCCTCGCTCGCGAGTTGGAAGCGAATGTCGTCATCAACGCGCTGGAGCAGGATGTTATCGCTGAGGTGCTACAGGGGACGAGATATGAAGGCGTGGACGTTGTCTTCGAGACGGTGGGCAGTGCTGAGACGATGGCCAACAGCATCGCGATGTTGCGGCGCTCTGGGCGATTAGTCTTGGTTGGCTACGGCGAAGATCGCCTGGATGTCAATCCACTTCACTTGGTCTTGAAGGAGTTGCAGATACGCGGTTCCCTCGGCAACACGCGGGAGGAATTGCGCGAGACGCTGCAACTGGCTGCCTCGGGTCAGCTACACTCGATCATCTCACATCGCTTGCCGCTGGAAGAGGCAAACGGTGCGCTGACCGCGCTGCAGCGCGGTCAGATTGTCGGGCGAGCAGTGCTGTGTCCACACCGATCGGAACCGATTGCACCACCGGCACAGATGCGGCCACTCGAGCAGGAACTGATCGATTTCATCGGACGCGGAATGGACGCGTCCGAGGACGACGAGGAGTTCAACTCCCTGGCGCTCAGACTCTTCGCCTATCAGTTTGAGCACAACCATCCATACCGTGCCTTCTGTCTGCGGCGCGAGCGCACCCCAGATACGGTCAGCCACTGGCGGGGTATTCCACCTGTGCCTATTTCCGCATTCAAGCAGGCGGTGTTGGCGTGCGAGCCGGTTGAGGGAGCCACTGAATTCAACTCGAGCGGCACAACCCAGCCGGAGCGGAAAAGCCGACACTTCCACCCAAATCTCACCGTCTATGACCTCAGTGCCACGCTCAACTTTCAGGCGCACGTCCTCCCTGACGGAATGCGTCTGCCAATGCTGACCCTCTTCCCGCCGCCTGAGCAGATGCCGAACTCGTCGTTAGCGTATTGGTTGGCGCTCATGGTCCGCCACTTCGGCGATACACAGAGCCGCTGGTTTGCTGGTCTTGATGGCCTCGACGCATCGGCACTCGCAACGGTGCTTGATGAGGCCGAGCAGACAGGACAGCCAGTGTGTCTCCTGGCAGCCAGCTTCGCGCTCGTTCACTTTCTTGAGCACTGCAACGCGCACGATCTCCACTTCACACTTCCACCGGGCAGCCGACTAATGGACACGGGTGGATACAAAGGACGGACTCGCGAGGTTCCGAAGACCGAACTCTACGAGATGGTGAGCGACGCACTGCACGTCGAGGAGGACAACATCATCAATATGTATGGCATGACCGAGCACAGCACGCAGTATCTGGACGCCGTTCTCCGGAATCGGTTCCACGGCGTCGAGGCTCCTCGTTACAAAACCGTGCCGCCCTGGGCACGTGTTCTGGTGCTCGACCCAGACACCCTGGAGCCGGTTCCCAAAGGCCAGCTCGGACTTCTCTGCCATTACGACCTCGCGAATCGTGCATCCGTTATGGCAGTACTGTCGGAAGACATCGGCTACCAGCTCGATGATGGCTTCGAACTGGTTGGTCGTGCTAACGGGATCGAGGCACGCGGCTGCTCGATCACCATGGACGAGCTCGTCAGCGTGACACGGGGCTGATGCCATGACACTGCCTACATGTACACCGTATGTCCTCCCCGGACTTGATACGTCTGAAATCACCGAGTGGCACACCCTCTCATTCGGTGAGCTCGAATTGCGCTTCCCCAAGCTCACAGCGGCCCAACTCAGCAGCGTCATGGATGGGGTAACTGCCGCGCGGGACGACTATCTCGCCGAACTCCCCGTGCTGCGGGTGGCCGAGCTCGTGGATCGAGCGATCAGCCGCTGGCTGGAGCCGCACTCGGCATGGCGCCGTCTGGCGGAGCAGCTGTTGCCAACGATCACTGGCTACCCCGAGCCAGTCATCCGCAAAGGCCTCGCCGGGTACCTCGCGACGTTCCGGCTCGAGAACGTCCGCCGGCTCTTGGAAGAGGAATTCCGTGACCCGCGCTTCCTGGACGAGTTCCGCCCGCGCGGCGCGGTTGGCGGTCTAGCACGTGCGTTTGGACCACGCCTAACGAGCCACGTCTTCTCGGGCAACGTTCCCGGCTTGCCACTGCAGAGCCTGGCTTGCGCGCTGCTCGTCAAGTCGGCGAGCCTCGGGAAAGTGGCGTCGGAGGAGCCGCTCTTCCCAGCTCTTTTCGTCCAGTCACTGGCCGAAGTGGACGAGCGATTAGCGGCATGTTTCGCGATCACCTGGTGGCCCCATGGCGTAACGGAATTGGAGGAGGTTGCCTTTCGTCGCGCCGAGGCGGTAATTGCCTATGGAAGCGACGCGGCGATCGCCGCAGTCAGCGCGCGTGTACCTCTCGGCGTGCGCTTTACCGCCTACGGGCATAAGTTGTCCTTCGGCGCACTTGGCCGGGAATGGCTCACGCCGGAGCGGATCGACGAGGTTGCACTTCGCGCTGGCTACGACGTGGCGAAGTACGATCAGCAGGGGTGCTTGTCCCCCCACGTCTTCTACGTCGAGCGTGGAGGGATGATCTCCCCGCGCGATTTCGCGGTCGGGCTCGCTGGAGCATTGGGACAGTACCAGCAAGTGATGCCACGGGGCAGAATCTCACTTACCGAGGCTGCGGCCATCCGCGAACTGCGGGCGCAATATGAGTTCACTGAAGACATCGTCCTCTTCGAGAGTCCGGGTGATACAGCTTGGACAGTAGTCTACGACGAGAACCCGCGGTTTGACGTCTCCTGCCTCAACCGCACCATCTATGTCAAGCCGGTTGCTGATGTCCTCCAGATCCCCGAGTTCGTCCGTCCGGTACAAACCTATCTTCAGACGTGCGGTGTTGGCCTCGATCCTCCGCGTCTGGAGTTGTTTGCCACGGCGCTCGGTCGCCTCGGGATTGACCGGATCTGTCCGCTCGGACGCATGCCTGACCCGTCACCTGCCTGGCACCATGATGGTCGCTTCAATCTGCTCGATCTCGTCCGCTGGACTGACCTCGAACCAGATATGACTGGCGGGCGCTGGGAGTTTACCCACCCCGAGCGCGGCATATATGGCCAGCGTCTGGAGTCGGCCGATGCAGGCTGATATCCCGGTGTGCCGCCAGCCCGCCCTCTCGCGAAAGATCCGCGTTAGTGGCGTACGGAAGTGTTTTGGCCCGGCCAATGGCAATGTGATTGCCGTCGAAAACACGGATCTCGAGATGAATGCAGGCGAGTTCGTTGCTGTCGTAGGCGAGAGTGGCTGCGGCAAAACAACGCTGCTGCGGTTAATCGCTGGGCTCGTGGAGCCGACGGCTGGAGAGATTGAGTTAAACGGTCGCCTGGTCCGGGGACCCGCACAGGATGTGGCCCTCGTATTTCAGCGCCCAGTCCTCCTCGATTGGCGGAACCTTATCGACAACGTGCTGCTCCCCGTTGAACTCGCTGGCCTTCCGCGCGTCGGATATGAGGCGCGGGCTCGGAAGCTGTTGCATCAACTTGATCTAACTGGCTTCGAGCGAAAGCGCCCTCGTCAACTCTCTGGCGGCATGCAGCAGCGGGTGGCTCTAGCCCGGGCGCTCATCCTGGAACCAGACGTGCTGCTGCTTGATGAGCCGTTCAGCGCGCTGGACACCCTTACTCGTGAAGAACTCCAATCTGAACTCTTGCGCGTCTGGTCTGCCACCAACCTCACTGCCCTGCTCGTCACGCATGACATCGCCGAGGCAGTCTTTCTGTCGGACCGGGTCGCGCTCATGACACCACGACCCGGACGCGTCGCGATCACCTTCCAGGTACCACTGCTGCGGCCACGGACCCCAGAGCAGCGCTACGATCCGGACTTCATCCACCTCTGCCGCGACATCAAGCGGGCGATGCTCGAGTTGGGTAACCGCTGATGTCGAACAGCCAACGACGATTGCGGCTCTTTTCCCTTGAGAAACTGTGCTCCCTCATCCTGTTCCTCGCCATGCTCGTCGGCTGGGAACTGTTCGTGCGTCTGCGAGAGTTACCGCCGTTGGTGCTGCCGGCACCGAGCTTGGTGCTCAGCGAGTTAGGCGATCACGTCTCCAGTGGTATGCTGTGGGAGCACCTCTGGGTCACGTTGACCGAAGTCCTGCTCGGCTTCATTGTGGGTAGTGTCCTCGGGATCAGCCTTGCTGTCGTCGCGACTTCCTTCGGCCCAGTGGGACGGGTGCTTCGGCCGTACATCATCGCCTCGCAAGCGATGCCGAAGCTTGCCCTGGCTCCCATTCTGATCATCTGGTTCGGCTTCGGCTTGACGCCGAAGGTCGTCATCACGGCACTGATCTCGTTCTTTCCCCTATTCGAGAACACCATCGCCGGTTGGCGAGCGGTCGATCCTGCGCAACTCGAATTGTTCCGCTCGCTCCAGGCGAGTCGCTGGCAGCTGTTGCTGAAGTTGCGCCTGCCATGGGCCATACCGTTCCTCGCTGCCGGATTCCGTCTTGCCCTGATTCTCAGCCTTGTCGGTGCTGTGGTGAGCGAGTTCGTGGGTGCGAACAAGGGGTTGGGGGCGCTCATCATCGCCGTCCAGGGGACAATGAACACGCCGCTCATGTTTGTCGCCTTTGTAGTATTGACGCTCGTTGGCATTGCGCTCTCGCTGTTCGCGGATCTCGTCGAGTACCTAGCGCTCAGGTGGCGTTATGGTGACGATGACTAGGGCGTGTCTGACGAATCCCAACGCACGGGCAACGAACTCAAAGGCGTGTCAACGAGTGACTGTACGTACGCGCTGCTCATCAGCGTCAACTTGATCCGACAATCCTTGCATCTCTCGTACGAGGATTCGTCAGACAGACCCTAGGAAGAACCGAATGACATCCGGAATCGACCGTCGCACATTGTTACGCGGACTCGTTGGCGTGGTCGGCGGCTCACTCCTGGCGGCCTGTGGACCGTCTGAACGAGCCGACTCGATCGAAGAACCAGGGGCAACAGCCGGCGCGTCAGGGTCGCAGGCGTCACCATCAGCGCATGAGGACCTGCGGGTTGCGTTCTGGAGCCAGCCGCTAGCAGAGCAGGCGAACGTCTATGCCGCTCAGGAGTACGGCTGGTTTCGAGACGAGGGCGTTGAGCTCGAGTTTGTGCCCGGGGCAGGGGGAGGCGATGCAATCAGACAGATCATTGCCGGCAATGCCGATCTTGCCTTCGCCAACCTAGAACCGATGTTCTTTGCGCTAGATCAAGGCGTCAAACTGCGAGCGGTCTACAACATCTACCCGGAAAATGTCTTCAACGTGATTTCGATACACGGTCACGAGATGACACGACCAGAGAACCTTCGGGGAAAGAAGGTCGGTATCTATAGCCTCGCCAGTGGGACGTACCATAACCTACTCGTGATCCTCCGTGCAGCTGGCCTGAAAGAAACTGATCTGGAAATCGTCGCGACCGGGATCAACAACTTTGGACCGCTCCTTGCGAGTCAAGTCGATGCCCAAGCGGCAACCGACACCGGCCTCTTCCTGGCGCAACACCAGGGGCTCGGCGATGTGGACGTGATCTGGGCCCGAGACTATCTGAACACGCCAACGGACGCCTTCATCGTGACCGAGAAGACCTACCAGACGCGCAAAGAAGTCATTCGCCGCTTCCTGCGTGCGTACAAGCGAGGCAGCCAATGGATGCTCGAGCATCCCGGCGAGGCGGCTGCACTCGCCCAGAAGTACGTCACCGACGGGCAGGATGTCTCGCGCAATCTTGAAGTCATCAAGCTCCGCAATGCCTCGACGCTCAACGCCGACACTCGTGAACATGGGCTCGGCTGGTTCAATCTGGACGTTTTGCGTCAGGTGGAGCAAGCACTGTTCGATCTTGGTCTCATCAAGAACCGCATCACGGTGGATTCGGTCTTTACCAACGAGTTCATTCAAGACCTGTGAGGAGCGGCCATCCCGCCGTTTGATGCCTTCAATCGCGTCAATACCTGATTTGAGACCATTACGCACTTTCTCGACGTTGCGCATCGCTTGCGGGATACATACGATACCTTCTCGCAAACCTTACCAAGCGATCTGAGTGATGAGGAATGACTCTTCGTCGTGCCCTATCTGACACTCATGGCCGAAGACGCGCCGTAATACGACCATGCGATGCACCATAGGAATTGGTGATCCACGCATCACTGGGCTCGCGCCGCGTGCGCCTCTTTGGATGACGAATCCGTGTGCTGCTGGTCATCGTAGCGCTCGAGCAGAGCGATGGCTCGCGCAATCGGGGGGATAGGTGGCGTGGACGGGATCAGGATGCGCTGCCAGGATCGCAGCGAGTAGATCGGCGAGCGCTTCGTGCAGATCCGCGATCGTGATTGGATTGCTATGACCGGTCGGATGTGAGCTGCTCATCGTTTCTCTCCGTGGAAACGGCCGACGTGAACCGGCCGTACCCATTCGTCGATCATCCCCTTGGCAAAGGGACATGTGACTGTAGCTGCTGAAGGACTGTCGGCAGCTCGCTGAGCGAGGTGATCCGTATCGGCGTCTGGCTGTCCGGATATCGTCCTGTTTGGTCAAGGAGGATGGGCGTGATACCGACCGCGAGTGCCGGTTCGACATCATGTGCTGGTCGGTCCCCGATGTAGACGACCTCGTCTGTCCCGTAGCCGCTTTCCTGCACTGCCAACGTAAAGATTCGCGGATCCGGCTTCTCGACACCGCACACACCCGAGATGATGACGTGATCGAAGTATGTATTGATATGAGTCGCCTCAAGTAGCTCTGGGAGCCATGCTTCCCAGTTCGAGATGATCCCAAGTCGATAGCCATGCGCACGCAGCCGTTCCAGCGTTGGGACAGTGTCATCGAAGAGGGCGTACCCAGCGGGCGAGCTGAGCAGTGCTCGGACGGCATGTGCCAGCTGGAGCGCCTCGACATCGGACAGGAAGCGAGCGAAGAAACTGTGATAGGTCTCGAGCCAGAACTGCTGTGATTCCGGTGCCGGAAAGGTAAACGGACGCAGCTGCTCGGTGCGCGTCATTACGCACGCATCAAGATGGGCGGCGAGATTATCGATCGCGGCCACCGGGAGCTTTAGACCGATATCCTGACTGATCGCTGCGATCGTCTCGTCATAAGGACGGCGGGCGCGCACGAGCGTATCACCGACGTCGAAGAAGATTGCACGGGGCCAGTCGCTCATGCCATTCACGGATGGGACCCCTTTGCCTAGCATATGGCATTGGCACGTCGTGGAGTCAATACCACGGACGCCTGATCATTGTTCGACCCCGACCATGTTCCGTCAATGACAATGATGCCCAGCACAAGGTCGGCTAAATCGAATCAAGCATTCGTGCAGCCGCGTATTGCGGATCAGCTCAGCGGAGAATGCCGTCGCGAAAAGTCTTCTCCACATCATCACGATGAGGTTAGCACGTCACCCGTGCCCTTGCAGCCTCACGTGCCTTGCCGTTCACGAAGCTGAGCGATACACTCGCGTCTAACATGTGAATCACTGTGTCAACGGGAGCTCGTGGAACCGGGCTGAGAGGGTGACTCGTCACCGACCGTCGAACCTGAGCCGGGATAATGCCCACGCAGGAATGGCCATCTCCCTCCTCTCTTGCACCGTCGCTGATTGCCGACGGGTTTTCTCTGATCCGTGTGAATCCAATGTGATGCAACTCCGGGAAACCGGAGATTGGTACAGTCCTGGTGGTCATCGCCGACAGGCTCAATGAGGAGATCGTAACCACATGCGTAGTCCAGGACAGAAAGCCGTTCAACGGTTTCGAGAGAGTCAGCCGCTGCACCCGGGTGAACAAATCATCCAGCTCTATCCGAAGAAGGATCACCTCTCCGCCCCTCAGCAGAAAAAGCCGGAGTGGTTGAAAGTCAAGCTGACCCATGGTGAAAACTATCGAGAACTCAAGCAGATGATACGGGGGCTCAGCCTCCACACGGTCTGCGAAGAGG
>Ga0136611_10004254_pt1 | contig 10021 bp, 10 predicted proteins | sample AntDrymUQ2232306_2_FD_106645 | JGI IMG/M metagenome (GOLD analysis project Ga0136611, IMG submission 106645) | Polar desert sand microbial communities from Dry Valleys, Antarctica - metaG UQ223 (23.06) | ecosystem: Environmental > Terrestrial > Soil > Desert | place: Antarctica: Dry Valley... | reverse complement strand
ACCGAGACGCCGCGGCGGAGCGCGGCTTCGAGCTGGAACGGGCGGTCGGGGGTGCCGATGGCGGCGCGACGCACCAGCTCGTCGTCGTCGATCTCGTCGAGGGCGCGCTCGGCCGGGTCGCCGTTGAGGCCGAGTCGCCCCTGCTCGAGGGAACGCAGCGCCTTTTGCAGTGACTCGGGGAACGTGCGGCCGATGGCCATGACCTCACCGACGGACTGCATGCGGGTGCCGAGCACCGCCGGCTGTCCGGGAAACTTCTCGAACGACCACCGCGGCACCTTGGTGACCACGTAGTCGATGGTCGGCTCGAAGCTGGCCGGCGTCTCACCCGTGATGTCGTTGGTGATCTCGTCGAGGGTGTAGCCCACCGCCAGCCGGGCGGCGATCTTGGCGATGGGGAAGCCCGTGGCCTTGCTGGCCAGGGCCGAGGACCGGCTGACCCGCGGGTTCATCTCGATGACGACCATCTCCCCGTCGTCCGGGTTGATGGCGAACTGGATGTTCGAGCCACCGGTGTCGACGCCGATGCGGCGGATGCAGACGAGAGCGGCGTCTCGCATCAGCTGGTACTCGACGTCGCTGAGCGTCTGGGCGGGGGCCACCGTGATCGAGTCACCGGTGTGGACGCCCATGGGGTCGAAGTTCTCGATCGAGCAGACGATGACGCAGTTGTCCGCATGGTCCCGCATGACCTCGAGCTCGTACTCCTTCCACCCGGCGATCGACCGCTCGACGAGGATCTCGGTGATGGGGCTGGCCTCGAGGCCCTGGGAAGCGAGCCGGCGGAGGTCCTCAGTGTCGTGGGCGATGCCCGTGCCCGCCCCCCCGAGGATGTACGAGGGGCGGATGATGAGCGGGTAGCCGACCTCGGCGCCGACCGTCATGGCCTCCTCGAGGGAGTAGGCGAAGCCGGACGGCGGCACGGCCAGGCCCACCTCCTGCATGGCCGTCTTGAACAGCTCGCGGTTCTCGGCGGTGGCGATTGACTCGGCGTTGGCGCCGATGAGCTCCATGCCGTACTTCTCGGGGATGCCCCGCTCGACGAGCTCCATGGCCAGGTTGAGGGCCGTCTGGCCGCCGAGTGTGGGCAACAGCGCGTCCGGCCGCTCGCGCTCGATGATGGCCTCGATCACGTCGACGTCGAGCGGCTCGACGTAGGTCCGGTCGGCGAAGTCCGGGTCGGTCATGATCGTCGCCGGGTTCGAGTTGGCGAGGATGACCCGGTACCCCTCCTCCCGAAGGACGCGGCAGGCCTGGGTGCCGGAGTAGTCGAACTCGGAGGCCTGGCCGATGACGATGGGGCCCGAGCCGATGATCAGGATCGACTCGATGTCGCTTCGGCGAGGCACTAGGCCCTCGTTCCTTCCATGAGCTGCTTGAACTGCGCGAACAGGTAGCGGGCGTCATGCGGTCCGGGGCCGGCCTCCGGGTGGTACTGCACGCTGAACGCGGGCACGTCGCGACAAGCCAGCCCCTCGACCACACCGTCGTTGAGGTTGAGGTGGGTCACGTCGCTGTCGGGGATCAGCGCCTGGTCGACGGCGTAGGTGTGGTTCTGGCTGGTGATCTCGACCCCGCCCGTCGCCAGGCGGCGGACTGGGTGGTTGCCACCGTGGTGGCCGAACTTGAGCTTGTAGGTCGACGCGCCGAGGGCGGCGCCCAGCAGCTGGTGGCCGAGGCAGATGCCGAAGATCGGCACCTCGCCGAGCAGGCCCTGGATGGCGGCGGTGGCGTAGCCGACCGCCGCCGGGTCGCCCGGGCCGTTGGAGAGGAAGACGCCGTCCGGGCCCCGGGCCAGCACCTCGTCGGCAGGGGTGGACGCGGGTACCACCTCGACCGTGGCGAACCCTTCGAGGTGACGCAGGATGGTGCGCTTGATGCCGAAGTCGTAAGCCACGACGCGCAGCGGTCCGTCTCCCACGGTGTAGGGCTGCGGCGTGGTGACGGTGGCCACCAGGTCGACGCCGTCGGTGCCGGACTCGGCTTTGGCCGCCGCCGCCAGGGTGCCCTCGTCCGCTGTCCCAAAGGCGCCCGGCATGGCGCCGGCCTCGCGAATGTGCCGGGTGAGGCGGCGAGTGTCGATGCCGGTGATGCCAGGCACGCCATGGCGGACGAGGAAGCTGTCGAGGTCACCGGAGGACCGCCAGCTGCTGGGCCGCCGGGCCAGGTCACGGACGATGATGCCGCGGCAGGCGGGGCCGGCGCTCTCGTCGTCCGCGCCCGTCGCGCCGTAGTTGCCGATGTGCGGATACGTGAAGGCGATGACCTGACCGGCGTACGAGGGGTCGGTGATCACCTCCTGGTAACCGCTCATCACGGTGTTGAACACGACTTCGCCGGATGCGACGCCCCCGGGAGCCGCCGCGCCGATGGCTTCGCCCTCGAAGGTGGTGCCGTCGGCGAGGACGAGCAGGGCCTCGGGACGCTCGGTCATGCCGGCACCGCCTGCACCCAGGTGCCGCGAGCGTCGAGCGTGCGCACCATCTCGAGGCCGTTCCACTGCAGCATCGCGGCCAGGCCGCGGTCGTCGAGCACCCGCCCCGACAGCTCCTGCTGCCAGCTCTCGGAGCCGTCGCCGTAGGTCAGCGTGGCCTCGATGCGGTCTCCATCGTGGTGCACCTCGGAGATGGTGAAGGTGAAGCCGTCCCGCTCGGTGGTGACGTTGCCGAAGCTCAGAGCCCACTCGGGGTCGAGGCGTTGGATGAGAACCGTCCCTTCTTCGTCGACGTGGCGGGCGCAGGTGGCCAGGAACCGGTCGGCCAGCTCGTCGCCCGAGAGGTTCACCAGGTTCCCGGCGAGCAGCACGCACGGGAACCGGCGGCCGAGATCGAGATCTTCGATGTCGGCCAGCACGGACTCGGCGCCCACCACGTGGGCCAGCATCTCCGCGGACTGGTCGACGGCCACGACGCGGTGACCCAGGGCGATCAACGGGTGGACCAACCGCCCGGCGCCGCAGCCGAGGTCGAGAATCTCGCAGCGCGGGGGGATCACGGAGCGAATCAGCAGGGGCTCGTCGTCGGCCGGGAACCGGGCGAAGAACTCGACCGGGCTGCCGTCGGGGGCATGGGTCGCGGGCGAGGGCGGCGTCAACGCTGCGCCACCCCGTCGACGACCACGGCCTCGCCGCCCGAGATCGTGTGCCGCACCCGGCCGCGAAGCGCCCTGCCGTCGAAGGGTGTGTTGCGGCTTCGGCTGGCCAGCTGCGCGCGGTCGACCGTCCAGGTCTCATCGGCGTCGAACACGCAGAGGTTGGCGGGGTGGCCGGCGGCCACGGGCCCACCGTGCTCCCCCTGCAGGCCGGCGATGCGGGCCGGCTGCCACGAGAGCAGGGCCAGCACCTGCTGGACGGGCAGCTCGAGCTCGGTCAGCGCCAGTGCCAGCGCCGTCTCCAGGCCCAACATCCCGGGCGGCGCCTGGTCGAACGGCGCCTCCTTGGCCTCCTGGCTGTGGGGGGCGTGATCGGTGGCGATGGCGTCGATGGTGCCGTCGGCCAGGCCGACCTTCACGGCGGCCACGTCAGCCCGTGTGCGCAAGGGCGGGTTGACCTTGAACCGGGTGTCGTAGGCCGAGACCGACTCGTGGGTCAGGGTGAAGTGGTGGGGCGCAGCCTCGGCCGTGACGGGAAGGCCGGCGGCCTTGGCCTCGCGCACGAGGTCGACCGACACCGCCGTGGACAGGTGGAGGAAGTGCACCGGCGCGCCCGTGAGGCGGCACAACGCCACATCGCGGGCGACCATCAGCTCCTCGGCCTCGGACGGGATGCCGGGGATGCCCAGGCGGCTCGACCACTCGCCCTCGTGCATGTGGCCGCCTGCTGCGAGGCTCTCGTCCTCGCAGTGCTGCGCCAGCACCACACCGAGGCCGCGTGCGTACTCCAGCGCCCGGCGCATGAGCCGGGCGTCCTGCACCCCGGCGCCGTCGTCGGTGAAGAGGCGCACGCCGAGATCGGCCATCTCACCGAGCGGCGCCAGCTGCTGACCGGCCCGTCCGACGGTGATGGCGCCGGCCACGCGCACGTCGACCAGCGCCTTCCGGCCGAGCTCGAGCACCTGGCGGACGACCGCGGCGGAGTCGATGGCCGGCTCCGTGTTCGGCATGGCCACGACTGCGGTGTAGCCGCCCAGGGCTGCCGCCCGACTGCCGGTCTCGACCGTCTCGGCCTCCTCCCGGCCCGGCTCGCGCAGGTGGGTGTGCAGGTCCACCAGCCCGGGGGCCACGACGCAGCCAGTGGCGTCGAACTCACGGCCCTGGGCCTCGATGCTGTCGGTCACCTCGATGATGACGCCGTCACGCACGGCCACATCGGCCCGGCGGGTGCCGGTGGCGTCGACCACCGTGCCGCCTCGGAGAAGGAGGGTGTCAGACAATGGACGCTCCGGATCCGAGCAGCAGGAAGAGGACGGCCATGCGCACGGCGACCCCGTTGGCCACCTGGCGGGTGATGACGGTGCCGGGCGCGTCGGCCACCTCGGCCGCGATCTCCACGCCGCGGTTCATGGGGCCGGGGTGCATGACCAGCGCTCCGTCGGGCAGGTTGGCGGCACGGCGAGCGGTGAGGCCGTAGCGGGACGTGTATTCCCGCAGGCTGGGCAGCACCGCCTCGGTCATCCGCTCCCGCTGCATGCGCAGCACGTAGATGACGTCGAGCTTGGGCAGCAGGGCGTCGAGGTCGGTGGTCACCTCGCACGGCCAGCCCTCCAGGCTTGGGGGCAGCAGGGTGGGCGGAGCGACGAGGGTCACCTCGGCACCGAGGGCGTGGAACCCGAGGACGTTGCTGCGAGCCACCCGGCTGTGCTTGATGTCACCGACGATGGCGATGCGGCGGCCCTCGAGCGAGCCCAGCCTCTCCCGGATGGTGTACGCGTCGAGCAGCGCCTGGGTGGGGTGCTCGTGCCAGCCGTCACCGGCGTTGACGACGCTGGCGTCCACCCACTGGGACACCTGCCAGGGCACACCCGCGCTGGCGTGGCGCACGACCACGGCGTCCATGCCCATGGCCTGGATGGTCTCGACCGTGTCCTTCAGGCTCTCGCCCTTCTGCACCGAGCTGGAGCCGACGGAGAACGTCATGACGTCGGCCGAGAGCCGCCGGGCCGCAGTCTCGAAGCTGAGCCGGGTGCGGGTCGACTCCTCGTAGAACAGGCTCACGATGGTCTTGCCGCGGAGGGCAGGCACCCGTGGAATGTCGCGGGCGGTCACCTCGACGAACGAGTCGGTGACGCGAAGGATCTCCTCGATGCCGTCGGCGCCGAGGTCGGCCATGGAGAGAAGGTGCTTCATGGCCGGGTGGGCACCATGTCCCCGAGGACCACGCCCTCGTCGCTCACATCCACCATCTCATCGCGCCGGGTGGGCAGGTTCTTGCCGACGAAGTCGGGACGGATGGGCAGCTCCCGGTGGCCCCGGTCGACCATCACCGCCAGCTGCACGGCCCGGGCCCGGCCGTAGTCGGCCAGGGCGTTGAGTGCGGCGCGGATGGTTCGGCCGGTGAAGAGCACGTCATCGACCAGCACGACGGTGCGACCGGTGAGGTCGAAGGGGATGTTGGTCACCGTCTCCGGCAGCACCGGTCGCAGCCCGATGTCGTCACGGTAGAAGGCCACGTCGAGGGTTCCGACGGGCACGTCGGTGCCCTCGATGCGAGCCAGCTCCTCGGTGAGGCGCTCGGCGAGGGGAACGCCACCCGTCTGCAGCCCGATCAGCACCAGCTCGGACAAGCCCCGGTTGCGCTCGACGATCTCGTGGGCGATGCGGGTGACGGCCCGACGCACGTCGTCCGCCGTCATGACGTGGGCCCGGGCCACGAAGACGCCGCCCAGCGGAGGCGTCAGGTAGCGCTCGCGTTCGGCCAAGGGTGCAACCTTCCTGTCCGTGCGGGTCTCACAGAACCCGCTTCACGGTCGGTTCGACGATAGCAGCGCGCTCGGCGCTCAACTGCGGCACAACTCGCGCCGACATACTCACGGTGCGACGCAATGACGAGGGCTTCACCCTGATCGAGCTGATGGTGGTGGTGTTGATCATCGCCATCCTCTTGGCCATCGCCATCCCCACCTTCCTGGGTGCGCGCGAGCGGGCCAACGACCGCGCCGCGCAGAGCAACGTCCGCAACGCCCACGTCGGCGAGCTCGTGTACTACACCGACGGGCAGACCTTCACCGCCGATGTGGCCAAGCTGACCGCCATCGACTCGTCGTTCGCCTGGACGACCACGGCCGCCGACATGGCCATAGGCCCGCGCCACGTGTTCGTGCAGGTGGGCCCGCCGGACACGGTGATCCTGGGCACCAAGAGCGCTTCGGGTCAGTGCTTCTGGCTCCGGGCCATCGGGGACAAGAACGTGCCGCGATTCGCGAAGAACGACTGCGTGGCCACTCCGCCGGCGCCGGCCGACTTCACCGACACTTGGTAGCACGCCTCAGGGGCGCAGCTCGCGGGCGGCCGTGCCCAGCACCCCGTTGACGAACCGGCCCGACTCGTCGGTGGAGTACTGCTTGGCCAGCTCGACGGCCTCGGAGATCACCGCCCCCACCGGGATGTCGGGCAGGTCCCGCAGCTCGAACAGGGCCAGCCGGAGGATGTTGAGGTCGAGCACCGGCATGCGGTCGACGGTCCAGCCCTTGGCCAGACGGCCGATGATGGCGTCGAGCTCGGGGCCGACCCGCGCCACCCCGTCCACCAGCTCGGCGGTGAAGGGGTCGGGCGCCATGAGCGCCTCGCTCAGCAGCACCCGCGGGTCGAGCGTCTTGGCCGCCGCCTCGTAGAGCACCGAGAGCGCCTGCTCGCGGGCTTCGCGTCGCGAGCTGGGCGGCACCTCAGACCCGGGTCATGTACTCGCCGGAGCGCGTATCGACCTTCACCCGGTCGCCGGTGTTCACGAACAGCGGCACCTGCAGCACATGGCCGGTCTCCAGCGTGGCCGGCTTCTTGGCCCCGGATACACGGTCACCCTGCACGCCGGGATCCGTCTGGGCGATGGTCAGCTCGACCGCGGCCGGCAGCTCGACGCCGATGATCTCCACGTCGTCCATCTGGAGCACGACCGAGTCGCCCTCCTTGATGAACTTGCGACTGTCGCCGAGCGATGACTCCTCGACGTGGAGCTGCTCGTAAGAGCTGTTGTCCATGAACACGTACTGCTCGCCGTCGCGGTAGAGGTACTGCATCTCCCGCTTGTCGATGACCGCTTGCACGAGCTTCTCGTCACCCCGGTAGGTGCGCTCGATCACTGCGCCCGTGCGCGAGTTCTTGAGCTTGGTGCGCACGAAGGCGCCGCCCTTGCCCGGCTTGACGTGCTGGAACTCGACGACGGAGAACAAGCCCTCGGCCAGGCGCAGGGTCATCCCGTTCTTGAGATCGTTGCTGGAGACGGCGGCCATCAGGCGATCACGAGGTCCTTCGGTGAGTGGGTCAGCGGCCGGCAACCGTCGGCGGTGACGAGAACGGTGTCTTCGATGCGCACGCCACCGTGCTCGGGGAGGTAGACGCCCGGTTCGACGGTGACGACAAAGCCGTCCGCCAAGATAGCAGTGGAAGTACGGGACAGAAGCGGGTGCTCGTGGATGTCGAGGCCGACCCCGTGGCCGGTGCCGTGCACGAACGCATCCGCCCAGCCGGCTTCGGCGATGACGGCGCGGCAGGCGGCGTCTACCTCGGACGTGGCCACGCCGGCCCTGACCGCGGCGACGCCGGCGCGCTGTGCGTCGGCGACCACCTCGACCATCCGGCTCAGCACCGGCGAGGTCGGCTCACCGATGCAGACGGTGCGGGTCATGTCGGAGTGGTAGCCGTCGACCAGCGCACCGAAATCAAGGACGACCAGCTCCCCTGGTTCGATGCGTCGGTCGGACGGGCGGGCGTGGGGACGCGCCCCGTTGGGGCCCGAGGCGACGATGGTCTCGAACGACACGTCGCGGGCCCCGAGGCGGCGCATTCGAAAGTCGAGCTCCAGGCCGAACTCGCGCTCGGTGGGCAGGTCGGTCAGGGTGGTCCGGATCTGGGCCAGGGCCTGGTCGGCGATGCCGGCGGCGCGCTCCATGCGGTGCAGCTCGCCCGGGTCCTTGACTGCTCGGAGGTCCTCGACCACACCCTCCGTTGCCACCAGCTCCCCACCCTCGAACACGTCGGCGAGCGTGCGCTGGAGCGACCAGGAGGCCGATCCGGCCTCCAGCCCGACGCGACCCTTCGGCGCGGCGGCGCCGAGGTGGCGCCTCTGCGTCTCCGGATCCCCGATCTCGATGTCGGCCTCCACACCCGCGGCTTGCAGCTCATGACGGGACTGCTCGGCGTAACGCCCGTCGGTGACGAGGAGGGCCCCGTCCGCCTTGACCAGCAGCATGGCCGCCGAACCCGTGAAGCCGGTGAGGTAGCGGATGTTCACCAGGTTGGTGACCACCAGCGCGTCACAGCCCGCCGGTTGCAGTCGCGGGCGAAGCCGGCCGAGGCGACCGGCGGTCTGCATCGATAGGGCGGGCATCGACCGACCGTACCGAATCCGGGCGGCCTCCCCCGCTACCGTCCGTGTCGTGTTGGTCCTTTTCGTCCTGGTGATCTTCGTGCTCGGTCTCATGGTCGGGTCGTTTCTGAACGTGGTGATCTACCGGGTGCCAGCCAAGCGGTCGGTCGTCACGCCGCGGTCGGCCTGCCCGAGCTGCGGCACCGAGCTGGCCAACCGGGACAACGTGCCGGTGCTCTCATGGCTGGTGCTGCGCGGGAAGTGCCGCACCTGCTCCACGTCCATCTCGGCCCGGTACCCGTTGGTCGAGCTGGGCACCGGCGTCGCCTTCGCGCTTCTGGCCGTGCGCTTCGGCCCGGACGCGGCCCTGCCCGCCTACCTCTTCCTCGCCGCCGGGCTGATCGCCCTGTCGGCCATCGACCTCGACACCTACCTGCTGCCCAAGGCGGTCGTCTACCCGACGCTCGGGCTCACCGCCGTGTCCCTCTTGGTGGCTGCGGTCGTCGCCTCCGACGGGCGGGGCGTCGCCGAGGCTGCTGCGGGTGGCGTCATCGCCTTCGCGGTCCTGTTCGTCATCCACTTCGTCTCGCCACGGGGCATGGGCTTCGGAGACGTTCGCCTGGCCGGTGTGCTGGGCGTCGCCCTGGGTTGGATCGAGCTGCCGGTCGTCGCCGTCGGGCTGTTCCTGGCCTTCCTGCTGGCCAGCGTGGTGGGCGTGGCCCTGATCGCGACCGGCGTGCGGGGCCGCAAGGACAAGGTGCCCTTCGGACCCTTCCTCGCCCTCGGGGCCTATCTCGCTTTCTTCGTGGGCACGCCGATCATCGACCTCTACCTCGGCCGCTGAGCCGCCCGGGTGGGCCGGCGAGTGCCCGCTGACCAGGACTGGGTGGCGCCTCGAACCCAATTGCCGCTTGCCGGCGGCCAAGTGCGCGGCCGAAGCGGTCCTGCGGGACCGCCCGAACCCGGATGAGGGCTGCGCGTCAACACCTCGACCGTCCAGAGCGCTCAGGGGCTTACGCGTCGCGTTCGCAGCCCGTGGCCGTGAGCGAATCCGCGGCTCCTGGGCCGACGGAGGCCCTCGCGGCCGCCACCCGGGCGCGCCGAAGTGGCCCGCAGCACTGCTCGGGCCGGACTCCTCGGGGCTGGGCATTCAGTTGGGCGACGGCGGCGAGCCACGCACCACCCGTAGATCGCGATGTCCGGCCCCATCCACTTTCCCGGTCCCATCGCTCCCGGCGCTCCCGGCGCTCCCGGCGCTCCCGTCGGCCGCCTCCCGCCGGTCCTGGCCCCGGGCGTCGGCGGCCAGCATGCCGTCGACGATCACGGAGAGGGCGAACTCGGTCATCGCCTCACCACCCCACCGTCCCGACAGTGCGTGGGCGGCATCGTCCGCCGGCCGGTGGCCGGCTGCCCGGTTGGAGACCACCAGGTCATCGGCCCGCACCGCCTGGTCGGTGAGGGGCGGGCTGTTGACCACCGGCGCTCCGCCGTGCGGCGGCAGGGCCACCAGGGCGCCCCGGGCATCGGGCACCAAGCGGTAGCCGCCCTCGTGCACCCGGTGGT
>Ga0136611_10004253_pt1 | contig 10025 bp, 8 predicted proteins | sample AntDrymUQ2232306_2_FD_106645 | JGI IMG/M metagenome (GOLD analysis project Ga0136611, IMG submission 106645) | Polar desert sand microbial communities from Dry Valleys, Antarctica - metaG UQ223 (23.06) | ecosystem: Environmental > Terrestrial > Soil > Desert | place: Antarctica: Dry Valley... | reverse complement strand
CGCACGTAGTCGTCACGATCGGACAACGGCACACCGGCGCCGCGCAATACGGCTGTCGGATAGGACACGGCTTCCCGAATCAACGCCAGCGGCGTAGATCGCTGTTGATCGATGTCGGTCTCCAATAGCGCCGTCATCGCCGCCGTCACTTGACGTTGTGCCTGGCGTCCGGCGCTCCGGGCCTCGGTGATCACCTCGTCCGGCGCGACGACGCCTCGACTCGAGAACGCCTCCCGCACGCAACGCTCTACCCAACCCGGGATAACTGCGTCGACTGCCGCAACCAAAGCGGCGCCGTATTCATCCACTTCCGGCTCAGCGCAGATCGGCGAGGACGGTCTCGAAGTCGGCAACCATCCCGGTATAGAACGAGCCGAACTCACCGTAGAGAGTCGACGCCCGGTCATAGCGCATTTCGTAAACGGCGGCCTTCAGGTCGTCGGGATGCTTGGCGAACAGCGAGACGGCCCACTCGAAATCGTCGAGGCCGGTGGAGCTGGTGACCAGTTGCCAGACGCGGCCTGCGTAACGCCGCCCTGAAACCCCGTGCTCGTGCATCAAGTCCTTACGCTCCTCGAACGGAAGCGCAAACCAATTGTTCTGTTCACCGCGCTTCTTCGACATTGGGTAGAAGCAGAACGCCGGGTAGCCCTCAGGCGGCACACTTGGATACAAGCGCGGCCGTTTCATGCCGTCGGTAAGACCCTCGGCGTACTCGGAGATCTCAGTTAAAGAGACATAAGAATCGACAACGTCAAGACCTGCCGTGCGAAGCGCCGTCTGAAACTGACGAAGCCGCCACATATCAGGACCAACGACAAGAAAACAGGCATCAGCCTTGTGCCCCAGCATCGACACGGGAACAACCTGATGGTCCGCTGCTGCAAGTTCCTTCGCAGCGCTGATGACCGCCTCGGTATCGAGCTTGGCGCCCGCCTTGCAGAACAGATGCAGGACCATCCACCCGGTTGATGCTTCGACAGGTTGAGTCACGCCAACACCTTATGGCAACCAGGTTGTTCAGCCCACCTCACGGACTGCTGGCGGCGGTGCCCGTACTGACGTCAACTGCATGGTGACCACGCCGCCCAGCCGGTCGAACCTGTGTTCGGTCGCCGCCTGTTGTTCTGCGAAATTACTTGGCGACGGTGCGTTTTCGGGCGGCGGTGCTCTTTTTGGCGGCGGTGCTTTCACCGAATCGCTCTCGGGGTTTTCGTACCTTGATCCAGTCCGACGGCGCAGGCAGGCGCACGTGCGCCAATGCCTTATCGCCCTCTGGCGCCTGTGCTCCGCCCTGAAGCGCCAGCGTCGCAGAATGGTAAGCCTCGGCCGCTTTTGGAAATCCGCGATGGTGGTAGACGGTGCCATCGACGAGAGGACCAACGCGATTCTCGATAATCGCTTCGATGTCATCGCCCGTGACCGTGCGATGTGACTCGAGTGCATGCGCCACCGCGAGAACGCGCACACGGTTTTCCTGCACGAGCTCGTGAGCCCGCTTCATGAGTTCGTCTAAGCGGCTTTCCACTCGGCTACCCACCGACGCCACGCCCTCAGTTCCCCCGGATGAACCCGAGGCGACACCGAACTCCTTCAGCACTTTGTGCGAAGCAAGACTTTGGCCCATGCCCCAGGCGGCCTCCATCTGGGTGACGAGCCAGGTTGCCGCTTCAAGATCGCCGGCCACACCGGACGAATGGTCGCCATTGAAGAAAATGCGCTCGCCTGCCAATGACGCCAGCGCTACAACGACATCCGACTCGTATTCGGAGCGCCACTGAGTGAAGCGGTCGTCAGGCGGGATGGACGAAACCATGCCCAGGTAGTTCGAGCCCTTCTCGATCGTGGCCATGTCGATCACCAGGTGATGACGTTGCAGATAGGCGGCCACCGCATGGCACGCCTCGTGAATCGCCGTTGCGTGACGTTCATGATCTATGTACTCAACGCCCTCGGGAGGACCCAGGGTCTTCAATTGGCGGGCGTAGGTGACATCGAGCCACGTAACCGTCTCGCGCCCGTTACGAATTGCATTGATAAGGCTCTCGTTGACGAGGTCCTTAATCGTTGCACCGGTCGCATAAGGGGTGATCGTTGCCAGTTTATCGACCTGTTCCGTCGTGAGATTGTGATCGATTTTCTTCAGGTAGCCCTCGTAAGTGCGTAACCGCCCGGCCTTTGACGGGTATCCCACTCGGTACATGCGATCGATGCGGCCGGGGCGCAGTAGCGCCTCATCAAGTGACGACGCCATGTTGGTCGCCAGCATTGTGAGTATCCGGTACTTGGGCGGCGGCTGTGGTTCCATACCGATTGCCCGGCGGATGTAGCGATTGAAAAGACCACGCGGCTTCTTCAGCCCGGAAAGCTCGGCCAGCAACGCCTGCAGCGTGCCTCCGTCGCCTCCGAATCCGCCAACCATGCGACTGCGCTGCAGACGACCTTCACTGGGCACACCGGCGCCGGCCATTACCTGGCTTGGGGACGTCGTTTGCGACAACAGGAACTGGGACGAGCCATGGAAGTAGCTCCCGCCGTGGCATGCATCGCCCGACCCGAACGCGGACCCCGGGGCGCCAACGGGAGCAGCTTGGGAGAGCCCACCTCGATTTCCGAGCACGTCGGCCTCGTCGAAGAAGACGACAACACCCCCGTGGCGCAGCGCCAACTTCCGCAGACGTCGAAACAGACCCTTCACCTTCAAGATCCCAACGCCCATGAACATGTTGCTGAACGCCCCGGGGTCAACGAACACGTACGGTTTACCCGTCTCCCCGGCAACGGCCTCGGCCATGAGCGTCTTGCCCGTACCCGGCGGGCCCCAAAGCAGAATTCCACTGGGCACGTAGCCGCCACGCGCCTCAATTGAATCCGGGTCCTGCAGGAAGATGATGTTCTCGCGAACCTTGTCGACGACGTGGTCCTGTCCCCAGACGTCTTCGAACCGGGTCTTCACCTCACCCGGGTTGTAGACATCGATTCCTCCCTTGCTCATGAACCAGAACAGGGCCGCGAACTGGGCGACGACGATCAGCACCATCACGAGCACTTGAACAATGGTGGGCGCCGCTGTCCAAAGGAGAGCCGGAACGCGGAGGAGTGCAGCGATGGGCGACTGCCCTGTCGCTGCGCCGAGAAGTACGGCGAATACCGACACGACCACCGTCCTACGCAGGGCGCGGTGCACGCGAAAGCGACCCCAATCATCCATGCGCAGAAATCGCTGGGGCAAGAACCCGGTGGCGCGGTGAGACCACGCGTTGTAGTCGGCTGAGACCTCGCCCAACACGTAATGCAGCTGACGACCGCACTCCGCAACAAACAACAGAGGCAACCACCAATGTGCAGCGAGCACCATGATCAAGCACACCAACCAGAACTCTGACGGTTCCCTAACCTTCGTCGCCCATGTGAGCAGGAAGGTAACAAGTCCGAGAGCGGCAAGTACTTTCAGACGGTCCCAGTTGTCCGCGGGCGCTGGTCGCCTGCCATCAGGAGCGTTTTCAACTGGTCGCCTGCCATCGGGAGCGTTCTCAGGAATGGCCATTGGGGACTAGATCGACCTGCCCGGGCGGCATCTAAGTGGGCCGCTATTCCTTAGCGGCCCAAATCGCCCCTGGAGCTATCCACCGATGGCGACGGATTAGCGCACAAATCCCCCCCCCGATCAATGGCGCTTACTCAAGCGCCATACCTTCGCCGCTCGAACTCAACGACGGCCGGAAGCTCTGCCCCCCGATTTCCAATAGCCGACCCCGGGCCGCACCCTCCTGACTCAGCTTCTCGAACCTGACGCCTGCCAAAACTGTATTTGGTCACCGAAAGCCCCCCGCTGAGACATCAAGCAATTCCTGTACAACATGCTCTCCCGAAAAGCGCTCGTCTATCGCTCCCAGCAGACGTACCAACTCGGGGCGTTGAAACATCCGGAAGTACAGTCCTTCGCGAATCATGTCGCCGACGTAAGTGCTATCGATGCGTGACTCGTGAAGTTGCACGATCATGTGAATCGGCTTCAGGACCGGAAGGCCGTCCACCAGCGACCACTGTCGCCGGCTCAGCGGCGCCGGATAGAACTGGACATCGTCCCGGCCCGTGTACATCTCTCGAGAGACGGTGAAGCGGTGAATATCGGCGTCCAGCACACCGAGGTTGTAAACCGCAGCCGCTGATACGTGGGACACAACAGCGTCAGGCTGACCGCCACCGGACACCCGCTCGGATGCTGTCTGGGCCGGTGAGAGTTGCAGCCAGGCCGCCCAAAGCTCGATCAACGGTATGGGCGGAGAATCCGACGGAACCCGTACCACGCCGTCGGCAATCTCGACGACTGCTCCCTTAGCCACCAGGTCAAGTACTTCTTCGGCGCTGCGCCCGACCCTCTCAGCCTGGGCGATTGTCACGAGGCCGTGCTGAGGCAGGGCTAAATGCGAGACCGCGTCGAAGAAAGAGGGGCGCTTCATAGGAATAACGCCAAGGTACAACGAGGCGTTGCTGGCATCCAAGGCGTTGAGCGAGAAGAGGCGGAGCGGGGAAGAGGCTGGCTCCTTCACGCCGGAATCCCTCGAGCCCGTCCACACAAATGAGCCTCGGAAGCGCCGAGCGGTCAACTCATTTGAAGTCGCTGCCTCTTGGCAATGGTGATGATCTCAGGACTTGTCTCGAAAAAGCGCTCACGATTCCAGTTGCCGAACTGCTCAGCGACCTCGAACCCCGCCTCATCAAGAAAGGTGGAGAGGGATTCGATGTCCAGAAAGCGCAGGGTGCTGTAGCTGACCTCGGGACGGTCCCACTGTTCACTCGTGAACGTGTGACTGAAGCGGACAAACTCGCCTTCGACTGGTTTCTCAACGGACGTAGACATTCGAACGGTTGCACCCCCATCGCTCGTTACTTCGACGGCGTTCTCAGGGGTCCAGTTGTCCCAAGCCTTAGCAATCGGATTACGCGTTTCAAACGCGAATTGGCCATCAATCGCCAGGGCAGAATGTATGGCGGTGAGAGCTTTGCTTCCCAGGGACAGAGGGCGTCGTACAGGGCGGCGAGTTGGCCCTCGGAGAACAAACGATCCGGCATGTGACTGGGTGACTCCTTGTCGGGTGCGCCGCTGGAATCGCTCAAGCGTACTAAAAAGGGCGCCCCGAAGGGCGCCCTTTGAATTGTCTTGCCGACCTCAAGAGAGGTTGCGTCAGATCAGTAGTCGTCCATGCCTCCGCCGCCACCCATGGGTGCGGGGTTCTCCTCGGGCTTTTCGACGATTACAACTTCGGTGGTGAGGAAGAGCGCCGCAATCGACGCTGCGTTCTGAAGCGCAGAACGAGTCACCTTGGCAGCGTCGATGACACCGGCAGCAAACAGGTCCTCGTACTCGCCGGTCGCCGCATTGAGCCCTTCGGCCCCCTGAGCATTGCGAACCCGCTCGACCACGACTCCACCTTCCATGCCGGCGTTGATGGCAATCTGCTTCAAGGGCTCTTCGACGGCACGAGCGACGAGACGTACGCCGGTTGCTTCGTCGCCTTCGCACTTCTCGGCGACGTCGAGAATGCGCTGCTGCGAGCGCAGCAAGGCAACGCCACCGCCGGGAACAACACCTTCCTCAACAGCAGCCTTGGTTGTACTGACGGCGTCTTCAATGCGGTGCTTCTTTTCCTTGAGCTCGACCTCGGTCGCAGCACCAACCCTGATGACGGCAATGCCACCGCTCAGCTTGGCCAAACGTTCCTGCAACTTCTCACGGTCGTAGTCGGAATCGGTGTTTTCGATCTCGGCTTTGATCTGTGCAACGCGGCCTTTGACGTCGCCGTCGTCGCCGCCGCCTTCGATGATGGTGGTTTCGTCCTTGGTGATAACCACGCGGCGCGCCGTGCCCAGCATGTCGAGCGTCGTGGCGTCGAGCTTGAGACCAACCTCTTCGCTGATTACCTGCCCACCGGTGAGAACAGCAATGTCCTGAAGCATGGCCTTGCGCCGCTCACCAAAACCGGGCGCCTTCACAGCCACACTCTTGAACGTGCCCCGGATCTTGTTGACGACGAGGGTGGCCATTGCCTCGCCTTCGACGTCCTCGGCGATGATGACCATGGCACGGCCCGATTGCATGACCTTCTCGAGGATGGGAAGCATGTCGCGCACGGCAGTGATCTTGGAACTCACGAGCAGGATGTAAGGATCTTCGAGCTCGGTTTCCATCCGCTCCATGTCGGTAGCGAAGTAGGGCGACGTGAAGCCTTTGTCGAAGCGCATACCCTCGACCAGGTCGAGGTCCATGCCGAAGGTTTGACTTTCTTCGACCGTGATTACGCCGTCTTTGCCGACCTTGTCAATTGCATCGGCGATGATTGCGCCGATCTCGGAGTCAGCAGCGGAGATAGAAGCGACCTGTGCGATCTGGTCCTTCGTTTCGGTGTCGCGAGAGAAGTCTTTCAACGCAGCGACCGCAGCAGCGACGCCGGCCTCGATGCCTCTCTTCATGACCATTGGATTGGCGCCGGCGGCAACGTTGCGCAGGCCTTCGCGCACCATGGCCCGAGCGAGAACGGTAGCGGTGGTCGTGCCATCGCCGGCAACGTCGTCGGTCTTCTTGGCAACTTCCTTCACCAGTTCAGCGCCGATGCGCTCCCACGGATCCTCGAGATCGATCTCTTTGGCGATGGAGACGCCATCGTTGGTGATGGTCGGCGCGCCCCACTTCTTGTCGAGAACGACATTGCGGCCCTTGGGCCCGAGGGTCACACTCACAGCGTCTGCGAGCTTGTTCATGCCCGCTTCGAGCGCCCGCCGTGCTTCTTCATCGAACATGATCATCTTGGACATACGGTTGAAACCTCCGGTAGATCGTGGCGACACCCTGCGAGGGGGTGGGCCACTGCTTCATCGAATTCGCTGGATTTGGCTAACTTTCTAGCACTCTCAGGGCGCGACTGCTAACGGCGGTCGCCCACCTCGGCGCCCGGAGCCACCGCAGGCCTTCGGGCGTGCTTGGCTTATGCCCATGGCGGCAGAGGAGATAGGCGCAGAAGGTAGGGCCAACAGACGCGTTCTGTATACCGACGTCGACGGGACTCTCACCTGGCGAGGCGGCCTGATGCTGCAGGACTCCACGAATATCTTCGACGCCCTCCTCCGCGCCCGGCGGGCCGGAATCGACGTCGTGCCCGTGAGCGGCCGGGGACGGGTTCAGGTGCGGGAGCTGTGCCGGTTACTCGGCTTCCCCCGAGGAATCGGCGAGCTTGGCTGTATGCACGTCGACGACGGCTTCATCAACTGGGAGTTCGGTGATTTCAAGATGGAAGGTCGCACGCCGGTCGACGTCATGCACGACGAGGGGTTGTTGGACCTGCTCCTCGAGTTCGGCGACCTCAAGGAGCACGAGCCCTGGAACGAGGGCCGCCGGGGAACGCTCCTGGTGCGCGGTCATGTCGACATTCCTGCTGCAGAGGCAGCGCTGGCCGAGGCCGGCGCGCCATGGTGCCAGATCGTCGACAATGGGCTCACCCGCAACGACACCGTGCGCGTTTATCACCTGATGCCCCGCGGTGCCAACAAGGCCTATGGAGTGCGTCGTGATCTCGAGCGTTACGCAATTGCCCGTGAGGACTCTGCGTACATTGGTGACTCCCGCGCTGATGTCGCGTGCTCTGACGAGGTGGGCCAGTGCTGGCTCGTATCCAATGCGGATCCGTCGATTGTTTGGCCGCACCGGACGCAGCGGGCCTTCGGTGACGGTGTTGCCGAATTAATTGACCATCTAATTGGATGATTGCGCCTGACCAAACCGGCAGCAAAACCCGATGCCCGGCACTTCGATATCGTCGCACCTAATGGCCCAACCCGACTTTGCCCGGCCGCTCGTCGTTGTCTCGAATCGCGGTCCTTTCACCTTTAAACGGAACTCCGACGGCGCTCTGGTCCCCAAGCGAGGTGGTGGAGGCCTGATTCCAAGTCTGGCCCCTGCGGTTGCCGATTCGGGAGCTACCTGGATATCTACGGCAGCCACCGAGGAGGATCGCCAAGCAGCGGCGGCCGGACCCATAGAAGCCGACGGGTTTCGCCTGCGTCACGTAGTGCTTGAACCGAGCGTGTATCGCCAGTACTACGACGTAATCGCCAACGGCACGTTGTGGTTCTTGCATCACAACCTGTTCGACCTGGCTCGCCGGCCATTCATCGATGAGAGGTGGTGGGGAGCGTGGCAAAGGTACTGCGAGGTGAACTTCGCGTTCGCCAAGACGGTGGATGAAGAAGCACCTGAGGGCGCAACCGTTTTGATTCACGATTACCACCTGACACTGCTGGGCAAATGGTTGCGCAAGAGGCGTCCCGATCTGAAAACGATGCATTTTCACCACACACCGTTTGCCAGCCGCAATTCGATCGACGTGCTGCCCCTCCCTGTTGTGCAGGCCGTCCTCGAGGGCCTGGCCGGGCACGACGTTTGTGGGTTCAACGCCCAACGATGGGCCGACAGTTTCGCCCTTGGCTGCGCTGATCACCTCGGGTATGCGCCACGATCATTCGTCAGCGCGGCAGCACCGGACGCGCCAGAACTCCTGGCGGTTGCCGAGTCTCCCGACTCTCGCGCTTCGCAGAAGGGGCTCGACGAGCTCGCCTCCGGGCGCAAACTGATTGTGCGCGTGGACCGCATCGAACTTTCCAAGAACATCGTGCGCGGATTTCGCGCTTACGACCACCTGTTGCGTCGCTACCCGCAGTGGAGGGGCAAAGTGACGTTCGCAGCTTTCATGTACCCGAGCAGGCAAAGCCTGCCCGAATACCTCGCCTACCGCAACGAGGTCGAGAGCACGGTCGCGCTCATAAACGAGGAGTGGGCGACGCCGGACTGGCAGCCAATCGTTCTCAGCCTCAAGGATGACTTCCCACACTCTGTTGCCGGGCTCGTCAATTACGACGTGCTGTTGGTGAACCCGATCCGTGACGGTTTGAACTTGGTCGCCAAGGAAGGCGCCATCCTCAACCGACGTAAGGGTGTTGTGGTGCTGAGCCGTGAAGCCGGTACGTGGCCGGAACTTTCCAACGCAGCCATCGGTATCAATCCGTTCGACATCGTGGGAACCAGTGACGCTCTGGTGCACGCGCTAACGATGAGTGACGAGGAACGAGTCGCCCGGTCGGAGCATCTCAAACAGGTGTCGATGGCACGCACCCCACACGATTGGTTGGCCGACCAACTGCGCGCCGTCGACGAAGCGCGCTGACATCGAAGTAACGCCTTAGCGCTGAGGGTTGGCCACCGTCGGTTGTGGGTTCGGCTGTGCCGCGGGCGCCTGATTGAGCGGACCGTTGATTGCCGGGTTTACAAAAGTCGTCTGAGTCGCACCCTGACCGGCGGCCCCGGCGCCACCGGATTGCACGTTGGTGCCCGTTTGAGGTTGGGCGGCCTGAGTGAGAGGCGCGTTCGCCAGATCGTTGCCGACCACAACCACGAGGTGGGCACCCTGCATGTCGGCGACGGGATTAGGAACGGGAAGCGGTTGCACACCGGACGCAGGCAGTCCGAGCGAGTTGGCGACGGCTGCGGCCTCGGCCGCGTACCCAGCGCTGTACTGAACCAACGAGTTGGTTTCCCGATTGACCGTGTTGCCCGGCTTGAGCAATTGGTATCCAATTGGTTGAAGTCTCCCGGCCACCTTGGAGGCCACGCCGGTCGCACCGATACCGTTGGCCACGAGGACCTTGACGTCAGCCGGTGATCGGGCAGTCGATGAAGTTACCGGTGGGCTCGCCGTCAGAGCGGGACCCGGTGCCGGTTGGACGCCCTGTGACGCCGACGGCGTAATCACTGCGGCACGGTTCGAGGCCGCAGGAACGTCGTCAAGTTGTTGCAAGACAACGAAGCCAACAATGGCGGCCAGGGCCAGGACGAGGACCGCCCTCCCGGCCGAGGCTGCCTTGGCTCCGTCACCGCCGCCGTAACGTTCTCCACCTAGCGTGCTCGACTGGCTCATGAACGTTCTCCCTGCTGCATGGCGTCAGCCTGCCAAGTCGGCAGCGATTTAGCAAGG
>Ga0136611_10004252_pt1 | contig 10027 bp, 9 predicted proteins | sample AntDrymUQ2232306_2_FD_106645 | JGI IMG/M metagenome (GOLD analysis project Ga0136611, IMG submission 106645) | Polar desert sand microbial communities from Dry Valleys, Antarctica - metaG UQ223 (23.06) | ecosystem: Environmental > Terrestrial > Soil > Desert | place: Antarctica: Dry Valley... | reverse complement strand
TCCGGCACGCCGTCGCCATCGCTGTCACCACCGGACGGGACCGCCTCCGGATCAGCTGCGGGAGCAGTCACGGGCTCGCCCCCCGACGTAGCCGCATCGTCTGTTGCATCGCTCACAGCGGGAAAGGAACTACGAACGGCAGCGGCGGTGGATCGGTGTACCCAACTCCTGTCACGCCGGGTGCGTGAGGGGCAATGGAGCCATGCGGGCTCACGCCGCCCTACGGCAAGGGACCACCTTCGGCCGAGCCTTGACCGAGGCGACCACGGAGCGGCATCGACAAATCGATAGAAGGCAGGGAGACGGACCGTGCCCCGTCGTGAAACGGCGCTTGGGCACCACCGCGCGTACCTGCTAGAGAATCGCTCCCCATTGGCCTGGATTTTGCATTCACCCCCCCCGCCCGGGCTAGGAACAACGGCCAGGGGAGAGGACTCGGTTCCCCCGAAAACGACGTACCGAGATCCGGCGTTACGGGGCAGTTCCTTTGTATCGAATGCTCGTGCTCGACGAGGAGCAGGATGCACAATGTCAACGACGACCGATGCGGTAACGACGGACCAGCAAGAAGTGCCGCTGTTCGGATCGCCCCGCGTGACCGTGGTGATCCCGACGACGAACGAGGCAAAGAACCTGCCCCACGTCCTGCCCCGCATTCCCGGCTGGGTGTACGAGGTGATCCTGGTCGACGCCAACTCGTCCGACGGCACGCCCGGGGTGGCCCGCGCGCTGTGACCAAGCATCCGGGTTGTGCAACAGCAAGGGCGCGGCAAGGGCTCGGCCCTGCGCACCGGCTTCGCCGCGGCAACGGGCGACATAATCGTGACGCTGGACGCGGACGGCTCGATGGACCCCGGCGAAATCCCTGGCTACGTCGGGCAGTTGCTGGCCGGGGCCGATTACGTGAAGGGCTCCCGCTTCCTCCAGGGGGGCGGAACGACGGACATCACGCTGCTGCGAAAGTTGGGGGCGAAGGCGTTCGTCTACCTGACACGACTGCTCTTCGGGGGACGTGGCCGAGGTCCCGAGTTTCGAGGCCGGTCGCATCCACGGCGAGAGCAATCTCAACACCTTCCGGGACGGCTGGCGGGTGCTGAAGACGATAGTCTCTGAGCGCGTATCCGCGACGGCACGAGGTCGCTTCCGCCGCCGGGGGGGCCGGCAAATAGCCGCGCAGGGTGTCGATGCGAGTAGTGGACGACGGGCGAACCGAGCGGGACGCGCGGTGAAATTCACGACGTTGGGCGTGGGGACCGGCCCCAACGCTACGCTACCTCGGCGTCGAAACGCCCAGGCGTTTCGACCGATGCGACCCGCGCGGGCGACAAATTGTCCGGTCCAAGGCGGTAATCCCCATATGCGGCGGTGGATCTCCGGCATCGTCAGGCGCAATCCGGCAGGTGCTGCCGCAGACGCTGCAGGCGCGTCCCGGGGTCCGAGCGGTCCGCCTGGCGCCGACCGCAACTACCCGACGGGCGCGGGCTCCGACCTCCACGTATGCGTGGTAGGGTCAGGTACCCGCTTCCTCAGTGGCATTAGCTACTATACGCTTCGGCTGTCCAACGCCTTCGCTGGGACCCGACGCGTATCGGTCGTCCTCATGCGGCAACTCCTGCCCACGCGCCTTTACCCAGGACGGGAGCGGGTCGGCGCCGACCTTACCAGGCTTGCCTTTGCGCCGACGGTGAAGGTGTTCAACGGCGTGGATTGGTACTGGCTGCCCAGCATGGGCCGAGCCTTGGCGTTTCTGGTGCGGCAGCGTCCGGATGTCCTCGTCTTCCAATGGTGGAGCGGAACGGTGCTCCACTCGTACCTCCTGTTGGGCGCGGTGGCGAAGGTGCTCAAGGCCCGAATCGTCGTTGAGTTCCACGAGGTCCTCGATACCGGCGAGGCAAACATCCCCTGGGCAAGTGCCTACGTTCGCGCTACCATGCCGTTGCTCGTCCGGCTCGCAAGCGGGTTTGTCGTGCACTCGGAGCATGATCGGGTTGTGCTCGACCGGCGGTATCGACTTGGGAGCCGACCGGTTGCGACGATCCCGCTTGCGACGCTCCCGCACGGGCCCTACGACCAGCACAAGGCGGAGGGAGCCGACCCGCGGCGGGAGGCGCCCGCCTCGTCCTGCAACGTCCTCTACTTCGGCGTCATCAGGCCATACAAGGGACTGGAGGACCTCGTGGCCGCGTTCGAGGCGTTGTCTCCGGACGAGGTCGACGGCTTTTGGCTGACGGTCGTGGGCGAGACATGGGAGGGATGGACGCTCCCCGGTGACATGATCGCCCGCAGCAAGTACCGGCACCGTATCACGTTCGTGAATCGGTACGTGACGGATGAAGAGGTGGGCGGTTATTTCGCGACGGCCGACCTCGTTGCGCTGCCGTACCGGAGGTCGTCGGCCAGTGGGCCGCTGCACCTCGCCATGAGCTACGGACTGCCGACGGTCGTGTCGGCGGTCGGTGGGCTGACCGAGGTCGCCGCGAACTACGAGGGAGCCTTGCTCGTCCAACCCGGTGATCCCGCCGCGATCCTGGAAGCGCTGCGCAAGGGGTGCGGGCTGCGCGGCAGGCGTTTCGCCGACCCCTATTCATGGACCAAGACGGTCGACCGGTTCGACAAGCTGTTTTCAAGAGCTCTTCACGGAGGGGGGCACGCGTCGTGATGAACCCGAACACCCGAGAACCAGTAACCGAGCGAACTCAGCTGACCCTAGCGGTTCTCGCCACGATTTTGCCCAATCCGCCCGCGAAACCCGCAGGAGAGGGGTGCGGTGCATGATGGAAGGGGGCGGGCGCCGGGTTGTGCAGGTTGCGGTGCGTGCCTTCCCGTACACGGGCGGGGTCGAAACGCACGTTTCGGAGGTCGCCTCCCGCTTAGGGGAACGCGGGTTCGACGTTACGGTGCTATCGACTGATCCGTCCGGGAAACTGCCCCGGCAAGAGCACGTCGGCGCGCTCACCTTGCGACGCGTGCGATCATGGCCTCCCAACTACGACCTCTACTTCGCCCCCAGTATCTACCGGGAACTCGTCACTGGAACCTGGGATCTGGTGCATATTCAGGGCTACCACACCCTTGTTGCCCCCTTGGCGATGGTCGCGGCCCGACGAACGAACACTCCATACGTGCTCACGTTGCACAGCGGAGGACACACCTCCCCGGTGAGGATCCTCTCCCGTACGCTGCAATGGGCAGTGCTTCGGCCGCTCTTCAAGCGGGCCGAGAAGATCGTCGCCGTATCGGAGTTCGAGGCAGCCTATTTCAGCAAGCGCCTTCGCATCCGACGCGATCACTTCCTCGTCATTCCCAACGGATCCCACCTGCCGCCCGTCGTCGGTGACCCCCCTCGGGGCGATGCCCCCCTCCTCCTATCGATCGGTCGGCTCGAACGCTACAAGGGCCACCATCGCGTGGTTGCGGCGATGCCCCGGGTGCTCGCCAAGTACCCGGGCGCGCGCCTGCACATTCTCGGGTCTGGTCCCTACCAAGCCGAACTGGAGCGGCTCATTGGCGAACTCTCCCTTAGCGGTTCCGTCAACATCGATGAGATCCGGGACCGGGCCGAGATGGCGCGCATCATTGCAGGGGCCGATGTGGTGGCACTCCTCAGCGACTACGAATCGCAAGGCATTGCGGTGATGGAAGCGCTGGCGCTCGGGCGCCCCGTGCTCGTTGCCGATACTACGGCCTTGCATGATCTGGTGGCCCGCGGTCTGGTTCGAGGTGTCGAGCGCGACGCGGACACGGAGGCCATCACCATGGCGCTACTGCGACAGATCGAAGACCCGGTGCGACCGGTTGGCGTGGACATGCCAACGTGGGAGGCTTGCGCAAGCCAGGTGGCCGCGCTCTACAAGACCATCTTGGGAGAGCACCTGTGCGCATCCTGATGGTGACCGATCTCTACCCCCCGGTGATCGGGGGCCTGGAGCTCCACGTGCAGAACCTCAGCACGGAGCTTGCAGTCCGAGGTCACAAGGTAAGCGTCGTCACGCTCCTGCAAGAGGATACCGTCGCGCGCGAGCAAGTTCGGGGCGTGAACATCCGCCGGGTTACGGGGACCGCCCAGCGCCTCTCGAGGCTGTTCAGCGATAAGAAGCGCCGGTACGCTGCCCCGTTTCCCGATCCGGAGACTGTTCGGGCGATCAGGCGGATCGTCGAAGAAGTGAAGCCCGACATCGTCCATGCACACAACTGGCTCGTCCAGTCCTTCCTCCCGCTAAAGCCGTGGAGTCGGGCGAAGCTGGCCATGACGCTCCATGACTACAGCATTGCCTGCCCCAGACGGGATCTCTACTACCACGACCGGGTCGTGTGCAGTGGGCCAGGACTACGGAAGTGCCTGGATTGCGGCACGGAACACTACGGGGTGCTGAAAGGCGTGCCGATCGTACTCGCCACGGGACCCGTTGGCATGGCAACGCGAGCCGGCGTGGACGCGTTCTTCCCGGTAAGCCACGCCGTCGCTAGGGGAAACCGCCTCGAAAGCAGCAAGACGCCCTATGAGGTCATCCCGAACTTCGTACCAGATGACGTTGCCCAGGTGTCGGAAGACGGGCTTGAGTCCTATCTCGCCCAGTTGCCGCCGGATGGGTACGTGCTGTTCGTAGGCGCCTTGGGGCAACACAAGGGCGTGCCAATACTTCTCTCCGCGTACGAGCAGCTGTCCGACCCCCCGCCGCTCGTTCTAATCGGAGCATCGCGGCACGACGAGCCCCTTACCCTGCCGCCCAACGTTTGGCTGCTCAAGAACTGGCCGCACCGGGCGGTGATGGCGGCTTGGCGACGGAGCGCAATCGCGGTCGTGCCGTCTGTCTGGAGTGAACCGTGCCCGACAGTAGCAATGGAGGCGATGGCGAGCGGGCGCCCGGTGGTCGCCTCGCGGGTCGGCGGATTGCCTGATCTCGTGGATGACGAGGTAACCGGCCGGCTGGTCGAGCCGGGGGACGTGGAGGGACTCCGCGAAGCACTGGCCGGCCTGCTTGCCAACGAGCAGCGGCGCTCGCAGATGGGCCAGGCGGGTCTCAGGAAGGTCGAGGCGTTCCAGGCCAGTACGGTGGTAACGCGAATCGAGGCAGCCTACCGCTCCCTCCTCGACGGATCTCCCTCGCTGGGCCAGTGGTAACGCGAATCGAGGCAGCCTACCGCTCCCTCCTCGGCGGATCTCCCTCGCTGGGCCAAGCGTAGTGCGTGCCCGCTCGGATGCGCCTATTCTCAGTCGGGTGCGGGAGTCGGCTCGATCTGCGCTCCATGTGGCCGTCAATGAAGAACCACGTCGTACAGGCGGTGAGGGGTGGGGATGGTGCCCGGCAGTCGGCCTCCTCGCCGCGCTCGGCCTTCTGATTCTGGCGTGCGCCAACACCGCGGCTCGACACGGCGCGGCGTGGCCGTGGAACGGCTTTTGGGTGGGGCTACTGCTGATTTTCGTGCCGATTGCCGCGCGGTTGCTCTCGTCGTCTGCGAACAGGCAGGAGCGACTCGGGTTGGCGGCGCTGCTAGGCGTCGGGCTGTTCCTCGTTAAGGTGCTCCAGTACCCGACGGATTTCCGGTACGCCGACGAGTTGATGCACTGGCGGACGGCCGACGACATCCTGCAGATGGGCCGGCTCCACCGGCCGAACCCGGTGCTCCCGGTGAGCCCCCTCTTCCCGGGCCTCGAGAACCTCACCACGGCGGTCGCCAGCTTAAGCGGGCTATCGATCTTCGCCGCGGGCACCATCGTGCTGGGGGTAGCCCGGCTGACGCTCGTGCTCGCCCTTTTCCACCTGTACGAAAGCATCAGCGGGTCCGCTCGGGTCGCCGGGTTGGGCGTGCTCCTGTACGCGGCCAACCCGAACTTCCTCTTCTTCGGCGTCCAATTCGCCTACGAGTCGCTCGCCCTGCCGCTCACCACGGTGGCACTGTTCGCCCTGGTGCGGCGCGACCGCCGGGATGGGAGCATGCTGCCGAGTACGGTGCTGGCCTGCCTCGCACTGGCGGCTGTGGTCACGACCCACCACGTGACGACGTATATGGCGGTGTTGGTGCTTGGTCTCTGGGCCCTGGTCGACGCGATCTTCCGCCGGTGGCGCGCGCCCGGACGCCTCGATCCGGTCGGTATGCTCGTGATCCTCGTCGTCGCTGGCGCTGCCTGGTTGATTTTCGCCGCGAACCTCGTTGTCGGCTATCTTGCCCCAAAGATCAGTAAATCCGCCGAGGAACTGCTGCGCTTCATGGCCCGGGAGGAGTCGGGCCGGGAGCTTTTCCAGGCCGTCGGCGGAGAGTTGCCACCGCTCTGGGAGCGGCTGGCCGGATTCGGCGCGACCGGGTTGACGCTGCTGGTGCTCCCGCCGGGGCTGCTGGTGCTTTGGGTACGACACCGCAGGACGAGTGCGGCGCTTGCCCTAGGCTGCCTCGCGCTGGCGTACCCCGGTAGCCTGGCCCTGCGCTTCACGAGTACGGGCGCAGAGCTGGCAAACCGCGCCACCTCCTTCCTGTTCCTGGCGCTCGCCTTCGTTCTGGCGCTAACCTTCGCCGCGGCTGCCCAGCTCCGTCCCTTCCGGGGTCTCGGTCGCGCCGTCCTCGTTGGATGGATCGCGGTCATCTTCGTCGGTGGGCCGATCGTCGGCTGGGCGCGGTGGGCGCGTCTGCCTGGCCCCTATCTGGTTTCGGCCGATGCGCGATCGATCGAAGCGGAAAGTCTCGCTGCGGCTCATTGGGCGCGCGCCGTCCTCGGGCCCAACAACCGGATGGCTGCTGACCGCGCGAACCGCCTGCTCATGCTCTCTTACGGGCGCCAGTTCACGACGACGTCACTTAGTTCTGGCGGAATCAACGTCGGCTGGGTGTATTTTGCGCGCGAGATTCGGCCAAAGGAGCGCGAAATGCTGCGCAAGTTGCGCGTGGACTACCTCCTCGTCGATCAGCGGTTAACCCAAGGCCTACCCCAATCCGGCACCTACTTCGAGCGCGGGGAGCCGAACTCGAAGACCCATACGCAGCCTATGGACCCCGGAATGCTGGCGAAGTTCGACCACCTCGACGGGGTGAGCCGCTTGTACGATAGCGGCAACATCCAGATCTACGACGTCCGAGGTTACCTACGTGATCCGTAGGTCCTGGGATCTTATGGCAGCCGCCGTGCTTCTCGGAATTGCAGCGGCAGCCGTCCTCCTGCAGCCGCCCGCCCTGTTCCGGATCTCGCTGACCCTCCCGCTCGTGCTCGTGCTTCCGGGCTACGCCATCGTGGAGGCCCTGTCGACCCGCCGGCGGCGCGGATCCGAACGGGTCGTCTTCACGCTTGGTGCTAGCCTCTCCGTTGCCGTGTTAGCAGGGTTCTTGCTCGACGCGCTTCCGTGGGGACTACGCGCGGAGTCGTGGCTCGTTGCCTTGGGTGGCGTGACGGCGATCGGCTTGGTCCTTGCGAGCGCCCGCCGCCGGGCGACCACCGACCCACCCCCCCCGCTCCTGCGGCGACCGGTTGCGCGGTGGCGAGCTGTGGTCGTCACGGCGCTTGCCGTTGCTGCTGCTGTCCTGGCACTCGTCGTTGCCCGCGAGGGCGCGGTGGATCAGCCGCAGGCCGGTTTCACCCGGCTATGGATCCAAGGCGGGCCGACGGAGGGGACTGGCGTCGTGCGCCTCGGCGTCGAGAGTGGAGAACTGGGGGAGACGAGCTACGCGCTACACCTCGAGGTGGCGGGGCGCATCAAACAGATCTGGTCCCCGATCGTCCTCCAACCCGGAGAGCGCCGGGAGGTCGAGCAACAGCTCGCACCGGCCGAGCTGCGGTCCGTCATCGAAGGCAAGCTGTATCTTATCGGCGTCCCTGAAACGGTCTATCGACGGGTCGCACTAAATCCTAACCCTACCGCTCGACGACCTGGCACGCAAGCAGCTCTGTTCGCCCGACCTCGTCGAGCAGAAACCGTTGGCACGGGTCGGCGGTGCTTTGGCAATCCCACGCATTGGCCGGACGAGCGGGTGAGGAAGTCGATGTACTGCCGTTGCCAGGTCTTATTAGGGTGAACGTACTTCCTACCAAGGCCCGTTGCATATTGCAGCGCTTTATCAGCGATTCTCTGTTGAGAAACAGCGCTTTCATCATGGCAACGACGGTCGTTACCGGCGGCCTGGGATTCGTGTACTGGACGGTCGCAGCACGTACGTTGGCGCCGCACGAGGTCGGGCTCGCATCCGCGCTGATCTCGGCGATGGTCCTGACTTCCGAGATCGCCAACCTCGGCCTCGACGTGACGCTCGTCCAAGTCCTGCCCAGGCAAGCGCCGGGGCAGGACTGGTCTGCCGCGCTGAACGGGGTGCTCGCCACCGGCGTGCTCGCCGGCTTCGTCAGCGCAGTGATCGTTACCTTCGTGCTACCCGAGCTCATCCCCGAATTCGAACCGCTACGGAGCCGGTTGCTGTTCGGCCTCTCGTTCGTGCTGGGGGTGCCACTGACGACCACCGGACGACTGCTCGACGCCGTCTTTACGGCCGAGCGCTCGACCGTTAACCGGTTCCTGCGTAACACGGTCTTCGCGGTAATTAAGATCCCGCCGGTCCTCCTTGGACCACTCGTCGCTCACGGCTCTGGCACGGCGGTCGTCTTTTCGACGTGGGTGCTTGCGACGCTTGTCACCGTGGTACTGTCGCTGCCACTCGTGCGAAGGCTCGGACGGGGATACGTATTCGTCATGCGGGGTGCCGTCCACGAGTTTTATGCGCTCTGGTCACTGACCGTAGCGAACCACTTTACGAACCTCGGTGGCCGACTGCCGATGTACCTCCTGCCGATCTTTGTGACCGCCCGGAGATCCCCTGAAGACAACGCCTACTTCTTCACCACCTGGACCCTTGGCAGCCTGTTCTTCCTCGTGTCGCCTGCGGTGGCAACGTCACTCCTTGCCGAGGGCATCCATCAGCCCGGGCAACTCCGGGGCAAGGTGAGACGGAGCGCGATCGTGATCAGTGTCCTCTTGATCCCCATGATGGTCGTCTGCTTAGTCGGGGGCCGCCTGATCCTTTCCATTTTCGGGCAGGACTACGCCCGCGCGGGATACGGGTTGTTCGCCTTACTGGTGCTCTCTGCGGTTCCCGACGCAGTGACGAGCCTCTACGTCAGCATCCGGCGCGTCGAGCGACGGGTGCGGGAAGTGGCACTGCTTAACTTGTCGATGTCCGGCATTTCCCTGATGGTCGGGTGGCTGATGCTTCCGGCCATGGGCATTGCCGCCTGCGGTCTCGCGTGGCTGCTTGCCCAATCCGCGGGCAGTTGCTACGTCTTGAGCCGGTGGATCGGTGCCGCACAAACGAGCCGTCAGCAGAGGAGGGGCGACTAGTGGTGGCTGAACGCGCTGTCGTGGCGCTACGTCGCATGAGTGTTCGCAACATCCTCGGGCTCTGGCGTTTCCTCGTCCTCCGCATTCGCTTCCGTAATATCCGCGGTGGACTGTTTTTCGTCGACCGGGGCTCGGTTTTCGCGATCTCCCGTACAGCAGATGTGCGGTTCGGTCGCGGGGTCCGCTTTATGCGCGACTTCGACGGCCATGTACGGGGCCAGCTCATCATCGGGGACGACGTCTTTTTCAATCGTGGGTGCACAGTCGTCGCCCACAATCGCGTCAGTATTGGCCGCAATTGTCTATTCGGAGAGCTCGTCTCACTCCACGACGAGAACCACGTCGTCCGCGGTGCGGACGACCCCATCGCGGCACGGGGCTTCGACACGGCCCCGATCGAGATCGGCAACAACGTCTGGGTTGGCTCGAAAGCGACCATCCTCCCCGGTGTATGCATCGGCGACAACGCGGTCGTCGGTGCGAATGCCGTAGTGACTCGGGATGTTCCCGCTAACTCCATTGTGGGAGGGGTACCTGCTCGGAAAATTCGAGACATGTGATAATTAGTCTTTCAGTCGATAATGGCGTTTTTATGTACGAGTTTGCTTCGCTTGTGGGTTTCGGCTGTCAGCCGAATGACGCTCAGGTCCCGGCGGCGAAAGGGTCGGTAGCCGCCCAGACGCTGGTCGCCTCCTGGCCCGTGCCCCGCTGCCAGG
>Ga0136611_10004251_pt1 | contig 10028 bp, 8 predicted proteins | sample AntDrymUQ2232306_2_FD_106645 | JGI IMG/M metagenome (GOLD analysis project Ga0136611, IMG submission 106645) | Polar desert sand microbial communities from Dry Valleys, Antarctica - metaG UQ223 (23.06) | ecosystem: Environmental > Terrestrial > Soil > Desert | place: Antarctica: Dry Valley... | reverse complement strand
GACTGCGCAACGCGACAACCCGTGACGCCAGCAGTCGGGCACGCAGCACAACAAGGCTCCCGTCAGCACATGGACCGGCAATTCGGCTACTGCCGCCATCGGCCAGGGGGAGCGGGCCCTTGAGCCTCCGCCGACTGCACGCCTGCGACGCCTCAACGGCGACATCCTCGACCGGACGCCATCGGGCTCTCCGCCATGAAGTCTGTGAGCGGCCGCTGGTCGGGGGGCAGGCGGAGACTGTCGGCGCGACGTTGGCGTCCAGACCGTCTGCGAGCAGCCGCAGGCCGCGATGAACGTGGCTTGTCGGAGGTCGGTCCTAGCGTCCGCCGAGCCGGTGCTCGACCGGTGCCAACCCTCTGGAGGATGCGGTGCTGATCGACTGCGACGGCTGTGCGATGCGCGACCTGGCCTGCGCGGACTGCGTGGTGACCGTGCTGCTGGGAGGGCCGCCGGGGCCGGTGGAGGTGGACGACGCCGAGCGGGCCGCCCTGGATGTGCTGGCCGACAGCGGCATGGTCCCCCGACTGAGGCTGGTGCCGTTGGGCCTGCCGCGCGAGGGGGGTCACCGCACGAGCACTGCCTCGTAGGCGCTGCCTCGTAGGTGCTGCCTCGTCAGCCGCGGGACGGGTGAGGCGCTTGTGAAGTACGGCCTTTCCCATGAGACTCCCGTGCAGCCGGGCGACCCCTCCCGGCGCGGACGGAGGAACGGTGCGCGAGCTGCACGTCGTCGCAGTGAGCGAGGACGGTCGTCACGTCGTGCTGGCCTCGCGCAAGGGGGCAGCCGGCCGGGCGGAGTTCCGCGTCGCCATGGACGACCGGCTCAAGTCCGCCATCCGGGGAGACCTTCCCCGGCTCGGCGAGCACACCGCACCCCAGAGCAACGTGACGCCCAAGGACATCCAGGCCCGGTTGCGCGCCGGCGAGACCGTGGAGCAGATCGCCGCCTCGGCAGGTGTGCCCGCGGCGCGGGTCGAGCGGTTCGCCGGCCCGGTGTTCTCCGAGCGCGAGCGGGTGGTGGCCGCAGCGCGGGCCGCGGTGCTGACGCGCCCGCGACGGGGGCTGTCGGCCCTGCCCCTGGGGGACGCAGTCGCCGAGCACCTGCAGGAGATGGCGGGGTTCAGGCCCGACAGCACGACCTGGTCGGCGCGCCGCGAGGAGTCCGGCCGCTGGCTGGTGCAGGTCCACTTCGTCGCGCGCGCCAAGCCGCGCACGGCCGGCTGGCGCTACGACCCGGCCACTAAGGAGGTCGTCGCGATCGACGCGTGGTCCGCCGCCGTGGCCCACGTCGACGCTCCACCCGCCCGACGCGACGCTGCCGACTCCGCCAGGGCGCGCCGCGAGCCGGCACCGCCCACCGCCACCCCGGGACGGTCCATCGCCGCGGCAGCCCCGGTTGATGATGGAGCGGCGTGGCCCATACCCCGTCGCGGCGCTGCGGCTCGCCGCCCGGCCGTGCCCGTCAGTACGCCCAAGGGCGCCGTCGGGCCGACCCGCGCCGCTACTCAGAAGCCGGCTGCCGCGGCGACACCCGCCGCCCGAGCTCCGAGGAAGACTGCGGCGGTGCCGGTCTCGAAGGCTGCTGCCGCGCCGCCCGCGGTGCTCCCGCCCCGAGCCGCCGCCGCCCAGGCTGCCGGGAGAGCCTCAAGTAGGCCTGCCCGTACGGCGCGGGCTGAGACTGCCGTCGCGCCACCTGCCGCGACCACGGTCCGGAAGCGGTCCGCGCCGGTCGCGGTCCGCGGCGCGCGCTCCACCAGCGCTGCTGCGGCATCGTCGCTGCCCGCGAGGTCCGCTGCGGCGGCGCCGGGTGCCGAGACGGCGGCGACGAGGAAGAAGGCCGCCGCGTCGACCGCCGCAACGACGACCGCCGCCCCGTCGACCGCCGCCCCGTCGACCGCCGCCGGGTCGACCAACGCCCGGACCACCGCGGCCCGGACGCAGGCCGCTGCGCAGGAGCCCGCGGCCATGAGGGCCCCCGCGCACAAGGCCCCCGCGCAGAAGGCCCCCGCGCAGAAGGCCCCCGCGCAGAAGCCGGCCGCGCACGCGGCCGCCACCGAGATGCCCGCCCCCGGGGCACCCGACGGTGTGCGGCCGGTTTCCGCCGCGGCGTCGGGCAGCCCCCCCGCTGGCCCCGTCGAGCTGTCGCCACCGCCGGGTCCTCCCACCCTGCGCGTCGTCCCCTCGCCGGAACCCGAAGCAGGTGTGCAGGAGGACTCCGCAGGTCCGGACACGACCGGGGTCGAGCCCCCCGTCGAGAGCCCGCCCCGCCCGGCCGCGCGGCGCACGGCCGGCGGTCGCGCCACCGTCCCCGTCTGGGCCGACGTCCTGATGGGCACCCGGTCGTCCTCAGGTGCGGCACCCGAGCGCAGGGACGACTGACCGGGGCCTGCGCGACTGACCGGCGCTCGGGGTCACGCCGTTCAGGTCACGCCCCGGACGCCTGCGACCCGCCGGGCTGACGGCCCCGCCGTAGCATCGTCGCGTGGCCCGCCCCGCGACGACCGGCCCCCGGCGGAGCCGGCTCAGCGTGCGGGTCGTCGCGGCCGCCGCTGTGATCCAGCTGTCTGCCGGGGTGCTCACGGTCCGGGCATTCGACGCACCGGTCCAGGCCCCGGTTCGCGCGGTCGAGCGCGCTCGAGCCGTACCGCCCGCCGCAGACCCCTCTCTTGCAACCCGACAGGCGCGCGCCGAGGGGGTGGAGCGGCTCCTGAAGCAGCGCAGCGCCGCGTTGCTCCGGCGCGACCGGGCGGCGTTCCTGGCCACGGTCGACCCGGCGGCAACGGCTCTGCGGCAGCGACAGGCGGCCGTCTTCGACGCGCTGGCTCAGGTCCCCCTGGCCAGCTGGGACTACGTGCTGGAGCCGAGAGCGGAGCGACCTGCCGACACCCTGCTTGACACCCGCTACGGGCGGGGCCAGTGGTGGGCGCCGGACGTGTCGATGCGCTACGCCCTGCAGGGCTTCGACGACCGCCCGACGGCCGCCGCGCACCACCTGACCTTCGTGCGCCGGGATGCCCGGTGGCTGCTGGCGGCCGACGACGACTTCGCCGCGGTGGGCCGCCCGACACCGGACGCCCTGTGGGACCGCGGGCCCGTCGTCGCAGTGCGCTCGCCGGGCACGCTGGCACTGGGCCACCCCGAGTCCGCCACGCTGCTGCGCGAGGCTGCGGACCTGGCGTCCGCGGCGATCCCCCGGGTGACCGCCGTGTGGGGGCAGCAGTGGCAGCAGGAGGTCGTGCTCGTCGTGCCTCGCGACACCGCCGAGCTGGCCGGGCTGCTCGGCAGCGGCCGGGAGCTGTCACGCATCGCGGCCGTCGCGACCGCCGAGCTGAGCGGGGCCGACTACGCGCCGGCGGGGGATCGGGTGCTGGTCAACCCCGAGCCGTTCTCCACCCTGAGCCGGCTGGGGCGCCAGGTCGTGCTGACCCACGAGGTCACGCACGTCGCCACCCGCCGGGCGACCGGACCGGCCATGCCGAGCTGGCTCGCTGAGGGCTTGGCCGACACGGTCGCCTACCGGGAGGTCGACATCCCCCTCGCGCTCTCGGCTCGTGAGCTGCGGGCGGACGTCCGGGCCGGCCGGTTGCCGACCCAACTGCCCCGCGACCAGGACTTCGCCGGGTCCAACCCCGACCTCGCGCAGGCGTACGAGCAGGCCTGGCTGGTCGTACGGCTGCTCGCCGAGCGCCACGGCGACGCCGCCCTGCTGCGCTTCTACCGCGCGGTCGGGGCGGCCCGGGACGTCGACCCCGAGCAGGCGGTCGAGACGGCTCTGCAGCGCGAGCTCGACACCACGCCCACGGCGCTGGTCGCCGACTGGCAGGCGGCCCTGCGCCGCCAGCTCGGGTGAACCGCCGCGCTGCCGCGTACGCCACCAGCGGGCTGGTGCTGGCGCTCGGGGTGCTTCTCGTATTGCTCGTCCCCGCGGCTGTGACGACGGGCGACCTGACGCCGGCCGCCGCCGGCTTCACCCCCGCGCAGGTGGCCCGCGAGGTGGCCTTCCACGACGCGGTGCGTCCGGTGTCGTACGGCGCCCTGGTCCTCGGTCTGGTCAGCGCGGCGGTGCTGGGACTCACCCCGTTGGGCGCCCAACTGGTCGGGCGGCTGGCCCGTGGGTGGTTCCTGCAGGTCCTGTTCGGCACCCTGGTGCTGACGGCTCTGGCCAGGCTGGTCGTGCTCCCGTTGTCGGTGCGCCGCGAGCGGGTCCTGCGCGAGGTCGGCTTGTCGAGCCAGGACTGGCAGTCGTGGGCCGTTGACGTGCTCAAGGGCATCGGCGTCGATGCGGCCCTGAGCGCGCTGGCGCTGCTCGCGGTCGTCGGTCTGGCCCGGCGCACGCGGCAGTGGTGGGCCTGGGCGGCCCTCAGCACCGCCGGCCTCGTCATTGCCGGGTCCTTCGCCTACCCGCTGGTCGTCGAGCCGGTCTTCAACGAGGTGCGACCCCTGCCGGCCGGTGCCTTGCGGGAGGAGCTGCTGGCCCTGGCCGGCCGCGACGGGGTCCCTGTCGATGACGTCCTGGTCGCCGACGCGAGCCGTCGTACGACGGCCCTGAACGCCTACGTCAGCGGTTTCGGCAGCAGTCGCCGGCTCGTGGTGTACGACACGCTGGTCACGCAGGCGCCCCCGGCCGAGGTCGCGCTGGTGGTGGCGCACGAGCTCGGCCACACCAAGGCCCGCGACGTGGTCACCGGCACGCTGCTCGGCGCTGTCGGCGCGGCGGCCGCGGTCTGCGCGCTTGCCCTGCTGCTGTCGTGGCCGCCCCTGCTGCGCCGGGCCGGCGTGCCCGGCGTCGGCGACGGCCGCGTGGTGGCGTTGCTCCTGCTGCTCGTCACGGTCGGTACGCAGCTGGCCGGCCCCGGGGCCAACCTCGTCTCGCGCCGCCTGGAGGCGCGCGCAGACGTCCACGCCCTCGAGCTGACCGGCGACGCCGCCGTCTTCGAGCAGGCGCAGCGCCGCCTGGCGCTCACCAACCTGTCCGACCTCGAGCCGAACGCCTTCGCGTACGCGCTGTTCGCCACCCATCCGTCCACGACCGAGCGCATTGCGCTGGCGCGCCGCCGGTGAGGACGCTGGTGGTCACCAACGACTTCCCGCCGCGGCCCGGCGGCATCCAGGCCTACGTCCACAGCCTGGCCGTGCGCCAGCCGCCGGACGAGGTGGTGGTGTATGCGTCGCGATGGAAGGGCGCCGGGGCCTTCGACGCGGCACAGCCCTTCCCCGTCGTACGGCACCGCAGCGCGCTCATGCTGCCGACTTCGGACGTCCTGAGGACCGCCCGAGCGCTGGCCGCCTCCGAGGGCTGCGACCGGGTCTGGTTCGGGGCCGCGGCGCCGCTGGGGCTGCTCGCCGGCCGGCTCGGCCTGCGGTCGGTCGCCTCCACCCATGGCCACGAGGTGGGGTGGGCGCTGCTGCCGGGGGCCCGTCAGGTGCTGCGCCGGATCGGGCGGACCAATGACGTGATCACCTACCTCGGCGCCTACACGCGCTCGCGCCTGCAGCCTGCCCTCGGTCCGGCCGCCCACCTCGAGCGCCTGCCCAGCGGCGTGGACACCACCGTCTTCCGGCCGGGCGCCGGGGGAGCGGAGGTCCGGGCCCGCCACGGCCTGTCCGACCGGCCGGTGGTCGTGTGCGTCTCGCGGCTGGTGCCGCGCAAGGGTCAGGACGTCCTGATCCGGGCCTTGCCGGCGATCCGCGCCCGGGTGCCCGGCGCTGCCCTGCTCCTGGTCGGTGGCGGTCCGGACGCTCCCCGCCTCCAGCGGCTGGCGGCTGAGCACGGGGTGGCCGGCGACGTGGTGCTCACCGGCTCCGTGCCGTGGGAGGCGCTGCCCGCGCACTACGACGCGGGCGACGTGTTCGCGATGCCGTGTCGTACCCGCCGGGCCGGCCTTGAGGTCGAGGGCCTGGGCATCGTCTTCCTGGAGGCTTCTGCGACGGGGTTGCCGGTCGTGGCCGGACGCTCCGGCGGCTCGCCCGACGCGGTGCTCGACGGCGAGACCGGTGTGGTGCTGGACGGGACGTCGGTGGCCCAGGTGGTCGAGGCCGTGACCGGACTGCTGCTGGACCGGGAGGCTGGCGCGGCGATGGGCCGGGCCGGTCGGGCGTGGGTGGAGCGGGAGTGGCGCTGGGACGTGCTGGCCACCCGGCTGCGGGAGCTGTTGCACGGCCCCTGAGAACCGTGACCTGCGACCTGTGGGGTGGCCGACGGAGCCGGGTCCTAGCCGGCGAACTCCCAGTGCCACGGCTCCGGCTTCGACCCGCCCTGCTGGGCCCAGGACGGGTGGAAGAAGCCGTAGAGCAGGGAGTTGTCCTGCATCCAGCGGTGGCTCGGGCTGCCGAACTGCTGGATCCCGTCGCACAGGTCGGTCGCCAGGCCCCACCCGTGGTTGCTGCTCCCGGGAGCCGCGGCCAGACCGGGCTTGGCAGCCTTGACCGCGACCTGCTCGTCGAAGCTGCGGTAGGAGTCGCCCACGCAGATCGGGGCGCCGAACACCTGGGCGTACGCCTTGCTCATGTCGTTGAACGCGGCTGCGGCATCGGCTCGCAGCATCTGGTCCCGGGTGCCCCACAGCGCGCACAGCGCCGGCTCGGGGATGCGGCCGTTGGCGTAGCCCTCGGTCGGCAGGCCCTTGCAGGCGGCGTTGGGCCGGGGGACGAAGGCGCCGTCGATCGCGGCGCTGGGTGCCTCGGACCGCTCACGGGCGATGACCTCGGCGCGGGCGAGCAGCGAGGCGCGCTTCTGCTCCTGGGCCAGGGCGGCCGCGGCGGCGGCCTGCGTGCGCAGCAGCGCCTCCGTGCGGGCGGCCACCTGGTCCTTCTGCGCGGCCACGACCGCGTCGGCCACGCGCTTGGCGTCCGCGGCGCGCTTCTGCGCAGCCTTCTGCGCGGCGTCGGCCTCGGCGGCGCGCTCGGCGGCGGCCTCCTGCTCGGCCTCGGCCTCGGTCAGGCTCACGAAGGCGTTGCCCTGGTTGCCGCCGACCCGGCGCGCGAGCCCGAGCCCGCCGAACAGCTGCTGGGGCGTACGGGCCTCGAGCACGGCCGACAGCACGGCGAAGTCGCGCTCCTGGCCGCCGGTGCGGTAGAGCGAACCGGCGTAGCTGGCCACCTGCTCGCGGGCCGTGACCGTCGCCGCCTCGGCCGCCACCAGCCGGGCACGCTCCTCGCCGGCCTTGCGCTGGGCCTGCTCGGCCGACCGCGTGGCGACCTGGTGGGCCTCCAGGGCCAGGTTGGCCTTGGCCGTCGCGGCGTCGAGCTGCTTCTGCTGCTGGTCCAGCAGCTCCTGCTGGCGGTCCACCTGGCCTCCGAGCTCCTGGGAGGTTGGAGGCGGGGTGATGAAGAAGTAGTCGTCCGCCACAGGAGCAGGAGCGGGAGCGGGTTCGGCGCCCGCGGCGGGGGCCGGGGACAGCAGGGCGCCCAGGACGACAGCGGCGACGCCGGCGGTCACGCGGAAGGCACGGGGCACGGGGGAACGGGTCTCTGATCGGGAAGGCACGACAAAAGGCGCCGCAGCACGTCGGCGGCTCGGGACGGGGTCCCTGCGTGCTGTGGGGCGCACCTGCCAACCTACCGGCCGCGACCGCGCAGCGGGGGTGCTTCCGACAAAGCCCGTCAGCCGGCGGCGACGGCCTGGACGACTCGCGCACGCACCACCGGATCGGCGTAGCGCGCCAAGGTTCGCCGCAGCGAGGACCAGCACAGCAGCAACGGCGGCAGCGCCGCCACCAGCGGCCACCACCAGGCGCCGAGCTGCAGCGAGGAGCCCACCAGGATGCCGACCAGGGCTGTCGGGGCCGCGAGCCGCAGGCTGGCCAGGGCCAGCGCGCCGGGCGGTGCGACGGCGTCGCGCGGTCCACTGAGGTCCGCGCGGTGCGGCCGGCGCACGGAGGACGCGAGGGCCAAGGTCACCACGACCACGCTGCACACCGCGCCGGACACGATGATCGCGGTCACCTCGCCCGGGCTCGGCGTGCCGGGGCTGCGCAGCGACCCGGCGACGGCGGCCAGCACGACCGCGGCCAGCACCGTCTCGGACAGCACGACGGCCTTGGCGCGCAGCACCAGCCGGGGGTCGTGGGGCAGTGAGGCGAGCCAGACCGCCCCCGAGCCGTCCAGGCAGAACGCGTTGATGCCGAACAGCAGGCCGGCGCCGGCAGCGACCAGCCCCGGCAGGATCACCAGCGACTCCCACGGCACCGCCGCGCCCGCGGCGACCAGTCCCGGGAGCAGGCCGAGCACCAGCCCACCGCGCCGCAGCGCCGGAGCGCGCCAGACGCTGGCCCGGTCCACAGCCACCAGCTCACGCAGCGCGGACCTCTTCGCCACCCGGCGACGCACCGGCTCGGTGCCGCGTCCGGCGCCGGCGTCTCCTGGGCGGCCCAGCGCCCAGGCGCACAGCCGTACGCCCGCCAGCAGGCCCACCATCAGGGCCAGCACCAGCGCACCGGTTGTGAGCAGCCAGAACCGCAGCTCGCCGGCCCCGCCGAGCACGACCGCGCGCACGACGCCGCGGGTCGGGCTGGACGCCAGTACGGCGTCGCCGTGCCCGAGGCGCACCACGAGCACGGCCGACACGAGCAGCGCGAACCCGCCGGCGGCGACCAGCCGGCGACCTCGGCGGGTCTGGCGCAGGCCGACGACGAGCCAGGCCAGCGCCTGCCCCAGGACGGTGAGTGCGAGGACGTACGTCAGGCTCGTCAGCCCACCTCGCAGCAGGCTCCCCCCGACCGTGAGGTAGGCGGTCATGGCAGCCAGCGAGAGCAGCTGCAGCACCCAGACGAGGTTGGCCGGGGCGAGCAGCAGACTGCCGAGGAACTGGGTGGCGGGGCGCACGGGGTAGGCGACGAGCTGGTCTGGCGGGACCACCTCGTTCCCGCCGCCCGCGGTCAGGGGGGCCACCACGGCGAGCAGGCCGAAGCCCAGGTAGGCAGCAGGCGCGAGCTCTACGGCCGTCGCGAGCGAGACCGGGTCCAGACCGGGCGCGCTGCCTACGACCAGGCTGAGCAGCCACAGGATGGCGAGCCCGCCCAGGACGATGCCGACCCGCAGGCCGGGCGCGCGCGCCATCTGCCATCGCAGCCCGAGCAGAGCCCGCAGCTGGGCGGCGGCGGAGGTCACCGCGGCCTCACGTGATGAGCGAGCGGTAGCGCGAGCTGCCCTCGGTGCCGGTCAGCTCGGCCGCCGGGGCGGCCCCGACGACCCGTCCCCCCTTGAGCACGACGGCCTCCTCGCAGGCCTGCACCGCCAGCTCGAGCAGGTGCGTGCTGACCAGGACCGCCGCGCCGGAGGCCCGGGCGGCACGGACGACCTCCAGCGTCGCGTCCACCCCGAGCGGGTCGACCCCGTCGAAGGGCTCGTCGAGCAGCAGCAGCCGCGGCTGGTGGAAGGCGGCGAGCACGACCGACAGCCGGCGGCTCATGCCGTGCGAGAAGCCGGCCGTCACGCGGTCCGAGGCGGCCTCGAGGTCGAAGGCGGTCAGCAGGTCGCGGGCGCGGTTCTGCCAGCCGGTCATGCCACGCAGCCGGGCGGCGAGCTGCAGGTGCTCCCACGGGGTCGCCCGGGGGATCAGCCCGCCGACGTCCGGGCAGTAGCCGACAGCGGCTCGTACGCCTGATGGGTCGGTCGCCGCGTCACTCCCGGCGACCCGGACGGTCCCGGCGGTGGGCGGCAGCACGCCCGCCAGGACCCGCATCGTGGTGGACTTCCCGGCCCCGTTGCGCCCGACCAGGGCCACGCTGGCAGCCTCGCCGACCGACAGGTCGAACCCGCCCACGGCCCGTACCGCGCCGAAGTCGACGACGAGGCCCTGGGCCAGGAGGACGGGTGGCACGTTCCTCCTTCGGCCGGCACGGGCGCCAACTGCAGAGGATGGCCTACCCGGACGCAGGGGGCGACCCGGCCACGGCTACTGCGGGGCCCCGGCGTACAGGGCCTCGACCTCGGCCCCGAACTCCTTCATGACGACGGACCGCTTGAGCTTGAGCGACGGCGTCATCTGCCCGCCCTCCTCGGTCCAGTCCAGCGGCAGGACCACGAACTTG
>Ga0136611_10004250_pt1 | contig 10029 bp, 9 predicted proteins | sample AntDrymUQ2232306_2_FD_106645 | JGI IMG/M metagenome (GOLD analysis project Ga0136611, IMG submission 106645) | Polar desert sand microbial communities from Dry Valleys, Antarctica - metaG UQ223 (23.06) | ecosystem: Environmental > Terrestrial > Soil > Desert | place: Antarctica: Dry Valley... | reverse complement strand
TTGGCACCCGCTCCGAGGCCATGGGTGAGGTTGTGGCCGATCGACAGCTTGATGTCGGCTTCACAGGCTTGAAGCGCCTGCACGTCTGTGTTGACGGCGATGAACTCGACGCCCTTGAGCCCGGCGTCGACCATGCGGCTGACCGCGTTGGTGCCGCCACCGCCGGCACCGACGACCTTTATCACCGCGAGATAGGACGACTCGACCATTTCTCCCGTTCCCTACTTGCTGATATTGACCCTGAAGGTTCCGTCCGAAGCTGAACCGAGACTTGAGGGTTTTCCCTCAACAGCAGCCTATACGTCGATGCGACGGTAGGGCATCGGCTACGTGGTGTCAATCGCCGGCGAAATATGGGCACGGATTCGTGCACTACCGCACCCTCGACCACGGGTTCAAGGTTTACATAGTTTCTCAACCCTCGACCTACGCTGGAGGCTCAATGGAGATTCCGGCGATCGCAGCCCCGCCTGCCGCCGGCCTCTCCGGGACCCGGACGTCGACGTAGGTGAGCGCGTCGAGCTTCGGATCGGCGAGCACCGAAACCACCGCCGCCCACTTCTCTGCAGCTCGCGCACCGCTGCCGAAGCGCACCGGGATGTCGCCACGCAGGTTCACCGTGACGCCGGTCTCATCGCTGTGGTCGACCGCCTCGATCAGCGGTCGAAGCGGCTCCGGCGCGGCCCCGGCGATCAACGCCTGCTCGAGCGGCTCTCCGGCCAGCGACCCCTCGGCCGGGATCTCGTTGACCTCGACCACCGGCAGGGGCTCGTCCTCGCCCACCGGCACCCCGTTGAGCAGGGTGCCGTCAGCGGCGACCGGCACCTCGCGGCCGGGGGAGCGGACGAGCAGCGCCGGCGGGCGCTCGTCGACCTCGATGCGCAGGCCGTGCGGGAAGTTGGGATCGAGCTCGACCGAGTCGACGGTGGGAAAGGCGGCGGCGGCCGACTCGATCCGCTCGCTGTCGACGTTGAGGGTGGTCATCCCCTCGCCGACCGCGGTGAGCTCGGCGACGATCTGCTCGCGGTCGCCACTGGTCACCCCGACGACGTCGACGTTGTCGATCGCGACCAGCGAGGAGTCACGCAGCCAGAACAGGTAGCCGCCGCCGACGGCGATCGCGAGGATCGCGGCGAGACCGAGCCGGTAGCGCCACGAGATCTGCCCGGACCGGCGCTTGCGCGTCCGCTTGCGACCCCGGCGCAGGCTCGCCAACAGCTTCGGTCGCGCCTCGGTCCGCGCGGGCGCCCCGCGTTTCGCGGGCCGCTTCGGGTTGCGGACACGCTTGGCGGCCCCGCTGGGGCGGCGCTTCGCGAATGCGGCGCTCTTCGGCTTGGAGGTGGCGCGTCCGGCCTTCTTGACGGCGGGCTTGGCCGCACTCGATCGGTTCCTGCCGGCAGGAGTGGCTGCCCGGGTTCGGCCCATTCCCCGAGGTGTTCGCCGTCAGTCGCTCCAGCCCTGCGGCCAGCTCGGCTCGCCGAGGATCTGCACCTCGGGCTCGAGCTCGACTCCGAAACGCTCCTTGACCCGTTGGCGGCCCGCCGCCATCACGCCGAGCACGTCGGCCGTGGTCGCATCGCCGGCGTTCTCGACGAAGTTCGCGTGCTTGGGAGAGAAGCGGGCGCCGCCGACCGCCAGGCCACCGCACCCGGCCGCCTCCAGCAGCTGCCCCGCGGTCCGTCCCTCGGCGCGGGGGTCGTCGGGGTTCTTGAAGGTCGAGCCGAAGGTCTTGATCCCCGAGGGCTGGGCCTCGCGCCGACGGCCCCGCATCTCGGCCATGATCGCCTTGACCGCGGCCGGCTCGGCCTCGGTCAGGGCGAAGGCTGCCCTGGAGACGACCTCCCCCGGCTCGAGCGCCGAGCTTCGGTAGGCGAAGCCGAGGTCGCCGGGGGCCCGCCGCGAGACGCCGCCGGCCGCGCAGACGTCGACCCACTCGAGCACCTCGGCGAGCTGGCCGCCGTAGGCGTTGGCGTTCATGCGAACGGCGCCGCCCACGGTTCCCGGGATGTTGATCCCGAACTCGAGCCCGCCGAGCCCCCAGCCGGCGGCCTTGGCCGCCGCCGAGGGCAGCCGGGTGCCGCCGCCGCAGACCAGGCGGCTACGGTCGCGCTCGATCGTCGCCAGCTCGCCGGCGAGCTTCAGCACCAGGCCGCGGACGCCGGAGTCGGCGACCAGCAGGTTCGAGCCGGAGCCGACGACCTCGATCGCGACGCCCTCGGAGGCGGCCCAGGCGAGCAGCTCGACCAGCTGGTCCTCGCGCTCGGGCTTCGCGAACATCTCCGCCTTGCCCCCGGCGCGCACGGTGGTCAGCCGCGCCAGAGAGTACTCACGCTCGACGCCCGCGGGAGGCCTCACCCCTGCCCCCCGGCAACCAGCGCGTCGGCCAGCAGGAAGACGTCCCCGGCGCCGATCGTCACCAGCAGGTCGCCGTCGCCCAGCCGCGGAGCGAGCGCTCGCGCCGCGGACTCGCCGTCGCCCAGCCACCAGACCGGCTTGCCCGCGGCGTGATCGGCGGCGGCGCGGGCGACGTCGAGGCCGCTGACTCCGGCGAGCTCACCCACCGGCTGCTCGCGTGCCGGGTAGACGTCGAGCACGGCGATCTCGTCGGCGGCGGCGAGCGCGGCGCCGAAGCGGACCGCCAGCGCCTTGGTGCGCGAGTACAGGTGCGGCTGGAAGACGGCAATCAGCCGCCGCGGCTCGAGCTCGCGAAGCGCGGCCAGGGTCGCCGCCACCTCGGTCGGGTGGTGGGCGTAGTCGTCGTAGATCTCGGCGCCGTTGCGAGCGCCCTTGCGCTCCTGGCGACGCACGATCCCGGGAAAGCCCTCGAGTCGCTTCGCGAACGGGCCGAGCGGACCGAGTCCGGCGAGCTCGAGCGCGGCAAGGGCGGCGCGGGCGTTGAGCGTGTTGTGGGCGCCCGGCATGCCGAGTCGCAACGGCGGGCCGGGCCGCTCGGCGTCGAAGCGGACCGTCCGCTGGGCCGCCTCGATCTCGTCGAGGCCGGGGTCGGCAAGCAGCGCCAGCCCGCGGGCGTCCCCGGCAAAGCGCCGAAAGGCGTCGAGCAGCTCGGCGCGCGACGACCAGCGTGCGTGATGGTCGAGCTCGACGTTGGTGATCACCGCGACCTCCGGCTCGAGCTCGAGGAAGCTGGCGTCGGACTCGTCGGCCTCGGCAATCACCCACTCGCCCTCGCCCCAGCGGGCGTTGGCCGAATCCCCCTCGGGCCCGCCGCCGGGCAGCTCGCCGCCGAGGAAGAAGCCGGCCTCGGGCAGCGCCCAGGCGAGCATCCCCGCGGTCGTCGTCTTGCCGTGGGCGCCCGCGACTGCGATCAGGCGCTTTTGCGAGCAGAGCTCGGCGAGCAGCCGGCCGCGCTTGATCACCGGCTGCCCGCGCTCGCGGGCGCGGGTGAGCTCGGGGTTGGACTCGGCGACCGCCGAGGAGACGACGATCTCGGCGGCGGCGGGCACTGCGTCGGCGTCGTGGCCGAAGCGGGCATCGATGCCGGCGTCACGAAGGCGCCGCAGGTAGGAGCTCTCGGCCCGATCGCTGCCGCTGACGCTGGCGCCGAGGCGATCGCAGACCAGCGCCAGGCCACTCATCCCGGCGCCGCCGATCGCGATGAAGTGGAGCTCGCGGCCGCTCCAGTCGGGGTCGTTCATCAGCCTGAAGGGTTGCCGATTGCCGCCAGCACCTCGGCCGCGACCCGCGCGGCCGCGTCCGGGCGCGCCAGCGCCAGGGAAGCGGCGGCCATCGTCGCCAGCCGCTCGCGGTCGCCGAACAGACCGCCGACGAGCTCGCGCAGCCGCGCCGCCGTCATCTCCGAGTCCTCGAGCACCAGCGCGGCCCCCGCCTCGGTCATCCACTCGGCGTTGGCGTGCTGGTGACGCCCGGCTGCATGGGGGTATGGCACCAGGATCGCCGGGCGTCCGGCGGCAGCGAGCTCGAAGATCGAGCCGCCGGCACGGGCGAGAACCAGGTCGCAGGCGGCCAGCGCCTCGGCGAGATCGGGCTCGAACTCGACCAGGGTGTAGTGGGAAGCGTCCGCGGCGCTCTCGAGCCGGCGGCGTACCGTCTCGTGGTCGCGACTGCCGCTGATGTGGAGCACGTGGAGGCCACGCTCCGCCGGATCCGGCCCCGCGAACGCCTCGAGCGCGGCGAGGTTGATCGAGCGGGCGCCCTGGCTGCCGCCGAAGACCAGCAGGCAGTCGTCGCCGGCGGCGATCCCGAAGCGCGCCCGGGCCGCGGCGCGGTCGGCCGCCCCGATCGAGGCCGGGACCGGCCGCCCGGTGACCAGGTAGCGCTCGCCGCTGCGGCCGGCGATCGGAAAGGCGAGGCACACCCGCCGCGCACGGCCGGCGAGTAGGCGGTTGGTGAGCCCGAGGTGGCGGTCGGCCTCGGTCAGCACCAGCGGCAGGCTCAGGGAGAGCGCCGCGAGGCCGGCCGGGCCGGCGACGTAACCGCCGCCCCCGAGCACCGTCGCTGCCCCGCGGGCGCGAAGCGCTCGGCGGGCGGCCGGGACGGCGGCGGCGGCGAGCCTGGCGGCACCGGCGGCGCGGACCGGGTTGCGGCGGTCGAGGCCGCGGATCTCGAGCAGGTCGATTTCATAGCCGGCGGCCGGCACGATCTCGGCCTCGGCGCGACCGCGCGCGCCGAGGAAGGCGACCTCGGCGCCCTCAGCTCGAAGCGCGGCGGCGACTGCCAGCGCCGGAACCACGTGTCCGGCGGTTCCCCCCGCTGCTATCACGACTGTTGGCACCGCTGCTCGCGCTCCTCCTCACCGGCCTCGCGGGGCGGGCCCCGCGCCCGCTTCGCTGTTGACCGCCGTCGACGACGCGCAGTCTCGCACCGTCGCTCGACGGCTTGCGCGCGCTGCCGGCGCTGCCACCGCGGGCGACGTTGAGCAGCAGGCCGACCGCCGCCAGCATCACCAGCATGCTGGCGTTGCCATAGGAGACGAACGGCAGCGGCACCCCGGTCAGCGGAGCCATCCCGAAGACCGCGAGCAGGTTGACCAGCGCCTGCACCAAGACCATCGAGGTGAGCCCAGCGGCGAGCAGCTTGCCGTAGCGGTCGCGGGCGTTCTGGGCGATCCGCAGCCCCGCGTAGGCGAACAGCCCGTAGAGGCCGACGAGGCCGACGATCCCGAGCATGCCGAGCTCCTCGCCGATCACCGCGGCGATCATGTCGGTGTGGGCCTCGGGCAGGTAGAAGGCCTTCTGCAGGCTCTCGCCGAGGCCGACGCCGAAGAGGCCGCCGGAGCCGAGCGCGATCTTCGCCTGGATTAGCTGGAAGCCGGCCCCGCCCGGATCGCCGCCGGGATCGAGGAACGAGGTGATCCGCTCCATCCGGTAGGGCTCGAGCATCACGGCCGCCAGGATCAGGGCGCCGGCGCCCACCGCAAGCACGCCGATGTCGCGGATCCTGACTCCCGCCGCGACCAGCAGCATCGCGATCGCGAAGGCGCAGACAAGTGCGGTGCCGAGGTCGCCGACCGCAACCATGAGGATGCCGGCCCCGCCCACTCCGAGGACGGGCATCAGGCGGCCGATTCCGCCCTTGACCACCGTCGTTCGCGTCGCCAGAAGGTGGGCGGCGAACAGGATCAGAGCGATCTTCATCAGCTCCGAGGGCTGGATCTGAACCGGCCCGGCGCCCAGCCAGGCTCGCGAGCCGTTGACCTCCATTCCGATCCCCGGCACCAGCACCACCAGGCAGAGGAAGAAGGCGATCCCCAGCACCAGTGGGGTCAACGGGCGCAGCAGCTTGACGCCGCGCACGGCCAGCACCCTCATCACCAGCAGCCCGAGGACGCCGAAGACGACGGTGCGCTTGAGATAGAAGGCGCCGTCGCCGGAGTCACCGAGCAGGGAGGTGGTCGAGCTGGCGCTGAAGACCATGACCACGCCCAGGGCCAGCAGGCAGAGGGTCGCCGTCAGCAGCAGCGAGTACTCGATCGACGGCGACGCCGCCGATCGCTTCGGGCTCATCCGAGGCCTCCGACGAGCTCGCGGAAGTGCTCGCCGCGCGCTTCGTAGTCGCGATATGAATCGAAGCTGGCGCAGGCAGGGGCCAGCAGGACCACCTCACCGGGAGCGGCGTCGGAGCTCGCCGCCGCCACCGCCTCGGCGAGGCCGGCGAGGCGGTGGTGCTCGACCCCCGCCTCCCAGGCCGGCGCCAGGTCGCGCCCGAGTTGCTCCGCGGCGTCGCCGATCAAATAGCAGGCGGTGCAGCGCTCGGCCACCGGCCCGGCGAGGTCGCCGAAGCCGCCGCCCTTGAGCGAGCCGCCGAGGATCGCCCGAACGCCGCCGTCGAAGGAGCGCAGCGCCGCGGCAGCCGCGGCCACGTTGGTGGCCTTGGAGTCGTTGACATAGGTGACGCCGGCGAGCTCGCGGACCCGCTCGAGCCGGTGCGGGATGCCGGGGAAGCTGCACAGCGCCTCCGCGATCGCCTCCGGCGCGATTCCCATCGCCGCCGCCGCCGCAGCAGCAGCAGCCGCGTTGTCGGCGTTGTGGGGGCCGATCAGCGCCAGCTCGCGGGTCTCGAGCAGCGACTGTCCCCAGAGCTCGAGCAGCGGCCCGGCTACCGTCGCCTGGCAATCGTCGCCGGGAGGCGCAGCCGAGCCGAGCCGCTGTTGAGGCGCCTGATTCGATGCGGGATCGCGGCAGAAGGCGATCCGGCGGCCGCAGCCGCCGAGGTCGACTCCCCGCAACGCCGGATCGGAGCCGTTGTAGACGCAGGCATCGTCGTTGCCCTGGTTGCGGAAGATCCTCAGCTTCGCCTCGAGGTAACGGTCGAGCGTGCCGTGGCGGTCGAGGTGGTCGGCGGCGAGGTTGAGCAACACCCCGCACTCGGGAGCGAAGGCCTCGCTGTCCTCGAGCTGAAAGCTCGAGGCTTCGCAGATCACCGTGGCCTCGGGGTCGAGGCTGCCGACCAGCGAGGCCAGCGGCGTACCGACATTGCCGGCGACGGCGACCGGCTCGCCGGCCGTCCGCCAGACATGGCCGAGCAGCTCGGCGACCGTGGTCTTGCCGTTGGTGCCGGTCACCGCGAGGAAGCGGTTGGGGAGCAGTCGCCAGGCAAGCTCGAGCTCGCCGACGACGGCGAGGCCGCGTTGGCGGGCAGCGGCGACGGGGGGAGCATCGGCCGGTACGCCGGGGCTCTTGACCACGCAGCGCACCCGCTCCACCGGACCTGCTCCGACCGCATCCAGGAGAACTTCGACGCCGACCCCCCGCAGCCCTTCCGCGCCTGCCGGGGAGCGGGCGTCGATCCCGATCACCTCGGCGCCGCGCTCGGCGAGCAGGCGGGCGACCGCCTGCCCGGAGCGGGCGAGGCCGACGACCATGTAAGGACCCGCGGGCAGGGGCGGCCGCGGCTTGCGTCTGGCGATCACACCGACTAGTTCGCCCCGCCCCGACCGCCCCCTGCGGCTTCGCGGGACCGGCCGCGGGCACTACCTTCTGTGTATGGAGAATCGCGCAGACCGAGTGAAGAGCGCTTCGACGACGACCGGGAGGTTCTTCCTCGAGATCGCCGCCGCGATCCTGGTCGGAGCCGGGGTGCCGCTGCTCTGGGTCTGGATCGGCTCGCTGATCCAGGGTTCGCGCGGCTCGCAGGGCGTCGAGGCCAGCACCGCGGTGGCGATCATGGTGGGCATCCTGATCACCTACGTGGTCATCCTGGTGATCGCCGGGGCGATCCAGGCGCGCAGCCAGGACCAGAGCGAGAAGCGGCCACCGACGCGCTACCCGTGGAATCGCAGCATGCGCGACGAGCCCTACCGGCCCGGGACCAGCAAGCTGACCCCGGTGGAGGCAGTCTTCGTCGGCACCGCGATCGTCGCCTCGATCGCGATGATGATCTGGTTCTTCACCTTCGCCGGCTCGCCCCTGCCGAGCCCGTAGGCGAACCGTGTTCGAGGCCGTCCACTCAGATCGGGTCCGCGCCGAGGCCGCCGACGTCTGGGCGCTCTGGGCCGACCCGCGGCGCTGGTCCGATTGGAACGAGCAGATCGAGCGCGTCAAGGTCGAGGGCGAGCTGGCGCCCGGCGCCAGCGCGCGGGTCAAGTTCCGTCGCGGTGGCACGGTCAAGTTCGAGGTCGTAAAGCTCGAGCCGCAGCGGCTGTTCGTCGACGAGGCCCGCTTTCCCGGGGCCCGATTGGGCCACGAGCATCGCCTCGACCCTGGGCAGGCGAGCGTCGAGATCACCCACCGCCTCTACATCGATGGGCCGCTGTCGGGATTCTGGGCCTCGATGCTGGGCCGCAAGCGGATGCGCGAATCGGTCGTGCGCTTCGTCGAGCGCGAGCGCGAGCTGACCGAGCCGCAGGCGCGGACGCGGACGCGGACGCGCAAACGGCGCTAACCGGTCGGTCAGGAGCCGATGCTGTTCTGGTAGAGCACGTAACCGATGCCGCTGCAGACCGCGGCGATGATCCAGAAGCGCAACATGATCTTGGTCTCCGACCACGCCAGCAGCTCGAAGTGGTGATGGACGGGGGCCATCAGCAGCACCCGGCGGCGGAACATCTTGAAGCTGATCACCTGGACCGCGACCGAGAGCGCCTCGATCACGAAGATCCCGCCGATGATGATCAGCAGCAGCTCGGTCTGGGTCATCACCGCCATCGCGCCGATCGCCCCGCCGAGGCCGAGCGACCCGGTGTCGCCCATGAAGATCGCGGCCGGGAAGGCGTTGAACCAGAGAAAGCCGATCGAGGCGCCGACCAGGCAGGCCGAGAGCAGCGCCAGCCCCTCCTGCCCGTTGGTGATCGTGATCGCCATGTAGGCGAGCAGGACGATCGCGCAGCAGCCGGCGGCGAGCCCGTCGAGGCCGTCCGTGAGGTTGACCGCGTTGGAGGCGCCGGCGACCACGAAGTAGATCAAGATCAGATACAGAACCGGGCCGACGTAGATCTCGGTGTCGAAGACCCGCGACTCCAGCGTCGGCTCGAGCCCGAGCTCGTCGTAGGCGATCCACCACAGCGCCAGCGCGATCGCGATAAAGCCGAGCAGCTTGTAGCGCGCCGCCAGCCCCAGCGAGCGGCGCTTTGAGATCTTGATGAAGTCGTCGGCGAAGCCGAGCGCCGCGCAGCAGATCGCCACCCCGAAGACCGCGAGACTGGCGGTGTCGCGGTCCGACAACACCAGGTAGGGGACGGCGATCGCCAGGAACAGGATCAGCCCGCCCATGGTCGGCGTCCCGGCCTTCTCGTGGTGGCCCGCCGGGCCCTCCTCGCGGATCTGCTGGCCGAACTCCTTGACCCGCAGGTAGGCGATGAACTTCGGCCCCAGGAAGATCGTGATCAGCATCGCCGCCATCCCCGCGATCAGCACCTCGCCGCGGTCGATCGTCGCCGAGGCGAAGTCGCTGAGGACCTGCGAGGTGGGGATCACCGGCCGTCACCGGTGGCGCGTGCGTAGGCCGCCGTGAAGCGCTCGAGGCCGACCGCGCGCGAGCCCTTGACCAGGATCGCCGCCCCGTCTCCGGTCAGCCGGCGGGCGACCTCGACCGCTGCCTCGGGATCGGGCGCCCACTCGTCGGGCCCGTAATCGCGGGCGAGCTCGCCGACGCCGACGATCGCGTCGATTCCGAGCCCGCGGGCGTAAGCGCCCGCCTCGCGGTGATAAGTCGCCGCTTCGGGACCGAGCTCAGCCATCCCACCGAGCACGGCGACCCGCCGCCCCTTGGCCTCGATCGAGGCGAGGTGGTCGAGCGCGGCGCGCATCGAGATCGGGTTGGCGTTGTAGCAATCGTTGACGAGCACGGAATCCCCGGGCAGCTCGATCAGCTCGCCCCGTAACCGCGAGAAGGATATGCGCGGGGCCCGACGGGCCATCTCCGCCAGCGGCGCCTCGAGCGCGATCCCGATCGCCACCGCACAGACCGCGTTGGCGAGGTTGTGGCGCTGGGTGAACGGGAGCTCGAACGCGTGCCTGCCCTCCGGGGTCGCGATCACCGTCCTGATCCCGGCGTCGGCGGGCTCGAAGCCGGTGGCGAAGACGTCGCCGCCGGCGCCGAAGGTGACGGTCG
>Ga0136611_10004249_pt1 | contig 10030 bp, 7 predicted proteins | sample AntDrymUQ2232306_2_FD_106645 | JGI IMG/M metagenome (GOLD analysis project Ga0136611, IMG submission 106645) | Polar desert sand microbial communities from Dry Valleys, Antarctica - metaG UQ223 (23.06) | ecosystem: Environmental > Terrestrial > Soil > Desert | place: Antarctica: Dry Valley... | reverse complement strand
ACTTCCGCCGCGAACGAGTTGAGCTGATCGACCATGACGTTGATCGTGTCTTTCAATTCGAGAATTTCGCCGCGCGCATTAACCGTGATTTTCTGTGACAAATCGCCGTTGGCGACCGCCGTCGTGACAAGCGCGATGTTGCGAACCTGATCGGTCAGGTTATTCGCCATCGAGTTGACGTTTTCCGTCAAATCCTTCCACGTTCCGGCAACGTTGGGCACTTTCGCCTGTCCGCCCAAAATGCCTTCGGTGCCTACTTCGCGCGCCACGGTCGTAACCTGCTCGGCGAAGATTCCCAGCGTATCAGTCATGCCGTTGATCGTTTCGGTCAGCGCCGCAACTTCGCCTTTGGCTTCAACGACGAGCTTTTGACTCAAGTCTCCGCTCGCGACCGCCGTCACGACTTTGGCGATGCCTCGCACCTGCGTGGTCAGGTTGCTCGCCATGAAGTTGACGTTTTCGGTCAAGTCTTTCCAGGTTCCGGCAACGTTTGGCACTTTGGCCTGTCCACCCAAAATGCCTTCGGTGCCTACTTCGCGCGCCACCGTTGTCACTTGCTCGGCAAAGATTCCCAATGTGTCCGTCATGCCGTTGATCGTTTCGGCCAGCGCCGCAACTTCGCCTTTGGCTTCTACAACCAGTTTCTGCTTTAGGTCGCCGTTCGCGACAGCCGTAACAACTTTCGCAATTCCGCGCACCTGCGTTGTCAAGTTGCTCGCCATGAAGTTGACGTTTTCGGTCAAGTCTTTCCATGTTCCCGAAACGCCCTTGACTTCGGCTTGTCCGCCCAATTTGCCTTCGGTGCCGACTTCGCGCGCAACGCGCGTAACTTCCGCCGCAAACGAATTAAGCTGATCGACCATGACGTTGATCGTGTCTTTCAATTCGAGAATTTCGCCGCGCGCGTTAACCGTGATCTTCTGGCTCAAGTCGCCGTTGGCGACTGCCGTCGTGACAAGCGCGATGTTACGGACCTGATCGGTCAGGTTATCCGCCATGAAGTTGACGTTATCGGTCAGGTCTTTCCACGTTCCGGCGACGCCCTGAACTTCGGCTTGTCCGCCCAGCTTGCCTTCGGTTCCTACTTCGCGAGCCACGCGCGTCACTTCCGCCGCGAACGAACCCAGTCGATCAACCATCTGGTTGATGACATCTTTGATTTGCAGAATCTCGCCTTTCACATCGACGGTGATTTTCTGCGTCAAGTCGCCGTTGGCGATTGCCGTCGCGACTTTCGATACGTCGCGCAATTGCACCGTGAGGTTGCCCGCCATGTAGTTGACGTTGTCCGTCAAGTCCTTCCAAGTTCCCGCAACGTTCGGCACATTGGCTTGTCCGCCCAATTTGCCTTCGGTGCCGACTTCGCGCGCGACAGTCGTAACTTGCTCGGCAAAGATTCCCAATGTGTCCGTCATGCCGTTGATGGTTTCTGCCAGCGCCGCAACTTCGCCTTTGGCTTCTACAACCAGTTTTTGCTTCAAGTCGCCGTTAGCGACCGCAGTTACGACTTTAGCGATGCCGCGCACCTGTGTTGTCAGGTTGCTCGCCATGAAGTTGACGTTTTCGGTCAAATCCTTCCACGTGCCCGCGACGTTTGGAACATTCGCTTGTCCGCCCAAAATGCCTTCGGTTCCAACCTCGCGCGCGACGGTCGTCACTTGCTCGGCGAAAATCGACAGCGTTTCCGTCATCGAGTTGATCGTGTCGGCCAGCGCCGCGACTTCGCCTTTGGCTTCAACTACCAGCTTCTGCGACAAATCGCCGTCGGCGACCGCCGTCACGACTTTTACGATTCCTCGCACCTGCGTCGTCAGATTCGACGCCATGAAGTTGACGTTTTCAGTCAAGTCTTTCCACGTGCCCGAAACGCCTTTGACTTCGGCTTGCCCGCCCAATTTGCCTTCGGTTCCGACTTCGCGAGCCACGCGCGTCACTTCTGCGGAAAAGCTGTTGAGCTGATCGACCATGACGTTGATGGTGTCTTTCAATTCGAGAATTTCGCCGCGCGCATTCACCGTAATTTTCTGTGAAAGGTCGCCGTTCGCGACCGCCGTCGTGACCAACGCGATGTTGCGCACCTGATCGGTCAGGTTGCCCGCCATGAAGTTGACGTTATCGGTCAAGTCTTTCCACGTTCCCGAAATGCCTTTGACTTCCGCTTGTCCGCCCAATTTGCCTTCGGTTCCGACTTCCCTGGCAACGCGCGTGACTTCAGCGGAAAAGCTGTTGAGCTGATCGACCATGACGTTGATGGTGTCTTTCAATTCGAGAATTTCGCCGCGCGCATTCACCGTAATTTTCTGCGACAAATCGCCTTTGGCGACTGCCGTCGTGACCAACGCAATGTTGCGCACCTGATTCGTCAAGTTGCCGGCAAGGCTGTTCACGTTATCCGTCAAGTCTTTCCACGTTCCCGCGACGTTTGGAACATTAGCTTGTCCGCCCAATTTGCCTTCGGTTCCGACTTCGCGCGCCACGGTCGTGACTTGCTCGGCGAAAATGCCCAGTGTGTCCGTCATGCCGTTGATTGTCTCCGCCAGCGCTGCGACTTCGCCTTTGGCTTCGACAACGAGTTTTTGCTGCAAGTCGCCGTTCGCGACCGCCGTCACGACTTTGGCGATTCCGCGCACCTGTGTTGTCAGGTTACTCGCCATGAAGTTGACGTTTTCGGTTAAGTCTTTCCACGTGCCCGAAACGCCTTTGACTTCGGCTTGCCCGCCCAGCTTGCCTTCGGTTCCGACTTCGCGCGCAACACGCGTGACTTCGGCGGAAAACGACGAAAGCTGATCGACCATCGTGTTCACGGTTGTGCGAATCCGCAAAAACTCGCCTTTGACCGGCGTGCCGTCGATTTCCAGCGCCATTTTTTGCGACAAATCTCCGCGCGCGACTGCCGTGATGACGCGCGCGATTTCGTTCGTCGGGCTGGCGATGTTCTGAATCAACTCGTTGATCGAATCGAGTTTGGCGGCCCACGAGCCTTCGGCGCCCTTGAGTTCGGCGCGCTCGGTCATCTTACCTTCGCGCCCGACGCTTTTGCCCACGCGCGTGATTTCTTTCGTCATGCTTTCGTTGGTGCGAATCATGTCGTTGAACGCGCGATGGATGTCACTGAGAACCCCGTTGCGCGGCGCCGGCAAGCGGACGGAAAAATCGCCCGTCTGCGCCGCCAGAAGCGCGTCGAGCAACGGCTGCAGTTGTGCGGAACTGTAACTCGCGCCCGCGTTGCCGTTTGCGCCATTCGAGGCAGCGCCATTCGAGGCAGCGCCATTCACAGCGTCGCCATGATCGGCGACCCCATTGGCGCTATTCGCCGTTGCGCCGTTGGCGGCGCCACCATTCGTGGCAGCGGATTTTCGCCTGCCGGCGGAAGATGCACTTTTCAGAGCCATAATTGTCCTTGAAAACCTTCGGGATATAACAGGAAAGTACGCCCGAATTGGGGCGTACTTTGGAAATCGGCTTGAGCGCCCGTATCGGGCTTGACAAAGTTTACAATGTTTGTTCGAGAAGCATCAGTTTTTCGATGCGGCGCTGATGTCGCTCGCCGTTAGAAAACGGAGTTCCTAAAAACGCTTCGACGCAATCGCGCGCCAGGCCCGGCCCGATGACGCGTGAACCCATGACCAGAACATTCGCGTTGTTATGCTCGCGCGTCAGGTGCGCCGAATACGGATCGTTGCACAGCGCGGCGCGAATGCCCTTGATTTTATTGGCTGCCATGGCGCTGCCTTGCCCGGTGCCGCAAATCAAAATTCCAAGCTGCGCGTTGCTGTTATTGATCGCTTCGCCGACCGCGACCGCGAAATCTGAATAATCGACCGATTCGCTAGAATGCGTGCCGCAGTCGATAAACTCGTGTCCGAGTTCCTGGAGCCACTGCGCCAGCCAGCCTTTCATTTCAAATCCGGCGTGGTCGCTGCCGATGGCGATCATCATAAAAGTGCCTCGATAATTGGCTTGATTGGTTTCGAAAGTACGCCCGAATTAAGGCGTACTTTTGCTCGCTTTGCGGGTGTTGGCGCGCGTTTTGTCGTCGCGGTTTTTGGCGTCGAGCGTGCTGGCATCGAGCGCCTTGATTTCGGCCAGCGCGCTTTCGGGCCGGATCGGAATCTGGAAAATGAACGCCGAGCCTTTGCCCAGTTCGCTTTCGACGTGAATGTGGCCTGCGTGCCGCTCGACCAGGTGCTTCACGATGTATAAGCCGATGCCGGTGCCGCCGGCCTGGCGCGTGTCTTTGTCATCGACGCGCTCGAATTTTTCAAAAACGCGCGCGATTTTATCGCTGGGAATGCCGATGCCCGTATCGCGGACGGCGACCGTCAGCCATTCTTTATCGGAGCCGACTTCGACCTGCACTTCGCCGCCGCCGGGCGAATACTTGATCGCGTTGGAAATCAGGTTCGACAAAATCTGGTCGAACTTGTCGGCGTCGCCCAGAATTTCGGGAATGACGTTCAATTCCTTCAAAACCAGATCGTGCTTGTGGCTGAACGAACGCTGCGATTGCAAGACTTTTTCGACGACGGGAATCGGCTCGAACGTCGTCCAGTGCATTTGCAGCGCGCGCCCCGATTCGATGCGCGACACGTTCAGCAAATCTTCGATCAATCGCTGCAAGCGGTCGCATTCCGAGTCGATGATGCCGTAAAATTCCGTGCGCATTGCCTTGTCGAAGGTGTCGTTCGTGTCTTGCAACAGCGTCGAAATAAAGCCCTTGATCGAAGTCAACGGCGTGCGCAGCTCGTGCGAAACGGTGGAAACGAACGCGGTTTTCATCCTTTCGACGTTGCGAATTGCGGTGATGTCATTGAAAATCGCGACAACGCCTATCACGCTCGAATGGCCGCCGGCCTGCGAGCGCACAAACGAAGTCTGGCACTGCAAAATGCGGTTTTCGCTCGACTGGTCGTTCGCTAGATCAATTTCGATTTCTTTCTGGCCTTCGATTCCATCTTCGACAGCGGCGCGAATCAGTTCGACAATCGGCGCCTGCTCAATCGCTTCGTCATAACGTTGGCCGACCAGAGAATGCTCGTCGAGCCCGAACATCGCGCGCGCCGCCGGATTGATCAGGGAAACGTGGCCGCTCGTCTCGACCATGAAAATGCCGGTCAAGAGGCTTTGCAGCGTCGCTTGCAGTTGTTCTTTTTCTTCGGTCAGGCGCAGATAGAGTTGCGCGTTGGCGATGACCGCGGTCACCTGGCGCGACATGATCGCGAGCAGGCTGATGTCTTCGGGCGTAAAGTCGCCGCCGCCGCGCTTGTTGATGACATGGAGCACGCCGACCGTGACGCGCCCCGTGATGCGCTCTTGCTCGTCGCGCGTTTCGCGCACCAGAGGATGCGAAATGATGTTTCGCACATCAAGACGCTTGGCCCACATCTGGTCGACAATGTCGCTGTGCTGCGCGTCTTGCACCAGCATCGGCTGGCCGCTCGAAAAGACCGCGCCACTCAAGCCGTGATCGGGCGCGAGCCGGATCGCCTTGACTTGCTCGGCGGTAAAGCCCAGCGCCGGCGGGCGTGCGACAAGCTGGTTGCGCTCTCTGTCGTGAAGCAGAAAAACGCACTTTTCGGCCTGGATCAGCATCGCCATGCGGCGCACCAATCTTTGCAGCGTGAGTTCGAGCTCGGCAGCCGAAGGCAGGCCCTCAGGCATTTGAGGCGCGACGGCGCCGGATTCTTTGGTTTGCGGTGCATCGTTGGAGGAGCCGGGCGAGGCACGTTCATATTCGCTTGAAGAAGCGTTGGCAACGTGCGTCGCGCGCGCGACATCCGCTGCGGAGCCATCGGCAGATGCTTCCGCCGCAGCTGACACGCACGCAGAATTCGCGAGCGCAAATTCGGAGGACGACGCGGAGCCTGGAGGCGAAGCAGCCATGGAAAAGGAAAGGGGTAAGTCAGCGCGCGCCGGCGTCGTCGGCTTCGCGTGATTCTGTTTCGGCGCCTGTCTCGGCACTGGCCTCATTACTTATGTCGGAACTTGCGCCGCCGGAATCTTTTTGCAAGTCGCGCCACGAATCGGCGCTTTCCAGACGGCGATGAAAATCGAGGACTTCTTCAGCCGAGATCGCGTCCTCGTCCAAAAACTGGTCGCGCTCGACTTCGCTCATTTCGTTGTGCGCCGGTTCCAAAATGCTCCAGTCCCAGCGGCTTTCGGCGACAAAAGCTTCGCCCATTCGCTTGCAGCGACGGCAGCGAAACTTGACGTAAACGTATTCGAGCCCCATCGCGCGCTCGTAGAGGTCGGTGCGAAGAACTTCGCGCGCAAGCACCTGATGTCCGCAACGGCAACGTACAACTATTTTATTCATCATGGTTGCGACCTCCGCAGCAGAGTATTTCAGAGAACGAGCGAAACGGCAATAACGGCAATGATGAATGCGGAATGATGGATGATGAATTTTCCACTCAAAAGTACGCCTATATTCAGGCGTACTTTTTGAAGCGGATATTCATCATTCCGCATTCATCATTCATCATTGCCGTTCACACTCCGCGCCAGCTCGAAGGCATGAATAATTCGGCGTAAGTCTGCGATGCGAATCTGTCCGTCATGCCGGCGATGTAATCGCACACCAAACGCGCGCGTTCATTTTGGTTTTGCGGCGGCGCCGATTCTTCGACCGTTACACCGCGCATGCTTTGCGGCTCGGCCATGAACTTTTGAAACAGCGCGATCACAACTGTTCGCACGCGCGGCGTTTCATCGACGCTATCGCGCTTGTAAACCCAGTCGAACATCCAGTTTTTTAGCTGGTCGGTCGCGTCCATCACGTCATCGCGCATCGCGATTCGCTCGCGCACGATTCGTTTTCCATTCGCGATTTCCGAACTCGCTTCCAATATCGCATTGACCATCGTCGTGATGCGCGCGGCGTGCCTTTGGCCCAACAATCTAATGCAGTCGCGCGGCACGTCGTCAAGCGAGATTAAGCCGGCGCGAATCGCGTCATCCAGGTCGTGATTGACATACGCCACGCGGTCGCAAATGCGAATCACCTGGCCTTCGAGCGTCGAAGGCTTGCCGCGCGCCAGCCATTTATCGAGCGACTCGCCCGCCAGCAAATCGCTTTTGCCCTTCGAGTGATGCAAAATTCCGTCGCGCACTTCCCACGTCAAGTTTAAACCGCGCCCGTTCGCTTCCAATTCATCGATGATGCGCAAGCTTTGCTCGTAATGACGAAAACGCGCCGTCGAATCATATTTTCGATACGCTTCGTCGAGCGCTTCTTCGCCGACGTGGCCAAACGGCGCGTGGCCGAGATCGTGGCCAAGACCAATAGCTTCGACCAAATCTTCGTTGAGGCGCAAGGCGCGCGCGACGGTGCGCGAAATCTGCGTGACTTCCAGTGTGTGCGTAAGGCGCGTGCGGTAGTGATCGCGTTCGGGCGAAACGAAGACCTGCGTTTTGTGCTTCAAGCGGCGAAACGCTTTGGTGTGAATAATGCGGTCGCGGTCGCGCTGCCAGTTCGTGCGATACGGGTCGTCGTCTTCGGGCCGCGCGCGACCTTTGCCGCTGTCCGACTTGGCGGCGCGCGCATCGAGCCATTGGTGTTCGCGCGCTTCGAGAGACAGGCGAATATCGGAAAAATCAGCGGGCATAATAAGTCGCAGTATGACAAAAAAGTATCCGCCCTTCGCTGCGCGTGGGCACCCGGAATTCGGGCGTACTTTTGTTGCGGCGGCTTATCGTCCGGTTATTTGCGCGCGGTGCGTGTTTTACGCGCTTTGTTTTCCTTGTCGGCGATCAGTTTCAAAACCATTTTGGCATAACGCGCGTGGCTGGTGACTTTGCTGTTGGCGATGCGTGTTAAGGTTTTTTTGGCGGCGGCGCGATCAAACGAATCGTCGGCCAGTTTCCAGATCGCCATGCGGCGAACGCTGCCGCGCTCGTCTTGCTCCAAGCGAATCGTGCCGACCGCGACTTTGGTCACGAAATCCTGGTTGCCGCTGCGCATCGCCAGAGAATCGAAGGCGGACGTGGCGATTTCTTTTTCATCGACAAGTCCCGGCCCGGCATTCGAGGAAAGCTTGAAGTCTTGCAGATAAAAACTGTAGCGCACCGTAGTTTTGGTTCCACTCGCAGGAATGTAACCATTGGATACCGAGAAATGATCGGTCTGCAACACCGGCGTGTGGTCGTAGCTGTTGCCGCAGCCGCTAAATTGATGAGTCTGCGCGCGCACCCATTGGCCTTGCGCGTTGCGGCTTTCCAGCTTGTGATACAAATAGCCGTCTTCCGCGTTGAAGTCGAGCGATTTGCCGCTACGATTGATGATATAAAGCGGAACGCCTTTGTCCGTTTTGCGCTCGAAGTCGGCGAAAAGCGTGACGTTTCCGCTCGGCGCTTGAACGTGCGTCGCCAATCCTGCGAGCGGCTTGCCGATTTTGACGCGGAATTTGTGGCTGAAAAAGTCATCCGCGCGGCACAAGCCGCTCGCCATCGTCAATGCCAGAACTATCCACAGAGTTTTTATCAGAGTTTTCATCTTGGTCTCTCCGCAAAAGTACGCCCGAATTCGGGCGTACTTTTAGGGTTCAGCGCGATTGCGCGAAACCTATCATTATCAGACCGGAATTTTTTCTTTGCGCGACTGCACTTTGCCGTCGCTTTTGACGGCGGGCGCTTTGGTGCGGCGCGCATCTTTCAAGGGCGGCGTGTAGTTCGCAGTTTCAGTCAATTCGACCTGGCCTTTGGCGCGACGAATGCCTTCGCGGTCGATTTTTTCTTGAAGCTGGATAATCGCCCAGATCAATTGTTCGGGGCGCGGCGGGCAGCCGGGAACGTAAATATCGACCGGCACGATGCGATCGACGCCCTGCACAATCGCGTAGTTGTTGAACACGCCGCCGCAACTGGCGCACGCGCCCATCGAAATGACCCACTTCGGTTCGGCCATCTGATCGTAAATCTGGCGCAGCACCGGTGCCATTTTCTGACTGACTCTTCCGGCGACGATCATCACGTCGGCCTGGCGCGGGCTGGCGCGAAACACTTCGGCACCAAAACGCGAGATGTCATATTTCGCACCGACGGTCGCCATCATTTCGATGGCGCAGCACGCGAGGCCAAAAGTCAGCGGCCAAAGCGAACCTTTGCGCGCCCAATCTACTAAGTCGCCCAGCTTGCCCAGCGCGATGTGATCTTCTAAATTTTCCGAATCCGGATTCGCGCCGGTCGTCGGGCCAACGGGTTCGAGTTGAATAATATCAGCCATGGTTAATCCCGAAAAAGTACGCCGGTATTAAGGCGTACTTTTCATCCTTCATCCCTCCGCCTTCATCCTTGCCGTTCAGTCCCATTCGAGCGCGCCGCGCTTCCACAGGTAAACGTAACCAAGCACCAGAAAACCGAGAAATGCAAACATTTCGATCAGCCCGAACAGCTTGAGCTGATTGAACATAACAGCCCACGGATAAAGAAAAATCGCTTCGATGTCAAACAAGATGAACAGCATCGCAACGATGTAAAACTTGACCGAAAAACGCAGCCGCGCATCGCCGACCGGGTCGATGCCGCATTCGTAAGAATCATTTTTGACTTTGTTCGGACGGCGCGGCCCGAGCAACGTGGACAGCAAAACATTGGCGCCGCCAAACGCCGCAGCCACGACGAACAAAGCGATTAAAGGAAAAATTCCGGCGTGCGTACTGAGATTCATGGTGCGAAGTATAAGACGTTGTGAAATCCGGCACAAGCAAACCGGCTTGACGAAAAACACCAGATGACTAGCCTTCCCAAATCGGCTTCTCGCCCAGCAAATTCCAATGCACGCGGCGCGGAAGCGCGGCCCAGACGCGCGCTTTTAATTCCAGCTTTTGCCCCACGGTTTTAATGGCATCGCGGATTTCGGCATCGGTATAGCGCGTCGAGATGTGATACAAAACGACGCTTTCGACTTCGGCTTCTTGCGCCACGCGCAGCGCTTGCTCGACTGTCGAATGAACGTGGCCGACGTCTTCGCCGGCTTCTTCGGCATCGTAATCGTCGGCGCTCAAAAACGTCGCTTCGTGCAAAAGCAGTT
>Ga0136611_10004248_pt1 | contig 10031 bp, 12 predicted proteins | sample AntDrymUQ2232306_2_FD_106645 | JGI IMG/M metagenome (GOLD analysis project Ga0136611, IMG submission 106645) | Polar desert sand microbial communities from Dry Valleys, Antarctica - metaG UQ223 (23.06) | ecosystem: Environmental > Terrestrial > Soil > Desert | place: Antarctica: Dry Valley... | reverse complement strand
GGGATGTCAGGAACCTCCGCTCATGCCAGCCGGACGCCGCGACTCCAAGCCCACTCCCGATCGGGAGGGACGCTAGAACCCGCAAAAATCAACCGAAACGGCGCACCAGAGAGATCACACCCAAGTGAAGCTTTGCGCCTGCAACTCAGACCAGTTGATGAAGTTGGCGCAATCATCGAATTCGAGACGTCGGCCGGCAGGTTGGAGCGCGCCTGGCCGCCGCCTCTTGGACGAATCCGCCCATGCAGCGATGTGCTCAGCTACTACCTTGGGGGGCGTGTAGGTAACTGCGGAGTTGTTCGTCAGCCAGTATCATCGACCGGTTTCATTCGGGTTGTAGGCAGTGTAGAGAAAGTCCGAGCCTACTCATTTAGAGACTCGGAGCAAGCCTTGGCAAGGTGCCGGAGGGTAGGATTCCTATCCACTGTTTGCGCAATTACCAGCTGACGTATGCTCGATAGCCCTTGCGGATGAGAGTGTCGCGGATGTAGCACGCATCGCGATAGCTCAAACCGCTGATTCCGGTCCACCGCTGGTTGCCTTTCTGATACCAGACAATGTACTTTCCTGGGGCCGCCTCCGCCTTCTGCGTCCCAGCGATCGGCGAGTCGACCACCGCCACCGCGCCCATGCCGCAAACCGCCACCAGCGCCGCCAGCACGAAGCTCTTGAAGCTCTTCATCGTCGTCTCCCGGTTGGTCACCCCCCGCCGGTCGCACTTTGCGAGCGGTCGGGGTTGTGTTCGCCGAGAAGACGCAGCCGGGGAAACGATCCTTTCGCGGCGCCGAAAAAATTTTCAGTCGATCAGTCCCGCGAGCACTTCCCGCAGCCGGGTCATCACGCGGTTGACGGCGTTGTAGACCGCACCGGCCGTCATCCCCAGCTCGGTCGCCACGTTCCCCGCAGCGACGCCATCCACCTTCGTGCACCGGAACGCGGCCATCGTCGCTTCAGAGAATTCCGGCCGGATCAGTTCGAGCGCCTGCCGGCTCAATTCGCGGAGGTACTCCGCCTCCTCCATTGCCACGAGTGGGGATTCGTCCGCGACGCCCGAGAGGCCGTCGGGGGCCGGGAGCCGGCGCGTCGCCACCCGACGGCGGAAGTCGTGCCCGGCGTTCACCGTCAGGCGGAAGAGCCAGCTCCGGAACGACCCGCCGCCCGCCTTCTCGTACTCGGGCAGCGCCGTGAAGAGCTTGAGCAGCACTTCTTGGGCGAGATCGTCCGCGTCCTGCGGCGGGAACTTCTGGCTCAGCGCCCAGCGCTTCAGCAGGGGTTCGTACAGCCGCACGAATCGCGTCCACTCCGGCGCATCCGGCCCGCGCTTGAGGGAATCGAGCAGCGTCAGCGAGGTCGTGTCCATGCGGCTGGCCGGTGGGAGCGGGACTCGGTTCGGGATGGTATCATAATGCCCGGCGGATGGGATTCCCTCCTTCCCGCATTTCGGAGGAGCGCAGCATGTCGGCGGTCATGACACATTTGATTACGGCAGAGGAGTTCGCCCGGATGCCGGAGCCGGCGGACGGATCGAAGCAGGAACTCGTGAAAGGGGAGGTGATCGACATGTCGCGGACGCAGGCGGAACACGGCATCGTCCAGTTCAAGATCGCGTGGCTGCTGATGAACGTCGTCGTCCCGAACAAGCTCGGCTGGGTTCTGGGCGAATCGGGAGTCGTGGTGGAGTCGGACCCCGATACGCTGCGGAGGCCGGACGTCTTTTTCTGCTCCCGCCGCAGCTTCCCGAACCGACCGACGGGTTACCTCAAAAATGTTCCCGTCGATCTCGTCGTCGAAGTCCTGTCGCCGAACGACCGCCGCTCCGAAGTTCGCGAGAAGATCGGCGAGTACATCGCGGCCGGCGTCCCCATCGTCTGGCTCGTCGATCCCGATGCGGAAACGGTCATGGTCTATAGCGGCACGATGCGGGGCGTCGAGTACGGCCCCACCGACACCATCGATGCCGGCGAGATCATTCCGGGATTCAGCAGCAAAGTCGCCGACTTCTTCTCCTGAGGCTCCGTCGATGCCGACCCTCTCCGATGCGCTAGTCCGCGAGTACCACGACTCCGGCTCCACCCTGATCCGCGGCTTCTACACCCCATCCGAGATCGCGCTGCTGGCGCGCGCCGCGAAGGAGGACTCCGAACTCGACAAACGCTCCTTCGGCCGGGCCGATGGCGAAGGGGGCGTCGTGCGGCTGTCGCTCTGGAACCACCCCGGCGACGGCATCTACGGAATGTTCGCCCGCTGCGAGAAGATGGTCCGCAGCGCCGAGCAACTCCTCGGCGGCGAGGTCTACCACTACCACTCGAAGATGATTCTGAAGGACGCCAAGGTCGGCGGGGCGTGGGCCTGGCATCAGGACTACGGCTACTGGTACGGCAACGGCGTGCTGCAGCCGCTGCTGACGAGCGCGTTCATCGCCGTCGATCCCTGCACGCGCGCCAACGGTTGCTTGCAGGTGCTGCGGAACAGCCACCACTGCGGACGGATCAACCATGTTCTCACCGGCGATCAGGCCGGGGCCGACCGCGAACGCGTCGAGGAGTTGCGGAAGCGCCCGGAGCAGTTCCCGCTGGACCACGTCGAAATGGAACCGGGCGATGCCCTCTTCTTCCACGCGAACACCTTGCACCGCAGCGACCGCAATGCCTCGGACGATCCGCGATGGAGCATGATCTGCTGCTACAACGCGGCCCGCAACGACCCGTACAAGGAGAGCCACCATCCGCGCTACACGCCGCTGAGTGTGGTGCCCGATGCGGCCATTCTGGAAGTCGGCGCGAAGCGCTTCGCCGACTCGGGGGACGTGGCCTGGCTGGAAGACCGAGCCGATGTCTCCGCCCGGCGGCTGGAAGCATGAGCGGACGGGATCGCAGAATCACTTCCGGCGCTCGCCCGCGCCGAAGACGATCACCTTCTTTTTCGACGTGATCGCGAGTGCGAGTTTCGCCCGCCAGTATTCGGGATCGGTGCGGATCGCATCGAGGAACCGCCGGCCCATCGCCGTCGGGTTCTTCGCCCCCCGCTCCCACGCCCGCACGGACGAGGCCGAGGCGCCGAGGAATTCCGCGAAGAGCGTCTGACTCAAGCCGAGCGATTCGCGGATGGCGCGGATGTCGTCGGCCGTCAGTTCGGGGACCGTGAGGTCGATGCCGACTTCGCGCACGGTGATGCCCTTGCCGGATTGCATGTCGTCGAGCAGAGCTTGCATTCCGTTGATGAGATCGTCCGCGACAGCGGAGCCGTACTTGTGCTTGGCCACTTTCGTGGGCTTGCCGGCAGCGGGGCGAGTCTGCGTCGAACTCATTGTTGTTCTCCCTTGAAATGGCGATCGAGGAGCAGCTCGTAGACCCCGCCCAGTTTGCTCAGCATTTTCTTGGCAACCGCATCGATGTTCCCCGCTTCGCTCTTCGCAAACACGACGCCGAGTACGATGGAGCGAAGCCGGGGGATGGGCAGATAGATCGCGCGGAATGCGCCGGACTTCCCCTTGCCCGAGTTCGCCGGCGAGAACCGCAGCTTCCGGAATCCGCTCGTGCCAGCAATCACAGCGCCTGACAGCGGGTTCTCCAGGATCGACCATTGGAGGACGGCCAAGTCGCCATCTGTCAGACCCAGCTTTTGCCAGCGAGTCGTGAAGTGCGGCGTTTCGACGAACAGGAGTAATCCGCGTGCGTCCACGGCTTCATACTAACACAATGGGTTACAGTGTCGAGTTCCCCTATTCACCGCCGCCTTCTTCCGTCACAATCCTTCCATGACTCCGCCCGCTCCCCCCGTCCGCCGCCCGCACTGGCGCCGCGCCGCGCGCTGGGTCGCCATCCTCGCTCTGCTCGCCTTCCTGGGCGAAGCGGTCCGCGTCACGATGCTGTCGAACCGGCACACCGTGATCCCCGGCAAGGTCTACCGCTCGGCGCAGCCCTCCGGCGACTACATCCGCTACTACGCCGACAAGCGCGGCGTCAAAACCGTCGTCAACCTGCGCGGCCTCTCGCCCGAGTTCGAGTGGTACAAGGACGAAGCCCGCGCCTCCCACGAACTCGGCCTCTCGCAGGAGGACATCACTCTCTCGGCGAACTCGCTGCCGCCGCCGAACGAACTGAAGCGCGCCGTCGAAGTGCTCGACCGCTGCGAGTATCCGATCCTCATCCACTGCAAGGCGGGGGCCGACCGCACCGGCCTCATCGCGGCGCTGGCGCTGCTGCTCCACACCGACGCCACGCCCGGCGAAGCCCGGCAGCAATTGCTGCCGCGCTACGGCCACTTCCGCTTCGGTCGCACCGCCGCGATGGACAAGTTCTTCGATCAGTACGAGCGCCACCTGCAGTCGCACAATAGCGAACACACGAGAGACAACTTCCGGGGGTGGATCGCGCACCACTACTGCCCCGGCCCGGCCCGGTCGCACCTGAGTTGGGCCGACCCCTTCCCGGCGTCGATCCGCGCGGGCGAGCCGAGGGGCTTTAAGCTCCGCGCCGAGAACCGCTCGAATGTGGCCTGGGAACTGAAGCCCGGCACCTTTGCCAGCGTCCATGCCTCGTATGCCGTGTACGACGCCGACGGCAAGGATGTGCTGAGCAGCCGGGCGGGACTGCGCTTCGAGACCGTCCCCGTCGGCGCGAGCACGGAGATCCTGATTCCGCTACCGGGATTGCAAGCGGGGAAGTACAAGCTCGTCGTCGAGCTGCACGATTCGACCGGCGGCGGCATCCCGTTCCTCACGAACTCGTTCGTGAAGTTCGGCGACGCTTCGCTCGTGAGCGAGTTGGTGGTGGCCCCGATGAAACCGTAGGGGCACCCCTCGTGGGTGCCCCGGCGAAAGGATGACGGAACTGCTTGTGATGCGGAAGGGGCCGCTCGGCATCCGGTTCCTCGGGCACCCACGAGGGGTGCCCCTACGGTTGTGAGATGGGAACCGGAACAGGACGTTCCCAGGAGAACCGCGGCATGAAGCTGCTCAGCGTCGTGATCCCCGTCAAGGACGAACGGGCCAACATCCGGCCGCTGGTGCAGTGGCTCCGCGATGCCCTCACGCCCGTCTGCGATTGGGAAGCCGTCTTCGTCGACGACGGCAGCCGCGACGGAACCCACCTCGAGTTGCAATCCCTCGCCGACTTCGATCCGCGCGTCCGCGTCCTGCGGCTGCGCCGGAACTTCGGCCAATCGGCGGCCCTGCAAGCGGGCTTCGACCACGCCGCCGGCGACGTGATCGCCACCATGGACGGCGACCTCCAGAACGACCCCGCCGACATCCCGCGCATGCTGGCGAAGCTCGACGAAGGCTACGACGCCGTCCTCGGCCAGCGGACTCAGCGCCGAGATCGCGTGCTCTTCCGAAAGGTGCCGAGTTGGTGCGCGAACTGGCTCCTGCGCCGCTTCCTCGGGGTGCCCTTCAAAGACTTCGGCTGTACGCTCCGCGTCATGCGCCGCGACGTCGTGGACGGCCTGCAGCTCTACGGCGAGATGCACCGCTTCATCACGGCGCTCGCCGTGCAGCAGGGGGCCTACGTCGCGCAGATACCCGTGCGGCACCATCCGCGCACGGCCGGAAAGTCGAAGTACACCATCACGCGCACCGTCCGTGTGATCCTCGACGCGATGACCGTGAAGTTTCTCGCCAGCTACCAGACGCGGCCGATGCACCTCTTCGGCGGCATGGGCCTGCTGATGATGCTCGCCGGGATGGTCACGCTCGCCGCGACCGTGCTCATGAAGTGGACCGGCGGCCAGTGGATGACCGGAAACCCGCTGCTGCTGCTGAGCGTGATGCTCGAAGTGATGGGCGTCCAGTTCCTCTCGCTCGGGCTGATCGGGGAAGTGCTGACGCGCATCTACTTCGAGCGCCAAGGTCGCCGGCCGTACGTCATCCGTGAAAGTCGGACGATCGAAGTGCGGGAAGCGGCGATCCCGATCAGCGAGTTCCACGAAGCGGCGTAGCGCGCTGAGCAGACCCTTCACGTCAGTGCCGTCTGCGGTGCGACGGCGTTGCGGGCGCGCTTCGGCACGGGTGGGCGTCCCAGGCGGATGCCGTGCTGGGCCAAGAGCTCGCGGGCGTCCTTCGCGGCGGCGGAGTGTTCGGCCGCTTTGCCGTCGTGCCACGCGACCGCTTTCTGCAACTCCTCCGCGACCGCGCGGAAGCGCTGGGCGACGCCTTCGAAGTCGGGCGGCCCATCCGCCGGCTTCTGTTCTTCCTTCTCGACTGGCGGATCGGACGATGGCGATTCCCCCTTCGGAACCACGCTGATCGCGCCCTCGGATTCGATGGTGGCGACCTTCACCTCCGCCACACCCTCGACCCCGTTGAGGCGGAGTTGGGCGGAGAGTTCGCTATCGCTGATCCCCTCCGCTTTCATGTTCTCCCGGATCGGCTTCCCGTCGCGGACGAGTTCGAGCGGCTGCGGTTCGAGGCGGCGCTGCAGCCAGGGCCAACGGCACGCCAGGCGGTCGAGCAAGTAATTCCAGAAGAGCAATCCGAAGACGGCGGCCAAGCCGTTCGGGACGGAATTGGCTTCCGCCGACAGTGAGGAAGAGACGCACTCGGAAACGAGCACGACGAGCATAATGTCGGGCAAGCCGAGCGACCCGGCCTGCCGCTTGAGAATGATGCGGAAGAGGACGATCAGCGCGAGGTAGACGAGCGACGCCCGCAGGAACGATTCCAGCAGCGAAAGGTCGGGTGCGAAGACCTGCTCCCAGTTCGGCATGTCGAACGCGGCCATGGCGATCTCCGGCGGATGAGCCATGCGGAGCAGCTACCATGCCGCCGATGAGTCCGATGCGGGGAAAGGGAAGCGGCAGCCGGCTGTTCAATCAGTACGGTCGGCGGCGCATCGGGATCGTCTCCGCGTCGGCGCGATCCCAGCATTCGGGGGCCGGGAGGCGGTCGGTCCACAGGCCGGGCATTTCGCGGGCGAACGACGACGACACGAGCGCCGCAACATGGGGCATTGCTCCTGTGAGCGATTCGCGGATTTCGACCGTGAAGATCGGCGAACCGGAATCCTTGCGCCAGTAGTACTCGCCCGACTCGGCGGGGCCATCCTCGTGCCAGGTCATGCTCGTCTCCTCGAATGGTGTCCGTCGGGTTGGGCTTTGCAGGAAACGAACGAATGCCAAGTGACGGTTTGCGCGGATTGCACGGGCGACTTCGCCCCACCTCAACTTTCAGGGATTCTCCGGACACGACTGCGGATCGCCGTGACGCGGAGCAATATCCCCATACGCCCCGCATGGCATTTGCCCGAATTGTCCGTAAACGAGCCACTCGCAGCTTTCCCGACGAGGAGGTGACTCGATGCCGTCGCCCGATCGGTCGGAGGAACCCTCCCGCAATCGCGCCGTCGCGACGCTCGGCCTTTCTCCGGAGGCCGATGCGTCCGCCGTGCGCTCGGCGTTTTTCCGCAAGCTCGCCGCATTCGACTTCGCCCCGCCCGAAGACTGGTGCGCCGCCGCGGTCCGCTTGGGCGCGGCGCTGCCGCTCACGCAATCGGTCGTCGAAGCGCTGGCCGAATACGAGTGGGCCGATGTCGAAGGGTTCCTCGCGGAGTATTGGGCGCTTTCGCCGGATGCGCGGACGGAGCGCTGGAAGGAACTCGACGGTCGCTGCCGAGATCGGGAATGTCGCGCCGCGCTGAACCGCGTGAAGGAGGGATTGAGCAGCCTAGCTCGCGCTCACAACGATGCGGCGATAGATGAAATGGCCGAGTTCGTGCGCGGAGTGTACGTGCTGCCGCCGCGGGAGAGTGCGGCCCGGCGGATGGAATGGTGCGCGGTGAAATCCGACCGGGGCTCGGCCGAGGCGCTCCGGCACGCCTTTCGCAGAGCCGACCCTGAAATGGCGCGGCTCGTCCCCGAGCTGATCCACGAAGTCTTCAGCGCGGACCGCATCCCGGACGACGCGGCGACGGAGGATCGGGAAGCCCTCGCTGAACGCGAAGCGGAGGACCTCCGGCGAGCGCTGAACACCTACGAACGCGCGTCGAAGAATGCTTATGCCAACTCGGAACCGCGCCGGGTGAACCGGGGAGTTTGGATCGCCGTCTGGGTCGTGTTCGTCGGGAGTCTGATCTTCGTCGCGAGCAGCGGTTCGAAGAATCGGCCCGCATCGACCGATCACTTCACGGCACGTCCCGATTCCGAATACAGTCCGGGGCTTTATCAGCGCCCTTCGCAGTGGCCCAAGTTTTCCGAGGAAAAATCGGATCCCCTTCTCGAAGCCTCGATCGAACGGAACCCGGCGAAACGCTTCACGACCGAGCAAGTGCGACAATTTTTAGCCTACGATCCCAAGTCGGGAAAGCCCGAGCCTCCGGACTACCGGCTCTGGCTCTACTCTTGGGGAATATACAAGCCTCGCTCCACGTCGCCGACGAGGAAGTGACCCCATGCCCCCGCACGAACTGCCGGACGAGCACCGCGATTGGCCCGCCGATCCCTTCGCCCTCCTCGGGGTCGAGCGCGGGGCCGACGACCTCGCCGTGCGCACGGCGTACACGCGGCTCATCCGCCGGTTCAAGCCTGAGCACCACCCCGAGCAATTCGCGAAAATCCGCGCGGCCTACGAGGCATGCCGGGCGCAGGGGCAGTGGTTCCGCGTCGAACCGGCTGCGCCGTCGGCGGAGCCGTTCATCGTCCGGGCGGAGCCGCATTCCGACGCGGCGCTGCCGCCCCTCCGCCGCGCGGTCCCCGTGCCGGATGCCGTGGAAGTGCTTTGGGCCGAAGCGATCGCGGGGAACGGCGCGGAGGCCTACCGCGGCCTCGTCGCGGAAGCGCTGCGCGGTGGATCGACCGAACCCGCGCTGCGGCTCTACTGGCTGCTCGCGTTCGACCCCGCGCTCGACGCCGACCGCACCCGGCACGAATGGCTCCTCGATGCGCTCACGCGCTCCCGGCTGCGGGGATCGCCGCTCGAACTCTACCGCCGCGAACTCGAAGCCGATCCCGCTGCGGCGCTCGGCGACCCGTACACGGAACTCTTCGACATCCCCGCCGACGCGGCGCAGCTCTATGCGCTCGCCCATCTGCGCCTCGCGGCTGCCGGGCGGACGGATCGCTTCGCACTCCTGGAAGCCGATCTGAAGCGGCTGAGGAAACGCCTCGGCATCGACCGCGGCGCGGAATGGCTCGCGCTCGTCGTCAGCGCCGTCGATTGGGCGACGTGGAGTGCGCCGAATCCGACCCTGACGTTCTGCGAGTCGGAACTCGAATCGCTCCATCACCTCGAACTGCAGCACTCCGATCTCTTCGACCGCGTCGATCACGTCCGCTTCTGGAGCGGCAAAGCGCTGGCGGTGCCCGGCCCGAGTTTGGCGAAGTTCATCCGACTCATCGGAATGCTCTGGGCCATTCGCGGCCGCGTCAGTCGGGCGGAACTCGCCGAGGGGCTGACCGCCATCGCGGAGCAGCCCTACTTCTACCTCGGCACATTCGACAACCGCTCCGACTTCTTCGCCGGCGGGTTCGGCCCGCTCGCGCTCGATCTGCTCGGGCGCTACTTGCCGCACCTCGCGGACGCGCACTCGGCGGATCTGCTCAGGGGGTACGTCCGCCGGGTGATTCCGAACTTGGATTCCGGCTGGGGCGAGTTGCGGCTGCCCCTTTTGGAATGGATGACCTTCGACCGCATCGGCCCGGAGGAGTTGGCCGAAGCCTGCGCCGCCGACCCGGATTGGCGCATCCGCGCGATCGCCGAGCGGCTGCGGAGCGACCTGAGCCTGCGCCTCGTCTGGGTCGCGCTGAGCCTCTGCCCCGCCGCGACCGCGAGCCGCTGACCCGCTTTTTCCCACTTGGACTGTTCCCGATTCGGCTCCCCTCTTACAATTCCTAATCTTCGCAATCGCCACAGGCCCACCGTGCGGTGCGCCCGATTGTGCAAGCACCCTCTAACCGTGGAATCGTCCGGCCGCTGCGCCGGGCGGAAGCCGCGATCAGGAACCCCCTCTTTTCATGGTCAATCGCAATCTCCTCCGCCAGTACGACCGGGACGACGACGCCGAACTCGCCGAAATCTTCGGCAACGATCCCGATGCCCT
>Ga0136611_10004247_pt1 | contig 10032 bp, 6 predicted proteins | sample AntDrymUQ2232306_2_FD_106645 | JGI IMG/M metagenome (GOLD analysis project Ga0136611, IMG submission 106645) | Polar desert sand microbial communities from Dry Valleys, Antarctica - metaG UQ223 (23.06) | ecosystem: Environmental > Terrestrial > Soil > Desert | place: Antarctica: Dry Valley... | reverse complement strand
GTCTGTAACTGGTTCATGGCGTGTCTGAATGCAGCAGATCCGGCAAGGCCTTTCGTATACCAGGAGATGTGCTTGCGCGCCATGCGCACACCCGTGTGTTCGCCGTAGAACCCGTAGAGATCGTCAAGGTGCGCCTTCAGCACGCGATGAATCTCATCGACTTCGGGCGGCGGAAGGTGTCCGCCGGTCTCGAGGTAGTGGCTGATCTCGCGGAACATCCAGGGCCGCCCCTGGGCCGCGCGCCCGATCATCACAGCATCCGCGCCCGTGCTTTCGAGCACGTGCTTCACGCGTTCGGGACTGTCGATGTCCCCGTTCGCGATTACAGGGATCGATACTTCGGACTTGACGCAGGCGATCGTGTCGTACTCCGCATCGCCGGCAAATCCGCACGCGCGCGTGCGCCCGTGAATTGCGAGCGCCTGGATGCCGCTGTCCTCGGCGATTCGCGCGACGGTGACAGCATTACGGTTCGTGCGGTCCCATCCGGTCCGGATCTTCAGCGTCACCGGCACGCCGACTGCGCGCACGACCGCTTCGAGAATGCGCGCGACGAGCGGCTCGTCCTTCAGGAGCGCTGAACCCGCCATCACGTTGCACACCTTCTTCGCGGGGCAACCCATGTTGATGTCGATGATCTGCGCGCCTTCATCGACGTTGTAACGCGCAGCATCGGCAAGCATTTGCGGGTCCGCACCGGCAATCTGCACAGAGATCGGATCGACTTCGCCATCGTGGTTCGCGCGGCGGCGCGTTTTCTCCGATCCCCACAGAAGCGAATTGCTCGCGACCATTTCGGAAACGGCCATTCCGGCGCCCATTTGCTTGCAGAGCTGACGGAACGGCCGATCGGTCACGCCGGCCATCGGCGCGACGATCAAATTGTTCTTAAGTGTAAAAGGGCCGATCTGCACGCGTTTTATTCGTTGGTGAGGCGAGGGAAGGGCGCCATTGTAATCGTATGCCGCGCGCCGGGAAGAGCGAATTGCCCCTCTGTGATGCGACATGCCGCACGTAATGCGAATCGATCTTTTATGCAGTGGCCGATTGCAAAACGACACGCGATGCGATAGAGCGGCGGTGTGCCCAAGGTGCGCGCTTGCCCGGCCGATCTGATTCCTCAGCCCCGCGAACCGAACACCATGCGGCGCACTACGAAATCTTTTACCGGCGGCAGCGCATCAAGCAGCGTGAGACCCACACCGCGGGCTGCCGCAAGCGGCAACCAGTCGTTCGAAAACAGTTTCACGAGCCCGTGCGTAAAAGCTATCGCGCCACTGCGATCGATCCTGCGACGCGCGCCAAAGGAATCGAGGAGTGCAGGATCGTGCACCCCGCGTGTGCGCATCTCGCTCGCGAGCTCCCAGGCGTCGCGCAGGCCCAGATTGAATCCCTGGCCCGCAACCGGATGCAACGACTGCGCCGCGTTTCCGATCAGCACGGCACGGCCTGCGGTGGGGCATTCCGCGACGCGCAAGCTCACCCGATGCACGGCGCGCGAGCTTACCGAGACGAAACGTCCCGCGCGCTCGCCGAAGCGTTCGCCCAGTTGTGCAAGAAAAGCGGCCGATGGCATTTCATATAACAGCTGCGCCTGTACGGGCGAAGTCGTCCATACCACCACGTAGCCGTCCTCGTAAGGGAGTAACGCAAGCGGCCCGTCGGAAGTGAAGCGTTCGTACGCGGTGTGGCCGCGCGGGCGATCTGCTGCGACGCGCGCGCTCAGCGCGCCCTGACCGTAATCGGTGACCCGTACGTCGATGCCTGTCACAGCGGCGCTTCCGTCAGCCACCACGACCAAGGTGGCGACGCAGCCGCCCTGACCTTCAGGCGTGTCGAGCTCGAGCCGCGCCGAGGCGCTGTCGTGCGCAATCGAGGTCACCGCGGCGCCTCGCAGCACTGGAACGCCCGCACGACTGAGCGCGCGATCAAGAACCGCAACGAGGCCGCGATAGTCGAGCACGTACCCCAGCGCAGGTAAGCGCGCTTCAGCGGCAGTGAACACGGCTCGCCCGAACCGGCCGCGATGCGATATATGAATCCGCTCGATCGGTGTTGCATCTGTGAGCGCATTCCACACGTCGAGCCGCTCGAGCACCAGTCGGCTGCCGTGAGAAACCGCAAGCGGGCGCAGATCGTCAGATTGTGCAGAAGGCGCACGTGCCTCGACGAGCACTATGTCGAATCCCGCAGCGTGCAGCTCGAGCGCGGCCACAGCGCCCACCGGACCGCCGCCGATTACGACCGCGTCGTAAGAGGCGCGCAGACCGTGCGCGGCCGTAAGGCTCTCAGTCATTCCCCGGCCGCATCAATGCCTCGATGTCGGCAATGCGTTTGGGCGCCGCGGCGGTGAGGATGTCACAGCCCCGGTCAGTGACCAGCGCGTCGTCCTCGATCCGGATACCGATGCCGGCAAATTGCGGCGGCACGTCAGGCGCGGGCCGTATGTAGCAACCGGGCTCGACGGTCAGCACCATACCCGGCGCGAGCTCGCGCCACTTGCCGTCGACTTTGTAATCGCCTGCATCGTGCACGTCGAGCCCGAGCCAGTGACCGGTCCGGTGCATATAAAACTTCCTGTAGCTTTCGGTCTCGAGCACTTCGTCGACGCTGCCCGGCAGGAGTTTGAGATCGATGAAGCCCTGTGCCAGCACTTTTACCGCAGCGTCATGCGGCGCGATCCAGGGGCTTCCCGGCTTCACTTCTTCGATCGCTGCAGATTGCGCCGCGAGCACGAGCTCGTAGACTTCGCGCTGCGGACCGCTGAACTGGCCGTTCACAGGAAAGGTGCGCGTGATATCGGCCGCATACCCGTCGAGCTCGCAGCCCGCATCGATGAGGAGCAGATCGCCGTCACGAAGGACACCATTGTTTTCTACGTAGTGCAGCACGCACGCGTGCACACCGGCCGCGACGATCGAGGTATATGCGGGTGCCTGCGCGCCGTTACGCCGGAATTCATGAAGGAGCTCGGCTTCGATCGCGTACTCGCCCACGCCCGGCCTCGCCGCGTGCATCGCGCGCCGGTGTGCAGCGCAGGAAATCTCACCGGCGCGCCGCATGACTGCAATTTCGGCAGCGTCCTTGAAAAGCCGCATTTCGTCGAGCAGCACGTGGACATCGCTAATTGTCGGCGGAGCGACCACGCCCGATCGCGCGCGCGCGCGAACTTCATTCAGCCAGCGCACGACCCGCGCATCCCACTCAGTGTCCACACCGAGGTGACAATGCACCGCCGCCTCATCCGAGAGAACGTCCGGCATGAGCGCGTCGAGCCTGTCGATCGGGTGTGCTTCGTCGAAGCTGAAAATGTCACGTGCGGCGTCAGGGCCGTAGCGAAAGCCGTCCCAGATTTCGCGCTCTTCGTCTTTCTGACGGCAAAAAAGAACGCTGCGCGGCGCTTCACCCGCGACGACGACAAGCACGGCGCCGGGCTCCGTGAAGCCGGTCAGGTAATAGAAGTAGCTGTCGTAGCGGTATGGGTAATGCGCATCGCGATTACGCGTGCGCTCCGGTGCCGTCGGTATCACTGCCACGCCGCTTTTCATCCGGGCTACAAGTCGCGCCCGCCGCGCAACGTATATGGATGCGTCCATCAGAAGCCCCTCGAGAAACCAGAAAAATTACAGGCGCAGCGCACGATCGAGCTCCGCGAGCCGATCCGGCGTGCCGACATCGAGCCATCGACCGCCGAAATGCTCGCCGCTCACGCGACCTGCGTCGATGGCCGGCCGGAGGACAGTGGCGAGCTGGCATTTGGTTCCCGCCGCAATACCTTCGAAAAGCGCTGGATGGTAGACCCCGATTCCGCTGAAGGTATATCTCACCGCGCCATCGTTCGATACGCGGCGCTCGTGCAACGTGAAATCACCTGACGGATGATGCGGCGGGTTATCGATGAGCACCAGGTGTGCAAGCGCGTCGCGCGGCGGCTCGAGCCTCGTAAAGTCGAATTCGGTGAAGAGGTCTCCATTCACCACGACGAAGGGTTCGGTCCCGAGGAGCTGCAGCGCTGTGGCGATGCCGCCGGCGGTTTCGAGCGCTTCGGCTTCACGCGAATATCTGATCGTCACGCCCCAGCGGGTGCCGTCGCCCAGCGCCGCTTCGATCCGCTCACCCAGATGTGCCACGTTGATCACGACGTCCGTGAAATGCGCCCGCGCAAGCCTTTCAAGGAGCCACGCGACGAGAGGCTTTCCACCCGCCTCGAGCAGCGGCTTCGGCGTCTGGTCGGTGAGCGGGCGCATCCGGCTCCCGCGCCCCGCAGCGAGAATCATCGCTTTCACGATCGGTGGCTAGCGCGGGCTGCCATTATCGAGAGCGTCCAGAAGCTCAATAAGTGGCCCGAGTGCCGAATAGCGCGACGCGACCGCACGCGCATAGGTGAGAAATCGCGGCGTGTCGTCGAGATAACCGGGTTTGCCGTCGCGGTAGTGAATGCGGGCAAATATCCCGAGCACCTTCAGATGGCGCTGGAGGCCCATCCATTCGAAATCGCGGTAGAAGGCGCCGAAGTCGCTGTGTACAGGAAGAGCGGCGCTTCGCGCGCGCTCCCAGTATTTGACGCTCCAGTCGAGCACGCGCTCTTCGGGCCATGAAAGAAAAGCATCGCGAAAAAGCGACACGACGTCATACGTGATGGGACCGTAAACCGCATCCTGAAAATCGAGCACGCCGGGGTTGGGCGCACTCACCATGAGGTTGCGAGGCATGTAGTCGCGGTGGACGTAAACCTTCGGCTGCGCAAGAGCGGCTTCGGCGAGCAGCCTGAATAGCTGATCGAGCGCTGCGCGTTGCCCGGTGTCTGGCGGGCGATTCAGATGTCGCCCCATGTACCAGTCAGGAAATAGCTCGAGCTCACGATTGAGGAGTGCTGCATCGTACGGCGGCAGCACGCCGGTACGGCTCGCAAGCTGCCATTTCACCAGCGCCTCGATGGCATCGCTGAAGAGCGCGTCTGCGTTATGCTCGTCGAGCGCGCTGCGATACGTCATCGTGCCGAGATCGGAGAGCAGCAGAAATCCACGCGCGATATCCTGCGCCACGATCTCGGGCACGTGCACGCCGGCTGCGTTCATGAGCTGCGCCACGTGGACGAATGGCCGGCAGTCTTCGACCTCCGGCGGCGCGTCCATGGCGATCCACGTTCGTGCTTCGCCGTGTATCCGAAAGTAGCGCCGAAAGCTCGCGTCTTCCGAAGCGCGCTCGAGCCTCGCATCGGCAACTCCAATCGTCTGCGAAACCCAAGCGCTCAATTCCTCGATACGCAGATCGGATGCAGGAGACGCCATGGACGACTTAGAAGCGCTTGGCACGATAAAACGCAGAATGCGCTGTCACGATTTCGGGTGAGATCAGAAGTGCAACGGCCGGAGCTCTAGCTCTAATTGCCTTCGGCGTTGAATTATGCGATTTTAGCACCCCTCACGCTTGCTCCCGCGATGCACAAACAACTGATCTGGCTCATCACGCTCGGCGTGCTCTGCGTCGCGCCGAGCGCCGTTCAGGCGGAAGAAGGTATTCAGCTTAAATCGCAGCGATCACTCCTCTCGCTGCCGCCCGCGCGTGACGAGCCCGCCCCCATCTTCATGGAGGCCGATCGAATCGAAGGTCACGCCGAAAAAGAAACGCAAGCCGAAGGCAACGTGCGCATGCGCAGACTCGGCCAGTCGTTCTCGGCCGACTCGATGCGATTCGACTCCGCCGGTGGGGACGTTGATGCGAAAGGTCACGTGCGCATCGAGCGCGGGGGCGATGTCATCGAAGGCGACCGCCTGCGTTTCAACATCGGCACCGAGCGCGGCTTCATGGAAAAGCCCGCGTTCAGGCTGACGCCGGTCCCGCGCGACTACGTCGCCCCCGGGCAGCGCCCAGTCATCGCGCAGCCTGGAACGGTGCCCGCCAGCGAAGCGTCCCCGGTGCCGCTGCAAGGACGCGGCAGCGCCGAACGGCTCGTTTTCCAGGGTCCCGGCTTATACAAGGTCGAGCAGGCGAGCTATACGACCTGCGGACCGGGCAACGACGACTGGTTCATACGCGCGAACGAGCTCGACCTCGACCGAAACCGGAACGTCGGGGTCGCGCGCGGTGCGAGCATCGTGTTCCTCGGCACGCCGATCCTGTACACGCCTTATATCTCGTTCCCGCTTCAGCAGGAACGCAAAACGGGCATTCTCACGCCTCACTACGGCAGCTCTACTGCGACAGGGGTGGAGTTCACCATTCCCTATTACCTGAACATCGCACCCAATCACGATGCGACGCTCTACCCGCGCATCATGAGCAAGCGCGGCATGCAGCTTGGAACCGAGTTCCGCTACCTCGACACGAACTACGGCGGGGACGCGCGCGTGGAGTGGCTGCCACAGGACAGGCAACTCGGTGATAACCGCTATGGATACTTTTTCAGGCACGGCCATACCTTCTCGAACGAATGGGCCGCTGCGCTCAACATCAACCGCGTTTCGGACGACCGCTACTTTACGGACCTCTCCACTCTCGTCGCGGTGACCTCGCGCACGACACTGCCGAACGAAGCGGCGGTTTCCCGTTCCGGCACATGGGGCGATCTCGGAAGCTACGCGTTTTCCGCCGGGATACAGCGTTGGCAAACCTTGCAGACCGATGTCCTCGCGCCGATCACACCGCCCTACAACCGGATGCCGCAGGTCACATTCACGGCGTTCCGTCAGGACGTGCTGAAAACCGATCTCGATCTCCTTGCGAGCTATGTGGATTTCGACCACCCGACACTCGTGAATGGAAAACGGGCGCTCGTATACCCGAGTGCGTCTCTACCGCTTCAAACGTCCTATGCCTATGTGATTCCGAAAGCCGGCGTACACGTCACTCGCTACCTGCTAGATCCGAACGCGCAGGCATTAACGGAGCAGACGCGCACGTTACCCATCGTGAGCACCGATGCGGGTCTCGTGTTCGAGCGCGACACGAGCTTCACGGGAATGCCGTTCATACAGACGCTCGAGCCCAAGCTTTTCTACGTCTACATCCCGTACCGCGATCAGAGCCGCCTCCCGAACTTCGAAAGCGGCGTTCAGGACATCAGCTTCGCCACGATGTTCACTGAGAACCAGTTCAGCGGGAACGATCGGATTAACGACGCGAACCAGGTGACGATCGGCGTCACCTCGCGGCTCATTCATCCCGACAGTGGTGTCGAGCGGCTGCGCGTAGCGCTTGCGCAGCGCTATTATTTTTCAGGCCAGCGCGTCACGCTGCCCGGTGTGCCGACCCGCCCGGATCACAGCGTGAGCTCCGATCTCCTTGCCGCGCTCTCCGGGACCGTGCTTCCCAACTGGACCGCGGAGGCCGGCTGGCAATACAACACGGATCGCAGCCAGTCGCAGAAATTCAACGTCGCCACGCGCTATCAACCGGCGCCCGGCAAGGTTCTGAACCTCGCGTATCGCAGCACCGCGGACCTCATCCAGCAGACCGACGTGTCGTTCCAATGGCCGCTGTCGCCGAACTGGAGCGCCATCGGCCGCTGGAACTGGTCGATCCGGGACGACCGGACGCTCGAGGCGCTCGGGGGGCTGGAATATGACGGCGGCTGCTGGGTGTTCCGGGCCGTCGGCCACCGCTTCGCAACCTCGCTGAATGCGGTCAACACATCGCTTTTTTTCCAGCTGGAACTGAACGGCGTCTCGCGCATCGGCTCTAACCCTACGGATGTTTTGCGGCGCAACGTCGGCGGGTATACTCGCCTCGACCCGAGAGCCTCTTCGAGCTCCGACAATCAGCTGCTCGACCGCTGAGCCGGCGCGCAGCATTTGACCATGAGATCAGTTTTGCGATATTTCGCCATGCCACGACACGCGCGCGCACCGCTGGTGCGGCTGTCGCTCCTGACAGCCATCGCGCTGGCTACCGTCACGATCATGCCGACCACGGCGAGCGCGCAGTCCAGGTCGCGTCAGCCGGTCGTGCTCGACCGCATCGTCGCCGTCGTAAACGACGAAGCGATCACGGCGCGGGAGCTCGAGGAGCGGTCGCGCTATGCAATGAAACAGCTCACGCAGCAGGGCACGCCGCTGCCGCCGCAGGCCGTCGTGGAACGCCAGATCCTCGACCGGATGATCGTCGATCGCGTTCAGGTCCAGTTCGCAAAGGAGACCGGGCTTCGCGTGGACGACGCGGAGCTCGAGCGCGCCATATTACGCATCGCGGAGCAGAACAAGATCTCGCTGAGCACACTGCGCGCGACGCTCGAAAAAGACGGCGTGCCTTATGCCAAGTTTCGCGAGGACATCCGGCACGAAATCGTCATGTCGCGGCTGCGCGAGCGGGAAGTCGACAACAAGATCGTGATCACCGAAAGCGAGATCGACGCGCTTCTCGCCGCGTCCGTGAACGAAGAGATGCGCAGCGACGAAGTCGACCTCTCGCACATCCTCGTCGTGGTGCCGGAGAACGCGAGTCCCGAGCAGCTGCAGGCGCGCCGCGCGCGGGCTGAGGAGGCGCTTGCGCAAATCAACAAAGGCGTCGATTTCCGTCAGGTGGCGGCGGCGTTCTCGGAAGCGCCTGACGCTCTGCAAGGCGGATCGATGGGATGGCGCGCGGGCGAGCGTTTGCCGACCATTTTTTACGACGCTTTGAAGACGATGAAACCGGGCCAGATCAGCGGGATCCTCCGCAGCCCCAACGGCTTTCACGTTCTGCGCCTCAATGAACGCCGCGGCGGAGCGAGCGCGGCACCGCTCGGGCCGGCAACGGTGCAGCAGACCCGCGCACGTCATATCCTCCTCAAGACGAACGAGCTCGTATCCGAGAACGAAGCGCGCAACCGCCTGCGCACGCTGAAGGAGCGTCTGGAGAACAAAGCCGATTTCGCCGAGCTTGCGCGTGTTCATTCCGAGGATGCGAGCGCGTCGCGCGGCGGTGACCTCGGCTGGGTGCTGCCCGGCGATACCGTTCCTGAATTCGAACGCGTCATGAACCAGTTGAAGCCCGGCGAAATCAGCGAGCCGATCCAGTCGCCGTTCGGCTGGCACCTGATACAGGTGCTCGAACGCGGCACTCAGGATGTCTCCAAGGAGCGCCGGCGGATTGCCGCGCGCCAGACGCTGCGGGCGCGCAAATCCGATGAGGCGTATCAGGAATGGGTGCGCCAGCTTCGAGACCGTGCATATATCGAACTGCGCATCGACGAGAAGTGAGCGCGCGGAAAAAGCGCTCCGGTAAGCCTCCCCTGGTCGCGGTGACCGCCGGTGAGCCTGCCGGAATCGGCCCTGACCTCTGCATCCAGCTCGTTGCGGAATCTCTTCCGGTTCCTGTGGTTGTAGTCGCAGACCGCGATCTCTTGCGAGAGCGCGCCGAGCTTCTCGGCATCAACGTGACGATCATCGACTTCGAGTCTGTGGATGATCGGGCGCCGGGCGCGGGCGCGCTCGTCGTCCGGCACGTGCCGCTCGAAATCACAGTGACGCCCGGCACACTCGACAAAAGAAACAGCCGCTATGTCCTGAAGACGCTCGAAGTCGCGGCCGACGGGTGCATGGATCGCACGTTTGCGGCGATGGCGACGGCGCCGGTGAACAAGGCCGTCATCAACGATGCCGGCATCGCGTTTACGGGACATACCGAATTTCTTGCCGATCGCACGCGAACGGCGCGTGTGGTCATGATGCTCGTCGGCGGCGGAATGCGCGTTGCGCTCGCGACGACGCATCTTGCGCTGCGCGACGTCCCGGCGGCGATCACCCGGCAGAACCTCGAAGAAACCCTGGCGATCCTGCGGAAAGATCTCGTCGAGCGTTTCGGTGTCGAACACCCGCGTGTGCTGGTAGCCGGTCTCAATCCCCACGCGGGTGAATCCGGCCATCTGGGACGCGAAGAGATCGAGGTAATCGAACCGGTGCTTCACGCGTTACGGAACGCGGGGCACGACGTCGTCGGTCCGCTTCCGGCTGACACGCTGTTCCATCCGGATCGCTTGCGCGAGTGCGACGCCGTGCTGGCGATGTATCACGACCAGGGATTGCCGGTGTTGAAGCACGCGAGCTTCGGAAG
>Ga0136611_10004246_pt1 | contig 10035 bp, 6 predicted proteins | sample AntDrymUQ2232306_2_FD_106645 | JGI IMG/M metagenome (GOLD analysis project Ga0136611, IMG submission 106645) | Polar desert sand microbial communities from Dry Valleys, Antarctica - metaG UQ223 (23.06) | ecosystem: Environmental > Terrestrial > Soil > Desert | place: Antarctica: Dry Valley... | reverse complement strand
TGTCCGCCGTGCGCGCTGCCGTCTGCCTTGCCGAGCACGACATGGGCGTGAACCATGGGCTTGCCCTGATCGAGCGCGACGTTGCCGAGCAGCGACAGCACCTCGACCTGCTCGGTGATCGGGATTGGCTGGTACTCCTTGGTCTGCCAGTCGAAAAATCCGAGGCGCGCATCGTGGAACGCGCCAATCGCGGTGAAGCTGGCAGCGTCGAGTTTGTGTTCGAGCGCGAAGGCGCTCAATCCGGCGATGACTTCCTCGCCAGTTTCAAACACCAGAATGAAGCGCTGCTCGGCGCCGTTGTTGACCCGTTTGGAGTTCATCGACTGGTCCTTTCGAAGGGCTGAATTGATAGACGGCGTTTGCGCCATGCGACTGCCAGCAGCCCCGCCAGCACGGCGATGCCGGTGAACCCGGCAAGCCGCAGTTTTGCCTGACGCTGCGCGCGGGCGCGCGCCTCCACGATCTGCGCTTCGGGCAATCGGGCGTCGCATCGCCCATCAATCGCCATCGCGAGGACTTCGGCCAGATGCAGCGCGCGGCGCGACGTGGTTTGTGCGATCTGCTCGCGGCAGCTGTAGCCGTCGGCAATGATCAGCGTCGCATCGGCTGCGTTGCGCACCGCCGGCAGCAGCACGCGCTCGCCGACGGCGATCGACACCGCATATTTGTCGCGCTCGAAGCCGAACGAGCCCGCCATGCCGCAGCAGCCGGAATCGAGCAAATCGAAGTCGAGCCCGAGCAGGCCGAGCAGGCGCTGGTCGGCTTCGGTCTTCATCAGCGCCTTGTGATGGCAGTGGCAGTGCACGATGGCCTGCCGCTGCAGCGTCGGCGGCTGGTAGTGCGGCGCCTTTTTTTGCAGGAACTCGGCCAGCAGGTAGGTCTGCGTTGACAGCCGCTGAGCCTGCGCATCGGACGGCAGCAGGTTGACGAGTTCGTCGCGAAAAACGGCCGCGCAAGCCGGCTCGAGCACCACGATCGGAATCCCCGCGGCAATCTCATTGGCCAACCCGCACAAGATGCGTTGCAGGCGTCGCCGGGCGAGATCGAGCATGCCGAAGTCGTAGAGCGGGCGCCCGCAACAAAAGGCGCCTCGCGGAATTTGAACCGCGAACCCGGCGTCTTCGAGGACTCGCACGGCGGCGTGCAAAGTTTCGGGATGGAAATGGTTGTTGAACGTGTCCGGCCACAGCAGCACCGGCGGTTTGCCCGAAGCCTTTAGCGTGAATCTTGAGCGAAAGGTCTGCGCCGCGAACTCAGGTATGTCGCGCTGCGCCGGCATGTGGACAACGGCTTTGGCCAGCGCCTTCAAGCCGGGCGCATGGGTCAGCAGGTTGACCCATGCCGGTGCGAATGCCGCGATACGCGCCCACACGTCGATGAGTCCGAACGCGTAGGCATGCACCGGCCGCAACCGACCCTCGAAATAGTGCGACAAAAACTCGGCCTTGTAAGTCGCCATGTCGACCTGCACCGGGCAATCGCCCTTGCAGCCCTTGCACGCGAGACACAGGTCGAGCGCCTCCTTGACTTCTTCGGAGCGCCAGCCGTCCTTGATGACGTCGCCCTGCAACATCTCGAACAACAACCGAGCCCGGCCGCGGGTCGAGTGTTTTTCATCGTGGGTGACGCGCCAGCTTGGGCACATCGTCTCGCCGTGTTCGCGGCGGCAATTGCCGATGCCCACGCAGCGCAGGCTGACACGGGCGAAGTTGCCGTCGTCCTTGGGAAAGCGAAACCAGGTCAGCGGCCGCGGTGGGTTGTAGGCGGCGCCCAGGCGCAGGTTCTGATCGGCACGGAACGGCCGCACGACCTTGCCCGGATTCATTTTCCAGGCCGGGTCCCAGATCGCCTTGAACGCTTCGAAGGCTGCCACCAGTTCGGGCCCGTACATCTTTTGCAGAAACTCGGCCTTGGCCTGACCGTCGCCATGCTCGCCGGAAAAAGAGCCGCCGTAGCGCACTACCAGATCGGCGGCTTGGTCGAGGAAGGCGCGGAAATTGGCGATGCCTTGCGCGCTTTGCAGATCGAAGTCGATTCGGGTGTGTACGCAGCCCTGGCCAAAGTGGCCGTAGAGGTCGGCTTCGTAGCCGTGGGTCTCGAGCAGCGCACGGAACTCGCGCAGATAGTCGCCGAGCTTCTCGGGCGGCACGGCGGCGTCTTCCCAACCCTCCCAGGTGATATTCTTGTTCGGGACATGCGCGGTCGCGCCGAGCCCGGCGGCGCGCACGGTCCAGATCAGCTTTTCCTCGGCCGGATCGTCGTACAGCTTTATCGACGGCGGATTGGGCGCTTGTTTCAACGCCTGCATCGCCGCCTGCGCGCGTGCTTTCGATTCGGCGTCATCGGCGCCGCCGAATTCCACCAACAGCCAGCCGTTGCCCTTTGGCAGCAACTCGACGCCTTCGGGGTGCAGCCGCATCGCCTTCATGTCGGCCACAAGGCGGTCGTCGATGCCTTCGAGGCCGATCGGTTGGTGCGCGAGAACTTCCATCACATGGTCGCCGGCGCTGAAGACATCGGGGTAGCCGAGCACCAGCAAGGTTCGTCCAGGCGGGCTGGCGACCAGGCGAACCGTCGCTTCGAGCACGATCACGCAAGTGCCTTCGGTGCCGACCAGGGCGCGGGCGACATGGCCGCCGTTTTCCGGCAACAACTCGTCGAGCGCGTAGCCGGAAACCTTGCGCGGGACTTTCGGGAAAAGGTCGCGAATGCGCTGCGCATGCGCATCGCGCAGCGCCTTGAGTTCGTGGTAGATCGCGCCGCGCCGGCCGCCCTCGGCGATGATGGCGCTCCACTCGGCCTCGCTCGTGGCGCCGACACGCAGGCGCGTGCCGTCGTAGAGCAGCACGTCGAGCTCGATCACGTTGTCGCTGGTGCGCCCGCCCATCACCGAATGCACACCGCACGAGTTGTTGCCGAGCATGCCGCCCAGCGTGTTGTGCGTGTGGGTCGAAGGATCGGGCGCGAACGTCAGGTGGTGCTTCTCGGCTGCATCGCGCAAGGTGTCGAGCACGACTCCCGGTTGCACGCGGGCGGTTCGCGCGGCGGGGTCGAGCGCGACGATGCGGTTCAGGTGCTTCGTCATGTCGAGCACCACCGCCACGTTGCAGCATTGGCCGCTGAGACTGGTGCCGCAGCCGCGCGGCAGCACCGGCGCGCCGTGGCGCCGGCAGACGGCGACGGCGGCGATCACATCGTCGATCGTCTTCGGGAAGACGACCCCGATCGGAACCTGGCGGTAGTTGGACGCATCGGTTGCATAGAGCGCACGGCTGGCCGCGTCGAAGCCTACGTCGCCGGTGACGGCTTGGCGCAACTCGCGTTCGAGCGCGGCAGAGTCGATCGCGCCGGCGTCGGGAGCCGGCGACGTCGCAGGCCCCGCTTGTGCGCGCGGCGCAGCCTCAGATAGCAAGGACGAATGCAATGCGGCGTCTCCTCAATCAGTCGGTGCGTTGGCTCGGACTGCGCATGCGCTACACCAGATAGCGCTGCGCATCCCGCTTCCTGAATTCCAGTCCGAGGCCGGGACGGGTGGTGTCGGCCCGCAACCCGCCTTCGACCGGGTCGAGCGCGCCGTCGAACAGCAGGTGCTCGATGCGGGCATGGTCGTAAAAATATTCCAGGTGCTTGACCGAAGGCGCCGCGCAACACGCCGCGACATGCAGCGATGGCGCGCAGTGGCTCGACAGCGGCAGCATGAACGCCTCCGCCAGCGCGGCGGCGCTCAGAAAGCCGGTGATGCCGGCGCAACGCGTCGCGTCGGCCTGCAGCACGTCCACGGCCTGGGCTTGCAGCATGCGCAGGAAGTAGCCGGCGTCGTAGCCATATTCACCGGCGCTGATGTCCATGCCCGCAGGCGCGCGATCGCGCAGCAGATGCAGCCCGGCAAGGTCGTCGCTGGACACCGGCTCCTCGAACCAGCAGACGCCGTGTTCGGCGAAGCGCTGCGCCATATCGAGCGCCTGCTTGCGGCTGTAGGCGGCGTTGGCATCGACCATCAATTGCGTCTCGGCGCCGATGGCCTTGCGCGCGGCGCGAACTCGCGCCGCGTCCGCCGACGGCTCGCGGCCGACCTTCATCTTGACGCCCGTGATTCCGCTCTGCACCCAGCCCGCCAACTGCCGCTGAAGGTCGTCGATGCCGCAGGACGTGAATCCGCCGCTGCCATACACCGGGACACTGGCGCGCGTGCGGCCCAGCAGGGTCGTCACCGGCAGATCGAGCAGCCGTCCTTTCAGATCCCACAGGGCGGTGTCGACCGCGGAGATCGCCATCGATGCGATTCCAGGCCGGCCGAGGTTGCGAATGCCGGCGACCATTGCGCTCCAGCAGGCGCCAATGTCGAAGGCGTCGCGCCCGACGATCAGCGCTGCCAGGGTGTCGCGGACCAGGGTCGCGGTCGCAGTGTCGGCGTAGCTGAAGCCGACGCCGGTTCGACCCGCGGCGCTGACCTCGACCAGGACCAGTGTCGTCGCCTGCCATTCGAACGTGCCGTCCGATTCGGGCGAGGAAGTGGGCACCTTGTAGGCCGCGCAGCCGACCCGATCGATCGGCGCCAGCTCAGCCGCCGCCAGCCGATCGGGGCGGATATCGGCATTCACGCAAAGATCTCCTTGAACGACTGGCGAATGATCCCGAACGCGTCCGGGTCGCCTTTGAGCAGCGCCGTGGCGTAGGCCTTGGCCTGCTTGAGCGAAATGTGCGGCGGCAGCGGCGGCACATTCGGGTCGGTTCGCACCTCGAGCACCACCGGCCGGTCGCAGGCCAGCGCCTGGTCCCACGCCGCGCCTAGCGCCTCGGGTGTATCGACGGAGATGCCTTCCAGGCCGATCATCCGGGCGTAGGCCGCATAGGGAAAGTCGGGAACGTTTTGCGAGGCTTCGAACTTGGGATCGCCCGACATGGCGCGCTGCTCCCAGGTGACCTGATTGAGGTCGAGATTCTTCAGGACCATCACGACGAGTCGCGGATTGCTCCAGCGCCGCCAGTACTTGGCGACGGTGATCAGTTCGTTGATGCCGTTCATCTGCATCGCGCCGTCGCCGACCATTGCGATCACGGTTCGCTCTGGATGCGCGAACTTGGCGGCGATCGCATAGGGCACACCCGGCCCCATCGTCGCCAGCCCGCCCGACAGCGAACCCATCATGCCGCGACGAAACTTCAGATCGCGCGCGTACCAGTTGGCCGAGGAACCCGAATCCGCCGTGAGGATGCAGTCGTCGGGCAGCCGCGGCGACAGCTCCCAGAAGACGCGCTGCGGGTTGATCGGGTCGGCGCCGTTCATCGCCCGCTCTTCCATCAACTTCCACCAGTCGGCGACCTCGCCCTCGATCGTTTCGCGAAAACCGCGATCCTGCTGCTGCTCCAGGAGCGGCAACAGCGCGCGCAGTGTGGCCGCGCTGTCGCCGACCAGGTTGACTTCCATCGGGTAGCGGATCGACAGCATCCTGCCCTCGATGTCGATCTGCACGCCGCGCGCCTGGCCTTCCTTGGGCAGGAATTCGGAATACGGAAAATTCGAGCCGACCATCAACAACGTGTCGCAGCCCATCATCATCTCGTAGCTTGGCTTGGTGCCGAGCAGTCCGATCGAGCCGGTGACGAACGGCAGGTGATCGGGCGCGGCCGCCTTACCGAGCAAAGCCTTGGCCACGCCGGCGCCGAGTTTTTCGGCGACGGCGATGACTTCATCGGTCGCCTGCAATGCGCCGGCGCCGACCAGCATCGCAACCTTCTTGCCGGCGTTGAGCACCTCGGCGGCGCGGCGCAGATCCTCCGAAGCGGGCAGCACCTGAGGGCGCACGTAACCCACGCCGGAGTGGATCGTGCCATGCTTGCGGTCCGGCTTCTCAACCGCGTCAAGTTCCTGGACGTCGTTGGGAACGATGATGCAGGTGACCGTGCGCTCGGCCAACGCGATGCGCACCGCGCGATCGACCACATGGCGCATTTGCGCCGGCACCGAAACCATGTGCACGAATTCGTGCGCGACATCCTTGAACAAGGAGATCAGATCGACCTCCTGCTGGTAGGCGCCGCCGAGCGCCGCGCGCGCCTGCTGGCCGACGATGGCGACGACCGGCTGGTGGTCCATCTTGGCGTCGTACAGGCCGTTCAGCAGGTGGATCGCGCCGGGCCCCGAGGTGGCAAGACATACCCCGACCTGGCCGGTGAACTTGGCATGGCCGCAGGCCATGAAGGCGGCCATCTCCTCGTGACGCGCCTGGATGAACTCGACCTTATCTTCGGCGCGGGCGAGCGCGCCCATGATGCCGTTGATCCCATCGCCGGGATAACCGTAAATGCGCGTGATGCCCCACTGGTGCAGTCGGGCTATGAGGAAGTCGCTGGTTGTGTGCGTCATCCGGTCCGCCTTTCTCGCGCCCGTTGCAAACCCAAGGAAGACGACGTGGTCCCAAATACCGCGTCGTCGCGAAGCAGCTTATCTCGCATTGAGCGTCATCTTGTTGATGACCTCGTTGGCGCCTTCGACACGGCGCGCGATATCGACGGCTCGAATGGCCTGCGCGGCCGAGTCAACGAAGCCACTGAGCTGCACTGGCCCGCGCAGCGTCTCTACGCTGATCGCTGTCCCGCTGACACTGGGATCGGCGAGCAGCCCGGCGGAAGGTCGGATGGAAGTGGACGTCATCATGGTCCTTTCAAAAGTTTCGAGGTCGGCGGTCGGGTTGAAATTTGGCCGGGTTGGTGGTTGCGCGGGTTCAGCCGAATGGTCTGAATAGAATTGAAAAGTTTGCCGGAACCGCCTTGCGGCAGCACCATCGGTTTTACCCGTGTTCATGTAGGCTCGGTCCGACAGGTGCTCGGCAGCAGGCCTGGCCTCACGCCCGCGGGCGCTCGAGCGCAAGATCAGTTACACCTTGCGCACCTTGTTCGCCGCGGCGAACTCGATTACGGAGTTGACTTGCGCACCGATCAGGATGGCGATGCCGGTGATGTAGAACCACAAGAGCAGCACGACGACCGTTCCGACGGAACCATAGAGCTTGTTGTAGGTGCCGAAGTTTTCGACATAAAGCTTGAAACCGTAGGAAGCGAGAAGCCACAAGCCGACGGCTATTGCCGTGCCGGGCATCAGCCAATGCCAAGCCCGATGTTTCAGGTTCGGCGCGTAGAGATAGAGCAGGTTGAAGACCAGCAGCACAAAGACCACCGCAGCTGGCCATTCGACAATGCGCAGGGCGCTCGCAAGCATGCCGCCGAGCCCCAGGCCAGTGGCCAGCGCTGTGACAATTTCGGTTCCATAGACGATCAAGATCAGCGCCATGACGATGAGCGACATCAATGCGAACACCAGGCAGATTGCAACGAGGCGCCTTTTCCACCAGGGGCGCGTCTCGACGATTTCGTACGCGTAATTGAGCGCACTCATGATCGCCGCCATTCCGCTCGACGCCGCCCACAACGCGATCAGCAGCCCGAAAGAAGTCCCGCCCGCGCCGATCCCTTCGGCAATGCTTTGCAAGGCGTCGTCGACCAGCGTGGAGGCGGATTGCGGCGCCACCGTGTCGAGCAGCCTGGCGAGCCCGTCGCGCAGCGCAGACTCGAGGAAACCGAAACGGTTGAGCAGCGCCACCATGATCATCAGCAGCGGGAAGAGCGACAGCAAAAAGTAGAACGAGAGCTGCGCCGCACGGCCCAGAATCCGGTCTTCGGCGAGTTCTTCCCAAACGTTCTCGGCCAGCTCTCGCCACGTCAAGCCACCCAGACTCCATAACGTCGCCACGTCGATTTCTCGTTTCAGCGTGCGAGACTCTTGATCGCGCGGGCGTTCGGGTTCAACGTGGCTTCGCATTGCCGAGGCGTCCTATGATTCGCAGCAGGCGGCGGTTCACCCGGCGCGGGTCGAGCGCGACCCCCGTTTGCCGACCGACAGCGCAAGCGATGTCTGGGCCTGGCGTAGCGCGGCCGCGGTATCGCCGCGCCCGGCCTGATCGAGCGCATCGATCATCCCGGTCGCCGCATCGTTGAGTTCGGCGCTGAGCATGTGATCGCCCAGGCCGGGCAATGTGCGCAGGATCAATTCTTCCGCGCGCCGTTGTTGTTCGTGCGGCAGGCGGGAGAACATGACCGCGAAGGTGCGCAGGATCTCGGCATGCGTTTGATGCTGCGTCGATTCCGAAGCCGATATCGCGATCGATTCAAACGTGCTCATCAGCCGCGGCATCACGTTGTCGGTCGGGGGCTCGCTCGACCAGCGCGCCAGCACGTCGCGCAGGGCGCGGATCGTCAGCTGGCCGGGATCGGGGTCTGACTGCGCGGTGAAAACCGGCGTCCAGGCGATGGTGGCGAGTTCTTCGATGCCGTTCAACGCGTCGTTCGCGATATCGCGCTGACCTTCGCGCGATATCGCGCCGTGCAGCGCCTCGCCGAGCGCGCGCGTCGTCGTCGTTGTGCGCCCCGACTTCAGCGAGCACGTCGCCAAATGCCACCCAGGTTCCGATCGAAACGTTGAGCACGACTTCGACCTCCGCGCCGGCCCGTGCGGCCGCCTTGCCGATCGACTCGATGTCGATCCGCGTCACGAAGCCGTGCCGGCTTGCCGTGACCGGGACGCGCAATGGCGCAGCGAAGCGTGAGCTTCGGCGGGTCTTGCGGATCAGCTGCTGCTGCTGGCGCTTGCGCGCGGCCAGGACATGGTCGCGCAGCGTCTCGATGATGACGACCGGGCGTATCTGATCGATGGTCGTATAGAACAGCACGAGCAGCAAATAAAGCGCAACAATCGTCAGCACCACGGTGAGCGCCGCGCCGAAGACCGGATTGAGCGGCCCGACCGTCGCCAGCGTCACCAGCGCGTAGAGCGAAAGGCCGACGAAAAAGCCGAGCGAAAACTGATTGATCGGGCGGCGCAGAAACTGGTCGTAGACCTGATGGGTCAGGCTGCCGGCCGACTGCTGCAGCGCGACCAGCAAGAGCGAGGTGGTCAGCGCCGTGACCGTGATGAGCTGCGCCGCGACCGTCCTCAGCAGACTCGCCGTGGCTTTGACGTCGGCAAAGACGTAGGCTCTCAGCAACGAGCGGCCGGGTTCCAGCCACCCGATGTTGCCGCGGTCGATCGCGTTGGTGCCAGCGGCCAGCAGCAAAAAGCCCGCGATGATGCAGGTCGGGACCAGCAAAAATTCGCCGAAGGCATGGCGGATCGCACTCATCATGGCTGCGATACCGCGCCGTCTTCCAGCCAGCCGCCGCTAAATCCCGCGCGGCGCAAGCCTGTCACCAGGTACGGGCACTGGCGCATCAACGACCACAGCAAGCCGGAGCGGTGGTTTTCGATCATCGCCACGATCGGTCCCTGATTCAGCCCGAAATGGTACTTCGAGACCCAGCCGAACTCATGCTCGGGCGTGACCGGAAAGGTCGGATTGAAGGTCGCCTTGTAGCCGTACTCCTGCGCCTCGTTCAGGTGCATGCGCTCGTAGTTGTCGAGGGTCGGCAAGACGATCTCGGGCGCGAACGGCAACGAGGCGACCACCGCCCAAGGCGCCAGCGTGCCGTCGTCCGGCCCGTACGGCGCGCCGCGGGCGAGGTAGTCGTAGAACACGCGCTCGACGCCATCGACCATCGTCGTTTTCGGCCCTGGGCCGTCGCTTGCCGTGATGCCCCAGGTATGCCGGTCGTAGTGCGCAAAGCCCATCGGGTTGTGGATCGCATACTGCTGCTGCACCAGCGTCGCGCGGCGGCTGTTCTCGAAATAGTCGAGATCGCGCTCGCGCATGCAGGCGTCGCGGATGCCGCGAAAATCGACCCACACGTGCGAGAGCTGGTGGATGAACAACGGGCCCGCGTACAGGTAGTCGATGTCGTAGATGCGCTTCCACTTGTAGCTTTCGCACCAGGCGCCGTAGCTCTCTTCGGGCAGCGGATGAGTGGGCGAACCCAGCCCCAGCAGATAAAGGATCAAGGCCTCGTCGTAGCCTTTCCAGGAGTAGGGGAGAAAGCCGCTCTCGGGAGTCCAGCCGTGGCTGACGGTGGGCTTGCCGTTGCGCATCCAGTCCCAATCGGCTTTGC
>Ga0136611_10004245_pt1 | contig 10035 bp, 9 predicted proteins | sample AntDrymUQ2232306_2_FD_106645 | JGI IMG/M metagenome (GOLD analysis project Ga0136611, IMG submission 106645) | Polar desert sand microbial communities from Dry Valleys, Antarctica - metaG UQ223 (23.06) | ecosystem: Environmental > Terrestrial > Soil > Desert | place: Antarctica: Dry Valley... | reverse complement strand
CCATTCCTTCGCCAGTTTCTCCTGCTACCGATTCCCTGATTCAGCAATGAAGATCCGTCCTTTCTCCGGAGCCCGGGCCTAGCGTGCGCATCGCGATCTCTACCGGCGGCGGCGACGCCCCCGGTCTCAATGCCGTTATCCGCGCCGCGGTGCTGTCGGCGGTCAACCGCGGCTGGGACGTCGTCGGCGTCAAACGCGGTTACGCCGGACTGCTCGGGGAAGAGGAATGCATCGCGATGGGGAAGAACACGGTGCGCGGCATTGCTCATATGGGCGGTACCATCCTTCGCACCACCAATCGCGGCAATCCATTCGAGTATCCCGTGAAGCAGGCGGACGGCACCTTCGACAAGGTGGATCGGTCCGATGAGTTGATCGAAGCCGCTCGCGCGATGGGCATCGATGCCCTGATCTCCATTGGCGGCGACGGATCGCTGGCCATCGCGCAGCAGCTCGTCGAAAAGGGAATGCGCATCGTCGGTGTTCCGAAGACCATCGACAACGACGTCAGCGGAACGGTCACGACGTTTGGCTTCGACACCGCCGTCAACACGGCCATTGAAGCAATGGACAAGCTGCACACGACCGCGGAATCGCACGATCGCGTGATCGTGATGGAAGTCATGGGCAGGCACGCGGGGTTCATCGCGCTGCACAGCGGCCTGGCGGCAACCGCGGATGTCGTGCTCATCCCCGAGATTCCGTTCGACATCGAGAAGGTGTGTATGAAGATCATGGACCGCGACAAGGCGGGCCGGCACTTCTCAATCGTCGTGGTCGCCGAAGGGGCACACCCGAAAGGCGGGGAGGCGGCGACGATGGGTTCCTCGCTGCCGGGCCAGGCCCAGCGCGTTGGTGGCGTAGCCGATGGGCTGGCGCGTGAAATCCAGGAGCGCACCGGCAAGGAATGCCGCTCACTCGTACTCGGCCATCTCCAGCGGGGCGGACAACCTACCGGTTATGACCGGCTGCTCGCGACGCGATTCGGTGGTGCCGCCGTTCGGGCCATTGCCGAAGAGAAGTGGGGGCACATGGTGGCGCTGCAATCACCGCACATCGTGACGATCCCCATTGTGGAAGCGCTGAAGGAGCCCAAGCGCGTCGAGGCAGACCATGACATCGTCCTCACCGCGAAGGCTACCGGCATTAGCTTCGGCGATTGACGGCGCGCATGGCTCAGGTACTACTCCCGCAGCCCGCAGCCCGCAGCCCGCAGCCCGCAGCCCGCATCCCGCAACTTGAATCGTCAACCACCTTCGCGCGGAAGGACTATCACGATGCTGAAGTCCACATCCGTCGGCGTGCTGCTGTTCATGGCCGTAACATGGCCCCTGGACGCGCAACAAAGCCGGCCCCGCGCTCGCGAGCTCGGCATTCCGATCGCGGGCACCGCCGGACCGAACGATGCGATCACCGATGTCCCGGGCATCGAAGTTGGACAGGCGACGATCATCTCGGGTTCGGGTCGCCTGAAAACAGGGCAGGGACCCGTGCGTACCGGCGTCACCGCAATCTTCCCCCGTGGCCGCACAGGTTCTGACTCGGTCTTTGCCGGATGGTTCACCCTCAACGGTAACGGGGAGATGACCGGCACGACCTGGGTGCAGGAGTCCGGCCGGCTGGACGTCCCCGTGCTGATCACGAACACGCACAGCGTTGGTGTCGTGCGCGACGCCACCCTCGCCTGGATGACTCGGCACCGGCCGGGTTTTCTGTGGTCGCTGCCCGTGGTGGCAGAGACGTACGATGGCGCCATGAACGACGCCGAGGGCTTTCACGTCAAGCGTGAGCATGTGTTCGCGGCGCTCGACGGTGCGAAATCCGGACCGGTGGAGGAAGGCAACGTCGGCGGCGGGACTGGCATGCGCTGCCACGGTTTCAAGGGTGGAACAGGCACGGCGTCGCGCAAGCTCAGCGACGCCGCCGGTGGATATACCGTCGGCGTGCTGGTGCAGTGCAACTATGGACAGCGACGCCTGCTGCAGGTTGCCGGTGTGCCGGTAGGACGAGAGATCACGGATCTCATGCCGTGCTTCGACTCCAATGAAGAGCCTTCCCGAAGCTGGATGCGGGGAGTTCCGAAATGCTCGGCGACCGGTGGGGCAGCCACCCGGCCGAGCCCTGCGGACGACGACTCCGATGCCGGTTCGGGCTCGATCATCATCGTCATCGCCACGAACGCACCTCTCCTTCCGCACCAGCTCCAGCGAGTTGCCAAGCGCGCCGCGCTCGGCGTGGGCCGCATGGGTGGGCTGGGGGAGGACAGCTCCGGTGACATTTTCCTCGCCTTTTCGACGGCGAATCCCGCAGCCGCGGCTGACACGGGCATCGCGAAGGTGACGATGCTTCCCAACGATCGAATCAACCCGATCTTCGAAGCCACAGTGCAGGCCACCGAGGTCGCGATCATCAACGCCATGCTCGCGGCGGAAACAATGACCGGTGCTGACGGGTATCGTGTGTCGGCGCTTCCGGCCGCTCGCCTGATCGAGGTCCTGCGCAAGTACAATCGGATGCCAGCTGCGCCTGGTCGATAGTCCCGGGTGCTGGACACAGTGGTCCCGGTAGGGGGACGACGCCTGGGTCGTGACGATTATCATGATTGCTAAGTCATAGCAGGAACAACAGATACGTCATTTCGGGCCAACTGTTTATCTGGCACTCGGTGTGCATTGTACCCGGTGCTGGCCGATGCCGGACCAGCTTTAGAAAGGAGTAAGCATGTTACGACTGATCGTCCCTGCCATTTTCGCGACGCTGCTGCTTGCGTCGCCTCTTTCCGCTCAATTCGGGCGGAAACTGGACGGTGTTCCGCTGGGCCACCGCCCGCCCGCGGGAATGTGCCGCATCTGGATCGATGGCGTGCCCGCCGGACAGCAGGCAGCACCGACCGACTGTGCGACCGCCGTGCGGAATCGCCCCGCGAACGGACGGGTTGTTTTCGGCGACGAGAACGCGAAACCGGGCCGGAAGGGATTCACCGTTCCCCGTCTCCGTGATGACGTTGCGGAGTCGAACAAGCCGGACGACGCTCGCGGCGAAAAGGTGGAAGCGACCGATGTGAAAAAGCCGAAGGCAAAGAAGCCGGTAGCAACCAGGGGCAAAGCTCCCGTGAAAAAGGGAAATCCGAACGACCTGTAATCGTCCGGTACGCCATGCCTGATTCAGAGAAAGCCGCCGCGGGAAGTCCCGCGGCGGCTTCGTACTTGCACCTGCCTCGCCCGTGCTGAGATCCGTTCGCGACCCGTACCTGCCGCTCGACCGCGATGCCTTCGTGGCTGCCGAGCCACTCACCGGGCGGATCATCGTCGTCGCACCCACGAGAGCAGCATGCGAGACCATCGAACTCGCCGTGGGACTGCATCTCGAAACATTTCTCGAGCGCGAGCACGGTGCAGACGTCCGACGCCTGGCGTCCTCCGGCCAGGGATTTGGCATCGTCGCGGGAACGGGTACCGGAAAGACACTCGCGATTCGCATCATCGCGGAGGCTATTCTCAAAACGGAGCTGAAGGTCGGCGTCGTCAACCGCGAGCGTGAAGCGACGCCCGAGACGCCGAGCTGGAACGTCATCGTTGTCACCACCGGAATTGCGCGCCGATGGTTTCAGGACGGAGACATCCTTCCGGCCGATACGCTTATCGTCGACGAGATTCACCAAACGTCCGCCGAGCTGGAGCTCGTGCTCGCACTCGGCAAGCGCATTGGCTGCCGGTACATCTGGTTGTCCGCGACGGTTGACCCCACCTTCTACTCGCAGTACCTCGGCTCGAGCGAAGTGATCCAGAGCTTTTCCTTCGATCCTGGCCGCGCGGCAAAGGTCACCGTGGTGCGCCGCAAGCCGATCGAATTTCTGGATGAGTCGTTCCTGCGACAGGTAATTCGCGAGAGGCGTGGCGTCGCCGTCTTCCTGCCAACGCGAGCGGGTGTCGAGCAGGCCGCGGAGCACGTTCGGCACCGCGCGCCGCGCATCAACGCCGCGTTCTATCATGGCGGCGAGCCCATTCGCGTCGTGCGGCCGTATCTCGAAGGCGAAGGGGAGCGGCGGCCATACCTGCTTGCGATGACCGCCGCGGGCCAAAGTGCGCTCAACGTGCGCGGGCTCGACACCGTCATCATCGACGATGTTCGCTTCACGAACATCATCGACCGCGGGCGCAACGTCCTCACTCAGACGCACCTGGGCGCGAATGAGATCCTTCAGATGGCGGGTCGCGTCCACGGACGCGTCGAGGGTGGCCGCGTCTTCATTCTGTCCGATCGCGATATTCGGTTTGAAGCGCTGCGTCCCACCGCCCCCGAATTTCAGCTTGCCGGCGACTCGGAGCGCGTGGCGATGACGTGCGCCGACATCGGGGTGCAGGCCGACGAGCTGGAATTGCCCGTTCCGCTCGACCGCGTGTCGTACCGCAACGCCATCCAGCTGCTCCGGGGCCGCGGGATCATCGATGAGCTGGGGCGACTCTCGAAGTATGGACGCGCTGTCGAGGCGATGCCGGTGGACCGGCCGTGGGCCGAGCTGCTCGTCCACGCGGAGGACGACATGCTGCCGTACGTGGCGGTGATGAGCGGTATCGAGTCACTGCACCGCATGACGCGCGAGGATCGGAATCTGGAAGGACTCGTCGTGCCCGGCAGCGATAACCTCACCGCGTACAACGCGTATTCGGAGGCGTACTCGCGTTGCGGGTACGTCGGTGCGGTGTACGGACTACCGCGTCACCTGTTCGACGAGAGCATTCAGGAATGGGCCGAGGAGCGCGGGGTGCTGGTGAAGGCGCTGGAGGACGCGGCGCTCGGAATGGCGAGCGTCTATCGTGCGGTTCGCCTGCCGCTCCCGGAGAAGATGCCCCCAGCGACGGAGATCACGCATCGCAAGTTTGCCGAGCTGCTGGCGAGTGTGATGCCGCTGGACGTTGTCATCGATGAGCGGAGCATGGCGGGCGACGAAGTGCGTGTCTCGCGCACGAGCGTGTGCGGAAGCTGGGGTGCCATCGCGGGGGAGATCAGGTATTTCGCCGACCGCATGGGCATTCCGCGGGCGGCGATCGAAGGGACGCAGATTCCGTATGAGTTCATCCGGAAGTACGCGACTGCTGGTGAGGCGGAGCTCGTCTACAACCCCAACCGCAAACAGGGGCAACTCGCGTTACGCCGTGTGGTCACATTCTTTGGCTTCGAGCTCGACCGCGACCTCGAGCCGCTGGACGACGAGTTTCCGCCGAAGCACGCGCCGAAGATCAGGCAGCTGCTGGCGGAAGGCCTGGCTCGATTCGAAGCGCGACATGCGGCGGTGAAGCGAAACCGCTTCGTGATCGAGGAGCTTCGCGAAGTGCATCGCCGGTCGGGAGGCACGACGCCACGCGTGGGTACCTCCGAGCTGGCGTCGATGTACGAAGGCATGTTGCAGGACGTGAGCTCATTGGCGGAGTTTCGCGCCGCAGATCTGAGTATCGATGCCGATGCGCTGGTGCCGGCCGAAGAGCGCGCGAGGCTGATGGCGTTGCCCGATCGCGTCCTGATTCGCGAGCGGGAGGTCGAGGTGCGGTATGAGCTCGATGAAGACGGACAGTCCGTCGCGAGACTGCGGCTGCCTGAAAAGTTGGCGCGGACGATAACGAACGAGGATCTGCCTCAGCTGGACCGGCCCATGCAGTTCGCGGTGAACCGTGCGCAGCGGAAGAGTATTCGTGCCTCGACACTAGAACAGTTGCGCGAAGAGCTTGCTCGGCCCTGGTCTGCGGACGATATGCTTCCTGATCCGCACGGACGTGAAGAGGCGCCGATCGCGCAGCATGACACGCGGGGTGCCGAGCGGCAGCGCGCGACGGGCGGCCATCGTGGTGGCGGGGCGCGTCCAGCATCTCGCCATGGTCGCGATGACGGGGGGCGGAAGGGTGGCGGAGGTCGAGGACGTAAGCGGCGAGGAAGGTGAAGGGGTGGTGCGTGGTGCGTGGTGCGTGGAGTGGGGTGAGGGATACGTGGTGCCTGAAGGCGACTACAGATCGGCCGGAATATCAGCCTGATAAATTTCGCGCTTGAACTCGCGGAACCCGCGCGAGAGGTAGTTCGGCAAGGCATGTGGTGAGTCCAGAGAGCACGTGTGCAGCCACACGCGCGTGCCCACGCGCCACGCCTCATCCACTGCACGCGTCAGCAGTGGCTTGCCCAGACCCATGCCGATGAACTCCGGGCGAATCCCGAAGTAGACAATTTCGACGGATTCGTCATCGTGCCGCCGCATCTCGAAGTACCCGGCGGCTTCGGAATGGAAGAAAAGAATCCAGACGCCGACCGTGCGATCCAGCAGGTATTCCCGGAGCACGGCGTCGGACCACACCAGCCGGTCCTTCCAGTGGTGCGGTGCGCCTACCCTGTCATAGAGCTTCCGATACAGTTCGAGCGGACACGGGTCAGCGCGCTCAATGCGAAAGCGCGGATCGAGCTCGCGCAGACCATTGAGGTCCGAAGGGTCCAGCATTTCGAGGTATATCCGTGTAACGTCCACGACAGTCATTCTGGAAGTATGCGTTGGAGGTCGCCATGATAATAGGGTGACTGGCGAGTCCAGTTTACGTCGAGGCGGAGAGGAAGATAGACCTCACCTCCTGAGATTGCTTTGTAACTCGTTGCTACATAGCGTATTAGAATGTCGCACCAATTAGGACCGGCTGGTCGTTGACTCTTGGACTCCGTAGTCCTATATTCCGACACATGTCAGCCCGCCGAGTGCAGATTCTTGATGCCGCATCGCGTCTCATTAGTGAGCGCGGCTATTCCCAGACGTCGGTCGACGATGTCATCAAGGCGTCTGGATTATGCGGCAAGAGTCACTTCTATCATTACTACAAGTCAAAGGAATCGCTCGGCTACGCCATTCTCGATAAGGAGCTCGAGCGCCTGACCGAGCGTGGTCTTGCCATTTTGCGTGAAGAGCAGATCGATCCGCTCGAGCGGCTGGGGCTGTTCATCGACACGCTCGTGGTTTCGCAGGCCGAGCGCGGGTGCAAGGGTGGAAGCTGCCTGGGGATGCTGGCGTCGGAGCTCGCCGATTCGCACGAGGGGTTTCGCAAGCGAATCGACGAGGTGTTTCTCGGATGGGAAACGCAGGTCGAGTCGCTGATCGAAGAGGCTCGGCCATCGTTGCGCGACGACGTCGACACGCAGCGGCTTGCGCGATTCATCATCGCCACGCTCGAAGGAGCGGTGCTGATGTCGCGGGTGAAGAGAAATGTCGTAGTGCTGCAGGGTATTGCCGCGGATCTCAAGCGGTTCATCGAGATGCACGTGGAGACATCACGGGTGCGCCGGTAGCGACGTGCCGTCACGGGGGTGGAGGGAGACATGGGACACATCGGGGGATTATGCCGAGGGCGGACAACGCCCGCCCGGCAGTGACGACGACAAGAGGCACGAACGGACACGCTGCAGGGGATCGCAGTGAGTTCGAGGCAGAGGTCCTGACGCATCTTGACGCGATGTACAGCTTCGGGCTCAAGCTGTCGCGCGCCACGGAAGACGCGGAAGATCTCGTATCCGACACCGTGCTGCGCGCGCTTGAACGGTGGGAGCAGTACCGGACCGGCACGAACATGCGCGCATGGCTATTCACCATCCTGTATCACGTTTTCGTGAGCCGGAAGCGGCGGATCGAATCGCGCGAAGTCCAGCCGCCGGAGAGCACGACGTCGGCGACGTTCGACACCGTGGGCGAGGCCGATCCTGAAGGCCGGTTCTACGATTCGTTCGTCGACGAGGATGTCACCCGGGCGATCGAGAAGCTTCCGGACGAGTATCGCACGGCCGTGATCCTGAGCGATCTGCATGGGCTACGGTATGCGGAAATCGCCGAGATTCTGGGCGTGCCGGAAGGGACGGTGAAGTCACGCCTGTTCCGCGGCCGCCGGATACTGCAGAAGCAGTTGGCGAGCTACGCGGTGGAGATGGGGTACATCAAGGCGAGCTGGGAGAGCGACCGGGAGTTGGCGAAGGTCGCGTAGCCTGTCGATCGAGAGCTAGCTCACCGACTTCAGAGCCAGCTCGGCATTTGCCGATTCGAAGCTAGTTCACCATCCCCTTCTGGCGATGCCGCGCGGCCTTGGCGCGGTTGCCACAGGTCGTCATGTCGCACCAGCGGCGGCGTCCATTCTTCGTATTATCGAAAAAGACACGCGGGCAGCGATGATCACTGCAACTGCGCACGCGAAGCAATTCGCCAAGAATGAGTGAGTCGGCGGCGGATTCGACGATCGGGATGAGCAGTCCGGCAAACGCGTCGCCGCTGGGAACGAAGGTGCGCCCGAAGGTGCCATCGTTTCGCTGCTCCAGCCGGCGCGTGCCGGCGCTCCGTCCGAGCACGCGGTTGATCTCGTTCTGTGCATCGGCCCGCACCTGGGGCACACATGCCCCCTTTTCCGCGAGCTCCCGCAACGACGTGCGAATCCGCCGCGCATCCACGACCGATGCGGTCGCACCGGTGGGCTGCTGCTGTGCCCGCCGCCGAATACCGCCCGCGCGCTCGGCGTCGAGCAGCGACGCCGCCTCGAGCCAGGTGACCATGGACTCGAAATCATTCAACGCGTCCATGCGCACGCCGCGTCGAATGTCCTCGGTATTGATGAAATCGAGCCACGTGCGCTCCGCGATGAACGCGAAGACATCAGACCGAACGAGACGAGGAGTGGGAGAGTAACTCTCGACCTGAGACGCGAAGGATTGCAGCATGGGGGACAATTGTATGGCCGGGATTCGAGTCGGGCAAGCAGCGAAAACGCGTGACCGATGAATGACGGGCGAGGTGTGAGCCACGTCACGAATGACGCCAGGGAAACGCCCGATTTCCGAGCTCGGGGTGCTTTCGTCCGCAATCCGCCGAGTGGTTTAACTTGTCTCCATGCCCAAACAGCCCTTCATCCTGTCCGAGTACGTCCGGTGGGGTGACATCGATCTTGCCGGGATTATCTGCTACGGCGCCTACATCCGCTTCTACGAAATGGCGGAGGCAGAAATCTTCCGCGCGGTCGGTCTGCCGTTCGGGACGGTCTTCAGCCGGCTCAACATCTGGTTGCCGCGGAAGGTGATGACGACCGAGTTTCACTCACCGGCGCTGCTCGATGAGAAGCTCAAGGTGCTCACCTACTTCAGCAGGATCGGCGCGCACTCGCTGGTCATCAACTTCGATGTCATGGACGCCGAGAAGAAGACACTCCACGCGTCGGCGTTTCAGGTGCTGGTCTGCGTCGGCAAGGATGATTTCGTGAAACGCACACTGCCGCAGGAGCTCGTGGACGCCATCCAGCCGTATTTCATGTCGAGCGAGGAAGCACGCGCCGCGCTCTAGTAACGTGCGCTGCTGCCGACAAGGGAACTTCGGTAGCTCGCTGCGCTCGCATTTTATATGTTCCCTTGCAGCAGAGCTTGGGCGTTAGCCCGCTACTGACAGGATCTCATGTCATGCGTATTCTGACTTCCGCGATCGTTCTCTTCGCTGCTTGCGCATGCGGAGCGCCATCATCGCATGGGCCGGCGGTGCGCTTGTCGTCTGGGTTGTCGGACACGGTCATCGTCAACAGCCGGCGGCAGACTCCACTCCCCGTCTGGGCGGTCGACGCCGGCGCGCTCGGACGGGACCGCGCGCGAATGTGCTGATGAGCCTGATCGGCATCAATACGTACGACGTCGCCCGAAGAAGCGGCGGTAACGCACCGCCCGGTGTCCGCCGCGCGATCGCGCCTATCTCTGCGGGGTACCCGTTCCCGTGAAGTGCCACGACAACCACAGTGTGTGGTTGATCTCGTTGGCTCGCCGCGCAGCGAAGACGTTGTACAGATTCATGTACCCGACTTCCACGCGCTGTTTGGAGTTGAATGGAATGCCGATGCCGACCGTGGCGCGATTCTGTCCGATCGTAACGCGCTGTGCGTTGCCGCCAAGCGGCATGAGCAGCTCGTCCCATGCAAACGCGAATACCGGTCGCGTTCGGACCGTCAGCTGTGGAATGTTGATCTGTCCACGTCCCTGATAACGCAGGCGGTT
>Ga0136611_10004244_pt1 | contig 10038 bp, 7 predicted proteins | sample AntDrymUQ2232306_2_FD_106645 | JGI IMG/M metagenome (GOLD analysis project Ga0136611, IMG submission 106645) | Polar desert sand microbial communities from Dry Valleys, Antarctica - metaG UQ223 (23.06) | ecosystem: Environmental > Terrestrial > Soil > Desert | place: Antarctica: Dry Valley... | reverse complement strand
AGGGGTGTACGACAGCCCGGCGGGTGACATCAACACCGCCATGTGGGCGGCCCCGAAACACCTGGGCAACCCCGACCTCCTGCGGGCGGTGGCCAAGATGCAGCGCGACTCGGCTGAACTCCTCTCGCCTGGCGGCGTCAACTCCGAAACCGAGTGGCGCAAGCTCCTGGTTGACCAGTTCGGGTTTAGCGAGGCCGTCTACAAGAACGGCCTGAGCAACATTGGTGCGGTGTGGAAGTTCGACGACACTCGACGCCGACAGTTCGAGGGAGCCGCCGACATCATGCTCGCCCAGGGTGTCATCACGACCAAGCCGAAGATCGACGACCTCCTCCTCTTGGACTACCAGCCGGCTGGCTGAGCATGGGGCTGGACCAGGACGTCGGGGCGGCCGGCGGCGGCCTCGACGACCTGCTGCCCGCAGCTGCTCCGCGTGCTGGGAGCGCGGGCCCGAGCCGGGCCGTCCGCCTCGCCGTCGGTGCCGTGGTGCCTGCTGCCCTCGTCGTCGCCTGGTGGGCGGCCAGTCGCACTGGTGTCCTGTCGCCCCGGCTGCTGCCTACGCCGGGCAAGGTGCTGGACAGCAGCCGAGAGTTCCTGTTCGGCGGCACCGGCGGGTCGAGGGTGCCCGGGGTGATCCCGTTCAAGGGTGGTGCCGCCATCCACCTGCCGGCCAGTCTCAGCCGGTGGTTGGTGGCCTACGGCCTGGCCGTCGTCGTCGGGCTCCCCCTCGGGCTCGGCTTGGGCCTCTCGCGGTGGGCGGCGGCGGCGCTCGACCCGCTGGTGCAGGCCTTCCGGTCGGTTCCCATCACCGCGTGGCTCCCGATCGCCTTGGTCTGGTTCGGGTTCGGGGAGGGCGCCGCCCGCTACCTGGTGTTCATCGGCGCCTTCTACCCGATCGTCATCGCCACCACCGACGCCGCCGACCGGGTTCCCCACCAGCTGGTCGACACCGCACGCATGCTTGGCACCCCCCGCTGGGCCCTCGCCCGCCGGGTCTACGTGCCCGCAGCCATGCCGGGCATCGTCACCGGCCTGCGCCTCGGCCTCACCCTCGGCTGGACCAGCCTCATCGTCGGCGAGATCACCGGCCAGGACACCGGTCTGGGGGCCATGATGTTCGCCGCCCGCGAGGTGTCCCAGCTCGACCAGATCATCGTTGGCATGATCGCCTTCGCCGTGATCGGTCTCCTCGGCGACCTCGTCCTCCGGGCGATCACCCGTCCGGTGGTGGCTTGGGCCGACCGGTGAACGGCGTCGCGGACCGGCCGGCGCTCGTCGCCGTAGACCTGGCCAAGTCCTACGGGGCCGTGCACGTCCTGCAGCGGATCAGCCTCGAGGTCATCGCCGGGGACCTGCTCGCGGTGCTGGGTCCGAGCGGCTGCGGCAAGTCGACGTTGCTGCGGGTCCTGGCCGGCCTCGAACCGCCCGACCATGGTCGGATCGAGGAACTGGGCCGCCCGGTGACCGGCCCTTCCCCAGAGCGGCCGATGGTCGTCCAGGCGGCGACCCTGTTCCCATGGCTGTCCCTGCGGGCCAACCTCGAGTGGGGACCGCGGGCCCGAGGCCGGCCTGACCCGGAGGCGGTGGCGGACGAGCTGCTGCAGGCCACCGGCCTGGCCGGCTTCGCCGACGCCCTGCCCCGCCAGCTCTCCGGTGGGATGCGCCAGCGGGCCGCCATCGCCCAGGTCCTGGCCAACGAGCCGCCGGTGCTGCTCCTCGACGAACCCTTCGGTGCGCTCGACGCCCAGACCCGCCTGCGGATGCAGGAATGGTTCCTCGACCTCCTCGCCCGCCGCCCGACGGCCGTGATCCTCGTCACCCACGACGTGGAGGAGGCCCTCCTCCTGGGCCACCGGCTCGTCCTGCTCTCCCATCGGCCGGCCAGGGTCGTCGAGCAGCGAGACATTCCCCTCCCGCCCAACCGCAACCGGGCCACTCTGGCCGATCCTGCCTTCGTGTCCCTCAAGGCGCAGATCCTCGGTCAGGTCCTGGAGACCTGAGGCTGACTGCCCTGGTTCTTCGCCTCCGCTGTACGTTTCGTCACGATGACCTTCGACCCGTACGGGGCCGGCGCCCACGAGTCGGTTGGTGCCCTACTTGCGGCCAGAGCGCTGGAGCTGGGGCCGAAGCCCTTCGCCACCCTCCCCGATGCCCAGCTCACCTACGCCCAGACCGACGACCTGGTGAACCGGATGGCCGACGTGCTGAGCACCTCCGGCTACGGAGTCGGCGACATCGTCATGATCCGGGCTGCGAACGGCTGGGGAACGGTGGTTACCTGGCTGGCCTGCGCCAAGCTGGGCGCCGTCTTCCTGCCACTCAACGCCCTGCTCACGGGCGAGCCGCTCCGGCAGGTGATGGCCCACAGCCGCGGTCGCATCCTTCTCGTGTCGGCCGACCTCGTCGGCGACGTCGAGGCGATCAGGGGCGGGCTGCCCGACCTGCGCCACGTGCTCGTGCTCGGCGGGCCCGCCACCCCGGGCGGGGCGCCCCGGGTCGAAGACCTGCTCGACCAGGCCTCGAGCCGACCGCCGAGCACCCCGGCCCACGACCCCGGCGCCCCGGCCAAGCTCATGTACACCTCGGGCACCACCGGGGTTCCCAAGGGCGTCCTCTGGAGCCGCCACTGCGAGGTGGTGTGGGCGCACTGCTACGGGGCGGAGTTCCTGCCCATCGAGCCCGGCGAGGCGCTCTACAGCTGCCTCCCGCTGTTCCACGCCACCTGCCAAGGGACGCTCCTCGCCGCGCTCGTCCGCAGGGGGCGCATCACCATCGGCAGCGGGTTCTCAGTCCTCGGCTTCTGGAAGCAAATCCGCGCCGCCGACGCCGTCATGTTCACCTTCGTGGGCTCCATCCTGTCTGCTCTGGCCCGGCGACGCCCCGACCCCTCCGACATCGAGAACCCAGTACGCCGCATCCTCGGCGGCGCGGCGCCCATAGACCGGTGGCGGGAGATCGAGGACCGCTTCGGCCTCCATATCGCTGAGACTTGGGGGCAGACCGAGACGGCGTCCTGCTGGTCGTGGCCGAGCCGGGGCCTCCCGCAGACCCCAGGCACGGTCGGCGTGCCCAGTGACCGCTGCGAGGCCCGGATCGTGGGGACCGGCGGAGCCCTCCTCGGGCCCGGCGAGACTGGGGAGCTGTGGCTGAGGCCGCGTGGTGCGCACCTGATGTTCGAGGGGTACCTCGCAGCGGATGGCCCCACGGCGCCGAGCCGTGAGATGTGGACAGAGGAGGGGTGGTACCGCACGGGCGACCTGATGCGGTGGACCGACGACGGTGAGCTGCAGTTCATCGGGCGCGACCGCGACGCCATCCGCAAGGCCGGCGAGATGATCGCGCCGTCCTTCATCGAGGAGGCGGCCATCACCCACCCTCGCATCATCGAGGCGGCGGCGGTGGGCGTGCCAGACGACGACGGGGTGGAGGAGGAGGTGCTGCTCTGCCTCGTCGCCGCCGACGGAGAGGAGCTCGATCTAGAGGAAGTGACGGCGTTCCTCGGCGAGGTGTTGCCCCGCTACCTCGTTCCCCGGTGGCTCCGGGTCCACCCCGAGCTGCCGAAGACCCCGACCACCCGGGTGCGGAAGGTCGAGCTGCGAGCGCTCGGCACCAGCGGCGCTTGGAACACCCGCAAGCGAACTCGTCCCGCCTGAACACGTCCCTTCACCAGTCAGGCCGACCGAGGTGAACTTGCATCTGATGCAACCGGCGCGGGGACTGAGACCGACTCAAGCCGTGGACGGGTGTCTTGACGGCTCTCGGGTGCCGCCAGGCGCCTCATGCTTCAGCATGGGGCTACTTGCATCTGATGCACGATTCGTGCCTGGTCGTTGCGGTAGCCCGCGGCCCCGATCCTCAAGGGCCCTCGCCCAGGAGCTGTGCGACGCCCGTGACAAGTCCGTGCAGCGGATCGCCGACCTTTTCGGTGTGGCCCGCTCCACCGTTTACGGCCACCTCGCCCGGGGCGACAGCGACGAGCGGAGGCCGAGGACATCGGTCGGCCCGGCGGACCGGGCGATCCCCGGGCATTGGGAGGGCGATCTGATCATGGGCGCGTTCAACCGCTCGGCGATCGTGACCGCCGTCGAGCGCCGCTCCCGGTTCCTGCTTCTCGGCGAGCTCCCTGACGGTCACGACGCCCAGTCCGTCTACGACTGCCTCCTCGGGCTGGTCGGTGACCTGCCCGACATCGCCCGCCGATCCTTGACCTGGGACCAGGGCCGGGAGATGGCCGAGTGGGTGCGGCTGGAGATCAACGCTGACATCGAGGTGTACTTCTGCGATCCGCATGGGCCTCATCGTGACGGCGTTCCTCCAAGGCTCGTTCGCCCGCAAAACCATGCTCGCCCCGCTCCGGGACATCGACAAGGTCGTCGTCCTGGACCCTGCGATGGCCGGCCTCAGCGCCGACCAGGTCATGGACCGGATCCAGGCGGCCGTTGCCGTTGGGTACCCGGGCGTCACCTTCGAGCGGAGCAGGCACGCCCTCAAGATCGACTTCGGCCCGCACAGCTTCTACTTCGACACTGTGCCAGCGTGGGAGACCACCACGAACGACGACGACGTCCTCATCGCCAACCGGGATAGCGGATCTTGGGAGCGGTCGAACACCCGCGAACTCATCCGAGTTGTTGCCGAGCGCAACGCCGCCACCGACGGTCGGTTCATCCACCAGGTTCGCATGGGCAAGCAGGTGGTCAAGCACCGGCTCGACGGCATCGTGCCCGGCTCGACCTGATTCCGGGAGAATCACCCGCCCCTCACCTCAGCCGGCACCAGCTGAGGGTTGGTCCCCCAACGGTCCCTGGCCTGGGCCGGCGACTGCATGCCGTACATGACAACGATCCCGCGAACCCGGCCGTCGGCCAGGCGTTGGGGCAGTGAGGGAATCGGGCAGATCGAGGGCGCTTCGTCGAGCAATGCGAGCAACGGCGGGTCGAGCCGCCGCCCCGGTCGACCGGCAGCCACCCGTTCGGCGACGTCGAGGAGCTCCTCAGCAAGGCGGTGAGCTGCGGGGCCACTCCCCCGGCGCCGGCGGCCGGCTGCTTGCCCAGCAGGTACATGGTCCCTGTGCTGGCTACGAACGCGTCGACGTCGAACTGCGCGCCGGGTTGCGGGCAGCACATCTCCATGACGTCGGGGTGCCCGAAGCAGGCCAGGGCCCGGGCCAGGGTGCGCATCAGCGTGAGGTCGTCTGCTCCGCCCCGGAGGTGTGCGTGCCGATCGTGCCAGCCCAGTCCACCGCGGTGGTCGGGTAGCTCGAGGGCGGTGACGGTGCGGCCGAAGGTCGCCGCCCAGGCGTCGAAACCGCCGACGCCAGCGGCAGCCAGCCGCTCAGGCTGGAGGTAGGCCTGCATCGTGTACATCTCGGCCAAGCTATTGGCGATCGGTGTTGCTGGTGGGCGCGGCCAAGACGTCTCCCGGGCCGCCTCGTCGCGGCCGACCACAGCAGGCTCCACGACTTCGGCCGGCTGAACGTCAGGTTAGACCCGGCCACCGCGCTCCGCTCCCCCGCCGTGCGGATCTTGTTCTCGATCAGCTCCCACTCCTCGCCGTCAACCTCAGGTTGCGTCTTCCGACCTCGGCCAGCCGATCGGGGACGCTCTTCTGTCCACTGGAACGGCGGGCCCAGGGCAGGTCGCCGAACGCTGCCACCTCTCCGAGGCTCCATGGCCTAAGCTCTACGACAACAGGCAGCCTGGAAACCCGCAGGCGCCCCTGGCCGTCACCTCCTGACAACCAGACCCGCCGAGCACCTCATGCCGGCCGGCCCTACCTACACCACGACACGGGACTCCAGCTCGCCGAAGTCTCGGACGCGCGTTTGACGTCTGCAGGTTCGACCGCCTCGATGTCCTCGCTACGCAGAGTTGGGCACTCCACGCTGAACTTCGGCGCAGGTAGTCGACGATCCAGGTCTCCGACTGCGTCAACAGACCGGCATCCCAGCGCTCCACCGCGCTCAACATCTCAGCGACCGTGCCTCGAGCGCCACGTCAAGGTCGCCGGTGGAGAACAGCAAGTCCATCACGACTGGCTCGCAAGGCGTCCCGTTCGACGCGCCCAGTCTTCGACCGGCTTCCGGAGCCAGATCTTCCCGGCTGAGAGCTCGGCCTCGGGCTTCGGGAAGTCAGGGAGCGTCTTCACCATCGCGTGCACGCGTTGCCGGCTGACGCCGAGCATCTTGGCGATCTCGGCGACGCCGACAAGGTCGAGCACGAGCGGACGCTACGGGAAGCTGTGACAGCGACGCGTTTGCTGTTGACGATCGTTAATGCCAAAGAGTACGCTGTCGATCGCAACAACAGTTGGGCCGAACATCATCATCAGTAGGTGGCCCCGGCGGTGTGCCAACACCCCGGGGCCTGGCCGGACCCTCGTGGAGGTCGCGACAGTGGAGAACGTTACGACTGCGCGTGCGTGCGCGCAGACGACCGAGGAGCCGAGCTGGTTGCCGGGGTACCGGCCGCAGCGCATCAACGCCGGCATCTGGCGGGTCATCCGGCCGTTCGTCATCGGATGCGCGGAGCGGCTTGCTCTGGACGAGTCGCCGAACGGCCTGCGTACCGCCAGAGTCCTTGCGCTGCTCGCTGAGTGGTGTGTTTCCGAGGGCCTCGACGTCGATCTCGAGATTGTCCTCGATCCGGCGACGGTCGAGCGGTTCGTCGCCGTCGGGCTGAAGGGCAACCGGTCGCAGTCGACGTACCGCGCCGTGCTCCGCCGGGTGGGCCCGCTGCTGACTAGGCACGCGGGGTGGGAGCCGACCCCGGCGACGTACGGGCGGCTCGGCACCGCGCTCCCCTACTCGCCCAGTGAGCTGCGGGCGCTGAAGGCAGCGGCTGGATCGCAGCCGACTCGCGCACGCCGCCGCGCCGCCCGGGCAATCCTGGCCCTCGGGGCTGGCGCAGGTTTGGACGGCAGGTGGGTCGCACAGATCACTCCGAGCGAAGTCATCGCCGACAGGAACGGCGTCGCGATCCAGGTCGGAGCACCTGAGGCGCGGCTCGTCCCGGTGCTGGCGGAGTGGCACGCCGAGGTGCTGGACGTGACGGCGACGGCCGGGACTGCATTCCTCGTCGGGGGGACGTCCACGTCGCGGAACAGGGCGAGCGCCCTCGTGTCGTACCTCGTCGTGGGCCACGGACAGCCGAAGTTCTCCATGAGCCGGCTGCGCTCGACCTGGCTAGTGCGACACCTCGAGCTCGGCACTCGCCTGCCCGAACTGGCCCACGCCGCCGGTCTCGCCGACACCCGCGTCCTCTCCGACCTGCTCACCCACGTGCCGGCCATGGAGACCGCCGACGCACTGCGGGCGCTCCAGGGCATTCGTTGAGGCACCGCCCGCCGCTCGACCACACCGGCGGTCGGCCGACCACGGCGCACGACCTGCAGCTGGCGAGCGGGATCATCGGCCGGTCCGGCGTCGTCGATGTCCTGGCACCGCTGCTCGACGCCGTGCTCGGCCGCCACCGCACGATGACCGTTCGGGGCGCGCTGATCGCCTGCCAGGTGAACGCGCTCTCCCGTCACCAGCAAGCGCACCTCATCGAGGTCGCCCGTGTCATCAACGCCATGACCGACGAGCAGCGGGCGGCGCTCGGCTTCACCAAGCACGACCCGGCGCAGACCTACGACCGCCTGGACCGCCTTTTCCTCAAGCTCGTGGCGGTGCTCGAAGCCGGCCTCCCTGGCGTCTCGGCGAAGTGGATGGCCAACGCCATCGCCAACGCGGCGATCGGCGAGGAGTACCGGACGACAGCCACGGTCGCCGTCGACGGCACCGACGTCGAGACCTGGGGCGCGCTTCACGGCGACGTGGCCTCGGTCGACCTCGACGGCGATGCCTCCGCGACGCAGCTCATCGATGCTCCGGCCCGCACGAAGGGGCCGAAGCGGCGGGCGAAGGTCTTCGGGCGGGGCAGCGATGGCCGCAACGTGTACACCGTCGATTGCGACGCTCGAGCCGGGCACCGCTCCGCCACCAACAGCCGTCCTGCGGGTCCGTACGTCGGCTACGAGCTCCACCTCGCGGTACAGGCGCGCGACATCCGCTGGACCAACTACGTGGACAAGGTGGCGTTGTCCGACGAGGCACCCGGCCTCATCACCTGCTTCTCGCTGGACCCGGCCGGCACCCACCGCGGGCGAGCCATCGTCGACGACCTCATCGCGGCGAAGCAGGCTGAGCTCGCGCTCGACGACGTCGTCTGGGACCCCGGCTACAGCCTCTGCACACCCGACACCACCCAGTACAAGCTCACCGCGGCCGGGATCTCAACAACGTTCCAAGCCGTCACCCACCAGCGGCTACCTCGGCCCTTCGGCCACGGGCAGGCACTGCTCATCGACGGGCAGCTCTACTCACCCCACCTACCCGAGGAGCTTCGCGACCTGGCTATGCCTCCTCGCGGCACCTCCGACGCGGAGAAGGCCGCGTACGAGGCCAAGTTCAACCAGCGGGCAAAGTGGCGCCTCGTCCGCCACGCCGGTGCCGATGCCGACGGCGCCACGCGCTGGCGCTGCCCCTTCTGCGCCGGGATGCTCCGCGCCCGCGCCTTCCCCAAGACGATGCGGCGACCGGCGACGGTGCCTCTCGTGGCGGTCGACCGCCACGCCGAGGCCTGCTGCGACGGCATCCTCACAGCCATGGCCGCCGAACTGCCGCTCTGGCAGCCGATCCCCTTCGGAACCACCGCCTGGCGGCTCTCCATGGGCCGGCGCCAGGTCGTCGAGTCCGCCAACGCCGCGCTGAAGGGCGGCTTCGCCGACCTCTCGCGCGGGTTCCTGCGCGTGTTCGGGACGACGAAGATGACCGTCCTCCTCGGCTTCACCATCGCCGGCTACAACCTCGACCGCATCCGCAGCTTCCGGGCCAAACAGCGAGCGCTGGCGGCGAAGCCGGCGCCGCGCCCGAAGCGGCGCTCCGGTACATGGCGCGACCTCGTCAGCGCCACGATCGAGGCACCGGAAACCGCTCCACCCGACTCCGGCTGACGGCCAAGCGGAGAGGCCAGAACCGACGCTGCGGCCTGCGATACGGACGGCTTCGGCGCGTCTGCGCACCGGCAGGAGCTGCCTGCGGCCGCCCGAAGAGCACAGACGACGGGGCGGAGCGGTGGTCCAGGACGACGAAGGCCCGGCGAGTCAGCTCGCCGGGCCCTGCAGCCGTACTTTCGGGATCCATCGGGGCCTTCTTTCGAGAACAGGCCTCGGTGGAGGTGCGGGGAATCGAACCCCGGACCTCGACATTGCGATTGTCGCGCTCTACCAACTGAGCTACACCCCCTAGGGCGCCTGGCAACCTAGCGCGACGCCGTGGCCCGCTCCGGCCGCTTGAGGGTTCAGCTGGCGTTGCGCTGGAGGAGCGGCGAGTCGCCGTACGCGTAGGCCAGCTCCCCCTCGGGGGCCCGCAGCTTACGGCTGCGGGGGCCCGACTCCGGCACCAGGGCGTAGGCAGGGCGGTGGGCCGTGCGAGGCACCCGGTTGTGGTTGGAGGAGAAGCGGACCTGCATGTCGCGCTCGACGGCCAGGGTGCGCAGCTGCACCAGCAGGTAGCAGTAGCCGGCGAGCATGGCCCCGCTCAGCAGGCTCACGACCCACAGGAGGCGCAGCGGGGGCACGATGCCGAGCACGAAGCTGCCGGCCGTGGTGAGGGCCAGCCCGATGAAGATGTCACGCCGACGCTTCTGCATGTCGGCCCGGAGAGCGGCGCTGGAGCCGACCCGGCGGGGGCCAAAGGCGTTGGCGCTGCGGGCCGTGCCCAGGCGGTTGGCCGCCGGTACGGCCCCGGGACTGCGGCGTTCGAGGGTGCCCAACTGCCTGGCGAAGCTTCCGATGGCGTCTGAGGGGGCGCCCCGATGGGTGACGAAGAACCAGAAACCCACACCGATCCAGCCGGCGAGCACGACGAGCAAAAGGACAGTCGACAAAGCGTGTGTTTCCTTCGGTTGACAACGGATGTGGCCACGACCCAAAGCCCACTGCCCACCCGAAGGCGGCGGGGCCGAAGCAATGGCAGGCACGAAGGGGCCCGCGTTT
>Ga0136611_10004243_pt1 | contig 10039 bp, 8 predicted proteins | sample AntDrymUQ2232306_2_FD_106645 | JGI IMG/M metagenome (GOLD analysis project Ga0136611, IMG submission 106645) | Polar desert sand microbial communities from Dry Valleys, Antarctica - metaG UQ223 (23.06) | ecosystem: Environmental > Terrestrial > Soil > Desert | place: Antarctica: Dry Valley... | reverse complement strand
GGGTATCTTCGTGTCCAACCTCATCGCCCTCTTCATCATCGTCACGGCGGTAGCCGCTGGAGTAAGTCTCTACTGAAAGGTCGCCGCGGGTGTTACAAAACCTATTACGACGTGTTCAGGGAATCCGAAAGTACCTGGCTACTGCCGCTATCGTGCTCGTATTCGGCGGCGCGAGTGGGGTGACCGTGGCGGCCATACTGGGCCTATCGGCCGCGCTGGCCGCGGTAGGAAGCGCTGTCTTCCTCGCCATCCTGTCTACCCAGGTCGTCACCTCGGCCCTGACATCGCGCGGGCGCCAGATGGTGGAATTGTCGGTGCGCTACCCCGACGCACCAGGGTTGACCAGGCAAGCCGTCGAGGCCCTGGCGAGCCTTCCGACAGCGCAATCGACGGTGATACTGCTCGCGTTGCTGCCGCCTGAACCGCGGCCAGAGTTCGAGCGGAGGTTGCGGCGACTAATGGAAGATCCAGCGTATCCCCTTAATGAGCGTTTAGAACTTGCGCTGGGACTGGTCCGGCGTCCGTCCGATTGACCCTTGGCATATTGAATCTACTTCGGGCATGTTCGGCCAAAACTGCCGGAGTCGAGGTCCGCTCCACGAGCGGCAGGCATGCTCAGCCGCCCCTCGGGCCTTCTCCCCCGGCCCGCATGGACCGCGACGCCTTATTAAGTTAAGGCGCGCGGACCATCGCTCTCCCCCAGGCGGGGCCGAGCCGCTCCTACCCTCGACTTCATGACACCGGCAGGCTCCCCGTGGCCCTACGACAGCCCCAGACGGCCTCCCAGGCCCCTAGCAGTGGCTTCACGGCCAACCGCGCTCGGGCGGCGGCCGATGCGTCTCAGGAACGCCCGAGGCCGGTTGGTCGAGGTCTTCTACATCGGAGAGCTCGCCGCGCGGCTCGGGAAGTCGAGCCACACCATCAGGCGCTGGGAGAGGCTCGGCGCGCTGCCCTCAACGCCGTACGTTCAATGCGTTCGTAGCGGCGCGTCACGACGCTTGTACCCGCCGGAGTGGGTCGAGGGCGTCGTGGCAATCGCCAGCGACGAGGGCCTCGTCGGGCGCAAGCCCGCCTGCATCGAGCGCACCGCCTTCACGGCCCGCACGCGGGAGCTGTACCACCGGCTGTTCGACTGACGCGCCGTTCGCGCCCGTCACTGCCCGATAGGTCGTCGTCGCGTTGTAAGGGCGCTGGCCGGTCCTGGGCAGGTTCCAGCGCGCCCAGCTGGGCGAAGCATCCCGGTCACGCTCATCGGAAGATTGGTCCATGAGGGATGTGCACAACTAGGGGCGACCGGTGGACGTGTTCCGGTCTCCCGTGCCACGAGGCTGGTTGTAACAACGAAAGGGCTTCCCGCTTGCGCCGTGGACAACCGGCCCGTTCCGTGCCCAGGTTTGTCTTGCGCTGAGAATTGTGAGCACTTACCCGCACCGCCAACCTCCTTCGACCAGCAGTTGACGCTCGACAAGTCGGCGGGCCTCGACGATGACGCACAGCCCCTCATGCTCCCTAACCGCGCGTACCGGACCCCCCACCTCGTCGGTGCCGCCTTAGCCGACCACACGGGCACCGTCGACGCGGTCATGGTCGGGTGGCTCGGGGACGGCGACCAGATGGAACGCAGCGTCGCGTTCGCCTACCTGGCCCAAGGCTCCGGGATACCTCGGCACCACTGCTCGACGAGCTCCTCGCATACGACGACCGCGCCGACGTGCGGGCGGACGTGCTCCGAGCGACGTTCGACCCGCCGCGGGTCTGGTTCAACCTCGACGCCCTCGGCCACGACGTCGCCACCCGGTACTGGCGAACGTTCGGCTACACCGGACTGAGGGGCGACTTCGCCCACGTCATCACGGCCGCCAAAGGACTGCTAGGTGCCGGACGCTACGCGGCGACGATCGACACGCTCGCCCTGTACGCGCGTCGGATGAACGCGACGACGGCCACGCAGGCGGCCGAGCTCGTCGCCCGTGCCTGCGAAGGACTACTGGCTTCGGAGTTCGACGTCCGGGCTGGAACGGGTGGAGGTGCATTAAGTGGATAACTGGGCGCAGACGGTCGGCTGCATCGGGCCGAACGGGACAGGGTACGCACGTCAAGCTTGCGAGTAGGGCCGTTCTTATTCTCGGGATGATGCTCAGCACGGGCTGCCGCCTGAGCCGAGACTAGCCTGATAAGTTGCTGTGCTGTCGATTGGGGAAAAGGGGGGGTCGGGATGGGGCAAGTGCTGCTACTGGCGAGCGGCACGCTCGGAGATGTTGTGCCTCTGACTGCGCTGACGGAGGTGCTTGGGAAGAACCATGACGTGACCGTCGCGAGCCACCCCGCCTATCGCTCACATTTCGCTGGGGTGCGATACGCCGAACTACCCGGCGATCCGTCCGCCTTCCTCAAGTCCAACGCGGGCAGGGGGCTAGTCCACGGAGGCTTATTAGGCGCGCGTCGACTTTGGTCGTTACGTAACCTCGCTCGCAATCTTCTGCCGCCTGTTCTGAACGAAACGCGGAGAATACTGCAAGAAAGCTCGGCAAACGTCGTTATTACCGTCGGCATGCCGCCGGGTACGGAGCGTCTTGCTCTCCGTGAGGAGAAGCGTGTCCACCGGCTGTACTGGCAGCCCCATTGGCCTACGTCGGACAACATGTCGCTCCATATATCTATGCCGCAACGCGGGACCATGGCCACTAACCGCGCCTCGCATGCTGTCGCAGAACTGGGAGCGCAGGCACTAGTCGGCCCGAGTTTGCGGCGGTTTCATGTACAGGAGGAAGAGCATCGAGTCTTGAACGAGGCCTTTTATATGGGCATACCATCGTGGTTTGCCATGCCGCCCATGCTTTGTCACGGCGGCATTAGCAGTGCGGCGCACGGCCGAGCCGTAGGCTTCTTGCGACCGCTCCGGTGGCCGGCCTCTGCAGCTTTCGGACGAGCCCTAGACACGCTTTCGCATCGTCGCGTGACGACGGTATTGGTGACGTTTGGCTCTTTGGAGTCCGACCATCACGCGCGGCTGCTCGGATCGCTGGCTGGGGCCGCCGCGCGGCAGGGTGTCCGCCTAGCGGTCCAGTCTGTGCGGCCACCTACCTTGGCGCTCAAATTCGCAGACGTTGTACATGTGCCTCCTGGGGACCACCGTGATCTGATGCCTCTTGTCGACTGTGCTATTCACCACGGCGGTATCGGCACTAGCATCGCATGTCTTGACGCGGGTAAGCCAATGCTCATTGTTCCGCACTGGTTTGATCAATTTTTCTGGGCACGCAAACTGCAGGTCCTCCAGCTCGCGACCGCCGCGACAAAGCGCGTCGCCGCACGCCGTAGCGAGCAAAAGCTCGACGCTCTACTGAGGTTCGTACCAAATCGTTCGAACATGGAGGCATGCCAGACGTCGGACGGAACCGAGACCCTCGCCGCCTTCGTAGATCAATCCGTTGAGGCAGCATGACTCTCGAGCCTGGGAGAGGTCCACGAGTAGAGGCGCTACAGGCGGAGATCAGCAATGCAAGTAGCCGAATCGGCGACCTGATGAAGACGTCTGACCAGTTGTTCGTACTCGCGGTCACGGGGATAGTCGGGACATTGGCTCTCGGCGGAGATGGCACTGAGGGTGTTCTGGACCTGGTGACCATCGCTCTACCCATCGGGCTGTCAGTCGTTGCTGCATACAACTTCCGAATTTCGGCGAACATAAACGCCCTAGGCGGGTACCGGGCCGCCCTTGAGGAGCGGCTGAGCGACGACCTGGCAGGATCTCCGTTTCTTTGGGAATCGGCGGTTGTACCAAAGCTCAAACGCGGCGCCAGCTTTATTGGCAGCCATATTATGTTTAATCTGGCTTTTCTTGCATCCGTCCTTTTAGGCTGCATACGTGGTTTGGTCTACGTCGGGGACAGATATTCGGGTTGGACCGAGACGGTGTGCTCGCTCGGTCTGCTCCTAGGCTGGGGGGCGGCACTCGTTAGCCTTGCGCTAGCCTATAGGCACTCCGTCAACAGCTTCTCGATCGCCTATCGAGAGACCTCATCTTTGCTGCGAAGCGATGCGACAGACTGACCGACTCATCGCGGCCTCCCTAAGCGCCGCGCGGATTCCAGCTTCAGTCGTTATCTTCGTTCTTCTTGTGTCGCTAGAACAGCGCACCCTCCTGCCGTGCCTGCTGATTGCGCTCGGAATCGAAATATCCGACGTGCTCGACGGCTATTGGGCGCGCCGCCGGGGAGTCGCTGCCACGTCAGGCCGAATCCTCGACTCGTTTAGCGATCACATGTCACGCACGCTGGTCCTGGCAGGACTCGCCTCGCAGTCGCTGGTGCCCATTTGGTTAGTGGGCCTTGCCCTCCTAAGGAACGGGATCGTCGACCTCAGTCGAGCGTTGACGGGTCATGGGGTTCCGACAGCGCCACGTCGCATGCTGGGCAAGGGGAAAGGCGCGGCCGAGGGAGTTCTGATAGTTTCTACGCTGGCGCTGGCGGCGTTCTGGGAGGCGTCGCCTCACCCAGCTGTCTTTGTTACTGTCGCAGCCCTTCAATCGCTTTCCACGCTGCTCGAGATGCCGCATCTTGTGCGTGCCATTACCGCAGCATCGCCTGACGTGCAATGCGACGAGTGCCGCCTGAAGAGGACCGCGTGTTCAGCGCCTCGCTGAGGAGTCCGCGGAGGGCGCTTGGCCGATCCCGCATCGTCAACATCGAATGGCAGTTCTTCCCGGCGCTCGGCTTCTCGGCCGACGCGCCAAGCCTTCACACCACCCTGGCCCGAGGACCCCGCCTTCTTCGTCGAACTCGTCGGCTCGTCTCTACCCGGCGGCAGACGGCGACGCAGAGGATGACACGGACCCGGCACATACGGAGGAACGACTGGAGCGGCGGCGGGTCCTGTCTAGGCAGGCCTTCGACGTCTTCCGGTCTTGGCGTCGTACCCCAGGCGTGGGACCGGATGGCCAACTCGACACTGCCGCGCTCAGCGCGTGGATCGACGAGGCCCGAGCCCGCCTGAGGACGGCGAACTTGCTGTCCGACAGTGACGCGGAGATCGGTCGCGCCTTGGCCCACCTGCCCGCCGACCCTGACGGGACCAGCCCGCGCACCGCCGTGCGGGACCTGATGGAAGCCGCGGGCAGCGACGACCTCGAACGAGGGCTTGGCCGGCGGCATCCTCGCGCGCCGCACCACGACAAGCCGAAGCATCTACGAGGGCGGTGCGCAGGGACGGACACTGGCCGATGAGTGCAGGACGCAGGCAGACGTGGCCCTCGCGTGGCCGAGGACGCGCAGCCTTCTCCGACGCCTCGCCGCGACCTACGAACTCCAGGCGCAGCTACAGGAGGACTCAGCCGAACATCGGCGCCGCGGCCTGCACGACTAACGCCCGCTGCATTGTCGAACGGACTGGTGGACTGAAGGTTGGGTTGCTGCTACCGGTGGCGGCTGTCTTAGCAGCAAACAGACTCTGCTGCGAGCGGTAGTGGCAGGTCCACCTGAGTCCACCAGTCCACCAGCCGTCTACTCGCACCGGACTCGCCAGCACTGTCTCCCTGATCTCAGCTTCGCCTTCTCGACGTGGAGTGTGCCGGCTTCCCTGTCGATCTCGACGTTGTACCGCCGTTCCTGTATCCGACTCAGGTGCTTGCCGATCTCCATCGTTTGCTCCTTCGGCGTGCGGCCCTTGAGCTCGAGGGGGATCTCCAGCTCGGGGTTGTCGACGAGAGTGTCGAGGACCTGACGTGCTGTGACGGGTCGATCTCCTAGCAGTTCGTACCAACTGGCGAGCAGGGTTCGCTCGGCGAGGCTGGACTCGTCGCTGGCCTCGTACAGCGTGTTGAGGTTCTCGAGGAACCCGGGGATGGCCGCCGACTCCAGGACACCGCCGACGGTCCTCGACCAGTGCTCGTAGCTGCCGAGCAGCTGACCGCCGTAGTCAGGCCTATCGCACGCGATCCAGTTGCGCCAAAGAACCAGCGCGGCCCAGATCAGTTCACCCCGATGTCCGGCGGCCCACTCGAGGAGGTGTGGGTGCTTCCACTCCTGTCGCTGCCAGGGTCGATCCACGCGCGGATCGATGCGGATCTGGACCGTCCTGCGGCTGATCTCGCTACTCAGCACCGGGTTGTTCCCGGTGGCGATCCAGAGCGGCGCGAAGTCCACATCGACCATGCGGTTGCTGCCGAGCACGCGGTCTGTCCAGCGCGTGGAGGTGAGGGCGGCAGCCAGAGCACCACTGTCCAGCGTCTCCCGAAGGTTGTCGATCAGGACGGCCGACTGGCTGTGCATCGCCAGGGCGGTGATCCGCTTCCGCCATTCGGCGTCGCTCTCGGCCTCGGTGACGATGCCGACGTCCTGACCGTGAGCCGGCAGGAGCAGCGCTTTGGCGAGCAGGCTGCCGCCGCTCCCTTGGGTGGGCTTGCTGATCAGGTGAAGCGGTGCTAGCTGCGGCGTCTCGCTCATGGCCATGCCGAAGGGCCACAGCAGAGCGGCGATCGCGTGCGCTCGGTCGGCGTCGCTGACGAAGTCGAACTCGCCGAGCAACTCCTGCATGAGCAGGTCTCGAGCCTCGGAGAGCGTGCGCCTGCTGGGCTTCGTTGGCACACCGGGGATGTGCAGGCCGGGCGACACGGCCATGAGGTAGCCGCTGTCCACGTCGTAGCCGGTACCGGCGGAGAGGCTCCCGTTCGGAAGGATTAGCGGCACCTGCGAGATGCCCCGCAATCGTGGCAGCGGCGGGTAGGGGTTGGCCAACAGGTCCGCTACGTAGGCCTGGCTGGGCACTACCTCGACCAGCACGTCGGAGTTCTTCAGCTTGCGCATGTAGGCGACGCAGCGAACCAGCAGGTACGCGAACTGCTCCCGGCTGCATGGCTCGACTCGGACCCTGCCGTCCCTGTCGATCGCCTGCACGATCAGGGCGCCCTGCCGGAACAGCGTCGGGGCCTCCTGAGAGGTGTAGATGCCGCGCCACGCGGCCGCGGACGCGTCGCGGATAGGTGCTCCCGCGCGGACGACCGTACGGTCGAGATGCGGCCCGGCGAGGTCGGCAGGGCTTCCTGCGGCGCCGAGGAAAGGACAGTCGCGGCAGCCCGGGAAGAGCTGGTCGTGGATCTTCTGGCAGCCCATCGGCTCGAGCTCCGCAACGTGGGCGAACTTCTTGTCCGTTTCCTGCTCGTCGTAGTCCGGATACGGACGGCTCATCCGGTGGAAGTGGTCGCGACCGTCGCGGCATCGGGCGAGAATCCCGGCGGCGGCGAACCAGTCCGCTTCGGGCAGCGTCGCTGCGTCCTCCTCGACGTGCCGCATGAAGGCGCACCCGGCCAGGACCCGGTCGAGGCGTCCGCGCAGGCCCGCTCCCGTGATTGCCGAGCCCGCTGCAGGGCCGCCGCGCCGACCGTGGTTCCCCCGATGGGGGGCGCTGACGCTCTCGATGTCGGCGAGGGTGTACGTGTGGTGCTCGTGGCGTTCGGTGGTTACGTCCTTGAGCCGGTTCGGGTCCTTGTGGTTCTGGGTGCCAGGGACTCGGAGGATGCGCGGAAGGTCGAAGACCGAGTCGGCCTTGTAACCCCGACTTCCGGCGTGCTGCTGCCAGCCGCGTCCGAAGCACTTGAGTAACTCAGCAGCGTCCTGCTCCTCCTGCTCGTTACCGACCCAGAGGGTCTCTTCAAGCGCCCAGTAGCAGTGGAAGCCGTTGCCGCTGCTGACGACGAGCGACGGCCGCAGGGGAAAGCCGTCAATCACTTCCCGGGCGAGGTCCGGGTCTTCAGGACCTGCTTGCTTCTTGTGGCCCTCGACGCCGTAATCGAGCTCGGCCCACACGCAGTTGAGGGCCGTGACGCTCTTGGACGTCAACCGCCGGCCTGGCGCAGGCGGTTCGTCCGCGAGGCCGAGGTGCGTGTAGACGTCGTACCCGTCGTCGCTGAACTGAATGGCCTCGGCTGCGGCGCGCTGGCTGGCATGACTGTCGAAGGACACAGCGCGGAAGCCGGGTTCCGACGGCGCCTTGTAGGCGAGCACCCCGAACGCACCCGGCGTGTCGGACCAGATCGACGCGAGGAAGGTCGCGGCTTCGTCGATCCGCTGCTGGAGGCGTCGGGTGGGGCGGCCGGTGCCGCGGACGCGGGTCATGCTGCGTCTCCGGACGTTGTGCAGGTGCGGGCGATGAGGGCGTCGACCGAGTGGGGGTGGACGAGGACGCGCCGGCCGCACCTGGACGCGGTGATTTCGCCTCGTGTGATGGCGTCGCGCACGGTCTGCTCAGCGACGTCCAGGTAGGCGGCAGTTCGCCGCACAGACCACAGGGCAGCGGTCTCGCTTGCTGGAGATGTCATTTCGGGAAGCCTCCGGGAGGGTTTGCAACCTCACGCAGCTGACGTCGCCTGCGACTGCCCGAATGACTTCTGGTCGTGCCCGAATTCTTGGTCGTGTCGTAACTCGACGTGGCAGAGGCTACCCGCCGGGCCAGCCGGCCCGCAATAGGCGGAGCACCTCAATGTCGCTTCCTGGCGACGGTCTCGGCTTGCCAAAGGCAGCCGTAGATGCCCGGGCGCCTATTGGCGCCCGCGCTGGTCGTGTCGGTGAGTCCGCGGCCCGGTGCTAATACCGCCCCTGCTCCCGGAGGATGCGTGCTGCGACGGTGTGGGCCGCGGGGATGTCGAAGGCGCGCAGCCCGTAGTCCTCGTCGAGCAGTCGGTCGTCGAGGAGGTGGTCGTGCTTGTTCATGGGTTTGAGGTCGACCTGCGCCGCGAGTTCTACGGGGTCGACCGGGGGGCCGTGGAGGATGTCACGAAGGGCGATGAGGGTGTGGTCGAGTCCGGCCTCGCAGGTGATCTGCAGGCCGTCGACATCGGCGGGGATGCTGCGTCTGCGGAGCAGCTGCGCGAGGGTGTGGCTGGTTCGGGTACCCGCCCAGACGAAGAGCAGGCTGCTCTCGTCGGTTGCCGCCAGGCAGCTCCTTGTGTGTAGCTGCAGGCTGCTGTAGGCCGTCCTGCCTTCTGCCAGAAGGTCACGGGCGGTGGGGTCTAAGAAAGTCGGGACGTCCGTCCCGGCGAGCAGGATGCGCATGCGGCTGCGGACGTGGTCGTGGATGTCGGGGGTGTCGCCGCCGAACAGGGGTGGCCGGCCACCGCTGGTGGGCGTCAGGTCGATGCGGCGTTTGCGGGCGTCGACGTCAGTGACTTTCCATCGACGTCCGCCGAAGATGAGCAGGTCGCCGGCGCGCAGGGGGAAGTCGATCGGTTTGGTGCCGATCTGCTGTCCGGCGTGCAGGAGCCGGTATTCCTTCGGTGTCTTGAAGGCGGCGTAGAAGTCGTAGTGATTGACGATCCTGTCGCCGGCTTCGCCGAGGAGCAGGGTGCCGTCCGGGACCTGCTCGATCATGTGACGACGCGCGAGCGCGCGGAGCAGGCGCCCGAACCGTTCGGGGCTCGTCCCCGTGAAGGGTCCGCCGCTGCCGCAGAGCTGGCTGTAGGCGTGGGCGGGGGTAACGCCTCCGTGCTGGGCGACGGCGCTGAGGATCTGCTGCACGAGGGTGCTGGTGTGCAGAAGGGCGGGGTCGGGCGGCTCGCACCATCCCTCGAGAAGGAGCTGCAGCATGGCGGTGGTCTGCACGAGGGTGTTTCGGAGCTGGTCTGTGAAGGCGGTGCGGGGGTCGACTGCCGTCTCGCTGGTGTACGCGCGCAGGATGGCGGGTTCACCTCGGCGTCCAGACCGCCCGAGCCGCTGTCGCAGGGACGCGACGCTCGGTGGTGGACCGATCTGGGCGATTGAGGTGACGGTGCCGACGTCGACGCCCATCTCCAGCGTGCTGGTGGCGACCGCGGTCGTCGGGCGGGTCGGGTCCTTTAGGGCGGCTTCAACGCTCTCCCGGAGGTCTTTGGACAGGCTGCCGTGGTGCGGGAAGAACTCGTTGGGTATGCCTGCGCGCTCGCAGTTGCTGCGCAGCAGGTCGGCGACCTCCTCGACCCGACTGCGGCTGTTCGCAAAGACCATGTGGTCGCGGCCGCGGAGCACTTGGAACAGGTGCTGGCAGATCTGGCGCGTCACCCTGGCAGGGG
>Ga0136611_10004242_pt1 | contig 10041 bp, 10 predicted proteins | sample AntDrymUQ2232306_2_FD_106645 | JGI IMG/M metagenome (GOLD analysis project Ga0136611, IMG submission 106645) | Polar desert sand microbial communities from Dry Valleys, Antarctica - metaG UQ223 (23.06) | ecosystem: Environmental > Terrestrial > Soil > Desert | place: Antarctica: Dry Valley... | reverse complement strand
CAACTTCTCTTCTTCCATGCGCTTGATGACAACGCGGTCGTACAACGGCTTGATGTGATGGGACATGGCAACCTCTACAAGTGCTTGATTGAGGGGAGAAAACTCCGCGATTTTAGCAGTCGGATGGTCCGAGTGCCAATTCGCGGACAAGAAAACCGGGCAAAACCCGGATGCCAGCGGAGATGGGGGAGCCCGTCCCCCATTCAAGGGCAGCCCGCAAACAAACTTTCTGCCATGGCGGCCCGGCGCCTCCCGTACCCTGTGCCGGTGAACACATTGATCTGCCTGAGTACCTGCCCGAACCGCGAAACCGCCGGCCGCACCGCCGACGCGCTGGCCGCCGAACTCCCGGAGGTGCTTGCGGTCGAAACCGCCGCCGGGTTGCCTGCGTATCTGGCGTGGGTGGCTGCCCAGACCCGGCCAATGGACTGATCGATGTTTTTTCATCTTCATCATTTACAGCGCTGGCTGGCCGGCGTCGCCCTTGCCTTGGGGTTGGCGCTGCCTGCCTCCGTCGCGGCCGCGGACATCGAGCTGCCGCCGGTGGACGAGGTCTTCGTGCTGTCGGCGCAGGCGCCTTCGCGCGGGCAAATCGACGTCACCTGGAAGATTGCGCAGGGCTATTACCTCTATCGCCATCGCACGTCGGTCAAGGCGGGGCCCGGGTTCGCCAATGCCAACCTGGCGCTGCCACGTGGCAAGCAGTATCGCGACGAGTTTTTCGGCGATGTCGAAACCTACCGGCAGTCGCTGACCGGCGTGCTCCGCGGCAGCGCCGCCGAAGGCACCGGCGCGGTGACCTTGACCGTCAAGTACCAGGGCTGCGCCGACGCCGGCATCTGCTACCCGCCGCAAACACGCACGCTGAACGTCGCGCTTCCTGCGGCGGACGGGCAGGACGGGTTCGCCGCGCGGCCCGCGGGTGGCGGGCTGTTTGGCCTTGGCGGCAAGGCGGGCGCAGGTACGGCCGACGCCACCCCGCTGCCCGCAGAACAAGCCTTTTCCACCGAGGTGATCGCCGGTGACGGCAACACCCTGCTGCTGCGGTTGACCCCCGCGCCCGGCTACTACCTGTATCGCGACAAGCTGTCGGTGCGCCTGGACATGGGCGCCGGGCTGTCCGCCAGCATGCCGCCGGCTTCAAAACTACCCAAGGCCCAGCCATACCGCGACGAACACTTCGGCAATGTCGCGGTGTATTTCGATCAGGTGGAATTTGCGGTGCCGGTTGCGCGCAGCGACGTGCGCGCAGCCCGGGGTGTGCTTGTGCTGGGCCTGCAGGGCTGCCAGGACAAGGGCATCTGCTACCCGCCGATGACCCGGCGCCTGCCCATCGCATTGCCTGCGGGAAGCCTGACGCCAGTCGCCACCGCGCCCGCGCAGGCCGCCGCAGCGGCAGCCGGTACCGCAGCCGCCGTGGCCGCGAGCCCGGCGATCGGCGAGCCGGCTCCAGATACGCCGGTAACGGAGCGCGCCGGCCCGGTGATGCCGATCGACGGTGGCGTGATCGAGCAGGTGGCGGATGGACCGCAGCAGCCAGCCCGCGGGCTCCTCGCTTCGCTGCTGCTGGCCTTGTTGGGCGGGCTGATCCTCAACCTGATGCCGTGCGTGCTCCCCGTCTTGTCGCTCAAGGCCCTGTCGCTGGCGCAAAGCGCTGAAAGCCGGCAGAGCGCGCGCCGGCATGCACTGGCCTACACCGCCGGCGTGCTGGTGAGCTTTGCCGCGCTGGGCGCGCTGGCGTTGGCCCTGCGCAAGGCCGGGCTGGCCCTGGGCTGGGGCTTCCAGCTGCAGCAACCGCTGGTGGTCGCGGTGCTGGCGCTGCTGGTGTTCGGGCTGGGCCTGAGCCTGTCCGGCGTCTGGTACGCCAGTGTCGGCATCGGCCGGCGCGGCGGGGCCTTGCTGCAACGGCAAGGCGTTGGCGGCGATTTTTTCACCGGGGTGCTGGCGGTGGTCCTGGCCACCCCTTGCACTGCGCCGTTCATGGGCGCGGCGCTTGGCTATGCGTTCACGGGCCCGGCAGCGGGCGGCATGCTGGTATTCCTGATGCTGGGCTTGGGGCTGGCCCTGCCGTTTTTGCTGATTGGATTCGTACCCGCATTCGCGCGCCTGTTGCCGAAGCCCGGTGCATGGATGGACACGCTGAAACAACTGCTGGCGTTCCCGTTGTATGCCACCGCCGCGTGGCTGGTGTGGGTATTGGCGAAACAGCGCGGGGCGGACGCAGTGGGGCTCTGGCTCGCTGCCGCCATCGCACTTGCGTTGGCCGCATGGGCATGGACGCGCGTGCGCAGCGGCGGCGCGAGTGGCTGGTGGGCATTGGTCGCGCTGGCAGCGCTGGGCACCGCGTGGCCTTTGGCGAGAGTGCAGCAATTGCCCAGGCCCGCCGCATCTGCAGCCTCAGCCACCCGCAGCGGCATCGTGAGCATTCCCTTCTCGGAGCAGGCCCTGGCGGATCTGCGAGCGCAAGACCGGGTGGTCTTCGTCAACATGACCGCGGACTGGTGCGTGAGCTGCAAGGCCAATGAAAAAGCGGTGTTCGCAGGGGACGGGTTCCGCGAATGGCTGGATCGCGCCAACGGCGTTTACATGGTGGGTGACTACACCAACGTGGATCCTCACATCACGGCATTCCTGCAGCGCCACAAGGCAGTCGGCGTGCCGTTGTACGTGGTGTACCCGCGCGGCGGCGGCGCAGGCCGGGTCCTGCCCGTATTGCTGACGCCTGCGCTCGTCCGCGACGCGCTCGAGGACGCAGCAGGCGCGCGGCCCTGATGGCAACGTCCACCCGCGCCGTGCTGCTGGTGGCCAGCCTGGCCGCACTGGCCGGGGCTGCGGCCAGCGTCTACTTCGAGCCGACCATCGCCACCCGGCTTGCGGCGACCGAGCCAGGCCAGCGGCTGCTTGGCGTCGTGCTGGAGTCAAGGGCGCCAGCCCCGCCTGCCGGCATCGTTCCGGCCAAGCGGGGCGGCATCGTGCCCACGATGTCACTCCACGCACTCACCGGCGGGAAAGTTGAAATTCCGAAAGCGTGGGCCGGCAAACCGACCTTGGTGAACCTGTGGGCGACGTGGTGCGCGCCGTGCCTCAGGGAAATGCCGGAGCTGCAGGCGTATGCCGATGCACAAGGCAGCGAAGGCGTCCAGGTCGTTGGTATCGCCTTGGACGATGCCACCGCCGTTCGCGCCTTCCTTGACCGGCACGCCATCACGTACCCCAACCTCGTCGACGCCCCGGGTCTGGCCGATGCTGGTGTGCGCCTCGGCAACCCGAATGGCGTGCTGCCTTACACCCTGCTGGTTTCGCCCGAGGGGCGCGTGCTCAAAACCCGGATCGGGCCGTTCGAGGATCAACGGGCGATTGCGTCGTGGATGCGCTGAGGGTGGCGCGCTCGATATGCAGTGGGGCGTTCGAAATCCTCGACGACGTGTAGGGCGGGTGCAGCCCTGAGGGGTAGCCGCCACCAGCCAGCGCTTTAGAGCCTTCGCTCGAACAAGCGCTTAAAAAACCGCTAAGGGTCGTAATTTCGGCGAACTGGACAGCATCGCCAGCCTGCGCGACACTGCTTGCCTGTCTCGCGGCGCGGCCCGATATCGATCCCATGGCGCAACTGCTGATCCTGCACGGCCCCAACCTGGATTTGCTCGGTACACGCGAGCCCGACGTGTATGGCCGCGCAACCCTTGCCGAGATCGACGCAGACCTCGCGGGTCGCGCCGAAGCGGCGGGGCATCGCCTGCAACATCTGCAGTCCAATGCCGAGCACGTCCTCATCGAACGCATCCATGCGGCCCGCGCCGATGGCACGGTCTTCATCCTGATCAATCCGGCCGCCTTTACCCACACCTCCGTGGCGCTGCGCGATGCGCTGGCGGCGGTGGCCATTCCTTTTATCGAAGTCCACCTGTCCAACCCGCACGCCCGCGAGCCCTTCCGCCGCCAGAGCTACTTCAGCGACCTGGCGGTCGGCGTGGTCAGCGGGTTCGGCGCCGACTCCTACCGCTACGCCCTCGATGCCGCGCTTGCGCGGCTCGCGGCCTGACCCACACAAGAGGCTCCTCATGGACCTGCGCAAGATCAAGAAGCTGATCGACCTGCTGGAAGAATCCAACCTTTCGGAAATCGAGATCAAGGAAGGCGAGGAATCCGTTCGCCTGGCGCGCATGCCCAGGGGCGGCGTCCCCCAGGCGGCCGTGGTGCACCACGCCGCGCCAACCGCCCACGCCGCGCCTGGCCCGGTCATGCCCATGCACTCGCCGTCCGAAGCGGCCACCGGCGGCAGCCACAAGCCGCACGGCCAGGACCTGCCGGCCGGCCATGTGGTGCGCGCGCCGATGGTGGGCACCTTTTACGCCTCGCCCGCGCCGGACAAGCCGGCGTTTGTGGCAATCGGCCAGGCGGTCAAGGCGGGCGAGACCCTGGGTGTCATCGAGGCCATGAAGATGTTCAACCCGATCGAAGCCGACGTCTCCGGCACGGTGCTTGCAATCCAGTGCGAAAGCGGCCAGCCGGTCGAGTTCGACCAGCCTCTGTTCGTGATCGGGTGAGCACGGTGAGTTGGGCATTCGAGCGCCGCTGGCGCGAGCCTGCCAGCGCCCGCCCGCCTGCAGGCCGGATGGCCGGGCCGTTACCGCGCACTACGATGGACGTTGAACATGCTCGATAAAGTCGTCATTGCCAACCGCGGCGAAATTGCACTGCGCATCCTGCGCGCCTGTCATGCGATGGGCATCCGCACCGTCGCCGTGCACTCCACGATAGACCGCAACCTCAAGCACGTGGCGATGGCGGATGAGTCGGTGTGCATCGGCCCGGCGCCGTCCAGCGAGAGTTACCTCAACATGGCGTCGATCATCGCGGCCGCCGAGGTGACCGACGCGCAGGCCATTCACCCGGGCTACGGTTTCCTGTCCGAAAACGCTGATTTTGCCGAACGCGTGGAGCAATCCGGCTTCATCTTCATCGGTCCCAAGCCCGACACCATTCGCCTGATGGGCGACAAGGTAGAAGCGATCCGCGCGATGAAGGCCGCGGGCGTGCCCTGCGTACCCGGCAGCGGAGGCCCGCTGGGCGACGATGCCGCCACCAACATCAAGCTGGCACGGGAGATCGGCTATCCGGTGATCGTCAAGGCGGCGGGCGGCGGCGGCGGGCGCGGCATGCGGGTGGTGCATACCGAGGCCGCGCTGGCGAATGCCATCGCCACCACCAAGTCCGAGGCCAAGGCAGCGTTCGGCAACGACATGGTCTACATGGAGAAGTTCCTGGAGAATCCGCGCCACGTGGAAATCCAGGTGCTTGCCGATGGCCAGGGCAATGCCATCCACCTGGGCGAGCGCGACTGTTCGATGCAGCGCCGCCACCAGAAAGTGGTGGAGGAAGCGCCCGCGCCCGGCATCTCGGCCACGCAACGCGACGACATCGGCAAGGTGTGCGTGGATGCGTGCATCCGCATCGGGTATCGCGGGGCCGGCACGTTCGAGTTCCTGTTTGAAAACGGCCAGTTCTATTTCATCGAAATGAACACCCGCATCCAGGTGGAGCATCCGGTCACCGAGCTGGTCACCGGCATTGACCTGGTGCGGGAGCAGTTGCTGATTGCGTCCGGCCACAAGCTGTCGATCAAGCAAGGCGACATCGTGTTGAACGGACATGCGATCGAATGCCGGATCAATGCCGAAGACCCGGACAGCTTCCTGCCCTCGCCTGGCCTCGTGACCCATTTCCATTCGCCGGGCGGCCCGGGCGTGCGGGTGGACTCGCACATCTACGAAGGCTACCGGGTGCCGCCCAACTACGATTCGATGATCGGCAAACTCATCGTGCACGGGGCCACCCGTGAACAGGCGATCGCGCGCATGCGCGTGGCCCTGAGCGAATTGGTGGTGGATGGCATCAAGACCAACGTGCCGCTGCAGCAACGCATCATGGCCGACGGCGGCTTCGCGCAGGGTGGGCAGAACATCCACTACCTGGAAAAACGCCTGGCGGACCGCAAGGAAAAGGCCTTGTCGGTCCGCTAGCCAAGGTCAGACCGACCTGCTTCTCCGGCAAGTCCCCCGGTGTAGCCCCGTTGCTGGCACTGCAGCGCCACTGGCGAAACTGCGAGAATGGCGCGCATCCCCCGCGCCACCCGCCTGCATGCCCTTCCTGCAACTCAACGTCCCCTGCACCATTGCCTGCCAACCGCGCGCCGAGCGCGCGCTTGAAGACGTGGGCGCGTTGGCCGTGACCCTGCAGGACGCGCACCTGGACGCGGTGGACGAACAGGCCATCTTCGAACCCGGCGTCGGCGAGATTCCCCTGTGGAATGAAATGACGCTTACCGCGCTGTTCGATGCAGGCACCGACCCGCTGTGTTTGCTGGCAGCCTTGGATGCGTTCGACCCCGGGTTGGACTGGACCCAGGCGCGCTTCGAGATGGTCCAGGACCAGGACTGGGAGCGCGCGTGGCTGGACCAGTTCCAGCCCATGCGCTTCGGGCGGCGCACCTGGATCGTGCCATGGAATCACGCGCTTCCTGCTGACGCCACGACGCACGAGGCCGTCATCGTACGGCTTGATCCCGGCCTGGCATTTGGTTCCGGCACCCATCCCACCACCGCGCTGTGCCTGCAGTGGCTGGACGGACTCGCCTCGCACGGCGACCTGCAGGGCCGCGCAGTGCTGGATTTCGGTTGCGGCAGCGGCATCCTTGCGCTGGCCGCACTCAAACTTGGCGCGGCGCGCGCGGTGGGCGTGGACAATGATCCGCAGGCACTGATCGCAACGCGCGACAACGCGCAGCGCAATGGCATGGATATCGACGTGTTCCTGCCCGGCGACGAGCCCGCCGCAACGTACCCGGTGGTGGTCGCCAACATCCTCGCGGTGGCCCTGGACGCATTGGCAGGCACGTTGGCCGCACGCGTTGCGCCTGGCGGCGCCATCGCACTGTCCGGGATCCTCGCGGGCCAGGAGGACGCGCTGCTGCATCGCTACGCGGAATGGTTCGCTGACCTGCAGGTGGCCCGCCAGGAGGACTGGGTGCTGATCAGCGGTCGCCGCCTGGACGGGCGCCTTGCAGATGGGCGCGGCGCGGATCCACGCGCCAACGGCAACCGCGCATGAGCCCCGCTCCCAGTTTTGTCCGCGGCGCGCTGCCAGCCAGGCGTGGCCGACGCGGGGAATGGCTCGTGCTCATGGCGCTGGGCCTGCTGCTGATCGCCCAGTTGCTGTACGCGGAGCACGCGCGCCTGGCGGCAGACGCGCGCTGGCGCCCTGTCATGACAAGCGTCTGCAACACCCTGCGCTGCACGCTGCCCGAGTGGCGCGAGCCGGGCGCTTTCACCATGCTGGCACGCGATGTGATTGCGGTGCCGGAGCGTCTCGGCGTGTTGCGCGTGCAGGCCAGCATCCGCAACGACGCTCGCTGGCCACAACCCTGGCCTGTACTGGTGCTGAGCTTGTCGGATGCTGGCGGACGGCTGCTCGGGGCGCGTCGTTTCGAACCGCGCGAGTATCTGGACGGTGCGGCGCAACCGGCACTGCTTGGTCCGGGCCAGGCGGCGCAGCTTGCGTTCGACATCGCCGAACCGGCGCCCGGCGTGGTGGCGTTCGACTTTCGCTTCGAGTGATCCGTTCCGGAATTGCACGTGCCTCCACGATTTTTTGGTGAATGCGACGCGCCGCCCACATCCGCCCGCGCATCGCGCTAGACTCGCTTCCCCGCGTGCCGCCGAGCCTCGACGCGGTCCAGCCCCCGGGGGTCATACTTGAACGTCACCAGCGATCGGCATGACGCCAACCGCGCACCATTGCGGGACCACGTGGCCACGTCAGTGCGCCGCTACCTGCGCGACCTCAACGGTTGCGGGACCGACGATCTCTACAACATCGCCCTGCGCGAGCTGGAAATTCCGCTGTTTGCGGAAGTGCTGCAACACTGCGACGGCAACCAGAGCCGGGCCGCATCCATGCTCGGCATCCATCGCGCCACCCTGCGCAAGAAACTGAAGGACTACGGCCTGGCGTCCTGACGCACGGCGCACGATCCGGGATTGCCAGGCGCCCGCTGCGCGGCTTGCAATGCCACTGCCCAGTCACGCGCCAGCGGCCTTGCCGCCTCGCCAGTGCCGGAGACCGCGTTGGCAACGCGCCTATAATTCGCGCTTCCCATCGCGCCTTCGCCGAATGACCGCCAACTTGATCGAGGGTCCGTCCGTGGCCGTTCGCCGCGCCCTGCTGTCGGTGTCCGACAAGACCGGCCTGGTTGAATTCGCGAGTGCCCTGGCCGCGCACGGCGTGGAGCTGCTTTCCACTGGCGGCACTGCACAGGCGCTGCGCGATGCAGGCCTTGCGGTCAAGGACGTGAGCGAGGCCACCGGTTTTCCTGAAATGATGGATGGCCGGGTCAAGACGTTGCATCCGGTCGTGCATGGCGGCCTGCTGGGCCGGGCCGGCGTGGACGATGCGGTGATGGCGCAGCACGGCATCGAGCCCATCGACCTGCTGGTGCTGAACCTGTATCCGTTCCTGCAGGTGTCGATGGACCCGTCGAGCAGCTTCGACCAGGTCATCGAGAACATCGATATCGGTGGCCCGGCGATGCTGCGCAGCGCGGCCAAGAATTTCGCCCGCGTTGCCGTGGCCACCGACCCCGCGCAATACGCCGGCATCGTGGAGGAGATGAGCGCAAACAGCGGCGCGCTGTCCGCCAGGTCCCGCTTCGAGCTTGCGGTCGCTGCGTTCAACAACGTCGCGTTCTACGATGCCTGCATCAGCAACCATCTTTCATCGCTGCAGGCAGATGGCACGCAGGCGCTGTTCCCAGGGCGCAACAACAGCAGTTTCGTGAAGGTCATGGACCTGCGTTACGGCGAGAACCCGCACCAGCACGGTGCGTTCTACCGGGACCTGTGGCCGGTGCCGGGCACGCTGGCCACGTTCACCCAGCTGCAGGGCAAGGCGCTCAGCTTCAACAACCTGGCCGACGCCGATGCGGCGTGGGAATGCGTGCGTCAGTTCGAGGCGCCCGCCTGCGTCATCGTCAAGCACGCAAACCCGTGCGGCGTGGCCCAGGGCGCGGCGTGCGGCGACGCGTACGAGCTCGCCTACGCCACGGATCCCAGCAGCGCATTTGGCGGCATCATCGCGTTCAACACCACGCTCGACGCGGCGACGGCGAAGGTCATCCTGGACCGCCAGTTCGTGGAAGTCCTGATTGCGCCGGACTATGGCGAAGGCGCGCTCGCCCATGCGAAAAAGAAAGGCAACGTTCGGGTGCTGCAGATCCCGCATGGCGACGGCAGGAACAACATCGACGTCAAGCGCGTTGGCTCCGGCCTGCTGATGCAGACCAGCGACATCCGCGAGGTGACCCGCGCGGAACTCAAGGTGGTGACGAAGCTGGCGCCAAGCGACAAGCAGCTCGACGATCTGCTGTTCGCCTGGCGCGTGGCGAAGTACGTGAAGTCCAACGCCATCGTGTACGCAAAGGATTCGCGCACGGTTGGCGTGGGCGCCGGGCAGATGAGCCGCGTGTATTCGGCGCGCATCGCAGGCATCAAGGCCAGCGACGCCGGCTTGCAGGTCGAAGGCTCGGTGATGGCCAGCGATGCATTCTTCCCGTTCCGCGACGGCATCGACGCCGCTGCCGAGGCCGGCATCAAGGCGGTGATCCAGCCCGGCGGCTCCATGCGCGACGCCGAGGTGATCCAGGCCGCGGACGAACACGGCATTGCCATGGTGTTCACCGGCATCCGGCATTTCCGGCATTGAGGGCGCGCCGATGAAGATCCTGGTCATCGGTGGCGGCGGCCGCGAACATGCGCTCGCGTGGAAACTGGCGCAATCGCCCCGCGTCGACGAGGTGATCGTCGCACCCGGCAACGCGGGCACGGCGCGCGAGGCCAAGTGCCGCAACGTTGCCATCAAGGCCATCGACATCGACGGCCTGCTGGCGCTGGCCAGGCGCGAGGGCGTCACGCTGACCGTGGTCGGCCCCGAGCAACCGCTGGTGGCCGGCGTGGTGGATACGTTCCGCGCCACCGGCCTGCGCATCTT
>Ga0136611_10004241_pt1 | contig 10043 bp, 8 predicted proteins | sample AntDrymUQ2232306_2_FD_106645 | JGI IMG/M metagenome (GOLD analysis project Ga0136611, IMG submission 106645) | Polar desert sand microbial communities from Dry Valleys, Antarctica - metaG UQ223 (23.06) | ecosystem: Environmental > Terrestrial > Soil > Desert | place: Antarctica: Dry Valley... | reverse complement strand
ACTACAACTTCTACAACAAGACCCTGCGCGGCCAGAAGGAGCTCAAAGAGCGTGGCAAGCGGGTGCTCGACGTCATCGAGGGCCAGACCGGCGAAGCGCTCGGCCAGATGTACGTCAAGGTCGCTTTCACGCCTGAATCCAAGGCGCGGATGGAGACCCTGGTCAAGAACCTCAGCGAGGCGCTCAAGGGCCGCATCGAGAACCTGGCGTGGATGAGCCCGGAGACCAAGAAGAAGGCGATGGAGAAGTGGGCCAGCTTCACCCCGAAGATCGGCTATCCCGACAAGTGGCGTGAGTGGACCGGCCTGTCCACCAGCCGCGACAGCTACATCGGCAACGTGCTGGCTGCGAATGAATTCAACTACAAGTGGAACCTGGGCAAGATCGGCAAACCCGTCGACAAGAGCGAGTGGGGCATGAGCCCGCAGACGGTCAATGCCTACTACAACCCGCAGCAGAACGAGATCGTGTTCCCGGCCGCGATCCTGCAGCCGCCGTTCTTCGACCCGAACGCGACCGACGAGGTCAACTACGGTGGCATCGGCGCGGTGATCGGCCACGAGATGACCCACGGCTACGACGATCAGGGCAGCCGGTTCGGGGCCACCGGCAACTTCGAGAACTGGTGGACGCCGGCCGACGCCAAGGGCTTCAGCGGACTCACCGACAAACTGGTCACCCAGTTCGGTGGCTACGAGGCGGTCAAGGGCTCGATGGTCAACGGCAAGCTGACGCTGGGCGAGAACATCGCCGACCTCGGTGGCCTGGCCACCGCCTACGACGCGATGAAGAAAGCCACGGCCGGCACCCCCGACCCGAACACCGACGGCATGACCCGCGACCAGCGCTTCTTCGCCAACTGGGCAACGGTATGGCGCCGCAATTTCAGCCCGGAAGAGCTGAAGGTACGCCTGACCACCGACTCGCACGCGCCGGCCAACTTCCGCGCGATCGGCGCCCCGTCCAACATGCCGGCGTTCGCCGCGGCGTTCGGCTGCAAGGCTGGCGACCCGATGGTGCGCGGCGGCGACCAACAGGTGGTGATCTGGTAACCACTACCTGACCACGCCCCTCCCCCGCGTGGTCGCTAGAAGGCCCGGTTCTCCGGGCCTTGTTCTTTTTTGCGATGGCGCCGATTTGCGCGCCGACCCGTCATGCCCGCTTTTCATTGCCCGTACCGCCAGCCGGTAGGACAATAGCCGGATGATCGATGCCACCCGTTATCCCCGGCTGTCCAGGATCGACAGCCCCGCCGACCTGCGCGGTTTCCAGGTCGGGGAACTGCGCGCCATCGCCGACGAACTGCGCGCCTACCTGATCGAATCAGTTGGCCGGTCTGGCGGCCATTTCGGCGCCGGCCTTGGCGTGGTCGAGCTGACCACGGTGCTGCACTACCTCTACAACACCCCGGACGACCGCATCGTCTGGGACGTCGGCCACCAGTGCTACCCGCACAAGATCCTGACCGGACGCCGCGACGCCATCCACACGGTCAAGCAGCGGGATGGCGTGGCGCCCTTCCCGAAGCGCGAGGAATCCGAGTACGACACCTTTGGCGTCGGCCATTCGTCCACGTCGATTTCCGCCGCGCTCGGCATGGCCATCGCCAACTCCCGCGCCGGCAACGAGCGCAAGGTGGTCGCGGTGATCGGTGACGGCGCAATGACCGCGGGCATGGCCTACGAAGCGCTCAACCACGCTGGCGGCATGGACGAGGAGCCGAACCTGCTGGTGATCCTCAACGACAACCGGATGTCGATCAGCGAAGCGGTGGGCGGCGTCACCAAGATGCTGGGCCGCATGACCGGCAGCAAGACCCTCAACGCCCTCCGCGAAGGCGGCAAGAAGATCCTCGGCGACAAGCGCAGCAGCGGCACCGCGCGCTTCGTGCGGCGCTGGGAAGAGCACTGGAAGGGCATGTTCGTACCGTCCACCCTGTTCGAGGAAATGGGCTTCCACTACACCGGTCCGATCGATGGCCACGATGTCGATGCGCTGATTGCGGTGCTGCAGATGTTGCAGGGCTTGAAGGGGCCGCAGCTGTTGCACGTGATCACCACCAAGGGCAAGGGTTACGAGCTTGCCGAAGGCGACCAGATCGGCTACCACGCGGTGTCGCCGTTCGATCCCGAAAAAGGCCTGATCAGCAAACCCGGTGCGGTGAAAAAACCGACCTACACCGACGTGTTCGGCGACTGGGTGTGCGACATGGCCGCGGCCGACGACACGCTGCTGGTGATCACCCCGGCGATGCGCGAAGGTTCCGGCCTGGTGCGCTTCAGCAAGGAATATCCACAACGCTATTTCGATGTCGCCATCGCCGAGCAGCACGCGGTGACCTTGGCCGCGGGCATGGCCTGCGAAGGCGCCAAGCCGGTCGTGGCGATCTACTCAACGTTCCTGCAACGCGGCTACGACCAGCTGGTGCACGACGTCGCCATCCAGAAGCTCGACGTGCTGTTCGCTATCGACCGCGGCGGCGTGGTCGGGCCGGATGGCGCGACCCATGCCGGCAACCTCGACCTCAGCTACCTGCGCTGCGTGCCCAACCTGGTGGTGATGGCGCCCGCCGACGAAAACGAATGCCGGCAGATGCTCAGCACCGGCCATCGCCATCAGGGACCCGCCGCGGTGCGTTACCCGCGTGGCAGTGGCCCGGGCCTGGCGCCTGCGAGCACGCTGGACACCTTGCCGATCGGCAAGGCCGAGCTGCGCCGCCAGGGCTCGCGCATCGCCATGCTTGCATTCGGGGCGATGGTGCCCGCCGCCGAGCAGGTGGGAGTAGAACTCGGCCTGAGCGTGGTCAACATGCGCTTCGTCAAGCCGTTGGATCGCGGGTTGCTGCTGGAGCTTGCGAACACCCACGAAGCCTTCGTCACCCTGGAAGACAACGTGGTCGCAGGTGGCGCAGGCAGCGGCGTGGCGGAACTGTTGTCCGCGGAAGGCATCACCATGCCAATCCTGCACCTGGGGTTGCCCGACGAGTTCCAGCACCACGCCAGCCGCGAAGACCTGCTGGCCGAAGCCGGCCTGGATGCGGCGGGAATTCGCGCCGCGATCACCGCGCGCTGGCCAGCGCCGGCCGTGATGCCGCTACCTCACGGGGCCGTGGGCGGCTGAATACAACCACTTGAAGGTCAAAGGGTTGCGTTTGCAGCCGCCAAGCGTAGCGATGGAAGCCGCAAAGGCATTCGTGTCGTGCAGGTGATCAGTCGTCCGGCGCCAGCACCGTGTAGCCCTTGCGACGCAGCGCGTCGAGGGAGCCGCCCGCTTCCAGGATCTCGTCCATGGGCAGGATGGCGAACGTCGTGGTGTTCTTAGCCAAGGCCTGCTCCGCTTTGGCCAGCCACATCGTCCTGACCCGCGCCTCGGCATTGCCCATGCCAATGCGCTCCCCGATGGCGCTTTCGGTCACCGCATTCATGCAGGCCTTGGACTGACTTGCAACCGGGTTGGCACGGAGCGTGGCGATGTCGCCCGTGGCCCAGGCATTTGCGCGCAGGCGCAGTACCTCCATGTCCACTCCCAGCCGGTCCAGCGTGCGCTCCATGCAGGCGAGGTCGTCGAAGCGTGCGGACTTCATCTGCTTCACCACCGCCTTGGGATCCTTCACCTTGAGTTCGAGCTTCACCACGCTGACTGACGGGTGGTGCTTCTCGATCGCGGCGGTCACGGCAGCTGCTGACGGGTCCTTGCTGGACATCCCGCTGCGCTTGATCACCGATCTGTAGAGCTCCTGCGCGGCGAACATCGGACGCATTTTCTCGACGCTGTCATCGCCAGGCAGGAAGCGCTGCTTGAACGGCTGCCAGCGCGCGTAGAGGGTCGCGGGCATCACGTCCTTCAACGTCTTGCGGTCGGGGTTGTTGCGGATGCCGATGAGCGAGGGCGCCAACATCAGCAGGCGCAGCTTGCTTGCGTCCGTGCCCACGCTCAGCGAGGGCGCGCGGATCACTTCCTGCGCGCGGCTGATGACTGCGTCGATACCGGAACTGGACAGTTGCATGTTCGCCGGCAGCGGATTCAGGGTGCCCAGGATGTAGAGCTCGTTGCCGCCCTTGCGCACCAACCACAGCCCGGGTCCTGGCTGCTCGCCCGTGACCACGACGGTGGCCTCGGTGCGGATGCCGTCGTCGGGAAACGCGGTTGCTGGCGGCGCCGGCAATGGCGACGCGGGCTGCGCCTGCTGCGCATGCACCGGCAGGAACAGCATCGCGCCCATCAACCCTGCGAACATCAACTTGACCATCCAGCACTCCTTCATCGACGCCATCGCCGCGGCGCAGTGTGACCGACCGCGCATCGTGAAGTTCAACCGCTCACTGAACACCGCGCAGCAAAACGCCCGGCGAGCCGGGCGTTGCGTGCTTCCGAATTGGTCGGGGCGGCCGGATTTGAACCGACGACCCTCTGCCCCCCAGGCAGATGCGCTACCAGGCTGCGCTACGCCCCGACATCGACACCATTGTAACTGTTGTGACGCGGAATCAGCGACGCAGCAGCTGCAGGACGTCCTCCAGCTCCATCCGCACCTGCTTGGCAATCTGGTTGCTGAGCGCGGACTCCTGCTTCGCCCCCTCGCCCTCCATGCGCAGCCGCGCGCCGCCGATGGTGTAGCCCTGTTCGTACAGCAGGCTGCGGATCTGGCGGATCATCAGCACGTCGTGGCGCTGGTAGTAACGGCGGTTGCCGCGGCGCTTGGCCGGCTCCAGGCTGGGAAACTCGGTTTCCCAGTAACGCAGCACGTGCGGCTTGACGTCGCACAGTTCGCTGACTTCGCCGATGGTGAAATAACGCTTGGCCGGGATGGGCGGGAGTTCGCGGTTGCTGCCGGGATCAAGCATGCGTCACCACGGCCTGGCGGCCGCCACTGAACGCCTCGACGCGCTCCTTGAGTTTCTGCCCGGGGCGGAAGGTGACCACGGTGCGGGCTGAGATCGGAATCTCCTGGCCAGTCTTCGGGTTGCGCCCGGGCCGCTGGTTCTTGCGCCGCAGGTCGAAATTGCCGAAACCGGACAACTTGACCTGGCGGCCCTGCTCCAGCGCCTCGCGCAGGGCGTCGAAGAACGCGTCGACGAATTCCTTCGCCTCGCGCTTGTTCAGGCCCACGTCTTCATACAGACGCTCCGCCATTTCCGCCTTGGTCAACGCCATTGCTGTCCCCTTCAGCGCCGGATGGTCGCGCCGTGGTGTTGCGCCAGCGCAGTGACCACCTTGGTCACCACGGCATCCACGTCGCGGTCGGTGAGCGTGCGCGTTTCATCCTGCAAAATCAAGGCCATGGCGAGACTCTTGCATCCGGTTTCGACCCCCTTGCCTGCATACCGGTCGAACAGCCGCAGGTCGCGCAGGGTTTCGCCGGCAGCCTGTCGTGCGGTGACCCGCATGCCCTCCCAACTGACTGATTCCGCGACGACGAACGCAAGGTCCCGGCGGACGGACGGATACCTGGACAATGCCGACGCCCGAGGTACCTCCCGCGCCACCAGCGGATCCAGTTCCAGTTCGAACCCGTACACATCAACATCCAGGTCGAGTGCGCGCAGCAGCCGGGGATGCAGCTGACCGATCCAGCCGATGCGTTGGCCTTCGCCATCGGCACCGATCCGGTACACATCCGCGGCGCGCCCCGGATGGGCGCATGGCTCGCTGCATGGGCGGTAATCCAGCGCCGCGCTGGCTAGTCCGGCCAGGCTTTCCAGATCACCCTTGAGGTCGTGGAAATCCAGGACGCGCGCAGCAACACCCCATTGCTCGCCCGTCGCATCACCACAGGCAACGGCCGCGATGCCGCGGGTCTCGATCGGCGCCGCGCCGCCCATGCCGGCGGCAAAGGTCTTGCCCACTTCGAACAGTCGCACCCTCGCCTGCTGGCGCGCCGCGTTGCGGCCGAGCGCAGCAACCAAGGCGGGCAGCAGGCGCGGCCGCATGACCCCGAGTTCGGCGCTCAACGGGTTGGCCAACACCACGCCGCCCTTGCCGATCTGCCACGTCGTCAGCAGTTCCGCATCGACGAAGGCGTAGTTGATCGCTTCAAGATAGTCCCGCGCGACCAGTTGCCGGCGGACGTCATGCTCGCTCACGCGGGTTTCGCTGGGCGCCACCAGGCGTGTGGCGCCCCCCGGCAGCGTGGTCGGGATCGCGTCGTATCCGTGTATGCGCGCGATCTCCTCGATCAGGTCTTCCTCGATCGCGAGGTCGAAGCGCCGTGCCGGTGGCGTGACCTGCCAGCCATCCGCGGTCGCATTGACCGCAAGGCCAAGCGCGCCGAAGATGCGCGCCACCTCGGCGTCGGCGACCGTCGTGCCCAGCACGCGCGCAAGCCGTGCGCGACGCAGCAGGATCGGCCGCGGCTGGGGCAGGTGCTGCGGCAACACGGCCTCGATCGCCGGGCCCGACGCACCGCCGGCGATTTCCACGATCAAGCGACTGGCGTGCTCGATGGCAATGCGCGGCAGCTCGGGATCCACGCCGCGTTCGAAGCGATGCGCGGCATCGGTGTGCAATCCCAGCTTGCGACTGCGGCCGATGATGGCTGATGGTGCGAAATGCGCGGCCTCGAGGAACACGCTGCGCGTGGTCGCGCCCACCTTGGTGTCGTTGCCGCCCATGATCCCCGCGAGCCCGACCGCGCGATCCGCATCGGTGATGACCAGGAATTGCGCATCGAGTTTTGCTTCGTCGCCATTGAGCAATTTCAGAGTCTCGCCCTCGCGCGCCTTGCGCACGCCCAGCGGCCCTTGCAGCAGGTGGCGGTCGTAGGCGTGCATCGGCTGCCCGAGCTCCAGCATCACGTACTGGGTTACGTCGACCAGGAGGCTAACCGGACGCACCCCGCTGCGGCGCAGGCGTTCGGCCATCCACATCGGCGTGGCTACGGTTGCGTCCACGCCCTCAATCACCCGGCCGACGAAGCGCGGTGCATCCGCACCCGCGTTCAGTTCAATGCCCATGGTTGCATCGTGCAGCGCAGGCATCGGCGTGGTGTCCAGCGCTTCCACGACGCATCCGGTCGCGGCTGCCACGTCGAAGGCGATGCCGCGCACGCCGAAGCAATCGGCGCGGTTAGGCGTCAGCTTCAATTCGATGCTGGCATCCGGAAGGCCAAGATAATCGGCCAGCGGCACGCCGATGGGCGCATCCGACGGCAATTCCAAGAGGCCCGAAGCATCGGTATCCAGGCCAAGTTCCTTGGCCGAACACAGCATCCCGTTGGAGTCGACGCCGCGCAGTTTCGCTGCCTTGATCGTCAGCGCGCCGACTTGGGTCCCAATGGTCGCCAGCGGCGCGACCAGCCCCGGCCGCGCGTTCGGCGCGCCGCACACGATCTGCAGCAGGCCATGCTCGCCGGCGTCCACCTGGCAGACCTGGAGCTTGTCGCTTTCGGGGTGTTTCGCGCACGAAACGATGCGCGCGACGACTACACCTTCCAGCGCGTCGCCCAGCACCGTCATCTCCTCGACTTCGAGGCCAATCGCGGTCAGCGTCGCCGCGAGCTCGTCGCGCGTCGCCGTGGTCTTGACGTGCTGACGCAGCCAGTTTTCGGAGAACTTCATGCGAACTGCCCCAGGAACCGCACATCGTTTTCGAAGAAGCTGCGCAGGTCGTCCACGCCGTAACGCAGCATGGCGAAGCGTTCCACGCCGAGGCCAAAGGCGAAGCCGGTGTATTTCTCCGGATCGATGCCGACGTTGCGCAGCACCTTCGGATGCACCATGCCGCAGCCCAGTACTTCCAGCCAGCGCGTGCTGCCGTCGGCCTGCTGCCAGGCGATGTCGACTTCCGCAGACGGCTCGGTGAACGGGAAATAGCTGGGGCGAAAACGCATTTTGAAATCGCGCTCGAAGAACGCGCGCACGAATTCCGCAAGCGTGCCCTTGAGGTCGGCGAAGCTGGCGTGCTCGTCGACCAGCAGGCCCTCGACCTGGTGGAACATCGGGGTGTGGGTCTGGTCGCTGTCGCTGCGGTAGACCTTGCCGGCCGCGATCATCCGCAACGGCGGTTGGCCGCCTCCCGCAAGCAGGTCCTGCATGTAGCGCACCTGCACGCCGGACGTGTGGGTGCGCAGCAAGCGGCCATCATCGAAGTAAAAGGTGTCGTGCATGGCACGCGCCGGGTGGTGCGGCGGGAAATTCAGCGCCTCGAAGTTGTGCCAGTCGTCCTCGATTTCGGGGCCGTCGGCGAGCTCATAACCGAGCCGGCCGAAGATGTCAGTGATGCGCTCCAGCGTGCGGCTGACCGGGTGGATGCCGCCGCGTGCGCCATTGCGGCCCGGCAGGGTTACGTCGATGGTTTCCCCAGCTAGGCGAGCATCCAGCGCGTCATCGTCCAGGGCAGCCTTGCGCGCGGACAGCGCGCCTGTAATCCCGTCGCGGGCGCGGTTGATCGCCTCGCCGGCGGCCTTGCGCTGATCGCCGGGGAGCGCGCCGAGTGACTTCAGCTGAGCGGTGATGCTGCCGCTCTTGCCGAGCAGGCCCACCCGCAATGCCTCGAGCGCATCAGGCGTCTCCGTGGCAGCGATGTCGGCCAACGCCTGGGTAGACAAGGATTCGATGTCGCTCATCTGGTTTCCGATCCCCTAAACACAATCCCGAAAACAACATTGCCTTGCCGGAAACAAACATGGGGAAGGACTTGCGCCCTTCCCCACGTGGTGGCGACCGAAGCCGCCGATACATCTGGTGTGGAGTGACGGCTCAGGCCGCCAACGCGTCCTTGGCCTTCCCGGTCAGGGCGGTAAAGCCCGCCGCGTCATGCACGGCGATGTCCGCCAGCACCTTGCGGTCCAGGGTGATGCCGGCTTTCAGCAGGCCATTCATGAAACGGCTGTAGCTGATGCCGTTGGCCCGCGACGCCGCGTTGATACGCGCGATCCACAGGCTGCGGAAATGCCGCTTCTTCTGCTTGCGGCCAATGTAGGCGTACTGCAGGGCCTTGGTGACGGCCTGCTTGGCAACGCGGAACACCTTGCGGCGTGCGTTGTAGTAGCCCTTGGCCTGCTTCAGGATCTTCTTGTGGCGCGCGCGCGCCGTTACACCACGTTTGACTCGTGCCATGTCTTATCTCCTCACAGATACGGAAGCATGCGGTCCAGGCGGCCCGCGTCCTCGGCACGAACATGGTTCGTCTGCCGGAGGTTGCGCTTCCGCTTGGTCGCTTTCTTGGTGAGGATGTGGCTGCGATTGGCGTGGCCGCACTTGTACTTGCCGGAAGCGGTCTTCCGGAAGCGCTTGGCTGCCCCGCGATTGGTCTTGATCTTGGGCATTAGGGATCCTTGCGAAATCTGCTGACTGGTCGAGGCGGCGGCTGTGCCTTGCGGCTTTGCCACGCTTTCCATCCTGCCTGAGCCGGTGATAAGCCTTTGATTCCATGGGAATCAAGGCGGGTCCTGGGTGCCGCTGAACAACAAACCCGGCGAACCGGGCCGCGCATTATGGCTGGCCGTCCGCGGGTTTGCAATGTTTGGCTGGAAAATCAGCCAGTTGCGCCGCCTTGAAGGGATTATTTCTTCTTCGGCGCGATCATCATCACCATCTGCCGGCCTTCCAGGCGCGGGCGCGATTCGATGACGATGTCCTCGCCGAGGTCGGTCTCGATCCGCGCAGCCATTTCCCGGCCCAGTTCCTGGTGGCTCATCTCGCGGCCACGGAAGCGGATGTTGACCTTGATCTTGTCGCCTTCGAGCAGGAACTCGCGCATCTTGCGCAGCTTGATCTGGTAATCGCCCTCGTCCGTGACCGGACGGAACTTCACTTCCTTGATCTCCACCTGCTTGGTCTTCTTCTTGGCCTCGTTGGCCTTCTTCTGCAGTTCGAACTTGAACTTGCCGAAGTCCATGATCTTGCAGACCGGCGGATCCGCGTTGGGCTGGATCTCGACCAGGTCGAGCGCCTCTTCCTCGGCCATGCGTAGCGCGTCGTCGCGCAGCAGCACGCCGATCATCTCGCCGTCGCTGCCGATCACGCGCACGCGCGGCACGCGGATTTCCTGATTCTTGCGGTTCTGCTTCGAGTCGGTGGTACTGATGTTGCACTCTCCATTGT
>Ga0136611_10004240_pt1 | contig 10043 bp, 12 predicted proteins | sample AntDrymUQ2232306_2_FD_106645 | JGI IMG/M metagenome (GOLD analysis project Ga0136611, IMG submission 106645) | Polar desert sand microbial communities from Dry Valleys, Antarctica - metaG UQ223 (23.06) | ecosystem: Environmental > Terrestrial > Soil > Desert | place: Antarctica: Dry Valley... | reverse complement strand
GCTCCGGGCCGGTTCCCTCCTCGTGCGACAACGCGTTCGCCTCGTTGCCGTACTGGTACATCATCACCCAGTCCGGGTGGTCGGCCGCGATCTCCTTGGCGACCCGGACCGCCTCGTTGGACCCGCCGGCCGCCGGGCTGGAGACGATCTCGGCGCCCCACATCCGCAGCAGCTGGCGCCGCTCCTCGGAGGTGTTCTCCGGCATCACGCAGACCAGTCGGTAGCCCTTGAGCTGGGCGGCCATCGCCAGCGAGATGCCGGTGTTTCCGCTGGTCGGCTCGAGCAGGGTGGTGCCGGGCCGGATCCGGCCCTCCTTCTCGGCCATCTCGATCATCTTCAGGGCCGGGCGGTCCTTGATCGAGCCGGTCGGGTTGCGGTCCTCCAGCTTCGCCCACAGCCGGACGTCGGCCCCGTTCGGTTGGGCACCGGGCGAGAGCCGCGGCAGCCCCACCAGGGGCGTGTTGCCGACCGAGGCGAGAAGGTCGTCGTACCGGGTCACGTCACAGGTCCCGCGGGTCAGCCGCCCGCGACGGCGGGGAGCACGACGATCTCGTCGCCGTCGCTCAGCGGGGCCTTCAGGCCACCGAGGAAGCGGACGTCCTCGTCGTTGACGTAGACGTTGACGAAGCGACGCAGGTCGTCTCCGCCGTCCTTGGACTCGAGCAGCCGCTCCTTGATCCCGGGGTGGTTCGCCTCGAGGTCGTCGATGAGCTCGGCCAGGCTCGCGCCGCTGCCGGACACGGCCTTGTCGCCGCCGGTGTAGGTGCGCAGGATGGTCGGGATCCGGACCTCGATGGCCATTGGGATGCTCCGTTCTCAGTCGGTGGTGGTGGGGATGCTGTCCACGACGGTGACGTCTTCCTCGCTCACGACGCCGTCGACGATCCTGTAGGACCTGAACTCCACAGCGCCCTCGTTATTCCCGTGCTCGCTGGTGCTGACCAGCACGTAGTGAGCGTTCGGCTCCATCGCCAGCCCGATGTCGGTGCGGCTCGGGTAGGCCTCGGTGGCGGTGTGGGAGTGGTAGATCACGACGGGTTCCTCGTCGCGGTCGTCCATCTCCTTGTAGAGGTGGAGCAGGTCGGTGGAGTCGAACTCGTAGAACGTCGGGCTGCCGGCGGCGTTCACCATCTCCACGAACCGCTCGGGACGGTCGCTGCCCGCCGGGCCCGCGACCACGCCACACGCCTCGTCGGGGTGGTCCCGCTTGGCATGCGCGACGATGGCGTCATACGCCGCACGGTCGAGGGTCAACACCCTGCCAAGGGTAGGGAGCGACCCGGCACGGACCCGCCTCGCCCACGATGTGGGCGTATCAGCAGCTGATCGTGGCCACCAGGTCGGCGGACGTGCCGGCCCCGGCGCTCAGCGTGGTCTCGACCGTGGCACCGCTGCCCTCCGCGTCGACCTCCAGCGTGCCATCGCTGCCGGAGAAATTCCCCTGGTTCGTCGACAGCGACGCCACGGCGGGGAAATCCCCCTCGGCGGCCAGGAGGGTGAGCGTCTTCTTGCCGTCGACGGACTTGTAGAGCGTCGGGCCCGAACGGTTCTCAGTCACGACGAAGGCCTCGCCGGTCCACGACGCCTTGACGGCACCGGTCACCTCGACCTCCGCCTCGCACTCGCCGCGCTGCTCCTCGGTTGCCGCCAACGGGTCGGGCTCCTCGGGCTCGTCGCCGCCACATCCGGCCAGCAGGCCGAGGGCGAGCAATGCGGCGGCAGCGGCACGGGTCGATCGCATGCCACCCATGCAACCAAACCCCGAGGTGCCCGTCCTCCACTGGGTCGTCGGTCAGCGGGTGAACCGGGCGGACGGCTCGTCCCCGAGCGCGTCGTTGATGCGCTGCCGCAGGCCGGCCCGCATCGGCGGCAGCGCGTCACGGGAGAACCAGGCCACCTCGCTGCTCTCGTCGTCGCCGACCGCCGCCTCGCCGGACTCCCACGTGCATTCGAAGCAGAGATCGAGGTACGACGCTCGGTCGCCGTTCGCGTGGACTACTCCCCGCATCACGGAGGTCGAGGCGAGCCGGACGACCCGGGCCACGACGCAGGTCTCTTCGAGGACCTCCCGGGCCGCCCCGGTTGCGGCCTCCTCTCCCGGCTCGAGGATGCCGCCGACCGGCGTCCATTCGCCGTTGTCGGCGCGACGGACGAGCAGCACGTCGTCCCCGCGGCGTACGACGGCGGTCACCCCGGGCAGCCAGAGCTCGGCGCGCCCCACGTGGCGGCGCAGCTCGGCGACGAAGTCGGGAATCGGCACGGGTCAGGTGGTCAGGGCGTCGACGAGGGTCTCCTGGAGGTAGCCGACCCACTGGTAGATGTCGTGCGCCTGCGAGCGCGGGTCCTCGTCGTCCGCCGCGAGCCACACGTCGTCGTCGTCCTCCTCGACACCCAGCCGGGTCGCCAAGGCAAGCCGCAAGTCGGTGAACGAGCGCAGCCACGCCTCGGCGGCAGGCTCGGCCATCTCGACGTCGATCGTGAGGCCGTCCTCGGTCAGCTCGGGCGGCAGCCCGGCCTCTTCGAGGGTGTCGATGATGACTGCGGCCCCGGCTGCCTTGCCGTCGCGCAGCGAGCCTTCGGTGAACCGGCGGAACTCGGCCGCGGCCTCCTCGTCGTGCTGGTAGGCCGTGGGGAACAGCCGGGCCAGCACCGGGTCCTCCGGCTCCATGGTCGGGCCGCTGAAGTCGAGCATGGCCTCGAAGGAGTCGTCGGTGGTGCGCGGCACCGCAGCCTCGTTGCGCAGCAGCTCGACCAGCTGGGAGGCCAGCGAGCGCAGCAGGTCGGCCTCGAAGCCGCTGAACGTCGCGATCACGTGACCGCTGCGGCGGTGGCGGGCGAAACCGCTCATCCGAGGGCACCGGCGGTGAGCCAGCCACCGAACAGGCGGGCGGAAACGTCGCTGAGCCACCGCCGACCGACCGACCCACCACCCAGCGGTGGACCAGCCACCGAACAGGCGGGCGGAAACGTCGCTGAGCCACCGCCGACCGGGCGATCATTGCTTCTCCATCGTCGCCCAGAGGCCGTACTCGTGCATGGCCTGCACGTCGCGCTCCATCTCCTCGCGCGACCCGTTGCTGACCGCGGACTTGCCGTCCTCGTGGACCTCCATCATCAGCTTCTCCGCCTTCTGCTTGTCGTAGCCGAAGTACTTCGAGAAGACGTAGGTGACGTAGGACATCAGGTTGACCGGGTCGTTCCACACGATCGTCACCCACGGCTTGGACACGAGGGTGATCTCGTCGGGTGTCAGGGTCGGCTCGACCTCGACCGGGCTGGGCGCGGACACAGGCACATGGTGGCACAGTGAAGGTCGTGACCCGGACCGCGGCACTGCTCACCGACCACTACGAGCTGACCATGCTCCAGGCGGCGCTCGCGGCCGGGACCGCTAACCGGCGGGCGGTCTTCGAGCTCTTCCCGCGGCAGCTGCCGGAGGGGCGTCGGTACGGCGTCGTGGCTGGCGTCGGCCGGGCACTGGACGCGATCGAAGCCTTCCGGTTCGACGACGAGGCGCTCGAGACGCTGCGCTCCGGCGAGGTCGTCGACGAGCCGACGCTGGCGTGGCTGGCCGACTACAGGTTCGGTGGCGACATCTGGGGGTACGCCGAGGGCGAGATGTACTTCCCGTACTCGCCGCTGCTGGTGGTGGAGTCCACGTTCGCCGAGGCCGTGCTGCTCGAGACGGTGCTGCTGTCGATCTACAACCACGACTCGGCCATCGCCTCGGCCGCGTCCCGGATGACGCTGGTGGCCGGGCACCGGCCGTGCATCGAGATGGGGTCGCGACGCACCCACGAGGAGGCGGCGGTCGCAGCCGCTCGGGCGGCGTACGTCGCGGGGTTCGCGTCGTCGTCCAACCTGGCCGCCCGGCAGCGCTACGGCGTACCCACGGCCGGCACGTCCGCCCACTCCTTCACGCTGCTGCACGACACGGAGGCCGACGCGTTCCGCGCCCAGGTGGCGTCGCTCGGTGAGGGCACCACGCTGCTGGTCGACACCTACGACATCGCCGAGGCGGTGCGGCTCGGCGTCGAGGTGGCCGGCCCGGCTCTCGGCGCGGTCCGGATCGACAGCGGAGACCTCGGCGTCCTGGCGACGCAGGTCCGCGACCAGCTCGACGGTCTCGGCGCGACCGAGACCCGCATCGTGGTCACCAGCGACCTCGACGAGCACGCCATCGCCGCGCTGGCGTCCGCGCCGGTCGACGCGTACGGCGTCGGCACCCAGCTGGTGACCGGCAGCGGGCACCCCACCTGCGGCTTCGTCTACAAGCTGGTCGCGCGCGAGGGCGACGACGCAGCGATGGTCTCGGTCGCGAAGAAGAGCCCCGACAAGCCGTCGGTCGGCGGCCGGAAGTTCGCGCTGCGGCGGCGCGACAGCCGCGGCATCGCCGAGGTCGAAGTCATCGGCATCGGCACCCCGCCGGCCGACGACGGGGACGATCGCGATCTGCTGGTGCCGCTGGTGCGCGACGGGAAGGTCGTCGGCCGGGAACCCCTCGACGTGGCTCGCGACCGGCACGCCGCGTCACGCGCGGAGCTCCCGATCGCCGCCCAGATGATGAGCCGCGGCGAGCCCGTCATCGCGACGGTCCACTTGCACGCTGAGGGATAGTCCCCGATTCTTCTGTCGTGAATCGGTCCTTTCGACGACCAAAGAACCGGGGACTACCGCACATGGCCGACACGGGAGAAGCGACCGGACCCACCTAGAGTCGGTCCCATGGCGCTGCTGACCGTCGAGCGTCCGGAGCACGGCTGGCCGGTGCTCTACCTCCTCCACGGCCTCTCCCGAGCGGCCCGAGGACACCTGGGTCGCCGGCCTGTCCATGGGCGGGTACGGCGCGCTCAAGCTCGGCCTCACCCATCCGGAGCGGTACGCCGGTGGCCAGCCTGTCGGGCGCGGTCGACGTCCGCGTGCTGGAGCAGACCGAGCGGGCCGAACTGCTGACGCGGGTCTTCGACGGCGCGATTCCGCCCGAGGCCGACCTGCTGGCATTGCTCGCCGACGTCGATCCAGCGACCGTGCCGCCGCTGTTCGTCGGCTGCGGGACCGAGGACGTGCTGCAGGACGCGAACACCCGGTTCGCCGCCGCCACGAAGGCCGGCCTCGACGTGACGACCGATTTTCCGCCCCGGCGAGCACGAGTGGGGGCTCTGGGACGCGATGATCCCCGACGTGATCGAGTGGCTAGTCTCCTGACATGACGCGTGCCCTCATCGTGGTCGACGTGCAGAACGACTTCTGCGAGGGCGGTTCGCTGCCGGTGGTCGGGGGCGCCCGCGTCGCCAGCGACATCGCCGAGCTGCTCCACCTCTGGACGGTTCGCCACCCGCAAGCCCCCACCTACGCCCACGTCGTGGCTACCAAGGACCACCACGTCGATCCCGGTGACCACTGGTCCGACGAACCGGACTTCCGGGAGAGCTGGCCGGTCCACTGCAAGGTCGGCACGGACGGCGAGGCGTTTCACCCCAACCTCGACCCGCAGCCGTTCGACGCGATCTTCCTCAAGGGCGAGCACCAGGCGGCGTACTCCGGCTTCGAGGGCCGCACCGCCGACCGCGTGGCTCTGGCCGACTGGCTCCGCACCCACGGCGTGACCGAGGTGGACGTATGCGGCATCGCGACCGACTACTGCGTCCGGGCCACCGCGCTCGACTCTGCGCGCGAGGGCTTCGCGACGCAGGTACTGCCGCACCTGTGCGCCGGTGTTGCCGAGGAGTCCAGCGCGGCCGCGGTCGCGGAGATGCGCGACGCCGGGATCCGCGTTGGCTGACCTCGAGACCCGGGTCGAGGACGGCGCCCTCTGGCTGACGCTCAACCGGCCAGAGGTCTACAACGCGCTGTCGGACTCGATGGCCGACGACCTGGCCGCCGTGATCGAGCAGGCGAGCGCTGACGACGCGGTCCGGGTGGTGGTGGTCACCGGTGCGGGCGATGCGTTCAGCGCCGGCGCCGACATCTCGGGGCCTGACGCCCACGAGCACTTCGACGACTCGACCCTGGACCGGGCCAACCGGATCATCCGCGCCATCACCACCCTCGACAAGCCCGTCGTCGCCGCGGTCAACGGGGTCGCGGCCGGGGTCGGCTGCTCGGCCGCGCTCGCCGCCGACATCGTGGTGGCGCGCGAGTCGGCCTCCTTCCTGCTGGCCTTCGCGCGGATCGGGCTGATGCCGGACGGCGGCTCCACCGCGACCGTCGCCGCCGCGATCGGGCGGGCACGGGCGATGCGGATGGCGCTGCTGGCCGAACCGCTCAGCGCCCGGGGGGCCTACGACGCCGGGCTGATCGCGGAGGTCGTGCCGGACGACGAGTTCGACGACGAGGTCGCCCGCGTCGTACGACGCCTGGCCGGTGGACCGCCGCTGGCCATCGCGGCCACCAAGACGGCGATCAACGCCGCCACCCTCACCGAGCTCGACGCCGCGCTGGAGCGCGAGCGGACGGGCCAGACCGCGCTGTTGCGCACCGCCGACCTGGCCGAGGGGATGCGCGCGTTCGGGGAGAAGCGGCGGCCCGTCTTCCGCGGCGAGTAGGCAACTCCCCAACAACCATTTGACAGTCGACGCCACGCGTCACATACTCCCCCATGACCATGGGAGAGTAGATGTCCGACGACGCCACCCAGGCCCTGCGGGCCACCGCCCACCCGCTGCGGTTGCAGATGCTGTCGCTGCTGACCGGAGCGGAGATGAGCGCCGCAGAGGTTGCCCGCGAGCTCGACCTCACCCACGCCAACGCGTCGTACCACCTGCGGCTGCTGCTCGACGCCGGCCAGCTCGAGGTCGCCTCCGAGGAGCGGATCCGCGGCGGCGTCGCCAAGCGCTACCGCCACCACTGGCGCGACCACCCCACCCGCGGCAGGAGCTCCTCGGCGGGCCGGCTCGCCTGGGCGCGGGCGATGTCGGCGGAGCTGGTGCGCCGGGTCGGACAGTACGCCGGCCGGCCGGGCAGCTTCACCGACGCCGAGCTGTGGGTCAGCGAGGAGGACTACCTGGCCGTGCGGGCGTCGCTGCTGGAGGCCTCGAACCGGCTCCACGCCACGGCCCAGCCACCACGCACCGAGGGCACGATCAAGGTCGCGATGACCGCGGCGCTGTTCGAGATGCGGCCGTCGTGACCTGGCGGGAGTCGATCGTCCCGCTCTCCGACCGCCGCTTCCGCTTCTTCTTCGCCTCACGCGCGGTCAACCTGTGGGGTACGACGATGGCGCCGGTCGCCCTGGCGTTCGCCGTTCTCGCGATCGAGGACAGCGCCTCAGCCCTCGGCCAGGTGCTGGCCGCCCGCAGCATCCCTATGGTGCTGTTCCTGCTGCTCGGCGGAGTGATCGCCGACCGGCTCGGCCGCCGGCTGGTGATCCAGGTGTCCAACGCGGTCGCGGTGCTGTCACAGGGGGCCGCCGCCGTACTTGTGATCACGGGCCATGCCGAGCTGTGGCACCTGATCGTGATCGAGGCCGTCAACGGCACGGCTGCGGCCACCTCGTTCCCGGCGATGCAGGGCATGGTCCCGCAGCTGGTCCCACGCAACCAGCTCCAGCAGGCCAACGCGCTGCTGTCGATGGTGCGCGGCGCGCTGTTCGCGGTAGGCCCCACCACCGCCGCCCTGCTCGTGGTCACGGTCGGGCCGGGCTGGGCGCTCGCCGTCGACGCCGCCACCTGGCTGGTCGCGCTGCTGCTCCTGCTGCCGGTCCGGGTCCCCCATCGCGCGCGGCCGGCCGGCGCCAGCGTGGTGCAGGACCTCCGCGAGGGGTGGAACCTGTTCCGGTCGACGACCTGGCTGTGGGTGGTCGTGCTCGCCTTCGGCGCCCTCAACGCCATCGGGTCCGGCGCGTGGCACACGCTGGGCCCGGCGGTGGCCAAGGACACCATCGGCATCACCGGCTGGGGCTACGTGCTCTCCGCGCAGGCGATCGGACTGATCGTCACCGGCCTCGTGCTGCTGCGGGTGACGATCCGCTACCCGTTGCGCGCGGGCATGCTGGGCTGCCTGTTCTTCGCGGCTCCGCTGCTGATGCTCGGACTGGATCCACACCTGGTCCCGCTGGCGATCGGCATGTTCGTCACCGGTGCCGGCATGGAGGTCTTCGGGCTCGGCTGGAGCCTGGCGATGCAGGAGAAGATCCCCGAGGAGATGTTGTCGCGCGCCTACTCCTACGACGCGCTGGGCTCCCTGGTCGCACTGCCCATCGGCCAGCTGACCGTCGGCCCGCTGGCGGCGTGGCTGGGTGACCGGCCGGTGCTGGTCGCGAGCGGGATCGCGTACGGCGCGATCTGCCTGCTCACGCTCGCGTCCCCCACCGTACGCAACCTCGAGCGGGAGCCTCAGCCGGCCGCCGTCGGCCTCAGCTCACCGTGACCGGCTCTCCGCCAGAGGTGAGGCGCCAGTCGACGGAGGAGAACGTGGCGGGGTCGATCGTCTCGTGGGCGGTCACCCAATCGATCAGCAGCTGTCGGATCTCGACCTGCCGGTTGTAGACCACAGGCGCCGTGGCGACGTGCGGGAAGTTGCCACCACCGGACTGCCGGTAGTTGTTGACCGCCAGCACGAACTCCTCCGCGCCGGTCAGAGGCGTGCCGCCGTATGCGAGGTTGACGATCCGGTCGCCCTCCGGACGAGCGATGTCGATGTCGTAGGTCAACGGCGCGTCAAGCCCGGCGACGGTGTCGAAGTTGTAGTCCGGCGTCCCGTTGGGCGCCGTCGGGGTGACGGCGTTGGTGACCTCGCTCATCTGGAACGGGCCGGTACCGCTGACCTTCTGGAAATACCGGGCGGAGAACTCCAGATAGTCCTTGACCTGCGCACCCGTCACTCGCACCGCGAGCAGGGTGTTGTCGTAGATGTAGAGACTGGCCGCGTCGCGCACCGTGACCTCGCCGGCCGGGAACGAGGCGCTGCGGTTGAACGGCGCAGCGATCGACAGCACAGGCAAGGTGGCGTCGGCACCCGTCAGCTGCTGCTGGACGGCGTCTGCCTGGACGTGGTTGACGAGGTCGATGATCGGCACGTCCTCGACAGGAGCCCGGGCGGCCGACATCGCCACCGCCGAGGTGCCGATCACGGAGTTGACGTAGTCGACCACGGTGTCGTGCTGCTCCTGCACGGCGGCGACGATCCGCGGGTCGGCATCGACGGTGTTGGAGTTCAGGGTCTGGGAGGTGGCGCTCGCCAACCGCCAGCGGCCGCGACGCAGTTCGACCTGGAGGTCGAGCACCGAGACCCGCATGCCCCAGTAGAGCGGCTCGCAGAGCAGCACCTGCTGGCCGGTCTTGTCGTTGGTGACATAGCGCTGGGTGATCTCGCGGTGAGCGTGGCCGACAAGGATCGCGTCGATGCCGGGCACCTGCTGGGCGACCAGCGTGGAGGCGTTCTCGATCGGAAGAGCGTCGCCATACGACGAGGAGGTGTCGGCCCCAGAGTGAGCGGAGACCACGACCAGGTCGCAGCCCTCGGCGCGCATCTCGGGCACCCACTTCCGGGCGGTCTCCACGAGGCCGGGGAACTCCAGCCGGCCCTCGACGTGGGCCTTGTCCCAGATGGCGGTGCCGGGATTGGTCAGGCCGAGCACGCCGACGCGCAGCACCGGGCCGTTCTTGAGCGTGTACTCCTTGATGATGTACGGGCGGAACGCCGGCATGCCGGTCTGCGCGTCGACCGCGTTAGCGCCCAGCAGCGGGAAGTCCAGCTGTCGCTCCCACGTCCGCAGCAGGGGAATGCCGTAGTTGAACTCATGATTGCCGAGGGCGACTGCGTCGTAACCCACGAGGTTCATGGAGAGGGCCATCGGGTGTACCGGTCCGTTGTCGGCGATCGGGTCGATCCGGGCGTAGTAGTAGGACAACGGGGTGCCCTGGATGGTGTCGCCCGCGTCCAGGGTGAGGACGGCCTCACGGCCGTCCGCGCGCCGACTCCGGATCGCCTCGATCAGGGTCGAGGCCTTCGCGATCCCGATGTGGTCGCCGGCCCGGTTGCCGAACGTGCGGTTGTTGAAGTAGTCCCAGTTGAAGACGTTGCAGTGCAGGTCACTGGTCCCG
>Ga0136611_10004239_pt1 | contig 10044 bp, 7 predicted proteins | sample AntDrymUQ2232306_2_FD_106645 | JGI IMG/M metagenome (GOLD analysis project Ga0136611, IMG submission 106645) | Polar desert sand microbial communities from Dry Valleys, Antarctica - metaG UQ223 (23.06) | ecosystem: Environmental > Terrestrial > Soil > Desert | place: Antarctica: Dry Valley... | reverse complement strand
GCTGCAGGGCTGGGTACGATTCCGGATCGCCGGATAGTTCTCCAATCGGGTACTCCAATCCTTCGATCAAGACGACCCGTTCTTCGCTCACATGCAGCCGCTCGCGGGAGGTGACCAGCAGGCACAGAGCGGGAAGTTGGGCGAGCAGTTCCGTGAGGAGCGCAGCACCTCCCATCAAGTGCTCGAAGTTGTCGAGAACCAGCAGCATATGCCGCTCGCGCAGATGTTCACATAGCTGGGACTTCGGGTCCTGGCCCGGTCCGAATACCAGGCCCATGGCCGCGGCGACGGCCGGGACAATCAGTTCCGGTGACGCGACGGGCGCGAGGGGCACGAGCGCGACACCGTGGGCGGCCTCCTCGGAGAAGTGCGCAGCGACCGCGAGCGCCAGGCGGGTCTTGCCTACGCCGCCGGTCCCGGTGAGGACGATCAGGCGCTCGTCGGGCTGGTGCAGCAGAGAGACCACCGCTTCGAACTCGCGCTCACGCCCTATCAGCACAGTGTGCGGAGGACCGAGAGCGGGGAGGTGGGTGCCGGACAGCCGAGGCGCAGCGCGCTCACTTCTCTGCGCGCGTGCGGAGCGTACCAGGGCCTCGCGCTCCTCGTGCGAGGCGCTCATATGCTCTGTGAGCCGCATGGCCAGTTGCTTGGATGGTCGCCGTGCATCGGCCTCTAGCTTGCGGATGGTCTCGGCGGCACATCCGACCTGGCTGGCGAGCTCCGCCTGAGTCAGGTCGAGAGCCCTGCGACGCGACCTGACCCAGGCACCGAACGACACAGGTTCGACCATCCGCGCCACCTCCGCGCTATCATCGGATACGGCATCGAGCGGTCCGCACTGGACAATGCTGGGAACGAGTACGCCGGACCGGGCCACTTTGTACCGCTTTTTGTGCCGGTCATTGTAGCGCAGGATGACCGGTTGGTGTTATCAGAAGGCGAACTCAGAGACAGCTGAGCACCCGTCAAGAGTTGCACTATGGTGCCGAGGAAGGACCGCACCACTGCGCACTGGGGTACGTAGTCTCACTTCAGATGCGTCGCCGAACAGTTGGGTCGCCATCCTGGTCGGAGTTTGTGCCCACACACCGTCGCCACAGCTTCTCTACATCCGCTCGCGAATGGCGACGCCGATGGCGCTGGCACAGCGCGGGCGATACTACGCCCGGCTCAGCAGAGACACGTGCGGCACGCGCGCCTTGGCACTGCCGCTTGACGTACCAGAGTAAACTTGTAACCATGCAAGGCACGACCTGTACTTATCTTGGTCCAGCGTACAAGCGTTGCAAGACTTCTGGTCGGGCCCGGGGCGCTGTCACATCAGCGATAGTCAACGGTTGACGGGGCCGTGAGCAGCTCTGCGGTTGCGTCGGGATTATCTGCGCTCCGCAGTGCGGCGCCGAGAGGAGAGCTACAGATGAGATGGACAGGTCGCGCACGCCTGATCGTCGCGTTGATGGTCGTGCTGGTCGCCGGAATGGCGCAGCCCGCTGGGGCGCAGAGCCGCCACCCCGGCGCCGATGGCCAGTACCGTGCCCCCGACCCAAAGGTAACCAGGACGGCACTTGACCCGAGCCTCGTCGATGGGCGCGGCGCGCGTGTTAACTTCGTCGAGCAGGAGGCCGAGAACGCCGTAACCAACGGCGCGTTCATCGGTCCGGGCCGCGATGCGTACACGTTGCCCTCCGAAGCCTCTGGCCGCTCTGCAGTGCGTCTCGACGAGACGGGCCAGTACGTCAAGTTCACCCTGACCGGTGACACGAACGCCCTCACCGTCCGCTACAGCATTCCCGACGCGCCCGGCGGCGGCGGCATCCGCGCCCCGCTTGACGTCACGGTGAACGGCGGGCATCGTCAGACAATGTCGCTGACGTCGCAGTACGCATGGCTGTACGGGATGTATCCCTTCTCCAATGACCCCAACGTCGACCCGAACCCAGGGTGGTGGAAGCCGGAGCCGGACCCCGTCGCGAAGCCGTTCCGGCCGCACCACTTCTATGACGAGCAACGCCTTCTCCTGGGCAAGAAGCACCAGGCGGGAGATGTCGTCCGGTTCGAGGTTCCTCAGGGCGCCAACGCTGACTGGTACGTGATCGACCTCGCCGACTTCGAGCAGGTGGCGCAGCCGTCCCATAAGCCGCGTGGAGCCATCTCCGTCCTCGACTTCGGGGCGGATAAGACCGGCGCGACTGAGTCTGCGGACGCCTTCGACGCCGCCATCGCCGCCGCGAAGGCAAGGAACAAGACCGTGTTCATCCCCAAGGGGGAGTACCAGGTCAACCGTCATATCATCGTTGACGACGTGACCATCTGCGGCGCTGGGAGCTGGTGGACCGTCATTCGCGGCTCAGTGACCCCACTCGCAGAACGGGCTGCGGACGGATCGACACACAGCGCGCCGGGCTTCTACGGCAAGTACATGGAGGACGGCGGCAGCACAAACGTGCACCTCTCCGACTTCGCGATCGAGAGCGACGTCCGCGAGCGCATCGACACTGACCAGGTCAACGGCATCGGCGGCGCGATCGGCGGCGGCTCGACCATCGAGCGCCTGTACATCCACCACACGAAGGTGGGCATGTGGTTCGACGGTCCGTTTGATGGGCTGACCGTGCGCGACAACATCATTGTTGACCAGATCGCCGACGGCCTCAACCTCCGTCGCGGCATCTCGAACGTCCGCGTCACCAACAACTTCATCCGAAACACCGGGGATGACGGCCTCGCTATGTGGTCGCACTATGCGACCTGGGAAGCCGAGCCGGACGAGTCGAGTGACATGGACCACGACAATGAGTTCGACCACAACACCGTGCAGTCACCCGTGCTGGCAAACGGCATCGCGATCTACGGCGGTCGAGACAACATGGTCTCGGACAACCTCGTCGCGGATCCGGTACGCGAGGGCAGTGCGCTGCATGCTGGGAAGCGTCATGGCTCGACGAGCTTCGCGGGGACGCTGACGTTCGCGCGCAATACGACCGTGCGCGGTGGCACACTCGAGCTAAACTGGAACATCGGGCTCGGCGCGATCTGGTTCTACGTGCTGGAGGGTTCTATGAACGCCCGGATCGATGTCATCGACAGCAGCTTCTTCGACAATACCTATGACGCGTGCATGTTCGTCGCCGAGTGGACCGTCAAGGACAGGTACGACATCACCAACGTTCACTTCAAGAACATCAAGGTGGACGGTACCGGGACCTCCGTGGTCAACGCGCGCGCCGCTGGCTGAGCGACCTTCGAGAACGTTGACGCGCGCAACGTCGGCGCGCCGTTTGGGATCAACAACTGCGGGACCTTCCACTTCACGGGCACGCCCGAGTTCGACGTCCGGCTCATCGGCGACAGCAACGACGGCGGGTGGACCGCGGCAACCTACTGCGAGGACCGTCCCCCGCGCGTCGCGCCACCGCCGCCAACTCCATGGTGAGCAGCACGACGACACGAATCGGACCACCGCCACACTATCCGGGTGGTGGGCCATGAGGCACGCCGTCCGGTTGGTGTGCCGTGCCCACCGAGCGGACGGAGCCCCATAGTCCCCGGTGGTGTGGGGACCGTCGCGCCTGCCCTGGGTGTTCTCAGCCGGAACGCAGCGGGAGCCGGACCCGGCGGTGGCTCGGGCGAACCATGGATGAGGCTGCGCGGGAACCTAGCGCCACTCCGGGTGTGCACGCTCGCCGTGATCCGGACCCTGGGCGGGGATGGCTTTCTCCGCGAGCCACGTCTCCGTTGAAACCACTCGCGCCGGCGTACGCCACCGAAAGCGTCCCGAAGCGCGCCACTCAAAGCGGACCGTGACAGCCGATCGCATTTATTGCGCGGAGCCGGTCACAGTTATACCAATTCGCTGTGAAAGTGGCGTCTATCTTGCAAAGAAGTGGTGGAACGAGAAAGGGGTGTGTGCTGATGAGCGGTGGAATGGGCGGAGACGGCCGATGAGCTGTACGGGAGGTACAAGGGCGAGGCCGATATCGCGACCCGCAAGCGCCTGCACGTACTTTCCTCGTCTTCGCGAGGCTGTTACCGGAAGCTGCTTCGCACCTTGTGGCTGGTGAGATCGGGGGGGAGTGCGCGGACTGCCGCTACCCAGGCAGGCGTAGGAGAGCGCACGGTGGTGCGGTGGTTGGGCTGGTACCGGGACGGCGGACTGACGTCGGTGCTGGAACGAACGCCGGGGCACGCGGCGGTGGGTGCCGCGTCAAGGCTGAGTGAGCAGCAGAAGTGGCTGCTCGTCGAGGAGAGCGCCAAGGGAACGTTTCGCACGTACGATGAGGCGAGGGAGTGGACACACAAGCAGTACGGTGTGGCGTACCGGTACAAGGGGATGCACTCCTTGCTCACCAGACTTGGGGGTGCGGCCGAAGGTGCCCCGACCGGTGTCGGAGAAGGCGGACGCCGTGGCCCAGGAGGGGTGAAAAAGGGAGGCCCGACAGGGGCGCTGTGGGGTGCGGGGCTGCACCACGGCGATGAGGTGCATCTTGCTGATGAGTTGCGCGTGGGATTGAGAAGCCAAGTGAGACGGGTACTGGCACCACGAGGGGTCAAGGTGACACAAACGCTTCAGTTGCGCTACGAGTGGGAGTATCTCCTGCTGGCAGTTGACCCGCTGTCCGGCTCGATCCGGTGGAAGTGGATCGAGCGGATGAAGCAGGAGCATATCAGAGGGGTGCTCCAGGATTGGGATCTGGACTGTGTGGTGTGGGACGGTGCCGGGGCACACCGGGGAAAGGTGCGAAGCGCCTTCCCGTAAGGGCCGCGCGAAGACGCGGAAGAGAGCCTCAGGGACCTGCCGACCAAACGGGTATTGCTCCCGGCGTACTCACCGGAACTCAACCCGGCGGAGCGAGTGTTTGGAGCGGTCAGGCGGCACGTCGAGGGCAGGGTCTACCCGAAGCTCCAGGCGAAGCGAGACGAGGTCGAAGCATATCTTGATAAACTGAAAGCTGCCCCCGAGCGGGTGCGGAGCTTGTGCTGCTGGGAGTGGCTGCGCGAGTCGCTGGAGCGGCTGCCGGACCGGCCACCATACTGATTATACACGCCACTTATATGCGGAATTGGTATTATGCTCATAAAGTATCCGCTTGCGCCCCCTCTGCCAGGAAGCTGGAGTGCAGGCGCCGGAGTGCCTGATACGTCGCGGTTCGAATCGTGTCCAGCGGTATCCCTGTCCGCTGGGCTATCTGCGCCTGCGTCAGCCCCTCGAAGTACGCCATCTCGAGGAGTTGATGCTGGTCCTGCGGCAGCAGGGCGAGCGCTGCGAGCACGGTCTCCCGGCGCACCCCGCCCAGTTGCCGCTCCTCATCCGTGGGCGAGTTGCCCGATACCGTCAGCATCGCACCGGATGGGTCCGGTCCGTGCGTCGCCTGCTCGGGCCGGGGCGAGTCCCGGCGGACCTCGCTAATCGCCGCGCGGTGGGCGATCGCCAAAAGCCATGACGCAACGTGGCCACTATTGGGGTGGCGCACAGATGCCTGGCGCCACGCATGAAGGAAGACCTCCTGCGTCATCTGGGCCGCAACGTCTTCGTGCCGCACGATCCGGACGATAAGCGAGTAGACGAGGCGCCCATAGCGGTCGTACAGGGTAACCAAACCGCGCTCATCCCTGGTCGTCAGCAAGGCGACGATCTGATCATCGGACTGTGCTCTATCCATACGACTCCCGACCCGCGCTACAACGGCTGATACCGTGGGCCCAGTGCGCCGGGCTCCTTGCATTTGTCATGCCTATGCGAAAGCACAAGCTGTGGTGCTTTCAGTGTAACGCTGCGGTGGGACTTATACACGCTCAAGGTGGACAACCTCGGCGTGCCGTATGACGAGGCGGACCTGGTCCGCAAGCCCCGCGGCATGGAGACGCTGGTACGGTGGGAATGTTAGAATCCTACCAGCGTGGAAAGCGCATTGGTTGAGGAGTTGGTGGGCGCGATAGAGGCCGTAAGCGCCTGGGGCATGCGGGCAGAGACTGCCACCCCTGCAACTTCGTCCAGCAGTTCGCGGAGGACCCCACCGTGACCACGGGGGAGTTCCTTGCGGCCGCCTCCGCACCCGGTGCCGACAGGAATATCACCGCCCTGGAGGCGCGCCCGCACGATATGGCGCGGCGCTTCGAGCGCCTTGAGACTGTCTTCGACTCCCACTTTGCTGACGGGGGCGCCACGCGCGTCCCCCGCTGACTGATGACGCGTACTCGCTCGGTTGGCCGACTACCGCAGCACTGGGTACAGTGCAGGTCGATCATCGACCAATTGCAGGCGGCCAGTCACCCATGCGGTGGCGTCGGCTGGGTAAGGCTCCACATCGGAGCGTCGTAGGGAGACGGACGCGTACCCACCGTCGCCCCGTCGCACTGCCACGACATTTGCGCGTATCCGAGTACCGGCGCGGCGAGCCGTTCGCTCTCCAGTTGCCGCGCTATGATGTCGGTGGCGATTCCGTCCGCGCCGAGCCGGTCCAGCGTCTCGAACGTCGCCACGTCCCTGGCCGTCCACAGGAAGACCCCCGCCCCCTCGGCGCGCAGTCCCCGCACTACCTCCCGGTCGGCGAGCGGGTGGTGGATCATCAGGGCGTTGCTGTGGGTGCCGTCGAGCAGCACCCGGAGATGCTTCAACAGCCACCCGCGCGCGCTCTCGATCCGACTCGGGCGCAGCGGCCACGCGGGCACTGGCCCGACACCGGGGATAGACAGGCTTAGCCGCCGGAGAGACTCCGGGTGCGAGGGGATCGAGAGCCCGGTTTTGATCCGGAGAGAGGCTTGCCGCAACGCCACCAGGGCCGACGGGTTGGTGCTGCTGACGATTGTCTGTTCCAGCAGGCCGTACGTCGACAGGAGGTCGACGATCCGGTCCTCGTGCCCCCGGTCCTTCCAATCGAGGTTGAGCAGCACCTTTGATTCGGCGACCACCCGCAGGAAGGGCTCCACAGGCGGCGCAACGACGTCGTCCCGCATCCGTCCTCGGCGCCACGGCCACCAGCGCGGCGTGCCCGGCCGGTCGTGCGAGACGACGAGCTGCCCGGAGGGTGCAGTCCAGACGTCGAACTCGACGAACGCCGCGCCGAGCTCCACGGCGTGGGTGAGCGCGTCCAGCGAGTTCTGCGGCCGGGAGTGCCCGTGCGCGCCGCGGTGGGCGATCGGGATCGCGGGGATCAAGCCGGAGACTTCGTGCGATCTTCCATCCGCCCCTAGGTGCTGGTTCAGACTCTTCCCCTCCGTGATGCCTGCACGTCTCCAACGCCCGGTGTCCGCCGAGTCCGCGCGCGAGCATGGTCCACCGAAAGCATAGATGGTGAACGTTAAGTGCGGGTTAAGGGGTGATTAAGAGGTGGTTAAGGCTTGGAAAGTGATCACCATTTGGCCTGCACAATGGTCCAGGTCGCGATGCCACTCGCGCGCATGCTGAGACTGCGACTGGTGGAGCCTGGGGGCAGCGAGAGGCCAACCGTGGAGGTGCAACAGTCTCCACCGCGATGCGAGTACCGTTCAGGGCAGCGGGACCGCGCATTGACGGGGCACGGTCTTTCCGGTACAGTCATCCGTCCCCAGGTGACGCCACCCTCTGCACAGGGCGGCCTATCGCCTGCTGCGCCTATCAGACTTTATCATTGGGAGATGGAATGACCACACAGCGACCAGACATTGAAGTGGGCGCGGTGATACTCGCCGCCGGCCTCGGTGAGCGGATGAACCACGTCCGTGTGCCGAAGCCGCTCGTGCGCATGGGCGGTATCAGCCTGTTGGAGCGGACGTACCGGACCGTGAGGCTCGGTGGCGTTCGGGGCACAATCGTGGTGGTGGTCGGGCATCGCGGCGATGAGATCGCCAGGTTCGCCCGCGATCGATATCTCGATGTGAAGATCGTCGAGAACCCGCGCTACCGGCACGGCAACGGCACCTCGGTGCTCGCCGCCCTGCCCCACCTCCCAGAGCGGTTCGTGGTGGCGATGGCGGACCACGTCCACACGCCCGCGTCCGTCGGTGCGCTCCTGGCGTGCCGCGGCGATTTCGTCGCGGCCGTGGACACGCAGCCAGCCTACGCCGATCGCGAGGAGGCCACCCACGTGCGCCTGCGTTGCGGCGCGGTCGTCGCGATCGGCAAGGGGCTGGAGCCGTACGACGCGCTCGACACCGGTCTGTTTGTGTGCTCTGGCCCCGCGTTGCAGCAGCTTGCCCTCGGGCCCCAGGACGAGCTGACCTGGAATGCGTTCAAGCGCCTCTGGCTGGAGTCCGACCGGATGATCGAGGCGTGCGACATCAGGGGGGCGCCGTGGATCGACGTGGATTGCTCTCCGGACCTGCGCCGGGCGCTGGATGTGGTGATTCGCTCGGTTGGGTCGGGCAGCGAGGGGTTCGTCTCTCGCCACCTCAACAGGAAGCTCAGCACACCCATCACGCGCCTCATGCTCACTACCCCAGTTAACCCCGATCAGGTGAGCGCCATCGCCTTCCTCACGGCGGTGGGTGGCGCTGCGGCGATGCTGGGGAACAGATGGAGGCTCGGTGCGGCGTTGGTCCAACTGTCCTCGATCCTGGACGGCTGCGACGGAGAGCTGGCGAGAGCGCGCCTGGAGTCCTCACCGCGGGGGGCCGTGTTCGATGCGACGCTCGACCGCTTGGCAGACGGTCTGGTCATCGCCGGGATGGCGACTGGAGCGGGGAGCAAGCGCGCTCACTGGGCGGGGTACCTGGCGCTCACCGGAGCGCTCCTCGTGCCGTACACGCGTGCCAAGATGGAGGCGGAGTTCGGCGAGATGCCGCGGAAACTCACGCGCTTCGGCGTGACCCGGGACGTCCGCCTTGCGGCGCTGGCGCTGGGCGCGCTGGTAGGCAGGCCGCTCCCGACGCTGGTGGCGGTGGCGGTTAGCTCCAATATCGAGGTCGTGCGCCGACTCGGAACCCGCCCGTACAGTGGTAAGCAAGAAGATTGAACCTCCAGAATAGCAGGGAGTGGGCTGCGGCCCGCGGGCAGGCACGGAGACCTGCCCCTACCCGGCTCAAGGGTAGTGCCCACCGCTGTAGCGGTACTTTGTTGGTTCGGGTTTGGTAGCGACAATCTAACACCGTCTGCAACTCGTCATCGCGCTGGCATGCATCTGCTGCCTCAAATGACCACTTACTTGCGACAGAGCCAGCGTGTGAGGACGCGAGTGCGGGCCGGCGTGACTATTGTTAGGTGGCGAGGGGTTCGGCGGGAGGCGGGAGGGAGATGGGGTGCTGTGCCCACCAGTGGTCCCACCCGCCGCCGCGCAGCAGTGTCCGCAGTGCGAGCACCCCGCGCAGTCCCGGTCCCGACCAGCGCATCCCGGCCTGCTTGACCCTGCCCCAACCTTCCGCGTCTTCGCGCAGCCCTTACAGGAGCATGCGTTGCGCCCTCGTGCCGGTCGCGCTCTCGACCACCCCGCTACCGTCGAGGAGACCAGCCGCGTGATACTCCCCGTAAGCTTCTGGGGCAGGGACTGGAGCGTGAGTTGTTCGAGCGGCTAGTGGGGGCGGCGCGCGAGGCGGCGCTCTTGGCGAAGGACGCCAAGCAGTTGGTGGACAGCAGCCACGTGCTGGGAGCCGCCGGAGTGCAGGATACATACACACTCTTGCGGGGCGGCATCAAGAAGCTGTTGCGAGCACTCGGCTACAACCCGGCATTGGAGGGTGCCCGCGTAGTGGGCTGGCCACCTGAGAGCGATCCCCTGTATCAGAATAGTCCTTACACCGACTCGTTCGTGATTATCTGGATGCTCAACGGCACCCTCAAAGGGGTGCAAGGATAAGGTAAACACGAAACGTGTGCTGGGGATACGGGTAAACACCCGTATCCCCAGCCTTCATCTCTCCAGAAGAGCACGAGTGAAAGGTCGGTAGGGACAACATGTCGGCACGAATCGGAAGTTGCTGTGCGCCATCGCAGACTGCGGAGTTCGCGGACCTCGGGTTCGAGTTCGTCGAATGGCCGATGAGAAGCACCGTCGGAACCATGTCGGCGGACGAGTACAAAGCGCTCCGCAAGCAAGCTCGGGACCTCCCACTTGTACCCGAGGCGTGGAACGT
>Ga0136611_10004238_pt1 | contig 10044 bp, 9 predicted proteins | sample AntDrymUQ2232306_2_FD_106645 | JGI IMG/M metagenome (GOLD analysis project Ga0136611, IMG submission 106645) | Polar desert sand microbial communities from Dry Valleys, Antarctica - metaG UQ223 (23.06) | ecosystem: Environmental > Terrestrial > Soil > Desert | place: Antarctica: Dry Valley... | reverse complement strand
CTAAAATTCATGGTACTGAACGATCATTCCAATAATCCTTATTACCTATTTCTCTCATAATCAGATAACCACTGGGAAAATTCATTGGCCAGCATAGGTTTTGCAATAAAATATCCTTGTATTTCATCACATCCCAGCTCTGCGACTAATTCACAGTCGGCCTGAGTTTCAATTCCTTCTACAACCACATTCAAACCAAAAGCTTTACCTAATTTTATACTCGACTCAAGAATTACACGAGTAGCCGGGTCCTCCGCGGCATTATGTGCAAAGATCCGATCTATTTTAAGCTCTGTAAAAGGCATATATTTAAGCGTTTCCATTGACGCATAACCTGTACCAAAATCATCAATCGATAACCCAAAACCTTTGAGCCTTATTCGTGTCAGGATATCCAGGCTTTGTGCAAAATCTCTTCCTAGCTTACCTTCCGTAATTTCCAAAGTCACCCGGTCAACCGGCACATTAGAATTCTGCACCGCCTCTTGATAAATCTCCGGTAAATTAAATCGATCCAGATTTTCCATTGAAACATTCACGGAAATTTTTAAATCCAATCCCTGCTGTAACCACAAATCCAATTGTTGAACAGATTTTCTTAGAATATTGCGTGTAAAATCATTAATCAAGCCATTCTGTTCAATAATTGAAATAAAGCTATCAGGAGAAACATAACCATATTTTGCATGATGCCACCGCGCCAAGCACTCAACACTCGTCACACGACGGCTGGAAGCAGAAATCTTTGGTTGAAAAAATAATATGATTTGATCAGAAATCACAGCTTGCTTGATTTCCTCCACATCATATATTTGTTTTATCGCAGAAGAATCAGCAGTTTTATGAATGGGTAAAGAAAGCTTTTCCAGTATCGTTACCAAAGACCCAACCGTCACTGGTTTTTCCAATGTTCCGATAACATTCAATCCACGTACAATCGCTAAACGTTCTATCGCTTTAAGTAAATCAATCTCAACACCTGAGAATAATACGATTTTCCCCCCATACTTCTGATCAGCAATGTTACGCAAAAACTCAATGCCATCCATACCCGGCATTTCAATATCACAGATCAACAAATCGACAGTCTCTATTTGAGCAGCCAGTACAAATAAACCTGCCTTGCCATCTTCTGCCACCAGTACCTCACTGACTCCCAACTCTCTAAGCAAATGACTGACAAATTCAAGCATAAATTTGTCATCATCCAGTACCAATACACGTATATTTTTCTTTTTATACATCCGAATAATTTAGTTGAGCGCAACTTAACAACTGCTCACTCATTCTGGAACATGCAATTTACTGTAGCACGTATTTTTAACATTAGAGCCATTTTAAGAGGAGCATATTGATCCATAAATCCGCCCGCGTGTGGCACACACCCATTTGACGAAGATATCATACGCAACACCCAGTCAACAACAGTATATGAAGCAAGAAAAACCAAACCGACGGATAACAACCATGAACAGTTATCTATTTGAGGAGATTTACTTTTGCAGAATAGATAGATTAGTTAGCGGAAATCATACCGGCTGCCACCGTATTATTACTGCTTTCATCAATCATGATAAAACACCCGGTTGCACGGTTACGCTCGTAGCCATCACAAACCAGTGGCAATTGCACTTTCAGTCCGATATGGGCAATATCATTTATTTTTAAAGTATTGACTATTTCGTGATCCATCGTATTCACATCAACACGATAATCAATTCGACTAATCACTGCTTTTACAATACGGGTTGACTGTTTAATCAGATACTTCCGGCTCGGATCAAGCGGCTGTTCGGAAAGCCAGCATAACATCGCATCAAATGCTTTGGTAACCTGAAGCATATCGCCTGTTTTCACCAGCATATCGCCACGCGAAATATCCAGATGATCTTCAATGGTCAATGTGACGGATTGAGGAGCAAACGCTTCGTCAATAGAGCCTTCGTACTTCAGAATCTCTTTGATGCGTGAGGTCAACCCTGATGGCAGCAATGTGACATTGTCTCCAATTCGTATGAAACCTGATTCAATACGCCCCATGTAACCACGAAAATCATGTAATTCCTTGGTTTGTGGTCGACACACCCATTGCACAGGAAAACGAAAATCTTCGCGATTGATATCATCTTCGATCGATACAGTCTCCAGCAGATCCATCAGTGTGGAACCTTGATACCAATCGAGATGGTCGCCGCGTTCAACCACCATATCCCCATTAAGTGCCGACATGGGAATATAAGTGATATTACGTAGATTAAGTTTCTCAGCAAACGCAGCAAAATCCTGACAAATCTTATCAAACACTGATTGCGAATAATCCACCAGATCCATCTTGTTAACAGCCACCACCAAATGCGGAATCCCTACTAAACTTGCCAGATACGCATGACGGCGCGATTGCGTCAGCACGCCCTTGCGCGCATCAATCAGAATAATCGCCAGATTAGCCGTTGACGCGCCAGTGACCATATTGCGCGTATATTGCTCATGGCCTGGCGTATCGGCAATGATGAATTTACGCTTGGGCGTAGCGAAATACCGGTAGGCCACATCAATGGTTATACCTTGTTCGCGCTCGGCTTGCAGTCCGTCAGTCAGCAAGGATAAATCCACACCTTCCATACCGCGCTTGCGCGTCGTGTTGGAAATCGATGCGAGTTGATCCTCAAAAATAGACTTTGAATCATGCAATAAACGACCAATCAAAGTGCTTTTACCGTCATCTACACTACCGGCAGTAATAAAGCGCAATAACCCGGTTTGATCAAACGAAATTTTTTCAATGACCGACATTTGAAAACCTTCTGGAAATTCGTGCCACCGCAAAATATAGAAACAAGTTGTTACATGTAGATCGATTCGTCTGACTGAATGCGGTGTTTACTCAGTCAATGACTATCGCTTGCATTGAGTTATTCTAGAAATACCCTTCTTTCTTACGTAATTCCATCGAGGCATCTGATGTCTGATCATCCATACGCGTGGCACCACGTTCAGTAATACGCGTCATCGCTGTTTCTGCAATGATCTCGTCAACATCTGCCGCATCGGATTCCACGGGACAAGTGCAACTCATATCTCCCACGGTACGAAAACGCACCGTTATTTGCTCAATTCTCTCACCCACTTGCGGTTGCACCAGATGAGAAACAGGCAGCAAGCCTGCCGCACGCCGAATCACTTCACGCCTATGCGCGAAATAGATCTTGGGTACTTCCAATTTTTCACGCGAAATGTATTCCCAAACGTCCAGCTCAGTCCAGTTACTGATCGGAAACACCCGGATATTCTCGCCAGGATGTGTGCGGGTGTTATAAATGTCCCATAATTCCGGGCGCTGATTTTTTGGATCCCACTGGCCAAATTCATCGCGGAAGGAAAAAATCCGTTCTTTGGCACGCGCTTTTTCTTCGTCCCGACGCGCACCACCGATACACGCATCGAATTTGAATTCTGCAATCGCATCCAATAGCGTTACCGATTGAAAGGCGTTGCGACTCTGATTCTCTGAGCGCAGCACCACCCTGCCTTTTTTAATCGAATCTTCCATACTGCGCACAATCAATCGCTCGCCCAATTCTTTGACGCGATGATCACGAAACGCGATTACCTCAGGAAAGTTATGTTCCGTATCAATATGCATCAATGGAAATGGGAAACGTCCTGGGCGGAAAGCCTTCTCAGCCAGACGCAACAAAACAATCGAATCCTTCCCACCAGAGAACAACAGAACCGGATTGGCACATTCCGCCGCTACCTCTCGCATAATGTGTATCGCTTCACTTTCCAGCGCATCAAGATGGGTAAAGGGATGATCACTCATTTTCTTTCTCTCAACCTACAAAAATTAAGCATCCTTCGAACAGGCTGCTCGCAAAAAACTACGCATAATGCGGCTATCCATTGCATCTATTTTAATGGAATCACTTTGCCGGTATGCAGCCCACATTCCTTGGTTTCCGGTGCTTCCCACCACCAACGTCCGGAGCGGATATCCTCCCCCGGCGTAACCGCACGAGTACAGGGCGCACAACCAATACTGGGATAAAACCTATCATGCAGCTTGTTATAAGGCACCTCATATTGTTTGAGATATTCCCAGACTTCTGCGTTGGACCATTCAAGCAATGGGTTAACTTTTTGCATACGATTGCTCATATCATAGGAAGATACTTTCAAATCCAGCCGAGTAGATGCCTGTTCGCGCCTTACTCCCGTTACCCAGGCATGCTTGCCATATAACGCACGACGCAATGGTTCCACTTTACGGATATGGCAGCACGCCTTACGCAACTCTATACTTTCATAAAAACCATTGACACCATTATCAGCAACGTACGCTTCAATTTGCTTTACATTCGGAAAATAGATACGCAGCGGCGTTTTGTATCGCTCCCGCACGGTCTGCATTAAATCATAGGTTTCCTGCGGCAAACGCCCGGTATCCAGACTAAACATATCAATATTGAGTTGATGCCGATCAATGATATCCGTCAGCACCATATCTTCAGCGCCCAGGCTATTTGCAAAGGTAACCGGGGCATAGTCACGTACTGTTTCGATCAGAATTGTAACAACTTGCTCAATTTTTGCTTGCAACTCACTCATTGACCCAAACCTGCGGGTGAGTTTCCCTTGCGCTGTACCCGGCGAAATAGTGGCAGTTTTTGGTCGAAGGAAGTCTGATAAACCTCAGAGAAATCCGTTAGTCCTTTCAAAACATCTTCAATTTTACGGTCCGGACGTGGCGCAAAGGTATCAAAACCCACACGTTGCATATAGAATAATTGATCACGCAGCACGTCACCGATAGCCCGCAATTCTCCCGTATAACCCAAACGTGCACGTAAATTATAAGCAGTTGAATAACCGCGGCCATCTGAGAATTTTGGAAAATCAACCGCAATCACAGAAAATTTTTGCACATCGCCTTTCAAATCCTCCGGCCGTTCATCACTGGCAAACCACACGCCTATTTCAGCACGTTGCTGCAATGCATCTCGTTGTGCCAGCCATACTTTCAGCGGAACAATCACTTTACCCGCTGCAACGGTTACATTTTCTGCCGACTCTTGCTCATTTAATCGCAGAACAGTCCAATCATCCTCAACGATTGCTCTATTTTTTATAATCATCTCAATTAAAACCTTGGAGAATAAAAAGGAACTGAATATTGAGCAGGCATGACAACATGCTTGTCAACGGTTTCTTCTTCCGGCACATCCAGATCCGTCGCATACACATACTCTTTGAATGGCGTATGACCGATGCGGCGCACCGTTTCAATAAAACTTTCGGCTTCTAACCGTTCACGCAGATAAACCTGCAGCAGGCGATCAATCACTTCAGGCACCTGATTAAACGTAAAGGATGGACCAATAATCTTGCCAATTGAGCTATTGTTACCTTCAGCACCACCCAGTGATACTTGATACCATTCATCGTGATCTTTCTTCTCAACACCCGTTATACCGATATTACCGATATGATGTTGTCCGCAGGCATTCACACACCCCGAGATATTGACAGCTATTTCACCGATATCATGTTGAAAATCCATATCCTCAAAACGCTCGGCAATCAATTTTGCCAGTGGTATGGAACGCGCATTGGCCAAAGTGCAAAACTCCGCGCCGGGGCAGCTGATCATATCGGTCAATAAACCAATATTGGGCGAAGTCAGTTCATACGCAGTCGCATCTTGCCACAAACGAATCAGGTCTTTCTGCCTAACATCTGCCAATACCAGATTCTGTTTATGCGTAATCCGTACTTCACCAAAGCTATAACGATCCGCCAGATCCGCAATTGTCTCCATTTGTTCGGCTGTTGCATCACCAGGCACACTCCCTGGTTTCTTCAATGACAAAACCACAATGACATAGCCAGGAACACGGTGCGGTTTAACATTACGCAACACCCAGTTAGAGAAAGAGCGGCTATCCGCTTTGAATTCATTCAGCTGCGAATCATGATCGGTTAATGTTTCATAAGCCGGATCAGAAAAGAAACCGGCAACACGACTCACTTCCTCAGCGGTTAAAGCGCCGGAACCATCCTTGAGATCCGCCCAGTCGGCTTCAACCTGACGTTTAAATTCATCAATCCCCAAAGCTTTTACCAGTATTTTGATCCGCGCTTTATATTTGTTATCACGGCGACCATATTGGTTATAAATACGCAGAATGGATTCCACATAAGTCAGAATATGTTGCCACGGTACGAATTCACAAATCTCGTTGCCAATGACCGGAGTACGCCCCAACCCCCCGCCCACCAACACGCGGAAACCGATCTCACCTTGCGCACTTTTTGTAACTGATAATCCAATATCATGCGCATAAATAGCAGCGCGATCTTCTTTTCCACCGCTGATAGCGATCTTAAATTTCCGCGGCAAATAAGCAAATTCCGGATGAAAAGTACTCCATTGACGCAAAATCTCAGCATAAGGACGCGGATCAACCACTTCATCCTGTGCAACCCCTGCATACTCATCCGAGGTAATATTGCGCACACAGTTTCCGGAAGTTTGAATGGCATGCATCTCAACAGAAGCCAGATCAGCCAGAATATCGGGCGTATCTTCCAGCTTTAGCCAATTAAACTGAATATTCTGACGTGTCGTGAAATGCCCATAACCACGATCATATTTTCGTGCGATATGTGCAAACATACGCATCTGTCCCGAAGATATAAAACCATAAGGCACTGCAATGCGTAGCATGTAGGCATGTATTTGCATATACAAACCATTCTGCAGCCGCAAAGGCAAAAATTCTTCTTCCGTCAATTCACCGGAAAGGCGCCGACGTACCTGGTCACGGTACTGCCTGACACGCTCATCCACTATTTGTTGATCATATTCATCATAGCGATACATATTTAATTTCCTCGCATATTCATTCAAAGATGCTCAGTAAGGTACACAACAAACTCAATAAAATGGGATCATCATTAATAAATTCAACTGACCCTCTAAGATTCCGTCTGGGTATAACGTTTGGATACGGGCAACAATAATGCCGCCTCCAATGGAAATTTAGCACCATACTTCATGATATGGTTTACATCATCATCTTCATCATGCCTTAATGCCAGACCGATATAAGCATGCTCACCGCTCTCACCGACTACAACACCAATACGTCCACCGCAACCATTAAACCAACTAACTTGTTTGGGCTTATTCTCAATATTTGTACTCATCAATCAATCCTTGTTTCATTAATGGAAATTGCCCAATCCTGTCAATGAACCAGCAACTCGCCATCGCAGCCACTTATCTCCTGACATACAGAACAACTTCTTTACTGCCGCCTTAAATTATCTTTATTGCACACTGATCACACGCTCGACTTTTCTATTCAATATTCAAAAGCCAATGTAATACTTACCGCCACTATCGTTAGCAAAATAGCAATTCCGCTATTCTACCAAAAAACAAAGCTGTGATTATCCTATACCCATTTAATGACAAACCGACCGAATATCCCCGTTCTACATAAAAAAGCCGACACGGACTAATTTTAACAAAATAGACCGTCAAGAACATCACAAAGCATATGCGCCAACACTAGCTACGTGTGCAATGAAGCTGATCAGGAAACCTGCCAGGATAAATCTTGCAATTTATTTACTGCTACTTTTTACCTTTTTTGACTTATCGCATGATAACAATACATTTCCATAGCTCAAAATAATATTATGTTAGATTTATATAACTATTTATTATGAGCAGGTGTGATTTATGAAACTACAGCAACTTCGCTATTTGTGTGAAACTGCCAATCAAAATATGAACTTATCCAAGGCAGCCATCAAATTGCATACCTCTCAACCTGCCATCAGCAAGCAAATTCAAATGCTTGAGGACGAACTGGGTGTCGATATCTTTTTACGCAATGGTAAACGTATTGTGCAGATAACCCCGCCCGGGCAACTGATCATAAAAACCGCCACCAGGATGCTTCGCGATGCCGATAATCTCAAGAAAATCGCACAGGAATTTACCAATGAGGCCGGCGGCACACTGACTATCGCCACAACCCACACGCAGGCACGCTACTCTTTACCGCCTGTCATCAAACGTTTTACCGCACGTTATCCAAAAGTCAAACTCATCCTGCGGCAAGGCAGTCCGATGCAAATTGCTGCCTTGGTCACTTCGGGTGAGGCGGATATTGCTATCGCCACTGAAGCGATTGAACAATTTCAGGAACTCGTTATGTTGCCATGTTATCAGTGGAATCGGTGCGTCATTGTGCCGCCCAAACACCCACTCCTGAAATTAAAAAAACTCACGTTGGAAGCGATTAATCAATATCCCATCATCACTTATGATTTTGCTTTTACCGGCCGCTCAAAAATCAACCAGGCATTTGCAGACCGGGGATTGGAGCCTAACGTGGTGCTGACCGCAATCGATTCTGATGTGATCAAAACTTATGTGGAACTGGGATTGGGTGTTGGTATATTGGCCAACATGGCTTTTGATGCCAAACGCGACAAAACGCTCAGATCCATAGACGCCAGCCACCTGTTTGAACCCAGCACAACGCGCATTGGCATCAGTCGCAACAACTATATCCGTGGCTATATCTTCGATTTTATCGAAATGTTTGCGCCTCATCTTGATCACGCAAGTATTCAAGCTAAATTGGAAAGTAACAAGGTGTAACGACTTAAAGAATGCTACTACATAATCAATAATTTTTTGCTGAGGCAGCGCTTAACTATACTATGAGGTATGCTGTCAAAAATGGAGTCCAACAGTTTAAGCGGCGAGTAGATTTGCATAGTACCGACGTGTAAATTCTGCTGGTGACAGATAGCCCAATCTTTCTTGCTTTCTCTGCCGGTTGTAGAAGATCTCGATTTACTCGGCAATCTCCAGAATTGCTTGTTGCCGTGTCTTGAATTTCCGATGAGGCACCAACCCAGTTTTAAGTGTCCCCAGAAGCTTTCCATCGGAGCATTGTCATAGCAATCTCCTTTGCGACTCATGGAAACAATCATGCCAAATTGTTGTAATAGATTCTGGTAATCCATGTGCACAGTACTGGCTACCACGATCTCTATAAACGCGTAAGCATATTAATCCAGGCAAATGTAATAGCAATCATTTCAAACTTCATTTGGCCGGATCAATAGGAAAATCCCTGGGAAGCAATAAATCCAGAAACCGATACACTTCATCTCATCCAACCGCAGCTTCCAGGATTATTTACCCATTGGTTAGCACCACTAAGCCTTCAAACCATAAAATAGTCTTTTGGGATCAGAGCTTAAAGAACGCAAATTGATTCCCGCTAAAATTGAAAGTACTATGATGCTGTACAAATCTTTCTATGAGGCCAAAAAATGAAAAAAATCGTTAGCCTATTATTGGCATCATTCCTACTGGTAATCATCGTGCTCGGATCGGGTGCTTACGATATGGCAGCCACAGAAAAACACTGGGGCATCACCGAAAAGATTATCCAATGGGCACGTGAGAGTTCCATTGAAACGCGTGCCAAAGACTTAGAAGTACCTTCTTTGGATGACGAGGCATTGCTCGCTAGCGGTGCCGAGCACTATAGTGCCATGTGCACAATTTGTCATCTAGCCCCCGGTTTGAAACCGACAGAACTCTCGATAGGTTTGTATCCACAAGCCCCCATATTCCATCAACGCGAACCCATAAACGATCCCGCTAAGAAATTGGATCGTGCCAGAACATACTTCTGGGTGATAAAGAATGGCTTGAAAATGACCGCCATGCCAGCCTGGGGCCTGAGCCACGATGATGATGCTATCTGGGGAATGACGGCTTTTGTGCTCAAAATGAGCAAGATGACGCCTGAACACTATGAGAATCTCGTCAGTTCAGCGAAGGATCACGCGCATGGTCATGACCACGATGATCATTCACATTAATTAGGGGGCGTTAACAATTAATGCAATTTCTGCAATAATTTGCCAATATATTGAATATGTGGGTAAATTAATGATGACTAGGAATGTGTTGATTGATGAGCAGTGGAAACGAATAGAACCCCT
>Ga0136611_10004237_pt1 | contig 10044 bp, 9 predicted proteins | sample AntDrymUQ2232306_2_FD_106645 | JGI IMG/M metagenome (GOLD analysis project Ga0136611, IMG submission 106645) | Polar desert sand microbial communities from Dry Valleys, Antarctica - metaG UQ223 (23.06) | ecosystem: Environmental > Terrestrial > Soil > Desert | place: Antarctica: Dry Valley... | reverse complement strand
ACGTAAAAGCATTAATTGTCGTACCGCTTGGCACTGTTATATCTAACACGCTATTCTCGGTAAACTTGGGCAATTGTATCAGACGGTACAACCGAGCACCGTTTAAGTGTACCTGACCAGATTCATCAACATCATTGCCGCCGCCTTGGCCGCTTGAAACTGATTGACCATTGAGCTTGAGCGTCACCGGTTTGTCGCTCGGACCGCTCATTACCAGATAGACTTCTCGAGCCGTAAACTTAACTCTCAGCACACTACTATCAGCAGTAGCAACCGACTCTTTGGCGCCAATTTGCCAACTGCCGCCCAGGGCCCACTCATGTTGTCTTAGCTTGGTCGGCAATGTATAGCTTGTGGACTTGTCAGCTTCAAATTTACCTGTGTTAGCAAGCCGCTCGCCGCGTTCGTAGCCAAAGTATGTTTCTGGGGTTTGGCCGTCTAGGACAGTAGAATTTCCGCTGTCTTTGTCGACGGTATCCGTAATCTTGGATCCACTTTCTTTTAGCAGGGCCTGGATGGCTACCTCGGTTTCAGTATAATCGCCCTCACCAAAGTGGGTATAGCGCACCTTACCATCTTTATCGATCAAATATTTGGCAGGCCAAAACTGGTTCTTGTAGGCATTCCAAGTCGTAAAGTTGTTGTCCAATGCGACCGGGTATTTGATTTTAGCTTCTTTGACGGCAGTACCCACATTTTCCGGTACTTTCTCGAAAGCGAATTCGGGGGCATGAGCACCGATGATAACAAGGCCATCGTCATTGTATTTATCATGCCATTTGTTCAGAAACGGCTGCGTCCGCACGCAGTTGATACAGGAGTATGTCCAGAAATCTACCAACACAACCTTGCCTTTGAGGCTAGCCATCGTTAGCGGATCGCTATTGATCCAGTGTTGAATGTCTTGAAGCTCGGGTGCCTGGTATGGTTCTTTAATGTTGAACACGGCCTTTTCGACTCCTGTGCTATTCGATGATTGGGTAGGGGAACTATCTGGGATTAATTTTTCCTCAAGCTTGGTGCTATTGAAAGGCACGTGTATTAATATCCAAGTCTGAACTTTTTTATCAAATCCAGTGATTACCGCCAAGCCGACGAGTATCAACAATATGGCCAGGCTACGCCTGAACCAGCCGCTTGGCTTAGCCGTCCAGTTAAGCCGTTTTGTCAGTCGTCTCCCGCCCAATGCAATTGCCAGCAGCGCTAACGAGAGGCCGAGTGCATACAAGGTCATGTAAACTAGTCCGAGTGCCAGATTGACAGGCAGTATAGTAGCCAAGATCACTGCATAGACGGGGCTACAGGCAGAAAAGACTGGTCCTAGTGCAGCACCAGTCAGAATGTAGCCGCCGATGCCAGACTTTTTGCTGACTTTGTTCAGGAACGTGTTAGAGCTGTTTTCTAGGCCGATTTTAGCACTTAGCTGAGCCCACGCTAGGGGGAACAGCAGGCTTAATCCGAGCAAGATGACAATACCGCCAGACACCGATTTCCAGACCTGCGGATCAACGTCTATCAATATCGTGCTCGCCTTGAGCAGTAAGGTAAATAGCAATACCGATACACCGAGGCTAACCGAAATAATATAAGGTTTGAGGCGATCGATTTTTTTGTCAGTATCAGTCGCCAGCGAACTGCCTACGATAACCGGAAGTAAGATCAGGACACAGGGGGCAAATACAGTCAGAATACCAGCCAGGAACGAGGTCAGCAGTAACAGCATTATTTTTCTATATTTCCTGCGCTTTGATAGCGTCGTAGTTAGCGCTGCCATTCCATTTTTTGATCAAGTTGCCATCTTTGTCTACTTGAACAAAAGTATGCTGATAGGTAACACCGTACTTTTTCTTGAGGTCTCTTGAGCTGTCGTAGTCAACTTTGAGCAGTGTCAATCCATCGGGGGCCTGCGAAGTCTCGAAGTTCGTATTTGCTTCCTTGCAGGTTGGACACCATGGGGCATGGAAGAATAAAACGACTTTGCCATTTTCTGCATTAGCTAGCTTGGCAGTACTGTAGTCTGTATAGCTGCCTTTGCTCATAGCCATCACGTCCTCATCTTTCTGCATTGCGTCACCCTCTTTTTGCATTGCAGGGTCCCCGGTAGTCTCTTTTTGCATCGCCATCCGCTCTGCTTCTGCATCTTTACTCATGGCAAGGTCTTGGGAACTTTCCTTCTCCATTGCCATTCTCGCGGCTTCCTTTTTGTCGGTTTGGTTGCCAGTGTAGGCGAGAACACTCCCACCAATTCCTAGCACTACCAGGGTAGCTATAATCAATACTTTCTTATTCATACTTTTGTCGCCTTCCTATTAATGTTCACTATATACATTCTAGCAAGCAGAAATAAAATGTCAAGTTAACTTTACTTATGCAGATATTTACCGATTAGTTTTGCCAATATCATCGCACTGAGAGCAAGTGCCAATAAATTTGTAGATTCGTGTCTCAGCGACGTAATGATCAGCCCGATAGAAAGCACAACTGCGCCTGCCAAAAACCCAAGCCGATCCGACGATAGTAAAATATGTGCCTCTCGCTCATCTTTTGGGCTTTCGCGCCAAATCAGTACTGCAAACAATGAAAACGCTGCGATAAACACTGCAATCATGAGCATAACGACACTGCTTGGCATGAAGCCCGCAAAGACATTAGAGCTTAGGAGCAGGCTAGTGAGCACGATAATCCCGATAATTACATCGTTGCGATTGTCCTTAGAAAATAAATCTTTCATAGCCAGAATAACTCCTCGACACTTTTATTAAGTGCTTGTGCTAATTTTAACGCAAGTAGGACGCTTGGGGTATAGTTACCTTTTTCAATAGAAATAATCGTTTGCCTGGTAACAGCAACCTTCTCAGCTAGCTCTGCCTGAGTACAGCCAAGGTTTTTCCTGGCCGTAGATACGGCATTATGGGTAGACTCCTGGTGGGTATAGAACATCTTTGGCTATTTCCCAACTTTAGAGACTAGAGGGGCGGAGTCTAGACAGTATCTCTGACTCCGGTATTTATTTGATTTGTCCATTATGCTATCCGTCATTGTATAGTTAACTTTACTATTTTAAGTTAATTAAGTCAAGTGGATACTACCTGGAAAGGATATATGTGACACTGTTGCAACAAAATTGCAGGTTCAAAAGAGATTACATATCGCTGACTTCGCGAACTCGTAAGAGTTCAGCCAATTTATTTTTATGATGATCGATTCGATCAGGCGATTTATCCAAAGCCCAACGTAACTTATCGACTGCTTCTAATAGCTGTAAGGCCCGAATGTCCGATCTGATAACATTGAATTGGTCTCGGTTCATACCATAGCCACTTAACAATGCTGCGAATTCTTCGCTTCTTTCATGCAAGCCCTCATCGAGAATAACGCCTAAGTCATGATGTGGAACGACGTGCGCCTGGGCAGAACCCCAGTCAATGATATGTGGCTGCGAGCCTTTATCGACGATTACATTGGCAAGCGAGTAATCACCGTGGTTCAAACCAAATACAAACTCAGTGGAGGCAAGTTTTTCGAATACGGTTTTTAGGGACTTTGAGCTGCCTGTATCTAGTACTCCGATTTCAACGAGCTTATCCGTGTCGGTAAGTGATGAGATATTGTAAGCAAGGTAATCATTCCACTGTTGCTGCCTACCATTCGTTATATCGCTGAGCTGCTCACCAAAGCCATCAGTTTCAACATTATGAATCAAGCGTAATTGCGCTCCTAATTTTCCCCACAGTTGGGTCGTAGGCTGTATCGATTTACCATTGCTACCTTCGATGTACTCGACGAACGTGTACGCATGGTTGTCATGGCGGCCGACTTTGAGAACCGATGCGCCTGGCACGCCTTCGGAAGCTGTAATATCAGCGCACCATTGTTCTTTAATAAATCTGTCGTATTCAGTGATGTCGTTGAGGCGCAGTACTACTTTTGATTGATCAGTTTCAACTATAAATACCTGGTTAACTTGACCCTGGCCTATTACTGGCGTGATTGATTGTAGCTTTCCAAGTCCTGCTTGGTCGGTAAGTGCACTGGCTAATTCGAACATATCTGACATGGGTTATATTATAGCTCGATGTAGTCAAGAGTGGCTAAGCAAGCTTCTTAATGAGTTCTGTACAATAACGATCCAGTTGTTCATAAAGTTCTTTGTTGTGCGACCAATCTTTGAGCAAGTGCACGACATCAAGCAAACGGTAAATCATTACTCGCTCTTCTAAATCATCAACTTCAAACATTTCAGGATAGTATTGCCGGTACCATTCCCATAAATGCACGTAGTCGGCTTTGTCGGCATACTGCTCATTCTCTAAACTCAAAAACTTGATTGGGTCTTCGATCTGCTTATTTACCACAGAGAGCGGATATTCTACTGGCACTTGATCAACAGCTTCAAGGTCTATAATTGCCGCCAACTTGTTATCTTTAACGATAAAGTTGTCAAAGTGGATATCCCAGAACACTATTTTAGTAGGTACTTTGTTCAGACTGGTTCGGTGATTTTTTAGTATTGCGGAGACTGTATTTATCTGCTCGTCAGTGAGTATATTTTTGGCAATTAGTTCACTTGAAGATTTAGCAAATCCATCCACCAAGCTATCGCCCCACAGCTTGTCTTCATCAAACAGCATACGCACCGGTATATCGTTAAACTGTCGTAAACTCGTAGCGATATCTGCGATAAGTGCTTCACGATTTTGATCCGTAAGCTTATGCCATATAGCACCAAGTGACTGGCCTTCAACATAGCTCATTAATATGTACGGCGCATCGATCACATCGCCTGAAAAGTCATCGGCAATAAACTTTGGCTTTGCGATGCCGTCTTTGTGTTGCAATACTTTTGTTTCAATTCTGAACCGATCAAGATTATCAGAGCGGATGCATACCTTTAGGATAATATCGTCATTAATACGGTGGATTTCATTGGTAAAACCTTCTGTAACTCTTTGAGCATGACTAAATACAATGCCGTGCTTATCGCATATATTTCTGATGTCTTGCTCGGTTAAGGTTGTTTCTGGATTCATATAATTGCAGCCAGTATAGACTCAATAACTTTATCATTTGGCTGAGTGGCGTCAACCATAGTAGCACCTAGCTTGCGATACTTGTCTTCGCATGGCTTGTGCCAACTGAGGACTGCTTGTTGTTCGTGGGGCGCAAATGCAAGTTCAGTTGATGACCTTTTTGACATCCTATCCCTAAGTGTATCTTCATCAAGGTAAAGATAGATTAACTTATCAAATAAATCGAGAACTATTTCATCGTTCTGCGTCGTACCACATAAGAAAATTGGTTTATCTTTAGCCTGCGCTTTAATACGCTCGACATGAGAGCGATCCATCATATAAGCACGTGTCTCATGCCATTCAGAAGTTCGTGCTTCGGCTGCGCCAAGCCATTCGCTCTGCTCACCCGTAGCTTTATCGTAATAGTGGGCTATACCTTCGTCTATGTCATAGGCTTCAAAACCACGATTTTTCAGCTCTCGGCAAACGGTTGATTTACCGGCTGTTTCGATACCCGTTATATAGATGAAAGACATGGCTGTATTGTAACAAAAAGGGCCAACAAATGGCTCTATAGTTGTGATAGTGTTTGACTAGGGATAGATTGGAGGGACATGGTGAAAACTGCTGCAGCTGAACTGCTAAATATTCAGGTTTTGCCGATAATTCCTACCGGTAACCATTTGCTTTTACATCATTGTGGATTTGAAGCTGCTCAGCCATGTAGGCAGAAAGTTTATCGTCATCTACACAGATGGGCCCTTGGTTGGTAGGCGTGCATCTAAAAAAATCCCGAATATCTTCATCCGACAACGTACCGGTGCGGTATAAGTTAGGGTAGCGGCAATAAATATCGGTTTCCAATGAGTCATCGGTAATGCGTTTGCATTTAAACTTTTGTTTTATAGCCTCATCCGACAAACCTGCCACAGGAGCCACTGCTGGCCCAGTAACCGGCTGGTTGAAAGAGGGGTTTACCGGAGGCAGATCGACAGCCGCTGGTTTATCCTGTGGCACTAAACGCCAGGCCAGTATACCCGCCACAACAACAACCCCAAAAACAATATGCAGCTTTTTTGATGGTTTCATATACATAACAATACAAAAAGCTGCATACTCAGGTCAATAATCTAAGTTGGGGAATGATATTAGTTTTAGAGAATCTACAGTACACAAATTAACGAAAATGTCTGTAAATTTATGATTTACTTAAGCTTATTTATATGTTACAATAATGTCAATGAAATCCGTAAATAGCATGGTAGTCGCCTTTGACGGCGAATCAAAGTGCGGTAAAACAACCATTATCAATGCTGTAGCCACTGAAGCCTTTTATCAGGCTAGTGTTATACCTAGCTTACTCGACGGTACGGGAGGTTTCTCTACTGCCACAATCGATAACGTAAGATGTGAACTCAGCGCTTTTCAAGAAGCTTTAACGTTCAATAGTATTTCTACGATATCCGCAGGAAATATGTTTCGCGCCGCGGCTCTATATGTTAGCGAAGAGGAGAAAAAGGGAGCGATGAAGGAGTCATTTGACTCTAGTGACCTGTCTAAACTTCGTGATTTACTTGCGGTGGATGGCATCCAGGATGTGCTCCAGGAGGACCCAACTATTGGACGAAGAGTAAGTTCTGTAGCAAAAATGCCCGGAGTTCAGGCATTATGTAGTTCTATCTTCTGCGACAATATAATCACTTCATATCACGCAGATGGTGGTGGAAACCTCGTAATTGTAGATGCAAGAAATCCTGTAGGGGCTATGCAACGTAACGGTATAATCGGCAATGGCGAAAGCCAAATTATGCCTGGAAGTATACTACCGATATACATCGATACTCCCACAGAAGTGGCTGCTGCACGGATGGGTGGAGTATTAGCTGATAAAATCGAAGAAGTTAGCAGTCGAAGACATATGGACGCTACTCGCGAAGAACTTCCAGTAACTGCCCCGGAAGTTGTTATTGACGACATGAGCATATGGCTTAAACAATTTGATGATTCTGAGGCTCGAGCAACGGTAGCAGTTCCCTACCGACTAGACAACGGTGAAGGTGTAGGTTTGAATAATATTCAGTATTTTGCAGGGCGAATTGCTGTTAGCGCGCAGGATATAGCATGCTGGTTTAATTTTCGCGGACTTGGAGCGACGCTGTAGGCTATTTGAACAGTGGATCCGGAAGGACAGCGCACGGCTGCACCCGTCCTCGAAGTAAACTTCTGCGGGCGGGCTTGCCGACCGAACCGACTACAGGCGTCCTTGCTGAAGCAAATCTGCGTCGTGGATAGGAGCTTTGTTTGTTCCTTGCCATGTAAAAAAATTGCGACTAATCTGCGTGATCAAGCGGCACATATCCGACTGAGTTAACCCAGTCATAAACTGGACCTTCGCTAACTCCATAAATAATTTGGAAGTTTTTCGGTATCCGTTCTGCCTCCAGACAGGCGGTTACGAGTCTGCCTAGATCTCTTTTGCTCAGCCAACGCTGCGGTCGCCCATCAGTTGTTGGCTTTGGCTCGTCAGCTTGATTGACATTACCTATTCTTAGGCACACGACCTCAAGTCCATGCTTCTCTGCATACTCCTTGCCCATTGCCTCCATTTCAAGTTTTTCATGTCCATACTGGTTATCTGGTTTGTCTGGCTTAGTTGTTGGGCGAATCTTGCCGTCAGAATCTCGCACATCATAGCCATGCGCTTGATTTGAGCTCCCCATTATTACCCGTCCAATACCATTCTCAACAGCAGTGCGGTATACATTACCCACCATCTGCATATTAACGGGGTCACGTGTATTGCTACGAACGTTCTGAATCAAATCCTTCCACGCAAAGTGAACTATAACGTCAGTATCTCTGGTAATGTCTACTAACGAGTCGTAATCGGCGACATCATACTCTGGCAGGTCTATTGGCAACACCATATATTGTGCTGTGTCTATGATTTCAATCAGTGCTTTGCCTACTAAGCCTTTTGCCCCTGTAATTGCAATTTTCATACTTTATATTGTAACAAAAAAAACCGCATCAGCGGCTCTTGGTTATAGTATTCCTAATATGTTCATCTTTAGAGGAGCACGATGGAAACAATCACAACTAAAATTTGTTCCAATGCTAGAATAATTCTATGCAATACGTATATCACGGACTTCCGGATCAGATGATGGGGAACGAACTTATCCCATTAAATCAAATGCACAAAAAGTATCCAGAGCTTAGAGCCAAGTATTTGGAAAAATACAAAGGAAGAGAAACAGTATTGGAACGCAGGATTCCGCTCCTGGATTGTTTATGGAATGATGTCGTGCAATTTTTACCACTTCATCCACGAAAAGTATTTGAATTACAAACCAGGCTTGGGATTATACCCAAAGTCCCGGCCTACAGATTTTTTGAAGTTGACCTGTCGTTGCTAGACCCCAGTAAGACGGTGGTGTTTTTCAAGGATGCCCCCGGTGAAGAAAATGTAAACGTCAAATGGTTAAGCGATGTTGACTTTGCATCTATTCAAGAAATCCCACCGGCTACAATCGCATATTACAATACGCTAATTGGCACAGGCGAGCTGCCTTTCAACTACCAGTTCATTCCGCATATTGTTCATATGGGAAACGTTGATATTGCAAGTGCTGCGGTGATTACTATTGGTGAGTAAAGATTAAAGAACTTCCAAAGAGGTATTTCATGAAACAACATCTGCGTCGTAGGTTCTGGCCCCAAGTTGGTCATGCCAAACAAAAGAGACCTACCTTTGGCAGATCTCTTTTGTTTGGAGGAGCAGGGTGCAATTTATTGCAACTAAAATAAGTGGCTCTATTTTCATGCCTGGTATAGTTAAGTCATGAAAAAGAGACAAACAATAGTAACATTTGTGGTCTTGATAATCGCATTGCTATCAGCCACTTTTATTTATCAGCTCAAGTTCCCAAACGACAGATGCAGTAATAGAGATAGGGAAATAAAGAATTGCGTTCCAGCAGGTAAATGTGGGCCAACGCCTGCAATTGACGCGCTGATAGATTGTGAAGCAAAGAACTACGACAAAAAGTTTAATCCAGAAACCTAAAGAGCATATACGCGGAAGGTCTAGCGGCACAGCGCTCAGCTTGGTTCTTGCCATGAAATAAGACCAACCTTTCTGCTGATATTATTTCATGGAGGGTCATAGTGAAATCTGTTGCAACTAGGATTCTATCGACCAACCTAGAAATTCTATTTTCGTAGCTTCTTTTTTTTGGCTCTACGCAACATGAAAAAAGCTACTGCAGCTATTAAAATTATTCCGATTATAACGCCAGTGATTAAGTATGGTTGCTTATTACTCTCACATATCTGACCGACAGGTACTTCACCCCAAGTTGGGTCGGGTCTAAATTCATATTCACACCCCGGCTCTGGGGGCGAATAACTAAGGGCAAAAGTTTTTATTAAATCAAGCATGAGTTCATCATACCAAAAAGAGCAATAGCTGTCTTTTAGTCCTGACTTTCCTACTAGGGTCATCCGTAAAGTCAAATTGGTGAGACCTGTGGGACAGCGCACGGCTGTACCCGTCCTCGAAGTAAACTTCTGCGGGCGGGCTTTCCGACCGAACCCACGACTCGCATCTTTGCTGAAGCAAATCTGCGTCGTGGATTCAAGTCTAGTGATACGCGTGCCAAACAAAAACACCTACGGCGAGGTAGGTGTTTTTGTTTGGAGGAGCATGTTGCAAACTATTGCAACTAAACTAGCTGATAACCCTCAATTCTACATAGCTGATTTTATTCATCAAGGCTAAATGGTTTTTCTTTTTTGCTGGTCTTGAACTTTGCTCTAGTCTCGGTAAGTTTTGTTTCAATTATTGCGAATATTTTATCAACATCAGCTTGCTCATACTGGTACAAGGTTTTATTTCCAGTATTTCCCAGTAAGCGTATATCGTTAAGAATCCTGTTAGTACGTAATTCGGCAATGCGCTTGAATCTGGCACGTTTAGCTTCTGGCGTATAATGCTCGGGTTGATACCCGCTCTGTGGTTCGTCTTTGT
>Ga0136611_10004236_pt1 | contig 10045 bp, 6 predicted proteins | sample AntDrymUQ2232306_2_FD_106645 | JGI IMG/M metagenome (GOLD analysis project Ga0136611, IMG submission 106645) | Polar desert sand microbial communities from Dry Valleys, Antarctica - metaG UQ223 (23.06) | ecosystem: Environmental > Terrestrial > Soil > Desert | place: Antarctica: Dry Valley... | reverse complement strand
GGCGAGGAGTACCGGGACCAGAGCGTCGACACGGGCCACCGTGACAGGCCGGGCGACCTCGACGCGATCGCCGCGCTCGGCATCGAGCGCCTGCGCTACCCCGTGGTCTGGGAGACCGTCGCCCCCGAACGGCCGGAGGCGTGCGACTGGCGTTGGCACGACGATCGGCTGGGCCGCTTGCGCGCGCTCGGCGTGCAACCCATCGCCGGTCTCGTGCATCACGGCAGCGGGCCGCGCTACACCAGCCTCGTCGATCCCGCCTTCCCCGACCTGCTGGCCGCCTACGCCGGCAAGGTCGCGGAGCGCTATCCGTGGATCGACGCCTACACCCCCGTCAACGAACCGCTGACCACGGCAAGGTTCAGCGGCCTCTACGGCTACTGGTACCCGCACGGCCAGGTCTACCCCGTGTTCCTGCGGGCGCTCGTGCAGCAATGCCGCGCCATCGTGCTGGCCATGCGGGCGATCCGGCAGGTCAACCCGGCAGCGCGCCTCGTCCAGACCGAGGATCTCGGCAAGACGTTCGGCACGAAGGTGATGCGCGGCCAGACGACCTACGAGAACCAGCGCCGCTGGCTCTCATTCGACCTGCTGTTCGGCCGCGTCGACGCTGGGCACCCCTGGTGGCCGCTGTTCTTGAAGCACGGCATCCGTGAGGAGGAGTTGCGATTCTTCCATGAGGGCGACGGCGCCCCCGACCTCATCGGCATCAACTATTACCTCACCAGCGAGCGCTACATCGATTCGCGCGTCGATCAGGCTCCCAACTGGGCGCAGGTCGAGGAGGAGGGCGGCCACCCTCACGTCAACCTGGCGGCCGTCCATATCCCCTTGCCGGCGGGGCAGGTCGGACCGGCGCTTCGCCTCGTCGAGGCCTGCCGTCGCTACGACCGCCCGGTCGCCGTGACCGAGGTCCACAACGGCTGCACCCGCGAGGAGCAGGTGCGCTGGCTCATGGACGTGTGGAACGGCGCAAGGGCGGCGAGGGCGCTGGGCGCCCGCGTCGAGGCCGTCACCGTCTGGTCGATGTTCGGCGCGGTCGACTGGAACAGCCTGCTCACCCGGCGCGAGGGCCATTACGAGCCGGGCCCCTTCGACGTGCGAAGCGGAGAGCCGCGCCGCACGCTCGTCGGCCGAGCCGCCGCTTCGCTCGCCGAGACGGGCAGCTTCGACCATCCGATCCTCGACGGGCCTGGTTGGTGGCTGCGCGACCAGCGATATTTCCCCCACGTGCGACGGACGACCCGGATGCGGAAGATGGAGGAGGGCGGCCGCAAGCTGCTCATCACGGGCGCCACGGGCACGCTTGGGCGAGCCTTCTCGCGCATCTGCGGCGAGCGAGGACTCGACCACGTTCTGGTCGGCCGGAGCGAGCTTGACATCGCGGATGCCGCGAGCATCGAAGCTGCGCTGGACCAGCATCGACCCTGGGCCGTGATCAACACCGCCGGCTACGTGCGCGTGGCCGACGCCGAGCGCGAGCCGGACCGATGCATGCGGGAGAACGCGACCGGCCCCGAGATGACGGCGCGGGCCTGCGCCTCACTTGGCGTGCCGTTCGTCACCTTCTCGTCAGACCTCGTCTTCGACGGGCGGCTAGGGCGTCCCTACGTCGAGCGCGACGAGCGGCGCCCGACCGGCGTCTACGGCTCCAGCAAGGCGGACGCGGAGCGGCGCGTGCTCGCGGCGCATCCCGACGCGCTGGTCGTGCGCACCAGCGCCTTCTTCGGCCCCTGGGACCGCCACAACTTCGTCTGGCATGCGTTGAGCAGGCTGTCGGCCGGCCACTCCTTCGAGGCCAGCGCAACCTCTATCGTATCGCCGACCTACGTGCCCGACCTCGTCCACGCCTCGCTCGACCTGATGCTCGACGGCGAGACGGGGCTTTGGCACCTGGCCAACTGCGGGGCGTCCTCCTGGCGCGATCTTGCCCGGGAGGCGGCCGGACGGGCGGGCCACGACGCCCGCCTCCTCGCGAGCGAGGATGGGCCGCAGCTCAACACGGTTCTCTCCAGCGAACGCGGCCTGGTCATGCCCACGCTCACCGGCGCCATCGACCGCTACATCCGCGATCGCGAGGTCGCCTGATCTGCGGCCCGCTCCGTGAGGGCGGCCAGCAAGGCTTCACGTGCTCTGGATGACGCCCACGCGCTCGACATGCGCGGCGGCGCCGTAGCCGGCTCCCCGTCCGAACACGGCCCCCGAGGTCAGGCCGGATCCGCCGGGGTAGCCGTTGAAGAACACGCCGCCGACCATCTCCCCGGAGGCGTAGAGGCCCGGGATCTCGTGCCCGTCCTCGTGCACCACGCCCCCCGTTCGGCCGACCTGGAGGCCGCCATAGGTGAAGGTGATACCGCCCGTCACGGGGTAGGCCTTGAACGGCGGGGTGTCGATCGTCTGCGCCCAGTTCGACTTCGACAGCGCCAGACCCGGCGTGTTCTTGCCGTCCTTGATCGTCGGATCGAAGGCGACGTCCCCGTTCACGGCCGCATTGAAGGCCTCGATGGTCCGGCGCACCCCGGCCTTGTCGACGCCGTCGAGCTTCTCGATCAGCTCGTCCATGGTCCCGGCCTCGACGAAGCTCGCATCGTGGGTCTTGTACTCCTCATAGAGAAGGTGATCGACCTTGGCGTCGAAAATCTGCCAGGCGAGGTGGTTCGGCTGTTCGAGGATCGACCTGCCGAACTGCGCATAGGTGTAATTGCGGAAGTCCTTGCCCTCGTCGACGAACCGCTCGCCGTTTGCGTTGACCATGAGGCCGAGGAAGTAGCAGATCTTGCGGTAATGCTTGCGCTCCAGGTGGGGGATCGCGAGATTGCCGAAGTCCGGCGTGTAGAGGTCCATCGGCGTGGCGTGGCAGCCGTCGTAGAGGCCGTGCGGGCGCGCGCCGAGCTTGAAGGCCATCTCAAGGCCCTGGCCCATGTTGTGGGGCGTTCCGCGCACCTTGGCCTTGTCCCAGCCGGCGCCGATGTAGCGGCTGCGCAGTTCCGTGTTCGACCCGAAGCCGCCTGAGCCGAGGATCACGGCTCGCGCGCGCGCCTCGCCCGTCTGCCCGGCCTCACTGCGGGTCCGCACGCCGCGGACCTCGCCCTCCTCGACGATGAGGTCGGCGGCGGCGCAGTCGAACCTGATCTCGCCGCCCATGTCCCGGAAGGCCTTGTGCTCGGCCTCGACGAGGCCGTGGCCCTCGTTCCTCGTCTCCAGGGTCAGCCCGCCCCAGAAGACGAAGCGGCCCGCCTTCTCGAAGGACTGGCGCGAGTAGATCGGCTCGAACTTGACGCCGTGCGAGGCGAGCCAGCGGACGGCCGCGTAGCTCTCGTCGATCAGGTTGCGCTGCTCGGCGGACAGGGGGCGCCCGTCGTTGAAGCCGAGGAGGTCGTCCTCGAACTGCCGGGCCGTGTATTGGCCGAAATCGGTGCGGGCGAGCCGCGGGTCGTCGGGGTCGAGCAGGAGCGGCATCAGGTCGTCGTTGCCGTCGTAGACGAAGCGCATCGCGCCGGCCGTATAGGCCGTGTTGCCGCCGGCGAGGTCGGGGTGGGCCTTCTCGATGACGAGGACCTCGCGGCCCCGCTCGGTCGCAGCGATCGCCGCGCTCATGGCCGCGTTGCCCGATCCGACGACCTAGTCCCACTCGGTCCGCATGTTCATCTCCCACCAGAGTCGAGGCTCGGTGCCCCGCGACACCACGCATTCGGCAATGCATACGTTTGTATACAACGGCGCTCAAGCGTCGCTTGCGCGCCACCGCGTCGCTGCCCCGGCCAGCGGATCGCCTAAGCACGGTCACCCCGGCGCGTTACAAGCCGACACCCGAGGCCACCGCCTTCACCCACGCGCCACGCGCCGGCGAGCCTTGATGGCGTCCATCAGCGGCGGACCGAGCAGGACCGCGACCGCGACGGCGAGGAGCGACGCTGCGATCGGCCGGGTCAGGAACACGGACAGGTCGCCCTGGCTGATCTGGACCGCGCGCCTGAACTGCACCTCGGCCATCGGCCCCAAGATCATGCCGACGATCACGGGCGCGACGGGGAAGCCGAGCCGGCTCATCGTGAGCCCGAGCAGGCCGACGGCCCCGAGCACGCCGAGTTCGAACGGCGAGCGGTTGACGCCGTAGACCCCGAGCACCGCGAACACCATGATGCCGCCGTAGAGCCAGGGCTGCGGGATGTAGAGCAGCCGCGCCCAGAGCCCGGCGAGCGGCAGATTGAGCACGAGCAGCATCGCGTTGCCGATGAACAGGCTCGCGATCAGGCCCCAGACGAGCCCGGCGTTCTGGCTGAACAGCAGCGGGCCCGGCTGGATGCCGTACTGGTGGAAGGCGGTCAGCATGATGGCGGCGGTCGCCGAGGTCGGCAGCCCGAGCGTGAGGAGCGGCACGAGCACGCCGGCGACCGCCGAGTTGTTGGCCGCCTCCGGGCCGGCGACGCCCTCGATCGCCCCGCGACCGAACTCCTCGGGGCGGTCCGAGAGCTTCTTCTCCAGCTGGTAGGAGATAAAGGTCGGCAGTTCCGTGCCACCGGCCGGCAGCGCGCCGAGCGGGAAGCCGATGATCGAGCCGCGCAGCCACGGCTTCCAGGAGCGGCGCCATTCCTCGCCCGTCATGCGGGCCGGGCCCTGCAGCGGCACGATGGCCTCGCCTTCGTCGCGGGTGTTCGAGGCGTGGAACAGGGCCTCCCCGACCGCGAAGAGGCCGACCACGACGACGATGCTGATGCCGTCGAGCAGGTCCATGCTGCCGAAGGTGAAGCGGGCCGCGCCCGTCTGCTGGTCGATTCCGACGAGACCCAGCGAGAGGCCGATGAACAGCGAAATCAGCCCGCGCAGGGCCGACGCGCCGAGGAGCGACGAGACGGCGACGAAGGCGACGCACATCAGCGCGAAATACTCCGCCGGCCCGAATAGCAGCGCGAGCTTCACGACCTCGGGGGCGAGAAGCGCGAGCGCCAGCGTGCCGACCGTGCCGGCGACGAAGGAGCCGATGGCGGCGGTGGCGAGGGCGGCCGGCGCGCGCCCGCGCCGGGCCATCTCGTGCCCGTCGATCGTGGTGACGATGGAGCCCGTCTCGCCCGGCGTCTTGATGAGGATCGAGGTCGTCGAGGAGCCGTACATGGCCCCGTAGTAGAGGCCGCCGAAGATGACGAAGGCGGCCGTCGGGTCGAGCTTGTGGGTGACCGGCAGCAGGAGCGCGATGGTCAGCGCCGGGCCGATGCCGGGCAGGATACCGATCATCGTGCCCATCGTGACCCCGACGAGGGACCAGAGCAGGTTCATCGGCGTGAGCGCGATCGAGAAGCCCTGCGCGAGTGAGGCGAGCGCGTCCACCGGCTTCAGCTCCGCAGCAGGAGTTGGGGCAGGTTGCCCGCCGGCAGCTTGAGGCCGAGCCCCAAGGTGAACACGACGAAGATCGCGCCGGCGAGCGCGAGGCCGATGGCGATGTCGTATCCGAGCCGGCGCGAGCCGAAGGCGCGGGCGACGAGGATGAACATCGCGGCGGCGCCCACGATGTAGCCGGCCGTCTCGACGAGCAGGCCGAAGAGCAGCAGGCCTGCGAGGACGAGGGCCGCCCCGGTCCAGCGCAGCGGGCCCTCGGCGGCGTCGGTGGCCGGCTCGGCGGGCCCCGTCACGGTGCGCAGGAGCAGGAGAGAGGCGAGCAGGCCGAGGCCGCCGGTGATCGCGAGGGGGAAGAGGCGCGGGCCGAGCACGGGGTCGACCGGGCGCACGGGGATGCCCTGCGCCGTCGTGAACAGGGCGACAGAGGCCGCGATCAGGAGGGCGCAGAACAGGGCGGTCGGCCAGTCACGGCGCACGAGCGCCTCCTCTTTCGAGCGTGATCTCAGGGCGTCCCCGCCGTTGTCATTCCCCTCCCCGATCCGGCCGATCACCGGCCGATGCCGACCGTGGTCAGAATCTCCGCGACACGTTTCTGCTCGTCGACGAGGAAAGTCCGGAAGGCCGCGCCGCTCAGGTAGTTGTCCTCCCAGCCGCGCTCCTTGAGCTTCGCGCGCCAGGCCTCCGACTTCGCCATCTTGTCCACCGCTACGACGATCTTGGCGCGGTCGGCGTCCGAGACACCGGGGGCGGCGAGCACGGCGCGCCAGTTGCCCAGCACCACGTCGAGCCCGGCTTCCTTGAAGGTCGGCGCGTCGATGCCGGGGATGCGGCTCTCGCTCGAGACGCCGATGATCTTCAGCTTGCCGGCCTGCACCTGGGGCATGAACTCGGACACCGAGTTGACCCCGAGCGTGACGTGGTTGCCGAGGATGGCCGCAAGTGATTCGCCACCGCCCGAATGGGCGACGTAGTTGACCTTCGCGGGGTCGCCGCCGGCCGCCTTGGTGACGAGCGCGGCCACGATATGGTCCGTGCCGCCCGCCGAGCCGCCGCCCCAGGAGACGGCGGTCGGATTGGCCTTCAGCGCCGCCGCGAGGTCTTGCAACGTCTTGATCTTCGACTCGGGGGTGACCGCGCTCGCCTGCCACTCCGAGGTCAGGCGGGCGACCGGGGTCACGTCGAGCACCGTGACCGGCGTCTTGTTGGCGATGGTGGCCCCGACCACGATGAGCCCCGACACCATCCAGGTGTTCGGGTCGCCTTTCTTGCGCATGAACTGGACGAGCCCGCGGGTGCCGCCGGCGCCCGTCACGTTCTCGACCTGGGCGGACGTCACGACGCCGCTCGCCTGAAGTGCGTCCTGCATGGCGCGCGCCGTGGAATCCCAGCCCTCGCCGGGCGCGGCCGGGGCGATGAGGGTGAGCTGGTCGAAGTCGGCCGCGCGGGCCGGCCCGCCGCCGAGTGGCTCGATGCGCTGGAGGCCAAGGGCGTGCCGTGCGGACCCGTCCTCGACATCCTTCAAACGCTCGCCGATCCGCAGACCATCGCGCGCGAGATGGTCGTAGAGGTCGAGCATTCCACGCTCGGCCCTGTGAAGACGCTGGGGCTGCCGGTGAAGTTCTCGGGCACGCCGGGCGGCGTGCGGGGCGGCGCGCCGCTCTTCGGCGAGCATACGCGCGCGGTCCTCTCAGAGCACGGCTTCGAGCCGGACGAGATCGCCGCCTTCGAGCGGGACGGCGCGGTGGTTGCCGCGGGGGCTGGCTAAAAGCCCGCGCCACGTGCTTTCATTGCCGCAACACACCGGATCGACCGGGACTCGAGGAGGAACCCCATGAAGTGTATCACAACGATGGCTGCAGTGGCCTTGCTCGGCGCGGGATGGGGCGCGCCGGTGGCCGCCCAGAGCTGGCAGCCGAGCAAGCCGGTCGAGTTCGTGGGCGCGGCCGGGGCTGGCGGCGGCACCGACATCTTTGCCCGCACAGTCCAGTCGATCGTTCAGAAATACGAGCTGGTGAAGCAGCCGATCCTCGTCTCGAACAAGGGTGGCGGCTCGGGGGCCGAGACCTACGTCTACGTAAAGGGCGCGCAGGGCGACGCCCACAAGCTCGCCTTCGGCACCTCGAACCTGTGGACCATGCCGCTGGTCGCCAAGGTTGCCTTCAAGCACACCGACTTCGTGCCTGTGGCGACGATGGTATTCGACGAGTTCCTGATCTGGACGAAGGGCGACTCGCCCTATGCGAACACGAAGGCGTTCATTGAAGCGGCAAAGGCCGCGAACCCGCCCTTCAAGATGGCCGGCGCGCTCTCCAAGGACATGGACCAGACCCTGACGCGCATCATCGAGAAGGATACCGGCATCAAGATGATCTACATCCCCTACAAGAGCGGGGGTGAGGCCTCGGTGCAGCTCTCCGGCGGGCATGTCGAGGCGCACACCAACAATCCGAGCGAGAGCATCGGCCATTGGCGCGCCGGGCAGGTGAAGCCGATGTGCGTCTTCTCGAAGGAGCGCCTGCCGGCCGGCGCCAAGGTCACGGCGACGCAAGGCTGGTCGGACATACCGACCTGCCGCGAGCAGGGCCTTGGCGTCGACGAGTTCAGGATGCCGCGCACCGTCGCCCTGCCGCCGGGTTCGCCCGCCGGAGCGGCCGAGTACTGGGAGGGGATCCTCAAGAAGGTCAGCGAGACGCCCGAATGGGCGGACTATCTTGAAAAGACGGGCCAGACCGGCCGCTACATGGCCGGGGCCGACTTCAAGGCCTTCATTGAGGGAGACGAGAAGCGCACCAGAGCCATCTTCCAGGAGGAAGGCTGGGTCGTAAACTGAGGCATGGCGCGCCAAAGGCTGCCTCGATGAGCGGGCGCGCCATCCTCTCACGGGCCGGCATGGAGGTCGCGACCGCTCTCGCCACGGCCGCCGTAGGGGCGGCCGTGATCGTCGGCGCAATCGAGTACGAGATCGGCTGGGGGGATTCCGGGCCGCAGCCAGGCTATTTCCCATTTCGCATCGGCGTCCTCATCATGCTGGGCAGCCTCGCGAACCTCGTCCTGGCGCTGGTCAGGCGCGATGGAGCAGTGTTCCTGACGGCCGAGCAGGGGTGGCGGGTGCTGGCCTTCGGTATGCCGATCCTTGGCTTCGTCGTCGTCTCGGTCTTCGCCGGCCTCTATGTCGGTGCGATGCTCTACCTGTTCGGGGTCATGGTGTTCCAGGGCCGATACCGGCCGCTTCCCGCGGCGTGCCTGGCGCTCTCAGTCGGTGCGGTGATGCGGCTCGTTTTTCACGTCTGGTTCAAGGTACCGCTTCTGGAGGGGCCGCTCGAGCCCCTGCTCGGGCTTTAGGTCGCGGTCCCCTTGGAGAATTTTGCTGCCCTCTTCCACGGCTTCTCCGTCGCGCTCACCCCCTATCATGTGGGGCTGATGTTCCTTGGTGTGCTCCTCGGCATCCTGGTCGGCGTGCTGCCTGGGCTCGGAGCTCCGAACGGCGTCACGCTGCTGATGCCGCTCACCTTCACGATGCAGCCGGTCTCGGCGATGATCCTGCTGACATCGATGTACTGGGGCGCCCTGTTTGGCGGCTCGACCACGTCGATCCTGTTCAACATTCCAGGCGAGCCCTCCTCGGTCGCGACCACCTTCGACGGCCACCCGATGGCCAAGCAGGGGCGAGCGGTGGAGGCGCTCTCCTTCGCTTTCCTTTCGGCCGGGTTCGGCGCGCTCATGGGCGTGATCGTGATCACGCTCCTTTCCGGCTTCGTGACGAGTTTCGCGCTGCGCTTCTCCTCCCCTGAATATTTTGCCGTGTATTTCCTCGCTTTCGCGAGTTTCATCGGTCTTTCTGGGTCGCAACCCTTCAAGACGCTCGTGTCGATCATGCTCGGTTTCGCTTTTGCGACGGTCGGCATGGACACCGTGTCGGGGAGCCTCCGCCTCACCTTCGGCTTCGACGAGCTGCTACGCGGTATCTCTTTCCTCATCGTGGTGATCGGTCTGTTCGGCGTCGGAGAGCTGCTGCTCACCATGGAGGAGGGCCTGCGTTTCGAGGGTGTGAGGGCTAGGATCAGCCTGTCCGGCGTGCTCTCGGCGCTGACCCAGCTGCCGCGCTACTGGGTGGCCCTGCTGCGCGGCAGCCTCGTCGGGGTGTGGATGGGGATCACGCCGGGCGGGCCGACCGCGGCCTCCTTCATGAGCTACGGGCTGGCCAAGCGCTTCTCGCGGCGGCGCGCAGGATTCGGGCGCGGAGAGCCGGAAGGCGTCATCGCGCCGGAGGCGGCCGATCACGCGGCGGGGACGGCGGCGATCCTGCCGATGCTGGCGCTCGGCATCCCCGGCTCGGCAACGGCGGCGGTGATGATGGGCGGGCTGATGGTCTGGGGACTCAATCCGGGGCCCATGCTCTTCATCGAGCACAAGGATTTCGTCTGGGGACTGATCGCCAGCATGTATCTCGGCAACGTCGTGGCGGTCGTTCTGGTGCTGGCGACCGTCCCGCTCTTCGCGGCCATCCTGCGCATTCCCTTCAGCATCATCGGGCCGCTCATCGTCATCGTATGCTTTATCGGCGCATGGACGGTCGGCGCCGCTCGGTTCGATCTTTGGCTCGCGTTCATCTTCGGGATCGTCGGCTACCTGTTCAAGAAGCTCGACTACCCCGTGGCCCCGCTGGTTCTCGCGCTCGTCCTGGGGGACCGGGCGGAGGACGCGTTCAGGC
>Ga0136611_10004235_pt1 | contig 10045 bp, 11 predicted proteins | sample AntDrymUQ2232306_2_FD_106645 | JGI IMG/M metagenome (GOLD analysis project Ga0136611, IMG submission 106645) | Polar desert sand microbial communities from Dry Valleys, Antarctica - metaG UQ223 (23.06) | ecosystem: Environmental > Terrestrial > Soil > Desert | place: Antarctica: Dry Valley... | reverse complement strand
GTGCGCGAGATGATGAGCGGAACGACGCGCCGCCGACGAAAGCTCCGGGCCTGAGTTGGGACAGTTCCTACCCGCCGATCTCTCGAAGGGCGATCCGAACACGCTGGGCGGGTACATGGCAGTCCACGCCCGGCCGGCGGCGTTCGAGGCGACGGACGGGGCGTCGTATAGCGCGGAGGTCGTCACCGACCCCGCGCCTGAAGCGGGTGATCAGGTGGTCGCCGGCTATATCCTGTTTGTGCGGTGGCGCGCGAGCGATCCCGTTGCGTCAGGGCACGTGGAGACGGAGTACCTCGCGACCGGAGCTGAGCCGGAGGTCCGCCGAAGGATCGGCGCGCTCACCCTGCAGGAGGTCCGCGCGCTGTTGAATTCCGCTGTTGGCGGGACATCGCCTTCGCAGCCCTGGTGGGAAGTCATGCGCGAAGAGAGTGGCGCGTGACCGACGCGTTTGTCGGAGACGTTCTCAGCGGCACCGGTGGCGTGTGGCATGTCAGGACGAAGGACGGACAGGTCCGCGAAGCTTCGCTCCGTGGGCGGCTGAAGAAGGCCACTGTGACGAAAATCGCCGTGGGCGACGAGGTCGATGTCGAGCAGGATCCGGCGAGCGGCGCGTGGACGATCTCGGCGATTCACGAGAGGAAGTCGAAGCTGGCGCGGCGCGAGCCGAGCTCGGGATACGGCGAGCGCGTCGTCGCGGCGAATGTTGATCAAGTGGTAGTTGTATTCGCGGCAGCGAAGCCGGAGCCTCACACGAGGATGCTCGACCGGTTCCTGGTCATTGCGGAGGCGAACGAGCTCGTGTCGCGCGTCGTGGTCAACAAAGTCGATCTCGTTCCCGGCGCCGAAGCCGCGCAGACTTTCGCCGACTACGAGAAGGCCGGCTACGCCGTTCACTACACCAGCACGAAAACCCGTGCAGGGCTCGACGAGCTGCACGATTCGCTCGCCGGCCTTTCTTCGATTTTCAGCGGGCCGTCCGGCGTAGGCAAGTCGTCGCTTCTGAACGCCATGTTCCCCGGACTGAACCTGCGCATAGGCGAGATCAGCGAGTCCGTGAACAAGGGGAGGCACACCACCGTCGGCGCGGTCATGCATCCCTTGCCGGACGGTGGCTACGTCGTCGACTCGCCCGGTCTGCGCGAGGTGGGAATGTGGCATCTCGCGGCCGGAGAGCTTGGCATCTGCTTCCCCGAGTTCCGGCCGTACCTCGGCGACTGCAGGTTCGGCGACTGCTCACATCTGGTGGAGCCGGGCTGTGCCGTTCGCGAAGCGGTTGAATCGGGGACGATCAGCGCGGCGAGGTACGACAGCTATTCCCGTCTGCGGGCGGACCTCGCGGCGCAGAAAAGCGAATGGTGATTAGAGATGGTGATCACTGATCACTCCCCAAGTTCCAGCGTCCACTCGACGGGGACGTCCTGCCGGATCGAGTCGCGCACGGAGCAGTACTTGTTCACCGCGAGGTCGATGGCTCGCTCGGCGTTCGTCCGGTCGATGCCGGCCCCCGCGATGTGAAAGTTGAGCGTGACGTGCTTGAGTCTTTTTGGGATCGTGGCGACGCGCTCGCCTACGACGTCGATCCGGATCGAACTGGCGGGCGTGCGGCGCTTGGCGAGGATTTCGACCACGTCGATTCCGGCGCACGATGCGAGCGATGCCAGCAATCCATCCACCGGACTGGGTCCGGTCGATCCTGATCCATCCAGCCTGATCGCCGGCCTGTCGGGACGGGCGGCGTCGAAGGTCTGCTCACCGCTCCATGTCACCGCGATCGTGGCCGCCGGCTGTGGGGCGACGGGTTGTGTGCGGACAGAATCTGTCGCGGCCGGCTGTGCGGCTGTTGTCGCGGCCGGTGCCGCGGAGTTGCCGTCGCTTTGTGGTTCTGCACCCATCGAGCCCTCCCGGGTCGAGTCGATATCGTTTGCTCGAAAGTTACATCCGTCCGGCCCCTCGCCCGGATAGTTTTGCACCATGACCGCGCAAACACCGGCGATGGAGCCCTACTCCCGCCACGTGCTCATCTGCACCGGCGAATTCTGCTCTCCCGGCCGCGGCGGGCGCGCGCTTTACGCCAGGCTTTCGCTGCTCCTTCAGCGCGAGGGCCTGCTGTTCGGCCCTCGACGCGTAAAGCGCGGTGAGACCCCGTGCCTCGGCGTGTGCGTCGGCGGTCCGATCCTGGTCGTGTATCCCGAAGGCGTGTGGTACGCGGGGGTCACGGCCGAGCTGCTCGAGCGAATCGTCGTCGACCATCTCAAGAACGGGCAGGTGGTACAGGAAGCGGTCTTCCACCGGCTAGCTTTAGAGTCCTGACCGGAGCCCAATTTGCAGCCGCCCAATCCTCGCCGTCTCGTCCTGAGCGCCGCCCGCAAGTACATCTTCGACAACAAGGACCCCGAGCGCTTCCTCGATGACGTCGCATCGGGTCCTCATGAATCGGAAGCTCCAAGACTCACCCCCAACGCGATAGAGAAAAGCCGCATGCCACGCAGCCGAGACAGGATCCTGACGAATCTGGAGGAGATGTATCGCGAGGCGTTCGAGAGAGCACGCACGTCCGGGGACGACTCCCAGATGGCCACACTCGATTTCGCGTACCGGCGCGAGCAGCTGTACTTCGAGGTCCTGCTCGACGTTCGCGACGCTCTCGATGCACGTCGTTAACACACCGACCAGAGCCAAGAAAAGAAAATGACCGGAAAGTGGGGTTGGATCGGCTTCAACGCCGTGGTTCTGACGCTCATCGCGCTGGATCTGACCGTTTTTCACAAGAAGGCGCGCGAGGTAACGCTCAAGGAAGCAGCGACATGGAGCGCCGTCTGGGTCGCGCTCTCGCTCACCTTCTCGCTCACGATTTTCAAATGGATGGGAACGACGTCCGGCCTGGAGTTCCTGGCCGGCTACATGATCGAGTACGCGCTATCGGTCGACAACATCCTCGTTTTCGTTCTGATCTTTGGGTATTTCAAGATTCCGCAGGAGTACCAGCATCGGGTGCTTTTCTGGGGGATCATCGGCGCCCTCGTACTGAGGGGCGCGATGATCGCGGCGGGCGCGGCGCTCGTGACGCGGTTCGAGTGGATCCTCTACGTCTTCGGCGCGTTCCTGGTGTTCACGGGAATACGGATGGCGCTCCAGAAAGAGGATCAGGTCTACGATGTGGACGACAATCCGATGCTGCGCCTCGTGCGCCGGTTCATCCCGGTCACGAAGGAGTATCACGGGCAGAGTTTCTTCGTGAGGCTCCCCGACGAGTCAGGCGTCGTGCGCCTGATGGCGACTCCTCTGTTCGTAGTGCTGGTGCTGGTGGACGTAACGGACGTCATATTCGCCACGGACTCGATTCCTGCGATTTTCGCGGTGACGCGGGATCCGTTCATCGTGTATACGTCGAACGTCTGCGCCGTGCTTGGGCTACGCGCACTCTACTTCCTGCTTGCTGGAGTCGTAGACCGGTTTCATTACCTCAAGGTCGGCCTGTCGATCGTGCTGATCTTCATCGGTCTCAAGATGCTGGGCGAGAGCTTCATGCACATTCCAGTGGGACTCTCGCTTGGCGTGGTGGCTGTGATTCTGGCGGTATCTGTGATCGCCTCGCTCAGGTATCCGCGGCACGATCTGCCGTCGATTCCACCGCTTGCGAGCCTGGGGCAGCACCACGACTCGCATTCGGAGAAATCGGAAAAGAAGTCAGGCTAATCGCCCTTGTGACGCTGAAGTGACGGTACGGGGCAAGCATGCGCGGGAAACAAGAACTGTCTTTAATGTCGAGGTAACGATGAATCGATCCCGGACGTGGTGGCTGCTCGCGGCTGCTCAGTGCGTGCTGCTGGCGTTGTGTCCCATCCCCGCGTTTGCGCAGGACGTGTCGGGGCTCACCTTCGACGTGACGATAACGACCGGGGATTCTGCGGCCGCCACCGTCCAGAGTGGCAGCGGATGGATCGCCGGCAAGAGCTCGCGCCTGGACCTTCGCGGGCCCGCCAATGTTGCGCAGGCCATGCCTGGAATGCCAGGGCAGAACATGTCCATCATCGTTCGGGATTCGAGCGGCGCTCCCGTGATGGCGATGGTCGACCACGATGCGAAGAAAGTGATGTATCCAGCGAAGATGACGGCGATGTTGCAGGAGATGATGGCGTCGTTGCCTGAAAGACCAAAGGTGGGCTTTTCGGTTACCAACATTGTGGTGGACACACTGGGCGCGGGCGAGACGATCTCGGGATTCGCGACGAAACGGTTCCGGCTATCGGCCGACCTTTCCGTGTCGATGGAAATGATGGGCGAGAGCATGGATCAGACGATCCACGTCGTGTCGGAGGGAGACTACGCCGAAGAGCTTGCGGGTTATATAGACCCGTTGCAGACCACTCGCTCCCTCGAGGCGATGACGTCGGGAATGCCGGGAATGGATTCGTCCGCCGTAGCAGAGTTGGGCAAGCTCGCCGCTGCGAGGCCGCGCGGACTTCCGCTGCGCCAGAGCGATCAAATGACTGGGGCTTCGGAGGGCGGGATGCCGATGCCGGCAACCGTGACCGCGCTTTCGAACATCAAGCGGGCGGAGTTTTCTCTCACGGTATTCAGTATTCCGGACGGGTACACGGAAATGGAGATGCCGCAGATCCCCGGATTGAATTAGAAACAGTATTGCAACGCGACGACACTCGCCAATGAAAAAACGCCGCGGAGCCAGGAGCTCCGCGGCGTTCTCATTACTGGACCACCGGTTACATGCGAGGTGCAGTATCGCCCTCGCCCTCGCGGTATAGCCACGCACCGGCCATCGTCGCGGCCATCACCGTCACGAAGCCGAAGGCGGCACTCTTCGCATAGTCGCCCGGCGTGAACAGCCCCATCATGTGCAGCCCGAAGTAGACTACGGTGAACAGGAGCCAGATGTAGAGGGCGGCAGTCGCCGCTGTTCTCGGGCCAGGGCCGAATCGCGGCCGGATCGCTGCGTACAGCCAGACCGCCATGAGGCCGAACAGAAAGTCCATGGCGAAGAAGACCGCCATAGAAGGCTCGTGCAGATCGTGCTGCGCGAACCATGCGTCCATGTTGTCCGTCCCCATCAACATGTAGCTGGCCATGTCCACCGCGATCCAAACGATGCCGGCGACGATGCCACCGAGCAGAACCTTGCTGTAGTTGATATTGCTCACCGAGACCCTCCATAAAGGTTGGGTGCTGCGGCAATACAACTCACCCTGTCGGGGCGTCAGGTCAAGGAAAAACGCGTGTGTAGAATTTCTACAAATACCTAGTAGCCGGCGATCTCCTCGTACGCGCGCTTGAAGTCGGCGACCTGCGGAAGGATTGCGTCCTCGAGCTGCGGAGCGTAACCGACGAAGGTATCCGTCGACGCGACACGTCTCACAGGCGCGTCCAGCCACGCGAAGCATTCATCCGCGATGGCGGCGGAGATCTCCGCCCCGTAACCCCACGACAGTGAATCCTCGTACGCGACGATCACGCGCGAAGTCTTTTTGGCCGAAGTAAATACGGCTTCACGATCCCAGGGGCTGAGCGACCGGAGGTCGATCACTTCCACCGATATTCCGTTGTCGGCCACGGCGTTGGCCGCCGTAAGTGCGCGCTGTACGGTGGCGCCGTAGGTCACCACGGTCACATCCGTGCCCTCGCGGACGATGCGCGCCTTCCCGAACGGAACCATGAAGTTCGGGCCCGGATACGCGCTCTTGTTGTACGTCTGCCGGTACAGGTGCTTGTGCTCGAGGAAGATCACGGGGTCGTCGCAGCGGATCGCGGTCCGGAGCAATCCATTTGCGTCGAGCGCGGTCGAAGGACACAGCACGCGCAGCCCGGGACAGTGCGTGAACAGCGACGCTCCCGTCTGCGAGTGATAAATTGCGCCGCGGATGTAGCCGCCGTACGTGACACGCACGACGACGGGCGAGGAGAAGTTGTTGTTCGATCTCCAGCGCATGGTTGCAAGCTCGTTCCGCAGCTGCATGTACGCGGGCCAGATGTAATCGAAGAACTGAATCTCGACGACGGGCTTGAAGCCGCGCGTCGCCAGGCCTATCGCGCGCCCGACGATGTTGGCTTCGGCCAGCGGCGAGTTGTACACGCGGTGCCCGCCGAACTCCTTCTGCAGCCCCCACGTCACCTTGAACACGCCGCCCTTTCCCTTGACCTTGCCCACGTGCTCCTCGCGGGACACGTCGGCGACGTCCTGGCCGAACAGCAGGATCCGCTCGTCGCGTCGCATCTCGTCCTTCATGCACGCGTTGAGCAGGTCCACCATCGTGGTCGGATCGCCGCTGAACTGCGGGTCGTCTTCGGTGTCGAACTGCTCGCCCGTCGGATCGACGGACGGCGAGTACACGCCGAAGTGGACCGTGTCTTCCGTCGGCTGCGGCTGAGCAAGAGCGTCGTCGGTCGCCGCGAGGATCACGGCGTCGACTTCCTCCTGAATTTTGGCTAACTCCGCCTCGGTCGCGTGCCCCTGCTCGAGCAGCCACTTCGGGAACATCGTGACGGGATCGCGCGCGGCGTCCGACTCACGCTCGTCAGCCGGGCGGTACATGGTCTCGTCATCGGACAACGAATGCGAATACGGGCGGATCACCTTCGCGTGCACCAGCGCCGGTCCCTTGCGCTTGCGGACGTGATCTATCGCTTTCGCAAGCGTGTCGTAGCTCGCGATGAAATCGCAGCCGTCGCACTCTTCCACGAGGAGGCCCGGAAACGAGCGAACCAGCTTGGAGATGCTTCCGCCGGCGGTGTTCACCTCGACCGGCACCGAGATGGCGTAGCCGTTGTCCTCCACGAGGTAGAGAACCGGCAGCTTGAGGTTGCAGGCGGTGTTGAGCGATTCCCAGAACTCGCCTTCGCTCGTGGTTCCCTCTCCCGTGGACACGTACACGACTTCGTCTTTCTGAAAGCCTTCCGTGATTCCGATCAGCCTGGCGCGCATTGAAGCCTCCGCGCAGCCGACCGACTGCAGGAACTGCGTTCCAGTCGGCGACGACGAGGACACGATGTTGTAGTCCTTGTGTCCCCAGTGGCTCGGCATCTGCCGGCCGCCCGACGCGGGATCCACTGCCGCGCCCACGGCCTCGTACAACATCTCCGCGGGCGTCACTCCCAGCTGTAGGCATAGCGCGCGATCGCGGTAGTACGTGTAGAACCAGTCGTACGCGGACTTGAGCTGCATCGCCGCGGCGGTAAGGATCGCTTCGTGCCCGGCGCCGGAGATCTGGAAAAAAATCTTGTTCTGCCGTTTGAGCTGGACTTCCTTGTCGTCCAGCTTCCGCGACGTGAGCATGTTGCGGTACGCGGCCTGGAGCTGGTCGCGGCCGAGCGCGCTCGGCGGGGCTTGCTTGGACGACGTCTTGGGCTCGGGGGCAGCGCGGGTGGCCATTTCTGGAAAATAGTGGTTGGAGGCGGGAAGGGGATATGGCCGGTGGCGGGGTTTATGCGCAGACTGCCTCAGGAGATCACCATGCGTGGCTTCACCCGTATTTCCTTCGTTGCAGCAATCTTCGTGTCGGCGTGTGCTCAGCCCGCGCCAAACGGCGGCGGGCCCGCGGATAGCGCGCCGCCGCCCGCGGGCGGCGGTTCCACCGGTGACCAGGCGGACTGGGCGGCCATCCTTCGACTCGAGGATCAGGCTAAGGCGATCGCGAAGAGCTCCGGCTGCGCCCGGGTATCCGAGTGCCGGACAGCGCCGGTCGGCAGTCGCGCGTGCGGTGGGCCTCGATACTACATCGCGTATTGCTCGACCACGACGGACTCCGTCGCGCTATTCAGAAAGCTCGGCGAGGTCGCGGAGGCCGAGAACGCGTACAACCGCAAATACGGCATCGCCTCGACGTGCGAATTCAGAATGCCGGGGCCTGTCACCCTGGCCGGAGGCGAGTGTCGAGCCGCTGGTCAGTAGTCGACGGGGCGTAGATAGGATTCGCCGATCGCCGCGGTGCTGAGCATCGCGACGGTCGGCAGCTTGCGTTTCCAGTGCGTGGACGAGAGCCGCTTGTTGACGACATCCACTTCGGCGGCGTCGAAGCCGCGAGAGATGATCTCCTCCGGCCGGTAACCGCTTACGAGCCAATTCAGAATCTCGTCCGCCTTCGCGTACGTGATCCCCATGTCCCCTTCATCGGTTTGGCCCTTTACCAGATCCGCCGTCGGCGGCTTGGAGACAATCTCGTCGGGAACGCCCAGATGCCGCGACAGCGCGAGCACTTGCGTCTTCAGCAGGTCGCCCAGCGGATTGATCGGCGGAGTATCGTCCGCATGCCAGGTGAAATAGCCGAACAGACGCTCGGTCTTGTTTCCAGTTCCGATCGGCAGCGCTCCGTGCTTGGCCGACATGTCGAACAGAGCGATCATTCGCATTCGCGCCATCACGTTGCCGCGTCGCATCGCGTTGGCGCCCGGCTCGCCGCGCAGGTATCCGTCCACGGCGTCGGTGATCTCGATGGTCTCCGACTCGATGCCAAGGTCGTCGATCACGAGCTGCGCGTGCGCCAGGCTGTCCGGGCTCGACGATTTGTAGGGGAGCCGCACGGCGATCACGTTCTCCGGGCCCAGCGCCCGGGCGGCCAGGTACGTGGAGCACGCCGAATCGACGCCGCCCGACAGCGCGACTACGACCTTGCTGAAACCGCGCCGCTCCATCTCGTCCCGGAGAAATGCGACGAGCCACTCGGCCGTGAGCTGCGGATCGATCTCGATCGGCGGTGGAGAGAGCGGCCGCTCGAGCACGCGGGTGACTTTGAGCTGGCCCTTCTTCGCGTTGGTCGCGGAAGACTTGGTTTTTCCCGCTTGCGCTGCCTTGGCGACCTTCGCAGCAGCGGGCTTCCTCTTCGCCTTGTCGAACTGGAGATCGACGGGATCGCCGCGCTTGATCGCCTGCACGTTCTCCAGCAGGTGCGGCAGCAGCGTCTCGAAGTCGCTGAGCAGCGGCATGTCCGACCGCGCACGCGTGACGTCGGTCATGTCCACGGTCACGCTTACGATTCCCTCGTCCCATACCTCGCCCCGCCCGCGAATGTCTCCTTTGGGTCCGACGACCACGGAGCCGCCGGTGAGCAGCTTTCCCCCCTCGCTGCCCACGAGCTGCGCGATGGAGACGTACATCCCGTGCTCCTCGGCGATGTCGCGCGCGAGGCGGTCCCAACGGTCGAGCGTAGCTGGCCCGGGTGCCGGAGCGTCCGCGGCTTCGCGCGGCCACGGCCCGCGGCCGGGCGACGCCGAGTGAATCAACAGAAGGCGAGCGCCGTCGAGGGCCGCCACTGTACCCATGAAGCTGTGCCACGCATCTTCGCAAACCACCATCGCTACGCGACCCACGCTCGTATCGAATGCCCGGAGCTCCAGGCCGCGATCGACGAAGCGCTCTTCATCGAACAAGCCGTAAGTCGGCAGAAACAGCTTGCGGTGCACATGGCGGATCAGCGGCGCATCCCCGCCCAGCGTGACGTACAGCGCGCTGTTGTACAGCGAGTTCTGGAAAAGCTCATAGAATCCGATCGCGACGTCCAGCGTGCGCGCGCTGCCGGCGACGTGGCTGTACACTCTATGCAGGTCGGCGGCGAGCGTCCCGGCCGTGACCGCTACTTCCCGGACGCCGCCTTCGACGAAGTACCCGGTAAGGGCTGTCTCCGCGAAATGCACGACATCGGGCCGGGGATCGAGGCCGTCGAGCTGCGCGAACAGCGGCCCCAGGCGCTCGAGGCTGCCGGCGTAATCACCCTTGCGTGGTTTGAACTGAACCGTTGCCAGGTGTACTAGTGAAGGCATTGACCGAACATTACTTGACACCTCCAACCTTCGCACCTGTGCGGACGCATCCTGGCTCGAATCTGTCGCTTGACGCCGGCCGCTTCCTTGATCGGCGAACGCGCGGGCGCGTTTCGCGACTGAGGACGCGGCGTTAAAGCCCGGCTAGGCGACGGCCTCCAGCGGCTGCGCGGGCTCCTCCAGCGGCACGAGCGCGATGTCGAGCACCTGGCTCAGCGTCTCCACCGGATGGAAGGTCAGCAGTTGACGCACTTCATCGGGCACGTCCTCCACGTCC
>Ga0136611_10004234_pt1 | contig 10046 bp, 12 predicted proteins | sample AntDrymUQ2232306_2_FD_106645 | JGI IMG/M metagenome (GOLD analysis project Ga0136611, IMG submission 106645) | Polar desert sand microbial communities from Dry Valleys, Antarctica - metaG UQ223 (23.06) | ecosystem: Environmental > Terrestrial > Soil > Desert | place: Antarctica: Dry Valley... | reverse complement strand
CGCGCCGTCGAATGCAGCCACCTGCGTCAGCTCCTGCACCAGCCTGGACTTGCCAATCCCGGGCTCACCCCAGACGAACGCCGCGGAACCGGCGCCACGCTTCGCTTCACTCAGCAGCCCCTGCAACAGCCGCATGCTCGATTCCCGACCCACGAAGTGCTGCTCGCTGATCATCGCATACCGCTGGTCCGTGAGCCGCTCTGCGATTCGGGTCCGCAGAATCTTCGCAGGCAGCCCAATCGTGCCGACGTGCGAGCCCAGGGCTTCCATGTAGCCGTCGAGAATCGAAAGCGCTTCTCGTTTCGAGCCGCGCATGACCGCGCATTCCGCATGGGCCATTACCGCTTCTTCGTTGTATGGATCGAGACGCAGGCATTCCGCCGCCACCGCGTCGACCTCGGCCCAATCCCCGCGAGTTCTCGCCTGCTGCATCCGGGCGATGAAGACGCGCTGAACCGTCGCATGTACGCGCGACCGCTGGGTCTCGACCCAATCGAGGAAGAGATCCGAAATGCGCGGCGCATAATGCGGCAGAAACTCGAGACTCTCCCCGGGTCGCATGGCGTCAGGCCCGTTGACGGAATCGAAGTCGGCCTGAGCTGCGCTCTTCTCGAGCAGCAGAGTGCCGTTCTCTCCGGCGATCGGAAGTCCGGCTTCACGGAGCCGGAGCAGCGCCTGACGAAATCGCTGTCGCGCGTGCTTCTCTTCCTTGACGTTGGGCCAGATGAGATCGACCAGCGCCTGCCGCGGAATCTTCTTGCCGCGCTCCACGATCAGGTAAAGGGCGATCGCGAATAGGTACGGCTGCTCGGGTCCGATGCGGACGTCGCCGACCTCTATCGAGCTCTGTCCCAACGCGATGAGACGAACCATGCAACCCCGACGTGTGTGCTCCGTAGACGCTATCCTACGCCGTCATCGTTGCGTCACATTGGCGTTTCACGGGGTCGACCGCAACCCGGCTTGGAGAAGCGGGCTCCGGCGGGGGCAAAAAAACTCCGCTTGAGGCGGCGTGATTTTGCATGGGCGGGTAGGCCGGCTAAGCGCTTACTCCTGTACGAACGCTACCCTGGTTTCCATCGGGTGGTTCCCGCTGCGCAGCACGGCGACGGCTGTGTACACGCCCTTCGGCAGCTGCTGCTTGGCCGTGTTGTGGTACGTCACGCTGCCGGTCGATCGAAGCTGCTTCGTCTGCAGCGCGGAGGTGAACATGCGCCCTTCACTCCAGCGCCACACTTCGTGTCCCTCTGAATCGAGCACGAAGAAGTCGTGCGTGAATCCGTCGGGGAAGCGAAGCTCGAGAGTTCTCTTGCTGTTGTTCGTCACGCGCAACGCGAGATCGATCTCGCCGCCCGCGCGAACTTCGAGCACGCTGCCGAGCGGCTTTCCTTCAGTGATGTGCTGGACCGATACGCGGGAGTCGGACTGCGTCTGACTCCACGGTCCGCATGCGAACGCGAGGGTCGCTGCTGCTGCGATTGGGAAAACGAGCTTGATATCCACGAGACCAGATCCGATGAAAACGCCGCGGCCGACTTACTGCTCACGTTTCTGTGAGCGGGCGAACTTATCTACATCAGGGACGACGCGCAATACAAATTGCAACATCTAAATCACTGTCCTGTATCGACTTGTAAAACCATCTTTGTGATTGTCCACAGAGGGCGGTCAAAATGTCCGGCAGCTTGAGAAAAATTTCACAAGCGATAAATTCCCCTCGCAGCAAGAGCCAAGATCGATTTCGCCGAGGTGGATCGTGAGCGAAAAAGAGCCCCGCTCCGATGACGCCTTCGGAGAGAAAACCGAAGCGTCCGCGGTGACCAGCTATGCTGGTGCGGGACTTCAGTTTGCGGTCGCTCTGGTCGCGTTCGTACTGGCGGGCGACTGGCTCGACAAAAAGTTCGGAACCTCACCCCTTTTTCTGCTCGTCGGGGTGTTCGGCGGCGGTGCCGCTGCGTTCTACAGCATGTACAGAAAATTGATGGCGCCCCATAGCCGAAAGCCCGAAAAGAGATGAGCCGTCCCGGCCGATACAAATGCACTTGCGTCGCAATCACGATGGCGGCCACCCGAAAAACCAGCTGCCCGTGAAGCGCGCCGTTCAATTCCTCGCGGCAGAGGCGGGACTGATCGCGGTCCTGGCGGTGGTCCTCTCCTTCGTGTTCCCAGGCGCCGAGAACCTCAGGGCTATTATCATCAGCGCCATCCTGGCGCTCGTCGTCCAGCTCGGGTCGTTTCTGATCCTGCAGGCGATGCGCGGGCAGGGGGTGATGATAGGGTGGGGAATCGGCTCGCTCGTGCGGTTCGGTGTGCTAATCACTTACGGCTTTCTTGCGACCCGGACGCTCGGGCTACCGCTGTCGGCCGCGCTCTTCAGCCTGGCGGCGTTTCTGTTCGCAACGAGCATTCTCGAACCGGTAATGTTGGAGCGATGATGGACAGAAGGATCGTGCTCGCTTTCGCGCTGGTGCTGGGCTCGCTCGTCTCCTCGACCGTGCGCGCCCAGGACCATGGCGCAGCTCCGGCGCCCGCGGCGGCTGCCGACGCGCACTCGCCCGCTCCGAGCGGGGGCACCGTGACCACTGACGAAGCGGTGCAGCACGCGACTAACGTCCCCGAGCGCGTGGACATCATCACGCCGCACATAACCGACTCGCACTCGCTCGAGTACCCCTGCTTCAAGCCCGGCTGGGCCTGCCACTACGAGCTGCCCCGCTGGACGCCGATCCAGATCGGCGGCCTCACGCTGGACCTCTCGCCGACCAAGCACGTGGTGTTCCTGTGGATCGCGGCGGCGCTCTGTCTCGTCGTGCTCATCGGCGGCGCCCGCGCGCACGGCGGCTCCAAGCCTGATGAATCGCCCCGCGGCTTCTCCAACGGAATCGAAGCGGTCGTGCTCTACCTCAGGAACGAGGTCGTCCTGCCTAACGTCGGGCCGCACGGCGACCGCTACGTGCCCTTCGTGCTGACGATGTTCTTCTTCATCATGTTCGCCAACCTGCTCGGCATGGTGCCGTACGGGTCGACCGCGACGGGGAACATCTCCGTCACGGCAGTCCTGGCGCTCATCACGTTCGTCGTGGTCGAAGTCGCGGGAATGCGGACGCTCGGCAGAAAGTACATCGGCACCATCGTGTTCTGGCCGCACGACATGCCGTTCGCGATGAAGTTCATCATGACGTTCATCATGACGCCAGTCGAGCTGTTCGGAAAATTCACGAAGCCATTAGCGCTCGCGATCCGGCTGTTCGCCAACATGACCGCCGGCCACGTGATGGTGCTCGCGCTCATCGGAATGATCTTTACGTTCGGCAGCAGCTTCATCGGGCTGGCAGTGTTCCCGCTCATCATGGTGATCGCGATCATGCTGCTCGAGCTGTTCGTGGCGTTTCTGCAGGCTTTCATCTTCGCTCTGCTGGCGAGCGTGTTCATCGGGCAAATCAGGGAATCGGCGCATTAGGGCAGATACCTGACCACTGAATCAAGCCGTGTCGGCGTAGCTCACCGGCACTGGACCGTAGCCGGCCGAGTGGCTGGTGAAGCTCGTTGGGGCCCGGGCTCCGTTGACGAGCGGCGTGATGCTGGCGCGAGCAACGCAGTTTCACTTTACGCACGTGGAGTTTGACAATGGATCTCTTTCTAATGCTGCAGACAGCGGCGGTTGACACGAACTACGCCGCAGCATGGGCGCAGCTCGGAGCCGGCATCGGCGCTGGACTCGCCGTCATCGGTGTAGGCATCGGCATCGGCCGCCTCGGCGGCCAGGCGATGGAAGGCATGGCCAGACAGCCGGAAATGGCCGGCAAGATTCAGACGGGCTCGCTCATTCTCGCGGCGCTCATCGACGCGCCCGGACTGTTCGCGATCGTCGTCGCATTCATGATCGCCGGTAAGTACTAACAACTTTGCAGCCCATAGGGCCCGGGCCCTGTGGGTCGCCAATTCAGGTAGACACATGCGCAAGATCCTGACACTCTCGATGTTCCTGCTCGCTGCTCCTGCCTACGCGTCGGAAGCGGCGGCGGAGAAGACGAACCTCATGTCCCCGAACACGGGGCTGATGTTCTGGACGCTCGTCATTTTCGTGGCGCTCTGGATCATCCTCTCCAGGTACGCGTTCAAGCCGATCACGGCGGCCGTCGAGGCGCGCGAGGCCGCGCTCCGCGATGCCATCGAGACCGCGAAGCGGGACCGGGACGAAGCCGCGCTTCTGCTCCTCCAGCACCGCGCCAAGATCGAGGAAGCGCGCGGCGAAGCGCAGCGGTTCATCGCCGAAGCGCGCGCGGCCGGTGAGAAGGTGAAGTCGCACATGCTCGAGGAGACAAAGGCCCAGCAGCAGGAGATGCTGGACCGCGCCCGTCGCGAGATCGAGGCGGAGCGTGACCGCGCGATCGCGCAGCTCAGGCGCGAGGCGGTGGAGCTCGCGATATCCGGCGCCGAGAAGGTGATCGAGCGCAACCTGGACAGCGAAGCCAACCGCAAGATCGTCGAGACGTTCCTGGCGTCGATCCCGGCGTCCAAGCCGGACCGCGCGAGCCGCTGATGCGCGACTCCAGCATCGCGCGCAACTATGCCGAAGCGCTGCTCTCGCTCGCGAGAAAGGCGAACGACATGGACGGCTGGGCGAAGATGATCGCGGATTTTGCCGCTGCCGTGGAGCAGGACACGACGCTGCGACGGTTTCTGGAGTCGCCGCGCGTGAGCGAGGCGCAGAAGAACGCGGTCATCACCAAGGCCATCCAGGATCGCGTTCCAAAGCTTTTCCTCGAGTTCCTGCGGGCGCTGCTCCGTAACCGGAGGCAGATGCTGATTCCCGCGATCGCGGTCGAGTACGCGAATCTCGTGGACGAGTCGGTGGGTCGCGTGCACGCGAGGGTCACGGTCGCGCGCGAGACATCGGCCGAAGAGAACAGCGTCATCGCCCGCGAGCTGTCTCGGGCCGTGGGCAAGGACGTTGTGCCGCACATGAGCGTGAACCCGGCGATACTCGGCGGCCTCGTCGTGCGAATCGGAGACACGGTGATGGACGGATCCGTGCGGCGCCGGCTGAGCACACTGCGGCGGAAGATGCTTGCCTGAAGGGTCGGGTAGGGCAGCGCAGGCACAGAAAAGGCCCCGCCATTCGCGGGGCCTTTTTGTTGAACAAGGCGCTTGCCTCAGGGTACGCGATTCTCGGGCATGAGCCGGAATAAAGGCTTCCCACGGTGACGAGTAACCGCTTCAGCCGCGAAGCGAACGACATACCCGAGCATCGTTGACTTGGATACCTCCCGCCAGAAATCGCTTCCGTTCCTTTCCAGCGCCCAAAGAATCGCCGAGATCCCGACGATCGCGAGGAAGATCATGATCTCCTCGAGAACGGCGATTTTCAGTGGCTGCTCACTTTTCATGAACCCTCCGGTTCGTTGCCTTGAATATCGTGCGTGGCCTTCCCGCCGTCAGCTGTCGCGGCTCCGGCATAAGTACGGGTGCCCCGTCAGCCCGTCGTCACTCGCCGCCTCCGGTTGGTGCAACCGTTAACCAGCCGTTTTGACTGTTATTTGAACAGCTCGTTCAGGAGCGCGCCGGCAGACCTGGCGCCTCCTTCGATCACCGCGCCCGCCACGGCACCTTGCCATCCACCGCGACTGCCGGTAATGCCGCCGTGCACAGCTCCTTTCAGGTCAGCAATGCCTATTCTGGCCGCGGCGGCTCTCCAGGCTCGGATGTCCGCTGGCGGGGAAACGAGAATCCGCGCACCACGGTCGCCCGGTAACGCGTATTCATTTACGGGTAGGCGATTGTAGGCTTCCTGTTGCCTTGCTTCCTGGAGATACACGAGCTGCGTCTCGTAGTTGGCGTTCCAATACTCCACGGAGCTTAGTCCCACTGATGCGGCTGCCGCGATTACATCGGCTTCCTCCGCCGGGAAGTTCGCCCGCGCATAGGCCACCTTCTGGTCGAACAACGCGGACAGATCGGTAGGGGAGTAGCCGGCCTCCACTGCGTACACCATTTCTTCAACTACCGCATCGAACTCCACGCTGGTCGTGCCGTCGCCGACAAGCGTGAATCGGCCGTCTGGGTCGGCTTTGCGTCCCGACGCGCCTCCGCACCGCGCTCCAGCGATCTCGTCGCCGATGCTACGTGGATCCACGCCAACCTTGTGCTCGACAACGAATTCCCGCATGGCCTGCGCGATGGCTTTGCACGCACGTTTGTGGTCGGCGCCCGCACGAATCGCGCTCCGGACTTTCGGAAACGAGAAGTCCAGGAACGCGTTATGGTACGAGCCGGCCCTTGCGATGGTAAGCGGGCCGAGCGCCCGCGCTTCCTTCGCGGCGAACGGATGCGGGGATGCTTCCGGTGCGACTGGGTTGTCGCTGCAAGCGATGATTGTTCCGCTCGCGACGATCGCGATGCCTGCCAGAAGCGCGGCCACCTTGCTCCGACGACTGCGCGACTCCTCCGTCCTGCGATACCGTGCCCTTCGATTCGAACGCGACAGCATTCATCCTCCTTTCCGGGGTGTCGCGTGCGTATTTCGCACGCAGCGCGAACCTCGCAGGAGAAGCTGTCTATCAGATCATCGTTTGAGTTCCACCCGGCACGTCCGCCTGCCGCGCGATTTTGCTGGTGCGATTTTATCGCCGGCTGCCGGGATCGTCCCGCTTCCGGTCGCTGATCAGAATCGTCAGCACCATGTACACCGCGAGCACCGCAGCGAGGGTAAAGCCTATGATCCCCAGCCGCGGCCAGCTCTGAATCATCAAACCGCTCGCGACGAGCAACCCGGCGAGCACCAGGCCGGTAAAGATCCGGTTCGCGATCTTCTGCATCCCTTCGAGCAACGTGCCGAGCTGGGGCGTGTCCAACCTGAGTCCCACGTCGTTCGCCGCGATGCGCTTGGTGATTACATCCAGCCGGTGCGGAAGGGCGCCAAGAAAATCCGACGCTTCGGTCGCGATCTGGTACAGGCGCCGCGGCGAAAAATCCCTCCGCGCGCGCTCGTCCGCGAGGCTCGACGTGTAATCGCGCACCGCCTCCTGCGGATTGAACGTCGGATCCAGCGACCGCGTCACCGCATCCAGATTGAACAGGGCCTTGGCCAACAGCGTCAGCTCAGCGGGCAGCTTGAGACCCTTCTTGTACCCGGTGTCAATCATCCGGAACAGCACGGCGCCGGCGGGCATGTCGCCCACGCTCTGATCCACGTGCTGCGCAATGATCCCCGCGATCTCCGTCTCGTACGACTTCCGGTCGAACGAATCCACGGATTCGCCCATCTCGATCAGCGTCTCGGCGGCCTGCTCGCCGTGGTTCTCGGCAATCCCCATCAGCAGGCGCACGATGTTGTCGCGCAGACGCTGGGGCAGATGCGCGGTCATCCCGAAGTCGATGAGCGCCAGCTTGGGCTCTCCCGGCAACGCCACGTCGGTGGCGGCCTCGCGTGCCTCGATCTCGAGCTTCGAGAGAGGGGTGGCAGCCTCGCGTACTTCGTTGCGACGGTCGGCCGCCACCAGCTCGCCCGGAGTGAGCGGGTTCTCCCTGCCCGGAAGCACCACGAAGATGTTGCCCGGGTGCGGATCGGCGTGGAAATGACCCTCCACCGTGATCATGTGCAGGTACGCGTGCGCCAGCTCCTCCGCGAGGGTGCTGAAGTCGTGATCGACGCGGCTGATCGCGGGGATGTCGCTGATCTTCACGCCCTTGATCCGCTCGGTCGTGAGCACCTTGTGCGTGGTGTACGCCTCGATCACGCGCGGAATCAGCATGTGCGGGAACCCGGCCAGCATCTTCCGGAATGTCGCGGAGTTGCGCGCTTCGGTCAGGTAATCGAGCTCGTCGGCCAGCGAGCGCTCGACCTGCTTCACTACGCCGACGATGTCGACCCGATCCGACGCCGCGGTGTGCGCAGAGAGGAAGGTGGCCAGCTCGCGGAAGAACTCGATGTCGTCCGACAGCTGCTCGCGCAGGTTGGGGCGCTGCACTTTGATCACGACTTCCCGCCCGTCGCGGAGCGCAGCCGAGTGCACCTGGCCGAGGCTGGCGGTCCCGATCGGTTTTTCGTCGAAGCGGGAGAACAGCTTCGTCACCTTGGCGCCGAGCTCTGCCTCGATCGTGGCAGTGACGGTGGCGTATTCCATCTCTCCGACCGAGTCCTGCAGGTGCTCCAGCTCGCGGATGTACGGCGCGGGGAGCAGGTCGGGGCGGGTGGACAGCACCTGGCCGAGCTTCACGTAGGCAGGCCCGAGCTCCACCAGCCGCTTACGGAAGGCGACTGCTTTGTCCTGGCCGTCGTCGGCGGGGGCGTCGCCGTCGGTGGCGAGCTCCGCGCCCTGCACGCTGAGGAGTCCCTGGTTTTTTGCGAAGTCGCGAAGGCCGTAGTTGGTGAAGAGCCCTACGATCGATGCGAGTCGCGGTAAGTAGCGCGGCGCAAGTATCATGACCGCCTCCAGAGGCAGAACCCGTGCCCGTCGGTTGCTTCGGTTCTACGCAGTACGAGATATTACTGCATGCCCTCAGACCGTGAAGCCAGGCCACACAACCAAGCGTCTCAGCCGGCTGCTGGGGCTCGCTCCGGCCGCGTGGACGTTCGAGTGGTTCCCAAGCCATGGGGACACGAGACGATCTGGGCGAGCACCGACCAGTACGTGGGCAAGATATTGCACATCAGGGCCGGGCATGCTCTGTCGATCCAGTACCACAACACCAAGGACGAAACTGTCCACCTGCTCTCGGGCGAGATCATCTACCGCGTGCAGCGCGGCGCGGACAAGAACGATCTCGAGGACGTGCGACTCCGCGCGGGCGAATCGTTCCGCATCACACCACACACCGTGCACCAGATGGAAGCCGTGACCGACTGCGACGTGCTGGAAGCATCCACCGCGCACTTGGACGACGTCGTTCGCCTGAAAGACCGGTACGGGCGCGAGGGAACGAGCCAGCCATGAAAGTCATCATACCGCTCGCCGGGAAAGGCACGCGGCTGCGTCCGCACACGCACGTCACGCCCAAGCCGCTGCTCAAGGTCGCGGGCAAACCTGTCATGGCGTATGTGCTGGACGAGCTCGCAAAGCTCGGCAACGTCGAGCAGATCGTGTACATCACCGGCCATCTCAAGGAGACGGTCGAGAAGTTCGCGCGCAGCTACGATTTCCCGTCGGTGTTCGTGGAGCAGGAGGTCCAGGACGGTACCGCGGGCGCCATCGCGCTCGCCCGCGAGTATGTGGACGAGCCGGTGCTCATCATCTTCGTGGACACGATCTTCGACGCCGACCTGTCGCTCGTGAACAAGACGGACGCGGACGGGATCATCTGGGTCAAGGAAGTCGAGGACTACCAGCGCTTCGGCGTCGTGGTCACGGACGACGACGGCAACATGACGCGCATCATCGAGAAACCGAAGGAGCCCATCTCCAAGCGCGCCAACATCGGCCTGTACTACATAAAGAACTGGAAGCTGCTGTTTGAAGGGCTGGACCATGTGCTCGCCTCGCCGATGAACCAGGGCGAGTACTACCTCACCGATGCTTTCCAGTACATGATCGACAAGGGCGCCAAGATCAAGGTCGTGGACGTCGCCGGCTGGTATGACGCGGGCAAGATTGACACGCTGCTCGACACCAACCACGTGATGCTGACCAAGGGACACGCGCGCAGGCCGGCGAGCATCGACGGGGTGAAGATCATCGATCCCGTCTACATCGAGGACGACGTGACGCTCAGGGATTCGACGATCGGACCCAATGTCTCAATCGGCAATGGCAGCGTCGTCGAGGGCTCCGAGATGAGCCACGCCATCGTCGGATCCGGCGCCAGAATCACGAGGTCCACGCTGACCAATTCGCTCATAGGCGACGAGACGGTGCTCGACGGGCTGCGGGGAGAGGTGACGATTGGCGACCATTCCGAGGTGCGCCTCAAATAGCGACCGGGCCGAAACTCGGGCGCACCGTTATCGCGCTCGGCGCGGTGAGCTTCTTCACCGACATGTCGAGCGAGATGATCTATCCGCTACTGCCGCTGTTCATCAGCACCACGCTCGGAGCGAGCGCGTCGTT
>Ga0136611_10004233_pt1 | contig 10048 bp, 9 predicted proteins | sample AntDrymUQ2232306_2_FD_106645 | JGI IMG/M metagenome (GOLD analysis project Ga0136611, IMG submission 106645) | Polar desert sand microbial communities from Dry Valleys, Antarctica - metaG UQ223 (23.06) | ecosystem: Environmental > Terrestrial > Soil > Desert | place: Antarctica: Dry Valley... | reverse complement strand
TTGCCCTCGGCATTCCACATGCCGCCGGAGTCCCGGATCATCGCCGGCATCGACGCATCCACGATCACGTCGCTGGGCACGTGCAGGTTGCTGATGCCCTTGTCGGAATTGACCATCGCAAGACCTGGGCGTTTCTCATACAGCGCCGCGATGTCTGCCTCGATCTCGGCGCGTTTCGCATCCGGCAAGCTGGCCAGCTTCGCGTAGAGGTCGCCGATGCCGTTGTCCGGCTCGAAGCCGATCTCTGCCAGTGTCTTCGGGTGCTTCACCAGGACTTCGCGATAGAAGCGCGACACCACGATGCCGAAGATGATCGGGTCGCTGACCTTCATCATGGTCGCCTTCAGGTGCAGCGAAAACAGCACGCCTTGCGCCTTGGCATCGGTGATTTGCGCATCGACGAAATCCGCCAGCGCCGCTGCGTTCATGCTGCTGGCATCAAGCAATTCACCGGCCTTGACCTGCACCGGCGCGCGCAGCGGGAAGCTGCTGCCGTTGGCCGCAGTGAATTCGATGCGCACGCTACCGGCCTTGTCGATCAACACCGACTGCTCGCTGCCGTAGAAATCGCCGCTGGCCATGTGCGCAACGCGCGACCTTGAACCCGCAGACCAGGCGCCCATCCGGTGCGGGTGCTTGCGCGCGTATGCCTTCACCGAGGCTGGCGCGCGGCGGTCGGAGTTGCCCTCGCGCAGCACCGGGTTGACCGCGCTGCCCATGGCCTTGCCGTAGCGGGCCTTGATGTCCTTGTCGCGGTCGCCCTGCGCGTCTTCCGGGTAGTCCGGCAGCGCGTAGCCCTTGGCCTGCAGTTCGGCGATGGCCGCCTTCAGCTGCGGCACGGACGCGCTGATATTGGGCAGCTTGATGATGTTGGCTTCAGGTGTGGTGGCAAGTTTTCCGAGCTCGCCCAGATCATCCGCGGCTTGGCGGTCCGCCGGCAGCACGTCGTTGAACTGCGACAAGATGCGTGCGGCCAGGGAGATGTCGCGGGTCTCGACATCGATACCGGCGGTGGCGGCAAAGGCCTGCACGATGGGCAGCAGCGAGGCGGTGGCAAGGAACGGCGCTTCGTCCGTCAGGGTGTACAGGATCTTGGGCATGGACTGGATTCTTGGCGGGCAACAGGCTGCCATTGTCGTTGCTGGCCACGGTTCCGGCAAAACAAGCGCATGGCCTGCACAAAAGAAAAGGGCGCGGCTTGCGCCACGCCCTTGTCCGCCCGCGTCAGGTTGCGGGACTTATTTCACGGGACTACTTCACCTGCACTTATTTCACCTGGAATTCGCGGGTCTGCACCATCGCGCCATCCAGCATCACCTCGACCTTGTACTTGCCCGGCGGCCAGCCGCCCGGCTTGCTGATCTGGAAATCGGTGACGCCGTCGCCGGCCAGGGTCAGGTCCTTGCTCTCCTCATGCACCACCTGGTTGCTGTCCAGATGGGTCCACTTTGCTGCCAGCTTGCCGGCAACCGACGCGGCCGGGTCGCTGGTGCCGGTGGAAACCGCAGCGTAGATGGTGTCGGTGGGCGCGAACACGCTCATCGGCGCAGTCACCCGCATGTCGGCGCCAACCGCGTTGCCAAGGTCAACGCCATTCACCATGGCGGTGGACGCCATCGCGGCTGGCGCGGGCATCGCGGCCGTGTCGGAGGCAAGCGGCGGCATCGCGGCCGGTTCTTCTTTCTTCTTGCAGCCAGCAAGGGCGGCCGTGCCGAGCATCGCGGCAAGCAAGGTGGTGTGGAGACGGGTCAGTTGCATGGTGAATCCTCGCGTGAGGTGAAGGGAAAATCGCCCTGTCAGGCGGCTGGGTTGTTCAGGACACGACTTCATTCAGGAGATGGACCGGATGTTCCCACATGCATCATCCGGGCCCTGTTGGCGCACAAGGCGCGTGGTACTGGCCGCGAAGGTGCCATGCCAATCGTTAAGGACGCATGCCTGTGGCGTGAACCGTCGGGCAGCTGACTACTGGCGCGCGCTGCGCCCAGGGGGCAGCGGTGGCATGCCTTGGGTTGCCCGCCAGGGATTGATGTCCAGGCCGCCGCGCCGCGTATAGCGAGCCTCCACCGACAGGCTGTGCGGCCGGCACCGCGCCGTCACGTCCAGGAAAATCGCTTCCACGCATTGCTCGTGGAAGCCGGCATGGTGCCGGAAGCCGACCAGGTAGCGCAGCAGGCCGGCGCGGTCGATGCGCGGGCCGCGATAGGTGATGTACACATCCGCCCAGTCTGGCTGGCCCGTGACCGGGCAGCTGGATTTCAGCAACGCGCTGTGCAGCGTTTCTTCCACGACGTTCGCCGGATCGATACGCAGCAGGCTTGCATCGGGCGGGCCGTGGCGTTCAATTGCGATGTCCAGCCCATCCAGGGAATCCGCGCCTGGCGCGTGCAGCGCGGGCACGCCGAATGCCATCGACACTGCGGCGCCCGCAGCCAGCGAAAGATCCCCGACCACCTGCCTGCGCAGCGCTTCCGCATCGGCGAAGCGCGCGTTGTTGCAGGAGTTCAGGTACAGCTTGAGCGACTTGGATTCGATCAGGTTCCGGGAGGCCGCCGGCACCTGCAAGGTGGCAGTGGCCACCTGCGGCTTGCCCTGCATGTCCAGCCACGACAGTTCATACGCGTGCCAGCGATCATGGCCGATGAAGGGCAATGCGTCATCGGTGATGCCAAGCGCGCCGCGGCCGAGCGCACGCGGGATTACATGCAGCAGGCCCGCATCAAAGCGCTCCGGGTAGACCACCGCGCGGCCAAGCGGCGATTGCTCGATTGCAGTCATGGTGGCGCCGCACGCAAGGTCACGGAGCGTCTTGCTTGACCAGGAAATCGACCAGCGCGATGGCCCGGCCGCCGACGTCGACCTCCACGTTGTATTGGCCCGGATCCGTTGGCTGGAATTCGAACACGGTAAAGGAGCCGGCGATGCGTTTTTGCTCGTCCTTGCGGGATTTGCCGTCGTCGTGGAACCAGAACACTTCCACCGGGCTGCCCAGCCTGCGTCCCTTGGACGGCACCGAGACATACACCGTGTCGCCTGCATTGAACGCACGCTGCGGCGTGGTGATCTCGCCGGCAGCGCCCACCGCCGCTCCCACGAACGCGCCGTTGGGGTCCACCACCACGGTTTGTACGCCATCGCCGCCGTCCTGGCCCGAGCCGTCACCCACCGGTTTTGGAATTTCCGGCCCCTGCCGGTTGCAGGCAACCAAGGTCAAGGCGATGACGATGGCGACAGACATGCGAAGCGTGGTGTTCATGGCGTTCCTGGCGCGAGTGACGCGCGGTGGGAGGGTGGACAGCCGGTGGCCGGCATGACGCCGCGCATTCTAGGACAGCTTGCAACCAGCCTGCCCATGCGGCAGGCCATCCAGACTGCTCAGCGCGGGCGCGTGGCTCAACCCAGGTGTTCCAGCGCAAGATAGTCCGCGGACTGCATTTCTACCAGGCGCGAGGAGGTGCGCTCGAACGCAGCGGCCAGCCGCTCGCCTGCGTACAGCTGCATCGGCGCAGCGTCGGCTGTGCAGACCAGGTTGACGTGGCGGTCGTAGAACTTGTCGACGAGGTGCACGAAGCGTCGCCCGGCGTCGTCCCGCGCAGCATCCAGGCGCGGAATGCCGCCGATCAGCACGGTGTGGAATTCGCGGGCGATCTCGATGTAGTCGGCGTTGCCGCGCGGGCCTTCGCACAGGGCGGCGAAGTCGAACCAGCACATGCCCTTGCAGCGCGCGCGCACCGGGATGCGGCGGCCATCGATGTCGATGCCGGCATCCTGATGGGCATCGTCGCCGCCCAGCGCCTGCCAGCGCTCCTGCAGCCAGGCATCGGAATGCGAGTCCAGCGGCGCGCGGTACACCGGCGACCGGGTCAGCGCGCGCAGCCGGTAATCGTGGGGACTGTCCAGGTGGACCACGCTGCAGCGTTGTTCCAGCAGCGCGATTGCGGGCAGGAAGCGCACGCGCTGCAATCCGTCCGGATACAGCGCGGTGGGCGCGGCATTGGAACTGGTGACCAGCACCACGCCTTCTGCGAACAGATGTTCCAGCAGCCGGCCCAGCAGCATCGCGTCGCCGATGTCGCTGACGAAGAATTCGTCCAGCACCAGCACGTCGAGCCGCTCGCTCCATTGCCGGGCAACTGCCGCCAGCGGATCGCGCTCGCCGCTATGGTCGCGCAGGCCGGCATGGACCTCGCGCATGAAGCGGTGGAAGTGGGTGCGCCGCTTCCGGGTGATTGGCAGGCCGTCGTGGAACAGGTCGATCAGGAAGGTCTTGCCGCGTCCCACCCCGCCCCACAGGTACAGGCCGCGGATGGGGTCGTCGTCATCGCGCTGCAGCAGCCGGTCAAGCCAGCCCGGCTCGGCCGGGGCACTGCTCAGGCGCTGGTGGATGCGATCGAGTTCGAGCAGCGCCGCCCGCTGGGCCGGATCTTCCTGCCAAGCGCCGCGCGCGACGCCTTCCATGTAGCGCCGTGATGGCAGCACCTCCGCCGTCATGCGTCAGGGAGCCAGCTGCGCACGCCGTTCCGGACTGCGCCCCGCAGGTCGATCAGCTTGCGGTGGAAGAAATGGCTGGCGCCCGGCATGCGCACCACTTCGGGAGGCTGTTGCAGCGATGAGATCCACGCGTACACCGCATGCGGCTTGACGATCTCGTCCTCCTCGCCCTGTATCACCAGCCACGGCATGCCCGGCGGCGCGATGTCGTCGAAGGACCAGCTGCGCCCCACCGGCGGCGCAATCGAGATCAGTCCTCCTGCTTGCAACTCCACCGCGGCCCGCAACGACACCCACGCACCAAAGCTGAAGCCGGCCAGCCATAGGGTCTTGTCGGGATGCGCCGCGCGCGCCCATGCCGCGACCGCGCGCAGATCGTCCAGTTCGCCGTCGCCATCGTCGAACTCACCCGCGGATTGACCGACCCCCCGGAAATTGAAACGCAGGGTGGTGACGCCGCTCTCGCGCAAGGCGCGCGCGGTCATGGTGACGACCTTGTTGTGCATGCTGCCGCCTTCAGTGGGCAGCGGATGGCACAGGATGGCCAGTACCGGATGCGCGGGCGCGTCGTCCTCGGGCAGGTCAAGGGCGGCCTCGATGGATCCGGCCGGGCCATCGATCAGCAGGGGCGTGTCGGCTCGCGTTGGCGTGTAGGCGGGGGCATCGGTCATCCCCGCATGATGCCGCAGCGGCCGTTAAGTGGCGCAATGTCCTGCGGGGCCGTGCAAGCATGCAAACGCCGCCCGGAGGCGGCGCTGCAGAAATGACCCACGCCCGCTTACTGGCTCTGGCCGACCATCCATTCAACCGCGGCCTTGACCTGCTCGTCGGTCAGCGCCGGGTTGCCGCCCTTGGCCGGCATGACGCCCGCGGTGCCCGTGTAGCCGGTGATCGCCCGGGTCACCAATTGCTCCAGACCCCGCTCCGCCATGCGCGCGCCGATCCCGCCGGCGTCCAGTTTGGGCGCACCGCCAGCGCCTGAGGTATGGCAACCGGTGCACAGGTTGCCGAAGATCACGCTACCGTCCTTGGTGCCCCCATAGGCCACCTGCGAGGCCGCCGCCTTCAGGGCGGCCTCGACCGCCGCCGCTTGCGCCGCCGCGCCGGTGGCACCGGCGTAGACCTGACCCACCGGGGCGATGCGTTCGATGACGCGTTGCCTGACCGCAGGGTCGGCGTCGCGCGGCAGCTGCCCGTTCAAGTAGGACGCAAACAGGATCAGGCCCAGTGTCACCGCCGCAAGGAATGCGATCACCAGCGAGAAGCGCTTGAGGAAATCCAGGTCGTAGTTGCGCACGATCCACCTTGCGGAGTTGTGCGGCCATGGGCCGCCAAACCACGGATTATCCCAGAACCGGCAAGACCGCGCGAGAACGCTTCGCAATCGGGCCTTCAACAGGAATTGGTGCGCCCGGAGGGATTCGAACCCCCGACCAATGGCTTCGGAAGCCACTACTCTATCCGGCTGAGCTACGGGCGCGTAACGCGCGGCAGCGAGTGCGCCGCGGGTGCGCATTCTCGCATGTTTGCCTGCGCCGACGCAGGCAGGCGCACTGCTAGGCTTGGCCATGCCCTACGAACGCGACTTCGCCCCGCTTCGACAAATCCTGCCGTCATGGCGCGAGCGCCTGGTGCAGTACTGGGCGCTGGTGCGCGGTGATCGTCCCATCGGCTGGCTGCTGCTGATGTGGCCCACCTGGTGGGGCCTGTGGCTCGCCGCTGAAGGCGTTCCGCCGCTCTGGCCATGGCTGGTCTTCACGGTTGGCGTCTGGCTGACGCGTTCCGGCGGCTGCGTGATCAACGACTACGCAGACCGCTGGCTGGACCCCCATGTCAAGCGGACCGAGGGACGTCCGCTGGCCACGGGCGCCGTGTCCGGACGCGAAGCCCTGGTGGTGTTCGGGGCGCTGATGCTGGCCGCCTTTGCGCTGGTGCTCACGCTGAACAGGTTGACGATCTGGATGAGCATCATCGGCGTGCTGCTGGCCGCGAGCTATCCATACCTGAAGCGCTACACCTACCTGCCGCAGGTGTACCTCGGCATGGCATTCGGCTGGGGCATCCCGATGGCATTCGCCGCGCTCACGGGCACGGTGCCGGCCGTCGCCTGGGTGCTGTACGTGGCCAACGTCTTCTGGGCCACCGGCTACGACACCTGGTATGCAATGGTGGACCGCGAGGACGACCTGCGCATGGGCGCAAAGTCCACCGCCATCTTGTTTGGCGAAGCCGACCTGCTGGCGCAGGGCGTGCTGTATGCGTGCATGTTCGCGGCGCTGGCAATGGTAGGCCGCGAGGCGCATCTCGGCATGTATTACTGGGCCGGGCTGGGCATGGCCGCGTTGCTGGTGGGTTACCAGTTCGCCATCGCCCGTTGCCGCGAGCCGGAATGGTGTTTCCGCGCGTTCCTGCATAACCATTGGGTGGGCCTGGTGATCTTTACCGGGATTGCCGCCGATTACGCCCTGGCGCACCCCTAGGCCACCCGCGCGCACACCCACGCGTCCACCTGCTGCACCCCGGCGTCCAGCAAGACACGGGCTGCCGCATGCAGGGTTGCGCCGGTGGTCATGACGTCGTCGAGCAAGGCAACGTGCGCCGGCAACACCTGCCCTTTGGCGACCTCAAACGCGCCACGCAGGTTGCGCTGGCGCGCGCCCGCATCCAGCAGCGATTGGGCGAGGGTGGCGTTGCGTCGATGCAGGGCGCGGTCCAGAAACGGCAGCTGCAACGCGCGAGCCAGCGGCTTCGCGAGCTCCAGTGCCTGGTCATAGCCACGCTGGCGCAGCCGGGCGCGATGCAGCGGCACCGCCAGGAGTGCGTCTGGTTGCGGCCACAGCGCGCAACGCTCCGCCATTGCCTGGGCAAGGACCCGGCCAGCGGCGAGATCGCGCTGGAATTTCAGCCGCGGCAGCAGGCGGTCGAGCGGGAACGCGTAGTGGAACACCGCGTGCGCCTCGCCGAGCGGTGGCGCGTGTTGCAGGCATTGACCGCAGGTGGAGGGGTGCGGCATCGGCAGTGCGCAGCGCAGGCAGGCCGGCCCTTGCCACGGCAGATCCTGGTGGCAGGCCGCACACAAGTCGCGGCCGGCAGCGCCCGGCTCCCCGCAGACCAGGCAGCGCGGGGCAAACAGCCAGGGCCATGGCGCCGGGATGACCCCGTCAACTTTCATCGTGCGCGTTTGGTTGACAGCATCCGTCATGCTTCCCAGACTGCCGTATCGTCCGCATCGCGTCCGTCGGGGAACTCCCATGCCTGCCGTCTCCCTTGCCCCTGTCACCATGTTCCCCGTGCGCAACGACTGGTCGCGCAGCGAAGTGGAAGCGCTGCTGGCGATGCCGTTCACCGAACTGCTGCACCAGGCGGGCAGTGCCCACCGCCAGCATTTCGATCCGTCCGAAGTGCAGGTCAGCACGCTGCTGTCGGTGAAGACCGGTGGCTGCCCCGAAGACTGCGGCTATTGCCCCCAGGCGGCGCGCTACCACACCAGCGTGCACGCAACGAAGTTGATGGCCACCGAGGACGTGGTCGAAAAAGCCAGGCAGGCCAAGGCCGCGGGCGCCTCGCGGTTCTGCATGGGCGCGGCCTGGCGTTCGCCGAAGGACCGCGACGTGCCCAAGGTGGCGGGGATGATCCGGGCGGTGAAAGCGCTCGGCCTTGAGACCTGCGCCACGCTCGGCATGCTGTCGAACCAGCAGGCGCATGCGTTGCGCGACGCCGGCCTCGACTACTACAACCACAACCTGGACACCGCGCCCGAATTCTATGGCGAGGTCATCCACACCCGTGAGTACCAGGACCGCCTGGATACACTGGGCTTCGTGCGCGACGCAGGCATGAAGACCTGCAGCGGCGGCATCGTGGGCATGGGCGAGACGCGCGGCCAGCGGGCGGGCCTGTTGCAGGCACTGGCGAATTTGCCGGCGCATCCGGATTCGGTACCCATCAACCGGCTGGTGCAGGTCGAGGGCACGCCGCTGGCGGGCACCGCGGAGCTGGATCCGTTCGAGTTCGTGCGCACGATCGCCGTGGCGCGCATCCTGATGCCGAAGTCGATGGTGCGTCTGTCTGCCGGGCGGGAATCGATGAGCGACGAACTTCAGGCGCTGTGTTTCGCCGCAGGCGCCAACTCGATTTTTTACGGCGAGAAGCTGCTCACCACCGGCAACCCCGACGTGGAGCGCGACCAGGCGTTGTTCGCGCGGCTGGGATTGCGGCCAATGGTGCTCGACGCCGCCGGCGATAACCGCAGTGACGCCCGCAGCACCACGGTGCACGCCGGCATTACCGAAGCGGCTTGAAATGCTGGCCGCTGCCAGCGCGGGTGGCCAGCGCGGCGCCTGGATTGGGTGGACCAGCGCAGCTGCGCGCATGCACGGCCCGGATGCGTGCAGTGCGATTTGCCTGGCCGCCTTGGGCCCGTAGCGCGCAGCAACCCGCATGCCACGGACCGACCTGAGCCTACGCATCGCCGCCGCGCGCGTGCAGCGTGACGCCGCGCATCGACGACGCACGCTGCGCACGGTCCTGCGCCGGGAGGGCGTGCGTTGCGAAGTGGCCGGCGCCGATGGCGCGCATCGCTGGCTGCTGAATTTCTGCAGTAACGATTACCTCGGCTTGTCGCAACATCCCGCGGTGGCCACCGCGCTGGCCGAAGCCGCGCGCGAGCACGGTGCCGGTGCAGGCGCGTCGCATCTGGTCTGCGGCCACCACGCCGCGCATCACACGCTCGAGCGCGAGTTGGCGGACTGGTTGCGGGTACCGCGCGCGCTGTTGTTCGGCAGCGGTTACATGGCCAACCTGGCCGTGCTGCAGGCGCTGCTCGGCGATGGCGATGCCTGCGTGCAGGACCGGCTCAACCACGCCAGCCTGATCGACGCCGCGCGTTTGGCCGGTTGCACATTGAAGCGCTATCCGCACGCCGATGCCGAAGGTGCCACGCGCCAGCTTGCGGCCCAGGCACACGGCGCCGCGCTTCTGGTGAGCGATGGCGTGTTCTCGATGGATGGCGACGTCGCGCCGTTGCGCGCCCTGGCCGCCGCCGCCCGGGCAGCGCAAGCCATGCTTTACGTCGACGATGCACACGGCATCGGCGTATCCGGCGAGCACGGTCGCGGCAGCGTCGCCGCCGCAGGGCTGAGCGTGCAGGACGCGCCGTTGCAACTGGTCACGTTCGGCAAGGCGCTCGGCAGCTATGGCGCAGCCGTGGTGGGCGATGCAGCAGTCATTGCGCACCTGGCCGAGACGGCGCGCCCGTACATCTACACCACTGCCTTGCCACCTGCCGTGGCCATTGCCACCACGCAGGCGATTCGTATTGCCCGGGCGGGAGATCACTTGCGGAATCGGCTGCAGGACAACATTGCGCGCCTCAAGCACGGCACGGTTGCGCACGGTCTCGCCATGCTGCCATCGGACACCGCGATCCAGCCGCTGCTGTGCGGCAGCGATGCAGCCGCATTGGCGATGGCGTCGTCACTGGAGCAGCAGGGTTATTGGGTCGCGGCCATCCGTCCCCCCACGGTGCCGGAAGGCCAGGCGCGCTTGCGTATCACCC
>Ga0136611_10004232_pt1 | contig 10049 bp, 8 predicted proteins | sample AntDrymUQ2232306_2_FD_106645 | JGI IMG/M metagenome (GOLD analysis project Ga0136611, IMG submission 106645) | Polar desert sand microbial communities from Dry Valleys, Antarctica - metaG UQ223 (23.06) | ecosystem: Environmental > Terrestrial > Soil > Desert | place: Antarctica: Dry Valley... | reverse complement strand
TGCGCGGCTCGTAATCGACACGGTGATCGATAAGCGCGATCTCGGCGGACTTGCAGTCATCACAGAACAGCTGGATGTAGATGTCGGACAAGCGGGTGGCGGTGCCGTGCCAGACCGCGCCCGCCAGGTAAGGGCGGAACACGGCCAGCCGCTCCATCCAGGTCAGCGCCAGGGCGCGCAGCGCTGCCAGCTCCGCCGGCTGGGTGTCGGCACAGAACAGCGCGATGTATTCGCGCACCGCTTCCTCCACCTCGTCATTGTCGGGCAGCGCGGCACGCGCGCCCAGGCCGAGCTGCCGTACTGCCCGGCGCTTGGCCGGCCCGTATTCCATGCCTTCTTCCACCACCATCCGGGCAGCCGTTGCGGCGATCTCCGATTTCACGCTTTCCATGCCCGGGATTTTGCTTGAACCGGGATGGCCTCGGGTCCGCTCCGGCATCGTCACGGCTCGCGCAATTCGAGGACCAGCCTGTGCGCAGGCGCGGCATGGATACCGGCTCAGGGCCGGCATGACCGCCGCGGGATGTCATTGCGGGCTTGCCCCGCAATCCATGAGCCGGTGTGCATGCGCGGCCCTCTATGCCGGAGCAGGGCCGGCATGACCGCCTTGGGTTGTCATTGCGGGCCTGCCCCGCAATCCATCCGGGCAAGCCGCCGGGCCGCCGCCGAGGCGAACAGACCACTGTCGAAGGCAGCTTGGCCAAGCGGCCCATCGATAATTGCGCATGCACATTCACATTCTGGGCATCTGCGGCACCTTCATGGGCGGACTGGCAGCACTGGCGCGCGAGGCGGGCCACCGCGTCACCGGCTGCGATACCGGCGTCTATCCCCCGATGAGCGATCAGTTGCGCGCCCTGGGGATCGAACTGATCGAAGGCTTTGGCCGCGACCAACTGGCTCTCCAGCCCGATGTGTGGGTGGTGGGCAACGTAGTCTCGCGCGCCCGCGAACCGGACGGCGGAGCGCGCTACCCGCTGATGGAGGCCATCCTGGACGCAGGCCTGCCCTACACCAGCGGGCCCCAATGGCTTGCCGAGAACGTGCTGAAGGACCGGCATGTGCTGGCGGTTGCCGGCACCCACGGCAAGACCACCACCACCTCGATGCTGGCCTGGATCCTGGACCAGGCCGGCCTCGCACCGGGGTTCCTGGTGGGCGGCGTGCCGCTGAACTTCGGCGTGTCGGCCCGCCTGGGGGGCATGACCCCCACGCTTGCCGCTGCGCGTGCTGCGCTGCCCCCCGAGGGGGCTGTCCCGCCTGGGGGCGGCCCGGCAGCGGGACCGACCCCCACGCTTGCCGCTGCGCGTGCTGCGCTGCCCCCCGAGGGGGCTGTCCCGCCTGGGGGCGGCCCGGCGGCGGGACCGACCCCCACGCTCCCCGCGTACTTCGTGATCGAAGCGGACGAGTACGACACTGCCTTTTTCGACAAGCGCAGCAAGTTCGTGCACTACCGGCCGCGCACTGCGGTCCTGAACAACCTGGAGTTCGACCACGCCGACATCTTCGACGACCTCGCCGCGATTGAACGCCAGTTCCACCATCTGGTGCGGACCGTGCCCTCGACCGGCCGGATCGTGGTCAACGGCCTGGAGGAAAGCCTTAGCCGGGTGCTGCACGCGGGCTGCTGGAGCGAGGTGCGCAGCTTCGGCGCCGCCGTGAGCGATCTGGTGGCCGACGGTGAACCGCACAACTTCGAGGTGCTCTACCAGGGGCTGGCCGTGGGGCGGGTCGAGTGGGCCCTGAGCGGTCTGCACAACCAGCTCAACGCACTGGCAGCGATCGGCGCCGCGCAGCATGTGGGCGTGGCGCCGTCAGCCGCCGCCGAGGCCCTCAAGACATTCCAGAACGTCAGGCGGCGGATGGAGCTGCGCGGAAGCGCCGGCGGGATCACGGTTTACGACGACTTCGCCCACCATCCCACCGCCATCCGCACCACGCTGGACGGTCTGCGGCGCAGGCTGGGTAGGCAAGTGGCGCGGGGCGAGGGCCGGATCCTTGCCGTGTTGGAGCCCCGCAGCAACACCATGAAGCTGGGCATGATGAAGGCACAGCTGCCCTGGAGCCTGGAAGCGGCCGACCTGGCTTTCTGCCACAGCGGCGGCCTGGGCTGGGACCCGCGCGAAGCGCTGGCGCCACTGGGCAACCGGGCGCAGGTGGCGGACACGATTGACATCTTGCTGACCCAGGTACGACAGGCGTCCCGCCCCGGTGATCATGTTGTCTGCATGAGCAACGGGGGCTTCGGAGGCTTTAACGACAAGCTGTTGCAGGCCCTGGCCGGAGCCTGAACCACAAACGCTCAATCCCGCGCGCGAAACGGTTGCCGTAACCACAAAAGCATGCCGGCAGCGAGCATCAGCGCCCCGACCCAGACAAGGCGCCGCCACAGAGCGCCGGCACTGTGCAGGATATCCACCGATTCGACGAAGACGGTTTCGCAGGCACCGTTGCCGGTGTCGTCGCGCCGCACGCTGGTGCCCCGTTTAAAGGGGAAGCCATGGTTGTGCGCGTACTCCACCAGTTGCCCGCGCACATGAACCTGGTCGCTCGGCGCGCCACCACGACAGGACCAGCAAAGCCGCGCCGCAGGCAAGCAGCGCGCGGGCCGGCCACGGCGTCGTTGCGCGTTGAGACCGGAGCACGCCCGCAGGGCCGGCACGCAAGTCCATCGAGACCACCTCCGGTGGCGGCACCGAAGGCGGTGCCGTGCCGCGGCCGGGACGCCCGGAGCCCCGCGAATCTAGGTCTTCGGCAGCGTCCTGGCAATCACGCCCGGGCGCGGCGTTGTTCCACCGCATCGGACAGCGTCTGCAGCACCGGCAGCGAGTCACCCCAGCTCAGGCAGGCGTCGGTGATGCTCTTGCCGTACTGCAGATGCTGGCCACCGGCCTTGCCTGGACTGAACTTCTGGTTGCCGCCTTCCAGGTGGCTTTCCAGCATCAGGCCGAAGACGCTGCGCGAGCCGCCGCCGATCTGCCCGGCGATGTCGCGCGCCACGTCCGCCTGGCGCTCATGCTGCTTGCTGCTGTTGGCATGGCTGCAATCGACCATCAGCGTCGCCGGCAGGCCCGCGGCGCTCAGGTCGCTGCAGGCGCTGGCGACGCTGTCGGCGTCGTAGTTGGGCGTCTTGCCCCCGCGCAGGATCACATGGCAGTCTCGATTGCCGTTGGTCTGGACGATCGCCACCTGACCGTTCTTGTGCACCGAGAGGAAGTGGTGGCCGCGCGCCGCCGCCTGGATGGCGTCGGTGGCGATGCGGATGTTGCCGTCGGTGCCATTCTTGAAGCCGATCGGTGCCGACAGGCCAGAAGCCAGCTCGCGGTGCACCTGGCTTTCGGTGGTACGCGCGCCGATCGCACCCCAGGAGATCAGGTCGCCGATGTACTGCGGCGAGATCACGTCCAGGAACTCGCTGCCGGCAGGCAGCCCCAAGCGGTTGATCTCGATCAGCAGCTGGCGCGCGATGCGCAGGCCCTCGTCGATGCGGAAGCTCTCGTCCAGGTAGGGGTCGTTGATGAGGCCCTTCCAGCCCACCGTGGTGCGCGGCTTCTCGAAATACACCCGCATCACGATCTCCAGCGTGCCGGCGTGGCGGGCGCGCACCTCCTTGAGCCTGCGGGCGTAGTCGAGCGCGGCGTTGGGATCGTGGATCGAGCAGGGGCCGATCACCACCAGCAGCCGATCGTCCTGGCCGGCCATGATGCTGTGGATCTTGCGCCGGGTGTCGGTGATCAACGTCTCGACCGCGGTGCCGCGGATCGGGAAGAAGCGGATCAGGTGTTCGGGAGGGGGAAGCACGGTGATGTCCTTGATGCGTTCGTCGTCGGTCTGGCTGGTCTTGTCGACGGGATTCGCATACCAGGCGGGGCTGGTCTGGGGGGCGGCATTCATTCGTGGGCTCCTCGGGGATCAAAGGAAAGGAAACATAAAAAAACCGCCGGGGTTGCCGGCGGTTTCTGGGAGGTTCGTCGCGTTGCTGTGGGTACGCTCAGATCTCTCTACCGCCGGGGGCGCTTGAGAACCAGAAGTAGCCAAAAAAGAAAACGCGAACGGAACGCATGGGGAGGCAATGTAGCACAAGCCTTTAACCGGCCGCCGGGCTAGGCCGTGCCGCCGACGGTCAGCCCGTCGATCCGCAGCGTGGGCTGGCCGACGCCCACCGGCACGCTCTGGCCTTCCTTGCCGCAGGTGCCCACGCCGCTATCGAGCTTCATGTCGTTGCCGATCATGGTGACGCGGGTCAGCGCGTCCGGGCCGTTGCCAACGATGGTGGCTCCCTTGACCGGATACAGAATCTTGCCGTTCTCCACCCAGTAGGCCTCGCTGGCGGAGAAGACGAATTTGCCCGAGGTGATGTCGACCTGCCCACCGCCGAAGTTGGTGGCGTACAGGCCCTTCTTGATGCTGGCCACGATCTCGCCCGGCTGCTTGTCGCCGCCCAGCATGTAGGTGTTGGTCATGCGCGGCATCGGCACATGGGCGTAGCTCTCGCGCCGGCCGTTGCCGGTGGGCGCGACGCCCATCAGGCGCGCGTTCATCGAATCCTGGATGTAGCCGCGCAGGATCCCGTCCTCGATCAGCACGTTGCGCTGGCTGGTGTGGCCCTCGTCGTCAACGTTGAGCGATCCGCGCCGGTCGGCAATCGTGCCGTCGTCGAGCACCGTCACGCCCTTGGCTGCCACCCGCTTGCCGATTCGGCCGGCAAAGGCGCTGGATCCCTTGCGGTTGAAGTCGCCCTCCAGACCATGGCCGATCGCCTCGTGCAGCAGGATGCCGGGCCAGCCGGGGCCGAGCACCACCGTCATCTCGCCGGCCGGCGCCGGACGCGATTCCAGGTTGGTGAGGGCCGCCTTCACGGCCTCGTTCACGTAAGCCTCGATCCGCGCGTCGTCGAAGTAGGCCAGCCCGAAGCGGCCGCCGCCGCCGGCCGAACCCATCTCGCGGCGTCCGTTCTGCTCGGCGATCACCGTCACCGACAGCCGCACCAGCGGCCGCACGTCGGCGGCCAGCGTGCCGTCGGCGCGCGCCACCATCACCACGTCGTGTTCGCTCGCCAGCCCCGCCATGACCTGCGCCACGCGGGGGTCGCGCGCCCGCGCCAGCTTCTCCACCTTGCCCAGGAGCGCCACCTTGGCGGTGCTGTCCAGCGAGGCGATGGGATCAGTCCCGTCATACAGCGAGCGGCTCGAAGCCACCTTGCGGGTGGGCACCTTGGCGCGGCCGCTGCGCGCTGCCGACGAAATCGAGCGCACCGTGCGCGCGGCATCGAGCAGCGAGGCTTCGGAGATGTCGTCCGAGTAGGCAAAGGCCGTCTTCTCGCCGCTGACAGCGCGCACGCCCACGCCCTGATCGATGCTGAAGCTGCCGGTCTTGACGATCCCCTCCTCCAGGCTCCAGCCCTCGCTGCGGGTGTACTGGAAATACAGGTCGGCGTCGTCCACCTTGTGGGCCGTGATCTCGGCCAGCGCCCGGGAAAGGTGCGCCTCGGTCAAGCCAAAGGGATCAAGCAGCAGGCGCTGGGCAGTGGCCAGGCGTTCGATGGTGGGTTCGCGAGAGATCATCGGCCCATTCTAGGGCGGCAGGCATGACCCTGCCCCCTGCGAAGGCGCTTCTCGGGGCGGCGCCGGCCAACTGGCCGTCTTTGCGGGCTGAGCCTGCTCCGGCCTGAGCCTACCCCGGACTGAGCCTGCCCCGGACCTGATCCGGGGATCCGGGGATCCGGGGACCCGCAATCCAGTGCGGCACGCGATCAGGCGCTGCTGATGGATGCCGGGTCAAGCCCGGCATGACAGAGAACCGATCGGGGCTCCGGCGCCGACAGCCACTGGAACAGCGCCGCGTCGTCCTGCCCAGCCAGCCCAGCGGCGCTCGCGCCCGCAAAGGCGTCGCGAGCGGCGGCGCCCAGCGGCCCTTCGAAGCCCGCAGCCTGCGCCATCGCCAGCGCCAGCCTGGTGTCTTTCTCCAGCAGCGTCATGTGCGCCCGCGGCGCCAGGTCGCCGCATATCGCCCGCCGCATCCGGTCCGAGCCGATCCAGCTCTGGCCGCTGGATTGCTCGATCACCTGCAAGGTGGTGTCGAGGTCGAGCCCGATCCGCTGCGCCAGCGCCAGCGCTTCGGCGGCGCCGACCAGGTTGATGCCGGCCAGCAGGTTATTGACCAGCTTGGTGCGGGCGCCATCGCCCGGGCGCGCGCTGATGCGAAACAGCTGGCTGCTGAGGTCCTGCAGCAGGGGCAGTAACCGGTCGTACACCGGCTCGTCGCAGGCCAGCATCAAGCTCATGCTGCCATCGCGGGCCCGCACCGGCCCGCCGGACATCGGCGCATCGACAGCGGCGATGCCGCGCTCGGCCAGCCGCGCCGCGATGCTCTCCACGGCCTGCGGGGCGATCGTCGGGCACAGCAGCACGGCCTGGCCCGCCACCAGCACCGACGCGGCGCCCGCGGGGCCGAAGAGCACCTGTTCGGCCTGCCCGGCGTCCACCACGCAGACGATCAGGGCCAGCACCTCGCGGGCGGCCGCCGCCGCGGTGGCGCAGGCCAGGGCGCCCTGCCCCGCCAGGGCAGCCACCTTGCCGGCGTCGATGTCGTTGACCAACACCGGCCAGCCGCGAGCCAGCAGGCGCTGCGCCATGCCGCCGCCCATGTTCCCGACGCCCACGATGCCGACCCGACTCTTCATGACTGGACCAGGCGCTTGTGCCTGGAGATCGACATCAGGATGCCCAGCGCCATGCCCAGGGTCACCATGGCCGTGCCGCCGTAGCTGATGAAAGGCAGCGGCACGCCGACCACCGGCAGGATGCCGCTGACCATGCCCATGTTCACGAAGGCGTAGGTGAAGAAGATCATCGTCACCGCGGCCGCGAGCAGTCTGGTAAACAGCGTCGGCGCATCCAGGGCGATGGCCAGCCCGCGGAAGATCAGGAAGATGAAGCCGCAGATCAGGAGCAGGTTGCCGACCAGGCCGAACTCCTCGGAGTAGGCGGCAAAGATGAAGTCGGTGGTGCGCTCCGGGATGAACTCCAGGTGGGTCTGGGTGCCCTGCATGAAGCCCTTGCCGAACAGCCCGCCGGAGCCGATGGCGATCATGCCCTGGATGATGTGAAAGCCCTTGCCCAGCGGATCCTTGGTCGGGTCCAGCAAGGTGCAGATGCGCTGCTGCTGGCAGTCGTGCAGGATCGGCCAGCGGAAACCCGCCTCGCACAACGAACCCTCGAAGCCGATCAGCAGCAACCCTCCCACCACGGCGAGCGCCACCGGCGGCAGGATCAGCTTCCAGGACAGCCCGGCAAAGAAGATCACCGCCAGGCCCGCCGCCAGCACCAGCAGCGAAGTGCCCAGGTCCGGCTGCTTCATGATGAGGCCGACCGGAATCAGCAGTAACAGCCCGGCCACGAGGAAGTCGACCGGGCGCAGCTGTCCCTCGCGCTTCTGGAACCACCAGGCCAGCATCAGCGGCATGGCGATCTTCAGGATCTCGCTCGGCTGGATCGTGACGCCCAGGTTGATCCAGCGCCTGGCGCCCTTCTTGGTGATGCCGAAGATCGCCACCGCGATCAGCAGCGCAACGCCCGCCACGTACAGGGGCACGGCGAAATGCATCAGCTTTTGCGGCGGCACCTGCGCCACCACGAACATCACGGCGCCTGCGATCAGCATGTTGCGGCCATGGTCGGCAAACCGCGTCCCGTGGTCGAAGCCGGAGGAATACATGGTCACCAGGCCGGCGCAGGCCAGCAGGAAAACCGCAAACGCCAGCAGGCCGTCGAAGCCCTGGACCATCGGCAGGGAGCGCTGCAGAAGCGAGGGTTTGTCGAAGACTGCAGACATGCGGGGATTATCTGCGCTGGCATCATCGACCGATGACGAATTCCCGCGCTTCGGTGACGCATTTGCTTTACCTGCACGGCTTCCGCTCGTCGCCGCAGTCGACCAAGGCGCGCCAGGTCGCGGTCAGGGTGCTGTCGCGCCATCCGGATGTGGTCTGGTGGTGTCCGCAGCTGCCGCCCTCGCCGCGGGAGGCCATGGCCCTGGTGACTGAGGGCACGGCCGGCTGGCCGCGCGATGCGATGGCCGTCATCGGTTCCTCGCTGGGCGGTTTCTATGCCACGGCCCTCGCGCAGCTCCGGGGTTGCCGCGCTGTGCTGCTCAATCCGGCGATCCATCCCGCGCGCGACCTGGCCAAGCACATCGGCGAGCAGGCGTCGTGGCACGACCCGGGCGAGCGTTTTTTCTTCAGACCAGAATTTGTCGACGAACTCGCCGCGCTGCATTTCAGTCCTGTGGCGCATCCCGAGAACTATTTCGCGGTTGTCGCCAAAGGCGACGAGGTGCTGGACTGGCGCGAGATGACTGGCCACTATCCGGGCGCCCGGATCAAGCTGCTGGAAAGCAGCGACCATGCCCTGTCGGACTTTGACGCCCACATCGATGAGGTCTTTCACTTTCTTGGCTTGGTTTGAACCTCGATTGCTGGTAACTTCCTGCCATGAATGCGTCTATCTATCAGGAGCTGGAGCGCCTGACCACGGCAGAGCGCCGTGCCCTGGGCGAAGCGTTGATCAGAAGTGCCGAAGAAGAACAGCAGGCCCCGCTGCTTTCCAATGAACAGCGCGTCGAGCTGGAAACGCATTTGGCGCACAGCTTGGCTAATCCGTCCGTACCGGGGGTGACCTGGGCTGAGCTGCGCACGAAACTCCTCGCGCAAGGGTGAGCTTGCGGCTGATTTTCAAGCCCGCGGCTGAGCGAGAGATTGAGGATGCCTGGCGTTGGCATAACAAGCCAGACATCCGGCAAGCATCGGCGTTGCTGCACGAACTGCAAAGAACCATCGATTTTGTCCAGGAAAATCCTTTCCTGTATCCGCGGGCGTCGGGGCCGATTCGGCGGGCCAACCTGAAACGCTTTCCGTACACGATGTTCTACGTGGTCGAAAGCGATGTGGTCACTTGCTGGCGTTCTTGCATCAATCGCGCAAGCCCAGGAGCCGCAAGCAACTGCTCGGTTAGGCCGACAGGCTGCATGGGACAATGCCCGCCATGTTTGCATTGTTTGAAGAAGCCGGGAAATTCCAGGCGGGCCGGGTGTTGTCGGAGGCCGAAGCGTCGGCGCAGGTGGAGCTTGAAAGCGGCAAGCGGGTCAAGGTCAAGTCCGCCAATATCCTGCTGAAGTTCGAGAAGCCCGCGCCGGCGCAATTGCTGCGCGAGGCGCAGGCCATCGCCGGCGGCATCGATCTGGAACTGGCGTGGGAGTTCGCACCGGAGGAAGAATTCGGATTCGCCGACCTGGCACGCGATTACTTCAGTCAGAAGGCCACGCTGGAACAACAGGCGGCCGCCCTGCTGCGCCTGTTCGAGGCACCGCATTACTTCCGCCGCGCCGGCAAGGGGCGCTTTCGCAAGGCGCCGGCCGAGATCGTGCAGCAAGCACTGGCCGCCATCGAGAAAAAGCGCGCGGTGCAGGCGCAGATCGACGCCTGGGCCGGTGAACTGTCGGCCGGCACCTGCCCACCGCCGATCCGCGAGCAGCTCTACAAGATCCTCTTCAAGCCGGATAAGAACGCACCCGAATACAAGGCCGTGGTCGATGCCTCGCGCGCCTCGCAGCTGGCGCCGCTGGACCTGCTGCAGAAGGCCGGCGCCATCGACTCGTCCTACCAGTTCCACTGGAAGCGTTTCCTGTTCGAGAACTTTCCGAAGGGCACGGCCTTTGCGCCGATGCAGGCCCCCGCGATCCCCGACGAGTTGCCGCTGGCCAGCGTGCAGGCCTTTTCGATCGACGACTCGAGCACCACCGAGATCGACGACGCGCTGTCGGTGCAGGGGCTGGGCACCGGCACCGTCACCGTCGGCATCCACATCGCCGCGCCCGGCCTGGCGCTGCAACCCGGGGCGGCGGTCGATCAGGTGGCGCGCCAGCGGCTTTCCACGGTCTACATGCCGGGCTACAAGGTCACCATGCTGCCCGAGGATGTGGTGCAGGCCTACACGCTGATGGAAGGCCGCGATTGTCCGGCGGTGTCGCTGTACGTCACGTTCGACGAAGCG